>Ga0065711_1030485_pt1 | contig 32360 bp, 38 predicted proteins | sample Hoacrofraction12_FD_59098 | JGI IMG/M metagenome (GOLD analysis project Ga0065711, IMG submission 59098) | Hoatzin crop microbial communities from Cojedes, Venezuela - Epithelial fraction 12 v2 (version 2) | ecosystem: Host-associated > Birds > Digestive system > Esophagus > Crop | place...
GAGGAAGAACTTCTTCCCTCTGAGGGTGACGGAGCCCTGGCCCAGGCTGCCCAGGGAGGCTGTGGAGTCTCCATCTCTGGAGATATTCAAGACCTGCCTGGACAAGGTCCTCTACAACCTACTGTAGGTGACCGTGCTTCGGCAGGAGGGTTGGACTAGATGACCCACAGAGGTCCCTTACAGCCCCTACCATTCTGTGATTCTGTGAGGCTGCGGAGCACGGCCGGGCTCTGGGCTCATGCTTCAGAGGTGGGATCCAGGTCCCATCAAATCCTCACTGCTCTGCAACCACACGCACGCCCGTCCCAGCACTCGGGCAGGGAGCTGTGGTCCAACGGATGGGAGGCAGCAAGACCTCCTCCGTGCTTCATACTCTCCAGCCCTGGGCTCTGGGACAAGGACTGCCCCACCGAGCTCCCAGCTGACACACAGTCCAGAGTTGATGGGTACTGGATCCAGGTCTCCACACTCCCACTCCAGTGCCTAAGTTGCTAATAAGATCCAGTGATTTAAACCCATTCCTTCAAATCATCCTTCTTGGGCTAGCCATGATCTACAAGAGAGGCAATAAATCACCGTGAGATTCCTGCTTTGCTTTCTCCGCCCTCCTCAAAGCGGTGATGATGCTCACCTTCCTGCCTTCCGAGCAATGTTTCCTGAGTAACCATGGCTTTTATTGAAAGCCCAATACCTTTTCCACCCTGCTCTGTGAAACACTCCGACACGTCAGCTGTCCGATCCCGCCGGGAGGGCAGGAGGAGCAGTCGGGGTTCGTGCCAGTCACCACAAACGTCAGGGTGAGCGGGTAGTTCACCCACCCAGCCTGCAAGGAGAGGCCCTCCGTAATTAGAGGCTCAATTCAGTCTCAGTTATGCCACGGCACTGCAAAAGGTCAAACTGGAATGAAGCTTTTAATTAAAATGGAGAAAGTGCTAAAAAGACAGAGAAATTAAGTACTGGGCTTCAACCAACAATGAGGACACACGTATCTAAGGAGCTGATCAGAGAGGACACGCTGTCTTTCGCAGTAGAGGTCTCTACATGCGCTGGCAGTGCACCACAGGGATAATCCCTCCTGCACGGGGGTTCAAAGCTCTGCATGAAAAAGCCACCACAGTGACCAAGGCTAAAAGCAGGGGACGCTGCCACGTGGCCACAGCTCCCATCATCCAAGAACCCAATAAGCATTCAAGGTGATCAACTTCCCACCGCTGTTTCCTCAGTTCCCTTCTACTTCATTGGACCCATCACTCAAGTTTATTCAGCCTCTCCAGAGATCTGGTGGTGTCTCTCAGAAGTTCAATTGAACATGCAAAGTGCTACTATCAACATCAAGTGCAGCAATGTCATGAGAACGTGCCTTAATGTGGGAGAGATGCAGAAGAGGAGAGATTACAAAAGAAACTTGAGGCCAAATGAAGTCTGAACTGAGCCCTGAACATCAAAGCTCTCAGAGACACAAGGGATGTGGAACAGCAAATCGCTCATGGCCTCCTGCCATCATACCTGCTGGAGCCCTGCAGGTCCCTACTTTGCTGCTGCTTGGACAGAACAGGGCAGAGGGAAAATCACAGAAGCAAATCCCAGCGAAGAAGGAGGAACAGAGATTTTACCCGAGATCTGGATGAAGTTCTGAATGCCTTCCCCATCCTCCTCCCAAGCTTACCCAGATGCCTCCACTGAGGCAAAAGTATTTATCCTGCTCCTAAAGCCTTCTCCCGCTGACAAGAACAACCCAAAATTGTGTGAGGGGAAGGGAAGTATGAGGGGCAGACGGACATAGAATCATCAAGGTTGGAAAAGACCTCTAAGATCATCAAGTCCAACCATCAACCCAACACCACCATGCCTGCTAAACCATGTCCCAAACTGCCATACATACAGGTTTTTTGAACACCTATAGAATCATAGAATCGTTAAGGTTGGGAAAATGGTGCATCAAAGAGCATCTGAAGCTCTGAGTTCTGCTTTTGACTCCACTGTGCACCTCTGAGACCAAGGCCCAAATTTCTGCATCTCTGTGGCCCTTAGGATGCTAAGTTAGACCCAGACGAGGTTTACACCGTTGCTGGATAACCTGAAGTAGCAGCTGTACAGGAGGTAGCACAGAAAAACCTCACCACTAGCAACAACAAGGGAGCTACAGGATTATGGAGCAGCAGAGGTGGACTTCCCTCACTTCCCACGTGTACCACCACATGAAAGACCAAATTGGCCAGCTCTTATACCGAGTTTCTCTTTACTGCGTAAGTCCTAATGAAATCAGGCGGCAGGAGCAGCAGACTCCAGTCCTTGCAAGGCTGGAGCTGATCAGTGCAGGGCACCATCACCCTCCTGTGATTTTTCTAGAACCACTTCAAGCCCCGATGCAAAAGTGAAGGAGGAAGGAGCTAAGTACCTTCCCAAAATACAACAACATCTTTCAATCAAAGTAACTGCACTAAAATGCGCTGGTTTATTTTCACTCTGGGCTCCCTTAGCATTTCCCTTCTCTCCCTGAATGATAACGGGCGTAAAAATTAAATATAAATTCTCCAACAAAAAGTGAAACACACTGAAGGGTAATAAATCACAGGGGCTGGATGGCATTCAGAGGAAGTTGGGGGGAAGGAATAAAAGATGAAATAGTGTAGATACTGACTAAGATATATCACAGACCCTTAAAAACCCAAGACTCATCCTCAGGGCAGGGGACTCACTGCAATGGGCTGAATTTTGATGAAGCAGCAGAGGACACTTGCCCAGCGAAGCGGTGGGGTCGGTACGTGGTGCTCGCAGTCCCGCACAGCGAACGTCACCCCAGCACCACGCTCGCACCCCCACCTCACAGGAGATGAAGACCCAGACCCTGACAAAAAGATCTTCTAATTTCCCCAAAGCCACAATTCTGTCCTAATTGCCACCCACCGAGACCTGCAAACAGAAAGCCTGTTCTGGGGGTTTCCGACGTATTTCGTACAAAGCAGGAGACGTGCCCTTCTCGCTCAGCCGAAGGGCCCGCAGGGAGGTACCTGTGGGACCAGTGCTGCTCCTCTTCCTCCCCAGGGCCACTTCCCCAATGCGAGCCCTTGCTCTGGCCCCAGCGGCAGGACCCATCGGGGACTCCAGAAGAAGTAAAGCGGGACCAGCGCGGAGCTGCAGTGGGGATACACACATCTCCGAACCGCAGCTATCACAGACTGGATGCGCTCTCATCTCATGACCTGAGATTCTTACATCAGCATTTCCAGCAACCTGAAACACTCCCTGGGCATCAAACAGAAGCACAATATTCTAGAAACACTGTATATCAGCACCGATTTTCTTCTAATAAACAAGATCACCTTTAATTTTGCAGGCACCTCCTACTTCATTAAACTTAAAGATCTTGCTCTCCAGGGGTTTCCTCCTCAACTGATGGAGGAAATGAAAAGACAGAAAATGCAATTTAATTGGGGATGAAACTTCATCTCTACACTGCCTATTATAATTATGTGTCATTTAAAAACAAGCATGGAGCAGGTGTGAAACGGCACCAGCTCCGGATGCGCATAAAAAAGGTTGACACCAACAGCATGTCTCCACAAGAAACAGATGACACAACTCAAAAACTCCTTTTCTCTTTGGTTTCTTTCTTCCTTTATTCTCTCAAACTCCTCAGAAAAATTTCCTTTTGAAATGGGAGCGAAGAAATGGCACCTTGGTGAAGCCAAGTGGTTTGAGAGGAGGAGAACGTAATTTCAGACCATTTTCTGGGGCACAGCAATAGTCCCTGCAAAACGTGGGGCAGGGCTGGTGTTGGCACACAGGATGGGCAAGTAGAGGTACATCAGCGCAGCCACGTGCCTTCACATGACGCAGAGATGGCTGTGCTAAACCTGCTGCTCCTGCTTCTTCCTCTCCGGGTATCACTTTGCCTCCCCTTACCATCCTGGATAAGGCATCCAGCTGGGTTTGATGCTTGCAGGTGAGACCGTAGTGCACCGCTATGGAAGCAACCACAAGATGCTGAAGTTTGCCCTGAGAGTTGAGTTGGGTGGGAGAGGGTTTCTGCTTTTCCTCCGATCACTCAGCCCCTTTCCCTATGCTCCAGCACCAGGAGGAACAAAGCGATGAAGCACTTTGGTCAAGTTAATATTGAGAGTTTCAGTCAACCTTCTGCAGAGAGCAAAACCGAGGAACAGCAGGGAGAGCTCTGTGCATGGGTTCTGCTGCTCTTTATAAGGGAAAGGAGACCTGGAGTTCATCTTTTGAGCTGCTAGGGAGTCTCCACGGGATTTAGGGCAGCTCAGTTGGCTCAGGCCTTCCCAGAACAGCTTACACCACAGAGGCTTTTCCACCTGAGGAAGCACAAAATCAGACTCATCACGTGCATCCCTCCACGCTGAGATCTCCTCCAGGATGGGCTTTCCTTGGACCTGCTTGTGCCCCAGCCTCTATTCTTCACAACAGCGGTTTTTGCACCCACCTGCCCTCCCAGGCCCTTCCAAAATCTGCGGGTGAGTGCCACTCCAGCGCTAGGAGAGACCGGCAGCAAACAGGGGGAAACCGAAGCATCTGACTTCAGAACCAGGGCAGAGCGGCTCAGCTCGGAGCGCCAGCGTTCCCAGGCTCCTGCTCCGTCTGCCTGGGTGGCCAGACAGGACAGTACATTCCTCCCAAAAAAAGAGATGCCTGAAATGTGACTCAGGGCAGAGATCTCTACCCTTTGAGCCCTTCTGGATGTTATCAGTAACACCCTGGATTTAAATAGTGTCTATTTTTCTCATAAGTGTCTTTTCCATACTTCTGAGGATGGGAGATAAAACAGAGAGGAACTCCATTTAACTGCTGCGCTTTACTTCGCTGCCCGTCATTGTCAAAGCCCTGCTCTTACATTCTGATGCAAATTCGTGGCCTTTCATTTTCAGCAATACATCAGTTTGCCTTTAGTCTTCCAGTGATCCTCTAATGTCATATTTTCTCCCCAGTGAATCAACATTCAGATCCTCTAATTGGAACTTATCTGCTCACCCAACCCTGGCTAGGTTTGTTTAGCTGCTGAGTGTATCAGACACTTCTGCAGCCTGAACCAGCAGAGCCCAACAGCTTTTCGGCAGGGAGCCGGCTCTGCCCACGCTCCCCGAGCCACCCAGCTCCCCAGCCGCCGGTGCCCAGCAGCAAGACGTGCCTTGCCCTGGGCAAGCAGCCCAGGGTATTTTCTGTGATGGAGGTATGAAACCCTAAGCCACAGCCCAGCCCAGGATGGGATCAGGGACAGGTCAGTTCTCCTGTTCCACTTCATGGGGGCAAAGAAACAGCTCCCCATCGTTTCTAATTTTAAATCACGACGTCTCCATCTTCTGCTGGTAAATTCTCTGCTGCTGTCAAAAGGTCACCAGGCCAGTTGGAAAGCTATTTTTCACCACCTTGCTAATCCAGAGGCACCTTGCTGCCTCCTGTCCCCAGGAGAAAGCTGCCAACAGAACTAACGAGCAGCCAGCAGGACTGCGGGGTGGGCAAGGCGCTGCAGGCAGGGCTGGCCTTTAGGGCACCAGCCCGAAACCCCAGAGATTCAGGAGCTCCCCTCATGAGCCTGGGCCCCAGCTCTGCACCTCAACTCCACCTCTACTCACGGAGGCTAATAACGCTTCCCACAGCTGGGCATGCCGATAAATTAGTTTATATTCAGGAAACAATCTATTACCATGGGCACAAGGGCCCTTTCAGAATAAAACTGGATATTCTCCCCCTGCCATCACCACTGGCTTTAGGAGAAATGAAGCCAAGAATGACTGTAACCTGCTATGTCTAGAGCTGGGCTTTTTACTACATTTGTGCATTTGCTGAATAATCTTCTGCAGTCCGGGCTGAGCGAATTACACCGACTGTGTGTGCTGAAGTTTAAGGGGGGGGCTATGAGCTGCCTCAGAGGGGCACTGGCCAGTCTCTCAGCTGGCTGGCACAGCCTGGTTCAGCTGAGCTCAGCATCTGCAGCCATCGATACGGAGAGCATAGCGAGGTGATGATCCCGTGCTCAGCTCTGGGATCGTCTCCCATCACCTGCTGCCACTTGTTGGCAATAAATATTTCTCAAGGAATAGCAGCTGCTTAGTACGCTCCCCGAAACAACCCAGCCTCTCCCAGGAGGAAGGGCTTGGCCCACAGCATTTCTATTCAGAGCAAGGGGGATCATCAGGGACCTGCTCGAGCGTCATCCCTCCTGCCCAGGATTTCTACCTGGCCATGAACTAAATTGCTTGATAAAAGTCTTCAAGCTGGCACACTGTACCCACACGCTCGGGCTGCTAACAGCGCCAGGCACACGCGCTTCTCAAGTCCGGCTGTGCTCTGCGCCGTGGCTGGGGCAGGCAGTTACTCCAGGGCAGAGGGATGCCAACCACCCAACAAACGACCACCCCAGCGCCTGAAGCTGCAGGGCCAGCAGATGCTCCGCAGCAGGAGGCGGGTCAGGAGGGGGTGAACTCCTCCTCACCCAGCTTGTTTTGTCATTCGGACTGATGGAATCCACCGCTGGTGAATGGACATCCATTTACTTTTTTTTTTTTTTTATAATTAAATTAGGGATCACAGACTGCCCCGTGGTCTGTGATATGCACACAGGCATCCCCTGGAGCCTGGCCTGCCTTGCTCTCCATCACTGTGGCAGCGGCTGGAGCAAGGAGAGACCCACGCCACCCCCACCCACCCCCACAGCATCCCAGCTCAGCCACCTCCTGAACAAGCCCTGGGAAGCTGGGACAACCCCAGCTTGGAAGCAATGAAAGCCATCTCAGCATCCCCCAGCAGCAACAGGTCTTCCTGTCTATAAAACATAACGAGGGGCTCAGCTACTGAAGCACAGCGTACCGGGACCCCCCCGAGATGGGAAGGAAAGGGAACCCCTAAGCTGCCTGTCAAAACTTCAGCGGCAGAGATAATTGGTTTATACACATTTATCCCCGCACCCAATTATCAGCTCAGTTTAGTGTTTGATTTTACACGACTCCGGTCCAGCAGACCTACCATTGTTCTGCTCAGTTCTGCCTCTCTCACTCATTTATGTATATATTATCCAGTCCCTAAATCATTTTTAATAGCTGCTTTACTCGCTTGCCCTCCTGTCTAATTCCAGCACCATCAGCACAAGGCAGGTTGCAGATACGAAGAAGCTGACATTTCGCTTTTGAGTAATTTGCAGTAGATTTCTTGCCTGTTTGATGTAGTCATTTTGTTCTCTGCGCTGATGTGACATTAATTATTGTTAAATATTCTTATCTGTTACGTACAGCTCTCTTTAGATAAAGGTCAGTGCATGAACCCCTGACAGTGCTTGTCGCTGCCATGCTCTAAAGCCAATTTGTCATTCTCTCCCTTCAATACCCTCATTTAGCTTCAGTCCATTTTTTCCCATTAATTCAGGCACAGTAGAGAACCATTAAAAAAATGCAAAATCTCTCAGCTGTTCAGATTGGCACTCAGATAGGAAATTCTCAGCTTGGGCAGCACCGGTTGCCCGGGGAGGTCAGGTAACACTGCCCATGCGAATCCAGCAGCAGCCTCTTGTCAAGGAACTGTGTGGCTGACCCCCGAAACACAGATACATTTCTGCTCTACCTGAAAATCAGCTAAGCCTCGCCTAGCGTGCAATGCCTTCTCCCAGCCGGGTTTGCAGTGGAATAACAGCGTAAGCCAGCACCACCCTCTCTTGGCAGAGGACAAGAAGGGCAAACGCAAGCCATCGTCACCCAGCTTACCAGAATGGAAGCACATGGCGGTGGGATCTGTCTTCCCTGGGACTCGGTGAGCAGCTGGGCTCACATGAGCCTGCTCCCGTTGAGGACAAAATCCTACCCCTGCATCCACTCACTCTTGCTTTTTATCTCCCTGATTAATTCCCCCCCCCCCGCCACCGCTGCGTGTTCCTTCCCATGCTGGCACCCCTGACGTGGGGTGGGGATGGAGAGTGCAGCCTGGCTGGGAGCCGCTCCCAGCACCCCAGTACCCCACCTGCCTTGGGACACTTCAACGGGCCAAACCAGCATCTCCACAGCACATTTCGAGTATGGGCATTGCAGGCTTGCTAGCCGGTGGAAAGCAGCCTGAGCAGCTCTCCTGGGGGGAGACACAAGGTGGTCACACAATTTCAGTGACAGGCGTCAGCGCGGTGTGAACAACAGACCTCAGAACATCTCGTCTGCAGCAGCGGAGGGCAGGGAGCCATTGCGATGCCCAGGCCACGTTACACCAGCAGCCACCAGGACGAGGAGCGGGGCTGGCATCCCCCCGTGCCTTGTAAAATCTATTTTACTGCTCAGTTGAAGCTCGTGTGCTTTTATGTCTCCATCCAGCAAAGCGCTTCAGCACAGACTTAACTCCAAGCACACAAACAGCCTTAATTACACCCAGGGAGCCATTCGGATGCTTAAATTGAAGTCCATGCCCAAGTGAGCATCTGAGTAAGAACTTTGGTGCAGAAAGAGGGAGCAGAGAGGCTGGCAAGAAGCTGAGCCCACAGCCCCACCAAGCCAGTGACAACGACCAGGGTTGAGATGCTTGGACAGAGCAGGGAGCTCTAGAAGCAGGACTGGGCAAACGCAAGGGCTCAGCTGGCTGCAGAGGTGGATTCTGCTGCAGGAATAGAGAAGGATGCAGAGGTGGATTCGGCATGACCGAAACTACCAGACAATAAAGCATCTGCTCGTTTCAGCACTTGCGAAATGGAAGAACATTTGATCATTTATTCAACGTGACATTTAATTTTGCATTGTGCTAAATCATTTTCTACTTTTAAATAAAAGAGAATAAACTCCCAAACTCATCCCCCTCTCAACAAAATACAAAGAAATACTGCATTTTGCAGAATGTAATCAAGGGCAGGATGTTTCCTGCACTGTGTATATGGAACAACACAGAAGATGAAAGGGAAAATTATATTGGGCCCCCTCAGTTCTAGGCACAAGGGAGAAAAGCACAGTTCCTGCAGCACTGAACCTTCCCCAGTCCAAGGATTCTGGACTTCTTGTGCAGCCGGCACCTTGCAGTCCTGGACAAGCACGCAGGCTGCAGCTCCTGCTCCACGCAGACCTATGGATACCCAGAAACACGCTACCGTCTGATGGAGACACGAGCAGGGCAGAAGCCTCTACACTGAACAGTTTCAGCCTACACCTGACCCTTGGGTCCCCGCCTTGCAACCAAGGACCCGCCTGCACGCAAGGGCTCCTACACCCTGACGGAGATGCCTTCCTCCTCCTTTCTCGAAGACTCCTGTTCAGCGCAACCATCAGTAAACTCCTGGGCAAACAGTTACTCACATCTCGGGTCCTCAGCTACACCACTACAAGTGGAAAGAAACTGCATTGCCGCCCTCCCCTTCTCTAAACTGGGACACAGGGAAGGGCGAGAGCTGGCTTCGCACATTTGGAAAAGTATGAGAAAACTCAGGTCGCCTCCAGGTTTGGGGACAGGGTGTCCTGCAGCTAAAAATACAGAGACAAGCCAGAAAGTCAAGGCTAGCAAGAGGCATTGGTAGGGTGACCAAAGACAAAAACAGAGCTTGTTTATTTATGTAGCAAGTGACTGTCCAGCAAGAGAGACGGAAACCTCCACACACATGCTGCCTGCATGATTGACAGGCTCCTGCCAGCTGTAGGAGTCCATTTTCTCATGCAGACACAGGGGTTCCCTCTCCCCTTCCCTTCTTGCAGGGTCACACCTTTCTTTTAATTATTTTTAGCTGTTACACCAAGCAGGGTAACGTGCAGGAACAGAGGGAAGAGACAAGGGGTGGAAAACACTGCTCTGGTACAGGCTCTCCTTCCCCATACCACCACGATAAGGAGCTCAGGATCCAAGCCTCATCAGGGTGCCATGCTCAAACCTGCCCAGAGTTTGTGGGATCCAAGATGAAAATCTCTCCCAGAGGTTCCACCATCACCTTGAGCGTGCTGGGAGACGTCCCTTGCCTGGTGCAGGACTGGGCTGCCCAATGCATCTGCTGCCGAGGGGGTCTGGCTCTTCATCATCTCCAAGGAAAAGGTCCATTAACCAAAGCAGGGGGATAGAACTTCAAGGTGGCACGGCTGGCTGGTGGCAGTCCCAAGGGAGGGGGCTGGCCCTTGAGCCCGCTCTGAAATGGCCACGTCCCAGGCAGCTCAGCCTGCCTGCAGCTGGCTGTGGGTGGCAAGGAGCCAGCATCAGCCACACAGGAATGAAATACCCCTAAGACCTGGGCAAAGGAAGAGCCAGGCCACTTGGACATCAGCTTTGCCCTGCCACGAGGAGTTTGTCTTCATCAAGAATCCTTCGCCACAAAAGGGCAGGAAGACACAAATACACCTGAAAGAATACTTTTCCTGCATCAGGGACAGCATCTCTCACTGACTGACTTCTCTGCAGCAGCTGCTGTACGTATACCAGCGCCTCCCAGTATACCAGCGCCTCCCAGTGCAAATCAGGGGTAGCAGGGCTGACCTCACTCAAGTTAAACTGCGAGGGAAGTTGTGGCTGTAGAGAAGAACCGAAAAACAATGCTTTAAGATTACCAAGCCTAAGAAAAGGTGTTGGAAAGGCCATGGTACGATCAGGGTTTTCCCGGCCTGATTTTGCTCCCGTCTTGCTCCGAAAGGAATCGGGGCAATCACAAGGAAAGCCGGAGAACAGAGGCACAGAGGGGACCCAGGGCAGAGCTGCCCGCCAGAGCCCTTTTCTCCAGTAACACTCTCAGAGTTTCATTTCCCAAGGTTACGCAGCTCCGTGCCAGAGCCTGGCAGGCAGCGGGAAGCAGCGGCTGCGGGGCAGCAGGGAAGATGAAGCATCTTGCTCCCTGTCAGCAGCATTTAGAAAAGCAAATCTTGAGCCAAGCGGACCCAAGAAGCTCTCAGAAGTCTGGGCACGGGCAGCAAAAGGTCCTGCTGAATTAGCTGTCCGGAGCAATGCATCAACAGCCGGGGGATGGACAGGGTACGATCCATTACCCATGACAGACACTTTTGACTTCACAACAGCCAGGCATAACTGATGCAAAGGACGAGTGACCTTCTGCTGGTGACTGAACCCTCGGACCCACTTGTGTAATGAGACACGTGTCCTTCCCACAAGCTTTGAGGCCATCAGGAGAGGAACCAGTGAAGCACGTCTACGGCCTGAGAAGACATGAGGGCAGCTTCTTCTCTTGGGGACCTCGGTTAGGAAGCTGGGTGCACCAACATTTTGTCCCTCCACAGACGCAGCGCACAGGGGCAGGTCCTGCTGGGCGATGCTCAGCCAGCGCACAAGGTGTGTGGGAGCGGGGTCTGAGGGAGACCTGGCCGAAGAGGTCACAGCTCACATCAGTGCCAGCACACCAGCTCCCAGGGCTCGGATCCCTCCCCGGAACAAGAGGCATGGCAAGACACAATCCCAGCACCTGCGAGCTCAGGCATCAGCCCTTCTGGCAGGAACGGCATCTCCTCTGCTCCCAACGTCATGGCCAGATCCTCCATCGCCAGCAAACAGACCTTTGCATCAATCCCAGCCTCCCACCCAGGCGCTGATGGGCTCCTTACTCCAGGGGCTGCCTGGCCTCCCTCCTCCCTGTCCCACCCGATGGCTATCTGCCATCAGCACACATCTGCACCACCTGCTCGGGCTGGGCAACCCCCCCACCAGTTCAGCTCAGGGGAGAGCTGGCAGGATACAACGATCTGTGTCAGGATTTAATTCAGATGCCACAGCTTGCCAAAGTGCCACGCGTGCTTCTGTGACAAATATTTGCCACCTCACCCGAAGGATCCTGCTCAGAAGGACACCTCGGAGGGCTTCCCAGGGAACAGCAGGAACACAGGGCTGCGACGCAGCGAGCTCCACAACAGCCCCAGAGCAAGCGGTTCAGAGCTCCGTGGGATAAGCGCAGGCACACCCGAGTACTCAAGCAAAGAAACAAGGCACGAGGTTTGCCTTTTGCAGCTGACGGTTCAGCTCCTCCCAGCCAGAATGCCGACACCGAGACGCGGCCATTAAAAACCCTGAGGGAGCACCAAGAGGAGCCTCCGGAACCAGCCGCGTGCCAGGCCAGGCCTTCATACAGGGCTCTTTAATTCAATTTGCCTTACTTCATTAACTCCAATGGATTTACACCCGAGACCAGCACTGAAAAAAATCAGTTATCCATCTATTTAACCTCACTGCTCTGATATTATTCCCTCTGTCCCATAGTTGGCTATCCCTCTGATATCTGGATTCTTTCAGGCCTGCCAGAAACTTGGGTGCAGTCTCCATGCTGGAGGACAAACTTCCTGCTGCATTCACCAAGGCAAGGAAATTGGTTTTTTTCTAGAGAGATTTCAGCAACAAACTACTGCAAAAATAGAAAACTCCAGACATACAAGTTCAGCTGTCCCCTCTGCAGCTCGCACTCGATTGCACAGATTAAGGTTCATGTCTCGCTGTAAGAAACCATCTTCCTCCTGGTAGGAGCCGCTGCTGGAGCTCTTGGCAAAGCGGGCACCCCGTTAGAGCTGAAAGCAGGAACCCATAGACCGGCGCACCCGTTAGCGGAGCCCTGACAAGCTGCCTGGCACCTGGACAGCACAGCTGGCGGTCGCTTTCTGCCCGCTGCAGTGGTTCTGTGCTTTTACCTCACTGCTGATGGCAGAGGAACACTGGGTTTGAGAAGTTTTACACAACAGGCTTTCATCAGACAGGTGCTGTCTGTTCCAGCCTTTGGTGCAGAGCACTGAAAACCACAGAAAAAAATATCTCCCATGGGGTATAAATAATTTTTGTGCTCCTGTGAGAGCAGTCAGGAGGGTCCTTTCTCCCCCCCATCTTACACAGACACCTCTTGAGAACCTATCTGCAAAAGAGCCAGAGCTCCAGACACAGCCACAGCAAACTCAGCCTGGCCACGGGGACCTCCCGGGGACGCCCACACTCGCCCAGCTCCAGCTGCAGAGGCGGATATTAATTCTGTACCAAACCGGGTGGTTTGTTGTACACAAGCAATTTCTTTTTTTAATGAAATGGGTGTATCATTATGATTAGGCATAGTCGTTACAGTCAGCCTTTAATTAGATTTGTGTAATTAGAAATTCACTGAGTTATTTCACACGGTGGAAAACATATTGCTTGGATGGGGTTATACAAGATGGCGACAGATTCCTCCGCAGCTCCCAGAGCTGACTGATAATCTGAAACAAACGCCTTCTTCGATTCCAAGACCTTCACAAGGTGTGAACAACGCTTAACTTCTGGCAGGTTTTGTATAGCTAAGGGGCAGAGATCAGAGGCAAGTGGAAAATATCATGACCAGTTCCTACTGGTATTTCCTTCTCCTGCGAAGATACTCACCCGCCCAGCCAGGGTAACTGGGAGCTTGGTGCTGCAGGGGAGGCACCGGCCCCAACCCCCAGCCAGGCTCACCGCGATGGATGGGGCCAGCACAAGGGCACATCTCCAAGTCATCGCCAGGGTTTGGACACAGGAATGGGACACACTCCTGTACCAAAGGCAGAGAAAACCATTTGGAGAAAACCCAACGGATCGGAAGGCTTTTGCAAAAGACCAGCCAGGCAGATGGGGGTGCAGACCCACATGACTCGGACCCAGCTCCAAAGCAACCACGGGAAGTATCAAGCAAGCTGGTTGCCCATTTGGCATTGTTTATCCTAGCCACCAAAAGCAGGCAACACAGCTGCTTTCCACGGGGGCAAGCACCAGGCTAGACAGAAAGCCATTGGAGCTAAAGGAGAGTCTGCCACATGGAGAGACGGCCACAAGCCCGCCGCCAACAGACACCAGCATCAAAGCCCTCAGCCACCAGCACAGAGGGGCTGCGCTGGGTGCCCATCTCTTCTCCCAAGATAAAGCTGCTCATAAGAAAAAAAATCCAGTTTATGTTTGAGGTTACTCTTGAGCAGTTATGAGACCAGACTCCCCAAGGTGGGTGCTCCCCCGCAGTCCTTCAAGCCAGTGTGCACCAGTGCAAGGGGCTGATCCAGCCATGCCCGCTCTGCTTAGTTGCTTTAGTCTTCAAAGAGCATTTCTAGCTGCTCCAGATCATCATGATAAACAAAAGAAAAACCTTTTGGGGTTTAAGCATCAGCACACTTGTACTGACCATGGGACGCAACAGACATGAAGCTGCCATATAAGAAGAAATGCTTTCACCTATTTCTTTAGGTTTGACTTAAGAGCAACATTCAGGTGTTCTGGAATGGATCAAGCTTAGAACAAGCAGCCACTGACACTGCTACTGATATACAACTAAGTTAACCCTGCCAGCCAGAGGCTTCAGACAGAAGGAAAAAATACAGGGGTCTGGGATTTTTGTTGTTGTTATTTTTTACAGTCTTATGGCATTACTAATCTGAAAAGAAAAAAAAGATCTTCTCCGAGGTCATTCACATGTAAGTAGTATCGTCCTTCCACGAAATCCTATCACCAAGATGGAAGAAGGAAGACTTTTTCCAACAAATGTAGTATTTGCTCAGGTCCAGTTGCAGGGTGAACAGCTACATTTATTTACATATACAGACACATCTTGGAGCCTGTGTGCATGTGTGCACACAACAGAGTTCCCTCACGGCCTCCTGTCAGAAACACCTTATTACACTTCATCTCAGCACTGCCCTTTCAAAAACCACCACTTCTTCAGCACAATAGCCTCCTCTTTCTCTTGCAGATCCCCAGGTACCACAGGCTTTGTAGGAGATGAGTTTATCAATTCCAAGATGCTTCCTCCATCCCCCCAAAGGGGACTGTTAACATAAAACCATTATAATATAAAAAGTTTATCTGATCATTCTTGTTTGGACATAGCTGAATACAGAGCTTTTCCTTAAATCCACTCTTTCTTGAAGGAATATTTTTAATTTTGAAGATGACTTAACCTAGCCTTACACCAACAGAAATGCTGCATAACTCAAATATATTTTGCCTCCACATCTTCTCATACACAGATGTGGATGGAGCGTCCCTGCAGCAGAAAAGCCAGATGCTACCAGCCATCCTCTGGATGACCACCGAGAGCTTCAACCTCCTGCACCACAGAACTGGTGTTTCACTGCAGACATCCACTGTGCTTGGCCAAAACCACGGAGGCAAGTCCAAGGCGGTGTCACCCGTCAATCCGTTCGATGAGCTAACGCGGGGACCCTTCGGCAGACGTATCCCTTGCACCCTCACCCACCCACTAAAAATGCCCCACTGACTCTCGAACAGGGCTAACTGGACACCGCACAAGCTAAGGATAAAGTAGTAGGGAAAGCATCAGCTGGAAGACACAAGAAAGCATAAATTCAGCATTTTTTTCCTCCATTTCTATGTACACCATGTAACAGCACAGTAGAGAGCAACACCAGCCCCAGACATCTCCACACACATCTGGGCAGGACCTGGCCCCGTTGTTACAGACAGCTCCAAGCGTTCACTGAGAGCCTGGCTGCCTTCAGCCTCACGACCTCCTCACAAGGCACATCTCCAAGCCAGGTGCTCACCCCCACCCACCAGAACAGCCACAGGTCTTCTGCCCACCCCAGTGCCAACTGCTCCCTCCCAGGCGGGCGAGGGAGCACCCCATGGCTGAGCACACACTGTCCATGACCAGGGGCAGTAACTGGGACACACCAGTGGACACCAGTCCCAGCAGCCCTGCCCACGCAAACTGGGCACCTCTGCCAGCTGCTTGGGTACCACGTTCCCCGTTCCCACCAGGAGCCAAGTGCCACATCACAGGTCCCACTTTCCATAGCCAGAGCATGGTCCTCCTGGACATTTCCACACGCTCTGCAACACAGATGCCTTTATGACCCCAGCCAGGTGGGGACAGTGAAACCCACAGTCATTTCGATTCACCCCAAGGCAGAAACGCATCTCGTGGCACAGCCAGGAGCACCCCACAGCACCGCAGCTTAGAAAAGCTCCCTGAGCTCTCCCTTCTGTGACAGCTGTTGGCACATCACTGCACCAGGCACCTGTAACGGGCTGCGCGCTGTCCGCGCCCTCCAGAAAAAGACCAAGAGCACCAAGCGCTCAGAAAAGCAACAGGAAAGGGCCCTCCTGTGAGACTCGAGCCTGAGGTTTTCCCATGAGACTATTTTTACAGCTGGGGAAATGAAGCAGAGATAAGAAATGGCCCTCAGCCACGCAGTAAGCTACTGGCAAGAGAACAGCCAGCTTTAATGTCATATTTACACATGGCTGCCTTACTACTCCAAGCAATATTTGCACCGTAAGTAACTTCTCCCACTTCAGCAGGGGCAGCGCAGCACAGCCAACGCGGCGAGGCTTTGCTCGGCGATGAGGCGGCCAGCCAGGGGGGATGGCCCACACCGTCCCTTGGCTGGGCAGCGGATGGCCCCACGGCCCAGAGCTTCAGGGAAGGCGGCATCTACACCCTGGCTTGGCTCCAGCCAGCCCAGTCACTAGTTACAGCAGGATTTAAAAAAGCTGGAAGAGAGGAGAAAAAGCAGCTCTAGCCTGTGGAGTTGACAAAGCTCCTGAAGTCATAGCCTTCCCCTTAGCATTTTTCGATTAAATTGCTTTGCAAGCAGAAGTGCTGGCAGGTGGGAAAAGGGGGAACCAATTACACAAGCAAGTCACTCACGATACATCAATAAGAGCATTTGATTAAGGAGCACTTTGAAGTAAGTCCGTAACAACTATTTGAAGGAATTCTAATATATGTTTGCAGTCATGTCTGGAGCTCATTTAAACAAAATGTGTATTTGCACAATTAGGTGAGAGGAAAATTACGAAACAGTCTTGTTTCCTTCCTTCCTTTTCCAAAGCCTTCCCATAGGCACAGAGTCCCTGCTACTCCGACTTGCCCCAGCTCTGTTTGTGGGAATCAAACTTCTCCTCCCCACCTGTCAGCTTTCAGGCTAGAAGTGCTCATTTGCTCATCGCAATCACAGCACCAAGGGACTCTTAGGAACCCTCCAACTTCTCGGGCCAATCACAAACAAACAGCACAGCTTGAACTTCAAGCATTTTTTTTTTTTTTTTTGAAGCTCAACAACCCAGAGCTCTTCATCAAAACCACTTGATGAAGAAGCTTGGGAGAAACTTCACTTCTGGAGGGGTGGCTGGTGCAGCAGAGGGAGCTGCATCCACCAGGAACTACAGCTTCTGAGCACGCAGGGTAGCTGCTCATGGTGCATTGTGTGTCCCTCCTGGAAAGGATGGTGGGAACGCAGCAAACTAGTGCTCACTGAGCTTCAGGAGAGTACCAGAAATCCTGGGCAGCCATCAACAAGATGAGCTGTTTCGAGTCTGTCTTGTTCTGAATAACACCACCTATATCTTGTTCAGGATGTTTCACAAAGCAAATCTCCCAACAGACAATGAGGAACATCCTGGTGGATAACAGGTTGACTGTGAGCCAGCAGTGTGCCCTGGCTGCCAAGAAAGCCAATGGGATCCTAGGATGCATTAGGAGGAATGTGGCCAGCAGGTCGAGGGAGGTTCTCCTGCCCCTCTACTCTGCCCCAGTGAGGCCCCATCTGGAGCACTGTGTCCAGTTCTGGGCTCTCCACTTCAAGAAAGATGAGGAGCTACTGGAGAGAGTCCAGCAGAGGGCTACAGGGATGGTGAGGGGACTGGAGCATCTCTCCTACGAGGAGAGGCTGAGGGAGCTGGGCTTGTTCAGCCTGGAGAAGAGAAGGCTGAGAGGGGACCTTAGAAATGCTTATAAATATCTCAAAGGTGGGTGTCAGGAGAATGGGGCCAAGCTCTTTCCAGTGGTGCCCAGCGACAGGACAAGGGGCAATGGGCACAAACTGAAGCAGAGGAAGTTCCATCTGAAAGTGAGGAAGAACTTCTTCCCTCTGAGGGTGACAGAGCCCTGGCCCAGGCTGCCCAGGGAGGTTGTGAAGTCTCCTTCTCTGGAGATATTCAAGACCTGCCTGGATAAGGTCCTCTGCAGTCTGCTGTAGGTGACCCTGCTTCGGCAGGGGGTTGGACTAGATGACCCACAGAGGTCCCTTCAAATCCCTACTGTTCTGTGATTCTGTGGTTCCCATGCCCCAGGGTCAGGTGCCCAAGCATAGGCCAGGACAGCCAGCTCCTCCTGGGTACCAGCTGCGGGGAGAGGACCCATCTCCTCGGGTGGGCAGGACGGGGCTGCCGACCTGCCGAGCTACGAGGAGGAGCGGCAGCAGCCTGGGTAGAAGATGCAAGCAGGAGTGTGCATCCTCCGACGGGGACAGCACCTGCACCACTGCGCAGAACCACAGCTGACCGGGCACTCCGCACAGAAATGCCAGGTAGTAAACAAAGCACAGGTGGAGAGTACGCTGCGACTTACAGCCAATTTTTCACTTTACTTAAGCAGAAATATCTCAGTTGTAGTCCAAACTACCCGTCAAAACAGTCTCTACAAAACATGAGCGAGGTGACTGGCTGTGAAAGGAGGAAAATGGAAATTAGTCTGGAAAAAACAAATCACTGCTGAGTAATGGGTCTCCGAAGAAACCTGATCTGCATGCCTGAGACAGACCTCGAACTTCCACATCTGTCACACCTAGGAATGAATATTCAAATACTCAAATTTTCATAACTCTATGTTTCTCTGGTGCTCAGCTTATCTTCTGCTCACCCTCTGTATGGTTTTTATCTGACCAGGACTGAAATGAAAGGTCACTTGCACAAGCTGCTTGGATTCACCATGATGGCCTAATAATAGAAGCAAACATTAAAAAAAAGACTTCATCACAAGCTGAAATTTGAAACAAAGAAGTTCAATTTTCAAAACAGATTTGAGTGGAACATTTTTTTCTGTTCAATATTTTTCCTGGCATATCTGTATTTTTCCAAACATTTCAAATTCGATGAAAAAAATTATTTTATGAAAAAAATCTCCTCATCCAGGAACTCTACCTGACTGATTGCACGAAGCAATCTTACAATGATGAGTAAGTATTGATTCACCTGAAGGTGGTAAGCAGGCAGTGATCAGGAGAGGACAGCTTTTTATACACTCTGGGAGAAACGCGTGCTCCCAACAGTACATCCCACGTGGCATCTAGTGACAGTGCCACAGGGCCACCAGAACAGGTCTCGCCCTGTCTGTATCCCTGGCCGGTAAGGGAATCTTTTACTCGCTGTTTCAGCACACTCAGGAATTTGGCATTTTCTTCATTTTTTGGTAATTTTTTTTTCTTTTTGTTGCTAACTGTGCTGGAAACCTACTGTTACCTCAGCTGCTGGGGGAACGCTCATTACTCTGAGTTGACGCAAACCAGCTTCATTTCTCACATCTGTCTGTGTCTTTCTCCCCACCGCAGGATTTAGCTCGCACAAAAGCCTCATCCCTGCACTTTGCCAAAGTCAGCCCGTGCCAGCCTCCCTCTATCCCGCAGCACAAACAGGGTGTGCTGGCAGCAGCTCCAGGACGGAGCTGCTGAACATCACCCGAGCAGGATGGTCAAGCCCAGCACTGCTTTCTGAAGGTGCGTACAGCATGGCGGATGAACAGCCTCAGAGCTCTGGACATACGCTGCCTGCCTGCAGGGATCTTCAGGGGGGTTACTACACCCTAAAGGGTGAAAAGGAGCTCAGTGGGAGGTTTTGGGAGAGATTCTTGGCAAAGGACCATTGGGATAGGGATAGAGAAGCCTGACAAGGAGGAACCCCATAGGTCAGGCACAAGGCAGCCCTCTGCTAGCATGCTGTGAAATGCCGGTCCATCCAAGCTTGGAAGACCAACCTACACCACTATCATCAGATCTCCTCCCAGTCCAGACATGTCTCCTCCAGCTTCTGCGACAACTCCGAGACTGGGCTAGGGACCTCCAAAGGTCCCTTCCTACCTGAACTGCTCCACTACTCAAGGCTATTAGAACTGCATTGGGATGGCAGGACTTTCCTCTTGGCCGTGAGATGCCTGAATGACAGCAGACCTTAGGCTGCACAACAACTGGCAAACAAGCAGGGAATTTTAACTGTTTGGAGATAAAAGCCAACAGCTTTTTTGAGGGCAATAAAGTGTCCCCCGCCACTTGAATATCCTTCTGCTGAAAGCACATGGGGAATGACTGACCTCTGAAGGAAACACCAGCCTGTCTCTCAGCATACCACGCGCTCTCTGTAACACAAGCCCTGCTGCAGGAATCACTGCAGCCCCCCCGCTCCGCTTTCTGCATGGTGCGCTGCCCACGGAGCAACTCCAACCTTTCACAAAATCCAAAACACGAGCCGCTTACAAAGCCCATTAACTACGCAGGAGATCGCGCGGATGGTTCGCATTCAGGGACCTGGCACGGGTCCTCCATCACACAGCAGCAGCAGCTCCGTGGCTCCAAACTCAGCTCTGCACTCGGATGGTCCCAGTGGCAAACCCCTCTCTCCGGTGGGACCGGGCAGTGCAGTCAGGGCCAGCAGAGCCAGGAAGGAATAAAGCCACCCCCTGCTTGCTCCGCAGCTCCCAGCTGGGCTCTCCGGCCTCACGCAGCTTCTCCTGGCCAAGACAGATGGAGGCAGCCGTGTGCACAAGGGGGACACCCCAAAATTTGCACCCAAACATTTTAGAGATGGTCCTGCTTTGGCAGCACCTCAACATGAGCTTCTCCCAAACCAGGTCCTGAGCTCTTTCCTTTGCCAAAGCAGCTCCTGACACCAACCCAGCTAACAGAACAGCCCCACCACTTTCCTCCTTGCTCTGCCAACATCCCACTTTCCCCAGACCTCCTCTGGGCACGCCTGCTTTGCAGATTGCTCCTCAGCACATAGCAAGAGCAAGCTATCACCGTTCACTGCAGTGCTTCACGCAGGGCTACGTAACCTCATGCATGGACAAGAGCTTGGATCCTGGAAATGCTATCTCAGCATGGGAAGGGAGGCACCCCCACTGTCACCCCTGCAATGACAGTCTTGCTGTGTCCTCGCACAGAGGTGGAGCTGCTAAGGGCTAATGGGACCATGTCACACCCTGCTGACTTCTGTTTCTGACCCCAGCAGACATGGCAGACCTGCTCCATAGGGATCCTGACGCGATTCCCTCCTGAGGGGACGGACTGTCTGTCATAGTTTTGTCTTCAGGAAATGAAAAGGATGCTAAGCGTGTGTCCACATGGCGAAGTGGAAGAGTCGCAGTAAGACGGGGAGCTGTAACATCGTGGCAATTAGCTTACAGGAGACAGTACAGGCTGCACCCATGGCGAGCTATGGTAATGGCTACTGCCCGCCACAGTCTGCTCTGGGATCACCGCTGCTGCTACGGCAACAAATCTGTGCCTTTCGTGGACTACAGTGACATCCATTTTCCTGAGCAGTCCTGTTCCAGGAGCAACAACATGCTGATACCCGCTTCTGAGGACTGTGCCCATCATCTTCAGACAGAAGCACTAAGTGCCTTCACCTCCTCCAGGCTCCACTGGGATTTGTGGCACCCTCCAAACAGGGCTCGGCACACACTGACCCGCTCCACAAGTCCCCAGCCCACCGGCTTCACAGCAGCTCTGTGCCAAGATGCCAGGGGAGAAGATGGAAGAGCCCAGAGCCTCATAAGCCACCAGCGCCTCACAGCAGCCCTGCTGGGGAGAGCTCACGGTGAGATCTTTCAGGTGAAGGACCAGCCAGCGCACTCAAACATGGCACAGCCTAATCCAGGAGCCAGAAACAAGGCACATCAGAGTGAAACCGCTGCTCCGCGTAGCACGGGGCTGTGCCGAGTCAGGCCAAGGGTCCTCTGCTGAACACCGCTGGTCCTTGCCTAAAGACAAAGTCTTTGCCTGAAGACAAGGTCTCCCTGGCTGGGACTTGGTGGGTGCTCTTGCAGATGTAGCTCACCCACCCCATAAATCCTGCAGTGCAACGTATGCGCTTTGACACGGAAACCCGGGATTTGGATGAGGAGGAAGGCAATGCATCTGGCTGAGCCTCCACACCCAAACTGCTGGTGCTGGTGGCAGTTTCGTGCCCCAAATGATTCCATTGTGCTTCACAGTGGTCCTAGAGGCCCCTCTACTGCAAACAAAGCAGACAAACTAACCGCTGGGGCAAGACAGCAGTATAGGTCCTGGTGTTTTACATCAGAAGACAAATTCTTGCCTTCCCAGCTGGCAGCAATGCTGCTCTTGTTTGCTTTGGAGATGTGGGAACCAGAAGCCCCAGCCCTTTGGGCCACAGCACGGAGAAGTCACCAGCAAGAGAACCCAGCTCCTCAAGCATTGCTGTCTCCCCTCTCACCCACGGCGGCTTTGCCACTGCAAAACCAGACAGGATTTCCACTTGCCCAGACTGATGCCGGAGGCAGGGGACATGGAGGGAACTGTACTAGCTTGTGTCTCGCTTGGAGTGTGGCTGTACCTAGAAAAACACAGCTGATCCCACCTAGATACTGCTAGAGAAGCCCACAGAAGGATTAATCCCTCTCTGCTGCCCTGCCTGCAAGCCGGGGAGGCAGCAGGTGTACCCCGGGGCAGGGAGCAGAACAGGCAGCGTGCTGCTCCTGAGCATCCTCTTGCACAGGAGCACCCCCAAAGCATCCATCACCAAGACCTGACCCCCAGCACACGCTGGTCCTGGCAATTTTACCAAAGTCCTCGGCCACTTGGTTTAAATAAGCACTTCCCTGACTTCAAAGAGCATCACCCCGGTTTGATTTAGTCCAATTTGTCCTAAATTGATTTCCCACTCCCACTGGCTTAAGGGAAGAGGGAAACAGATTGGAAGAGTATTTCTGATTTGTGTAGCTAAGCAGATCCACACCATTTAGAAAGTGTAAAGGTCTTGTTGAGGTAGGAGCGTTCATGTGGGATTCCTACTTCTGTGTACGGGGGAGCAGTTTTTATCTCCAGTGCCCCCGTGCTTTCAAGCAGAAGCCAGGTCCATGAGCCTGTTTTAACCACAAGCTCCCCACCAGGACAGGACATCGCTATTCAAAGGGCAGCTTCTTGCTATGCTTGCCTTTCTGCCTATTTTCCCAGAATCCAATTCAAAACAGACTTTATTGGTACTCAAGCAAGATCATACGAAACATACTGCGTAATACATTAGAAGAGAGATTGAGCCACCTATCTTCATACGATAAATATCCATATATAGGGCTCAGCACCTATCTTTATTGCCACTTTACACACGGCTTCTCCTTCTGCATTCCCTCCTGCTGTTAGGCTTGGCTTTTCAAAAACACCTCAGGAAGGCAGGTGATCAAATACCCTTGGAATTCATTAAGATGTACGTGAGATGCAAGTCAGTAATATACTTGGGCTCCACTGATACTCCTGCCATCAAATACGGTATATTAAATACAGTCTTACCTTCATATTATGCCTCTCGTTCCAAGAGAGCACAAAACACTTTGCAAGCACAACACACGCTGTCATACCTGCAGAGGCACATCTGGACTGGGAAAGCTGCTGTTATTCAGCATCGCCCACACCGGTTCTGCGCTGACCTTCCCCAGAGCCACGGAAGCGGGTGCCACCACGACAGAGTCCCTGTCACCCAGCTGCTGTCCTACCAGCTCTGCTCCCCTCCTCTAAAAAAAAGCACCACCTTTCAGCAAGAAAGAGTTTCCATGAGACACCACACTCAGCCAAGTTTCTCAACCCATCTGTTCACAAGGCACAAGGTGTCTTCTATGTACAGCCACCACCGCAGGTCAGGGCTGGCTTCGTACGGGCAGGAGGAATAACAATTACAGACATACAGCTCTTTCCTACCCTAACAAAACCCAAACAAAATAAAATCTAAAACCTGCGGGGTTTCTAGTGCATGTGGGCATAAGTTTTGTTTGGTTTAAAGATGAAGCACTGGGGCAATGGCAATATTTAAAATCACTGGAGCTGCTTCCCTCTTCTCTGGTTTAAATGCCATTTTACTGGCCACATTCAAGTCAAATGATACAAAAAGTGGTAGTTCTTTGGCACCAGTATCCATTCTTGCATGGGGACCTGCAAGATTTTTTATCTATAACTCTCGCACCACAAAACAGCTTTTGATCTTTATAAACCAAGGTGACAGTTCAAAATCAGACAAAAATCAAAATGCATCAGACATTCTTCTGTGCTGGGCTGCTACGTAGACCGGAAAGTGTCAGATAGCAAAGACGATGACTTGATTGGCACTGCTGGGCATGGACAGGCACTGGAAGGCCAGTCGTGGAGCTCAGGGCTCACAGAAACAGGAAAGCTCAGAGAAACGCTTGACACGTTTTCTCTGGCTGTTGCGCCGTGTCTCCTCTGCGACCCAGCGAGGTCCACAGCGACCCTACCAGCTTCCTTCTTTCCTCCCATTCATAGCAAAGCTGCTTTCCACCTGACCTCTCTGTACTAGGGAAGAGGTTGCTGAATTTGCGCTGGACCCTAAAGATCATCCAATATCAAGCTTTCTTTTCACCCAGACTGCAGCTGTAATGTCTCCTTAGAATCTGCAGCAGAGCAGAGTACTTCCTGGGGACTTCTGTGTCAGTCTAGTTGTTCACACCTTCCTGTGATCTTCTGCCCATCTCCTCAGTGATGCAGAAATGCTGTGGTGATGCCAGACCTATCTGTGCCATTGTCACTCCACAAGCTCAGCAGTCTCCAATGTGTGTTTTTCCACCATGCCAGAGATCAGGTTGTGCAGATGAGCAATTCCCTTACACCAGGACCTTGCAAGTCCTCTGTGACACCAGGAAAAAAGCTTCTGTTGGGCTCAGACTGATCATTGCCAGATAACAGGGCAATGGCTTGCCGAACCACGGACGAATTCGTACCCACGTTTTAAGTCAGGGATCCCTGTGACTGGCAAAGCCACTTCCCTGGCTGCAGACACAAAAACGCCCACCGTAAAGCAAGAAGCAAACTCTGAAGGAACACGAGATTTCTGGGGGCAGAAGGGCCCAGCGGGGAGAGGCAGTGGAGAAGAGTGTGCCGAGGGCAGGGGCCGGCAGAGCAAACCCAAGCGCTCACAGCACGTGCAGCTTCCCAGGGGCTGCTGCTTTGACAAGCAACCCTCTATGGCACCCACTTCACAAGGTCACAGCGAACTGTGGTGAGAGGTTTGCTGGAGTGATCCCGACTGGTCCAAGAGGACAGATCCACTCACAGAACACAAGCAATTGAGACTCTCCTTTCCCCTTACCAGAGCACAGGCAGCAGCCGAGATCGCAGCTCCCAGATCCACAGGCTCTACCTTCTCCTCTCCCAACTCGGTGCTCGTGACAAGCAGACATCTGAGCAGCCCTGTGAGGTCCTTGAGCTTCTGCCCTTAATGCACCCCAAACTCTGTAAGCTCAGCTGTCTTGCACCCAGCCACAGACAGAATTCAGCCCATAAACCTACAACTTTTCAATTCTCCTTCTCTTTAAACAGTTTTTAAGCAGCTCAGCACTTCAGATAATTTAAACATCACCATATGGTGCCTTATCAAGGGGTCAAAACAAGGCAAGTAGTAAAGCCAGGAATATCAAATCTATTCCTCCATGATGCTGGGTGCGAGGCATTCACCCAGGGTTCTCTGGTTAAACACGCTGCCCTCTGATTTTACCAAATGGTGAAGGAATCAGATTCAAACCTCATCTCCAGCAGCACAATATCTTGCTTTGGTCCAAAACAGACATGCACTCCATAAATGCACACAGAGCAGGAACCACAAACAAAGCATGTGAATACAACAGCAAAGGGCATGTTTGTTGGAGCGGGGCCAGAGGAGGCCATGAAGATGAGAGGGCTGGAGCACCTCTTCTATGAGGACAGGCTGAGGGAGTTGGGGCTGTTCAGCTTGGAGAAGAGAAGGCTCCAGGGTGACCTTAGAGCAGCTGCCAGTGCCTGAAGGGGCCGACAGGAAGGATGGAGAGGGGCTTTTCACAAGGGTGTGTAGTGACAGCACAAGGGGGAACGGCTGAAAACTAAAAGAGGGCAGATTTAGATTAGATATTAGGAAGAAATTCTTCACCGTGAGAGTGGTGAGACACTGGAACAGGTTGCCCAGAGAAGCTGTGGCTGCCCCCTCCCTGGCAGTGCTCAAGGCCAGGTTGGATGGAGCTCTGAGCACCCTGGGAAGGTGAAAGATGTCCCTGCTCGTGGTAGGGCGGTTGGAACCAGATGATCTTCAAGGTCCCTTCCAACCCAAACCATTCTATGATTCTATGATCCTACCAGCTTACTCCACGGTCTGCGTCGCAGGGTGCAGGTAAAAGTAGCCATGGAGGAAAAGGTTTGGAGGCACATGGCTCGCAGGGCTTGAGGGAGGCACTGGAAAGAATCTGTGCACACATGGCTGGGCTAAGGTTCAGCTGCAGTATGCACAGCACCCTGTGGTGCCTCAAAGCAAGGGACTGCACCCAAGCGCCTGAATTTTCAAGAGCAGTCTGTGGACTCCCACTTACAAGCATCGGTCCTCACAAACACGAACGCCTCTGCAGAGTCAGAACCATTCTTCTGCACAATGACTGCTTCTTTTCACAGCAGCTTTCTAGGCTGAAAAATCTGGAATAGCTCGAGACAGCATTTGGGGCAGTACTGCGCCTATCCCATTCCCAAACTAGGGAGGGTCCAGTCTGAGCGAACATCTGATGAGAGCACCAACATCCAAGCCTCTGAGCAAACAGCCTGAACAGCCTCCCCAAATTCCATATGAAAGAGAAGCACCAACACGTTGCCATTCATGACACGGCGTGTTTGATGTAGCTACTTCACAGCCTCTGGCAGCTATACGTACAAGGCCGTCATTTTGGTCCCAAAGTCCTCGCTAGACATCTGGCTGCTTTTCTACTGTCAAATGCTGGGCTGCGCCCTACACCAGAGAATAGCAAAGCACAGCAGGTTTCTCAGAGCACAGTGAATTAATTGGGGTATTGAATCAGTGAGGTTAGATTCAATTAGCCCAATTTGACCCTGACACTTTAAGCAACATTTTTCTAATATATTGGAGCTTGTTATCACACAAGTTCATCTTGGCATCTGGTAAAAAAAAGCAGCTGCTTGGAGGCAGCTCATTTACAGGTGTCCCTCCTTGACCCTTTGGGATGTCTTTTCATCCTTTCTGGGGGTGACAATGAGCACCGCTGCAAGCAGCTGGGGAGGAAAGACCAGCCTTGTGTTTACAGCCCAGGACTCAGGGATCCTCCAGCCAGGAACAACTTCTGTCTCCACTGCTTGTCAGTGAAGGAAAAAAGTATGGACACTCATCACCTCTTTCGATCCCGCCTACTCCAAATATAACTTGCTCAGGACATAATCCGAGTTTAATAACGCCCTTTGCACACTAAGACCCTGACCCTTGCAGAGGCAAACAGAAAGCTACCACTGTCCAGATACCACAGCCCATTAAAACCAGCCACATTCTTGGATTTGACCAAAATTCCTTTCCTGGACACATTCCACTTCCAGAAAGAAACAGTCCCACTCTGTCCATTTTCACTGGAAGACTGGAAGGAAGGAAACGCAGGGAAAGCTACTGCAAAGTGTAAAAAACACCAATAAAGAAAAACTGTTTCAGCTTTATCGCGGGGTGACTGCTCAGAAAAGGCGACAGCAGCTCCAGCAAGAGCAGCAGACCTCACGCCACTCGTTCAGACCTCACCAGCTCCAACATGAGTCACCAGGAGCAGTCAAAACCTTTAGCCAGGTAAGGTACAGATGTTAGCTGTATCATGTAAACCTCGCCTTTTTAAAAGGAGGAAAGCTCTTTGAAGATTAAGCATATCCCAGAAGTAAAAAAAAAAAAAGGTAAGTGAAGAGCAAACTGCAGAAGCAGCAAAGCTGTTTCCTGGGAAAGAGGAGCAGAGAGAGTAGAGCAAGTGACAACGCTGGTTCTGTCCTACGAGGAGTCACAACCGCAGCTGAACGACACAGATGAGAGACAGACCAAGCCACACCACCCAGGCCTGCAGCAACCTCTGGCAACTGGGCTTTTACCAAAAAATCCAAGAATCCTCAACTAAACTGTTCCCATTTTCCTGAAAGAAAAAAAAAAACTGTTCCCATTTTCCTGCCGTGCTCTGGGCAGTTATGGGAGAACGCCCAGAAGGTATAACTCTTGCAGGGCTGAGATGGCTTTTTCCCCCTCACTAAATCTAGCTCAAAATAGATGCACTCATTGAATAAAGTGCTCACCACTGCGAAGAAGCATTACTTAACACAACCCTTCATGCCTACCTTTGATTGAAATAATAGATTTTTTTATTCCTCTTTCCCTGACATTCCCTTATTATCACCACCAAGCCTAATGAATGCAGTTAAAGCTAAAAGTCTCTTAATTTCTTCCCCTTCTTCTGAAGAGGTTTGGTGTTTCTTTTTTTTTTAAGCCCTGAAATGAAACAGCAGCTGAAGTCACAACGTTAACAAATACAATTTGATACGCAGGAACAAAACCCCAGCCCGAATAGCTGCTCCACCAGGATTCCAAACACACTGCCTCAGAGATCAGGGAGAGGGAGGGTGTTTGTGCATGAAGCTACAAAATAAAAATTAAATGTTGCATTGTGCCAAGAAGAAAGCAAATTAGTATTTCTTCCTGCCTGTACTAGTTTCAGCTGGTTGTGTTACTTCCCGCAAGCCACTAATGCGGTCTCATTGGGAGGGGAGGCATGTAGCACAGCAGTTGCTTAGCAAACTATCATTTTTCATGAGGTCCCATTTTTCCCTGCTGCATGGGATTCACTGTATTTTGCTGTCCTCCGCTTTGTTTTCTTTCCTCTCTTCTTCCTTATCTCTCTCTGCCCATTTGATCCCAACACCCGGCTCTGGCTACCCAAAAAACCCTTCACAAGCCCATCCCAACAAGGCAGCAGCAAGTCAACCACTCTGCCCCGAGTAAAGCAGCAGGACGGCACGTTGCTGTGTCCCAGCGTGGATACTCCATGCCCACAGCGAGCAGCCCCTCGCCTCTGCTGCATCCCCTCCAGGCCACTGAGCCGCTGACTCGGCACACCTGGACAGAGCCATCCTACACAGGACTTTGTTTTGCACCAAAACCAGATCATCCAAAGATGGTAGAGGTAAGATGCAAGGAAAAGATTAAGCCGTAGGATACAGGCACTATTCATCTGCTCAGACTCTACGTGCATCAACGCACACGCCAGGCACACGCTATGGTAGGAGTGTGCTGTGGGTGGCACAGCCACCAGTGCTTACACACGTAGCACTCCAGCATGGTCCGTGTAACACAGCGTCGAATTCCCTGCATGGCTTCTCTCCTTCCATCACGCACGTCTCCTCTGGCACCGAGCTGCTGGGGACAATCTGCCAGGCCTGGAGCAGACTGTCACAGACAAGAACCCCTCCTCCTGTGCCTGACAACACCAGGCATCTCCACCTCGGCAGTCCCATCAGGAGCTACGTGGGAGCAGGAGACCACCAGTCCCTCAGCAGAGCCCTGCAAGCACAACTGAAACACTCCCTGCTCCAGGCAAAGGCAGCACAGCCTGCCCGTCCCACCCCGGCCACCGACAAGGTAGCCAGCAGAAGGCAACTCCTGCTAGACCCAGCAAAGAAATACCTTGAATGAGCAAGGGGAAGACAGGCTGAATCGGTGGTCTTGCTTCTGGAGGAGCTGAAGATCCACCTTGCACATGGGTAAAGCTACCCCTGCGGCCTCGGGGCCAACTGTCTTGCTTCTACCAGCTACAGACAAGGCCACGTTGGCTTTTGCTGACCAAGATGAGCCCAAAGCAACTGACAGGCTGGCGAACACCAAGCTGGGCTCACATGGTGGAACACCCTCATGAATTATCTTCTAAGATTCCACTGTGAGCTATGGAACAGACAGCCAAAGCTTTTTCCGATACACTCCCTAGCAAGGACCAAGGGACCCAAACCCAGTGTACATCCCCTATACGGCTCCCACCCAGCCCCTGCTACACCACAGCCTGGCACAAAGCCGATACCCATCATCTCCTAATGGAGCACAAAGAGGTCCAACACTCCAGCCGGGCGGTCAGAGGCAGACTGTTCCTCAGAGCAAAGCCTCGCTGGCTGGGCGCCAGCCTCCGTGCCTGCCTGCGGCCAGCGCTATGGCTTTAGACACTTCATCTTCTGTCATCTTCTGCCCCAGAGGAAGCAAGCCTCTAAATTGAATTATCACAAAGAAATCAATTCCAGATCAAACCTCTGTGAAATTATAATTGCTTTAATGATCTGCAGGCTGGAATAGACACGGCCCAGGGAAAGAGTCATATACTTTTCCTCTTCAATTCATAAAGCTCCTATAGGAATCAGCCTTTGTTTGCAGGGAGCATTAGTGTTTTCTAATTATGTATTAATTTAATCTACTATTAATTTTCAATTATTATTAGACAGGCACTTCCTTTTTCCCCAATGTGACTGCCATGTAAGACGCTGAATTCCAAACAGCTCTGTGGCAAACTGACAGGCAGCAGCTTAGCCTTTAAAAAGGGGAAAAAAAAAGCCTTCAACAACCAATTCTGATGAAGACATTCCAAACAAACAAAAATATATTAAGAAAAGAGACACACAAACCTTTCTGACTCATCGGAAAACGCTATCAGCAGCCTGCTTAGCCTAAGGACTTAGATCACTTAGGTACAGCATGTCTGTGGAGACTTTCATTAGAATTGACATTTTGACAACTGCAAAAAAACTCTACAACAACCCAGCTCACAAACCTGACGGGCAGTTTAAAAATAATTATCAACCACGGGACAAAGACACCCAGGGAACTGAAGTTTCACTCACCCCTCTCCTCCCTAAAAATGCTGGCAAATATTATACTGAAAAAATAACCAAGTATTTTTGCTTGATTAATTCTAGTTGCAAAAATAGCTCAGGATTTTCAGCATTACACACAAACAAGAGCAGAAGCGACACGCCTGTGACCAGAGCTGGCCTGGATGGATGGCAGAAGTGGCTGCAAATGTGGAGGGATTTAATTCTTGAATTTCACATTCCGGCAATTCTGCTCATCGGAAAGCTGCTGGTGCCAAGGGTAGACCCTCTTCCCTATGGAAAACAACCAAGATGCCAAGGGGCATAGGAAGCACCTGGAGAACACAGGGCATTTCCAAACCCATCACTCTGGTGCGTCCTGCCTTTCTCACAGATGCTGGGGGGAATGGAGAACGCCTGCTTGGGGACGTCAGGCCAATCTGCACCGGCCTGGCAGACTACCCTCAAATTTTCCATATACAGCTAGAATCACATCCAAGAACGAGTAAACTAGTGAGAGATTTTCCAAAGGCTTCAATAGCTTTGGATCAGAGAGACTCACACGCTCCCAGTGCATTCAAAACAAGGAATCCAGTGCATTCAAAACCAGGAATTAAGTAATACTGTGAAATAAAGGCTTGGAGAGTGTCCTTGCCTTTGCTGGTCCAACACCCCGCAGGGTGAGCCCATACGAGCGGCACTACAGCCACAAATAAAGCTCTTGCGATGGCACATGCACGCATCCCCTGCTCAGGCTGTGCTATGTGAAGCCTATGGAAGAGCCTCAGAATCCCAGCACGGCAGGGGTTGAAGGGCCCTCTGTGGGTCACCCAGCCCAACCCCCCTGCCCAAGCAGGGTCACCCAGAGCAGGCTGCACAGGACCACGTCCAGGCGCGTCTTGAATATCTCCAGAGAAGGAGACTCCACAGCATCCCTGGGCAGCCTGGGCCAGGGCTCCGTCACCCTCAGAGGGAAGAAGTTCTTCCTCATGTTCAGCTGGAACTTCCTCTGCTTCAGTTCGTGCCCATTGCCCCTTGTCCTGTCACTGGGCACCACTGAAAAGAGTCTGGCCCCATCCTCCTGACACCCACCCTGCAGATATTTGTAGGCATTGATAAGGTCCCCTCTCAGCCTTTTCTCCAGGCTAAACAAGCCCAGCTCCCTCAGCCTTTCCTCGTAGGAGAGATGCTCCAGTCCCCTCCTCATCCTCGTAGCCCTCCATTGGCCTCTCTCCAGTAGCTCTTCATCTTTCTTGAAGTGGGGAGCCCAGAACTGGACACAGTGCTCCAGGGGCCTCACTAGGGCTTGGATGTCCACCTTGGTGGATCATCTATTTGAGCTCGCCTACACTGTTACAGAGCTGGGATCAGCCTCTTGCAATTCAGTCAGGTATCAAAGCTGATTTCCCCACAAACTTGGGGCACACAGATGACCCCAGGAGCTTGTAGCCACCCCAGCCCCTGAAAAACAAGGTCTAACTTGCATGCAACAAAGAGCAGGGAATCCTTTGGACAAGACTCCAGGGGAGAAAACACAAGATACCTGGGGGTTTGTTCCTCCCCTAGAATAACAAAGTAGTAAGGCTACCTCATGAGGTCAGAAGGTTTGAGCAGTGTGGTCCAGGTTTACTGTCTGCTGCTGTCCTTGCCCCACTAAGGCCCTATTTATCAGAGCTCCATCCTTCTGTCACATTATTGTGTATCAAGGCAGCTGTTGCTAAATCAGAAGAATTACTCCCACTTCATACCAGAGTATCAGCAAGCTAAGTTTGGCTCATCAGCATGAAAATCAGCATGTGGCCAGCAGGAGTAGGGAGGTGATCATGC
>Ga0065711_1002655_pt1 | contig 32359 bp, 14 predicted proteins | sample Hoacrofraction12_FD_59098 | JGI IMG/M metagenome (GOLD analysis project Ga0065711, IMG submission 59098) | Hoatzin crop microbial communities from Cojedes, Venezuela - Epithelial fraction 12 v2 (version 2) | ecosystem: Host-associated > Birds > Digestive system > Esophagus > Crop | place...
GGGGGGGGGGGCTGTTCATATTCCATTTGGAATAGTTTCCATTTCTGCACTGTATTACTAGGGTGAAATTTGTCCTTTCAAGCAGTTAGGGCACCTCTGGAGTTAGGAAGAAGGTAGTCTGGAATGGGCTGGGATGATGGGGGGAGGTCACCCAGCATATGCCACTGCCCAAAGCAGGTCCTTTCTTATTTCTGCTCAAAAAAACCACCCAGTGATGGAGGCTGCACTGGCCCCTCAGGTTATCTGCTACAATATTTCGCTGTCCATAGCAATTTAAAGTTCATCCTAATATTTAACTCTGGTCGTTACTGCTGCACATTAAGCCATTACTTCTTGTCTGCCCACCATGGACAGAATGATCAAATTGTTCCTTTCTACTTTGCACAACCTTCAAAAGTTGTCCCAGCTTGATCTTCTGTCGTGTAGTAAAACAACCTTTTGGTCTTACCATATATTTCCCTTGCCAGTCATGTGTTCATGTAGTTGATATTCTTCATCTAAATAAATTATTGCTATGGAATTTTACTCATTTTTCCCACCCCTATTTGCCAGTTGGTCAAGATCACTTGTTTTATTTGGGGTTTTTGTTGTTGCTTCCTTCCAAAATCAGACTTTATGACTATTATCTTGTGGTTTTATATAGACATCATGGGTATTAGAGTAGGAAATGAGAAGCAAAAAATGGATCTAAGTGGAAAAGGGTGAAGAGGATGAGAAGACAGGTTCTCTTAAATATTACTGTATTAAAATAACTGCTTCTCTGCCACTCTCTTGTAAAATTGTGAAGTACTAACATCACGGGAGCACAGCAGAAGCCCAGAAAATTTTGGAACAGTACATACTATGTACTGTCATAAAAGTATAGTAATTAGACTGGCTTATTTCCTCCTTGGAATTAAATTTTTGAACAGCCACAGCTGGACTGTTTTGGGAGGAGGAAGGTAAGTGTGATGGTTGTGTATTACTTGATTGATCTTGCAAGACCATTTAATTCTGAGCAACAGTTCCAGATACCCTGTGTGGGCACCACAAGGTCTACAAGATTGGGGCAGACCCTTACAACCCTTCCTTGATTTCCATTTCCTTGCAAAATTTTCTTTATCCTGAGTAGATCCAGGCCAGAAGTGGTTTCATTCTCTGTCCCTTTTCTTTCCGCAGCCCTCCGTGACTGGTCTCTGTCTGCTTTTGCATGAAATTCTGTGCATAAAGCACAAATGTTGGGTGGTGGGGGTGGAGGGAAGAGAGTACCTTTCTGGATGGCTTTGCTTTTGTGAAGTTCAGTTTCTGTGTCCTTTCTTGTAGTCACTGGAGTGGTATTAGTAATCACTGTGTTGCTCGTAATAAAATGCCCTCAGATAATCAATGCTCCCATCCTGGTTTAAAAAGCTCACCCTTGCATACCTTGGCAGCCTGTCTTGATTTTGCTAGATTAATAAGGGATAAAACTGTTTTCTGGGAGGTTTATGTACACCATTCAGTCAAGTGCTGCATTGCTTGCTCATCTCCTTAAAGGTTATTTAAGAGATAATCTCTATTGATTTGAAACATATAAAGCCATGGGTAACCCTGAGATAAATTAACAGCTGGCACAGTAGTAGAGCATTAATCAGCCTCCAAAGCTGTTTAGGGTGCTATGTTCTAAAGCAATTTTTGTTATTCTGTAGCAAGCCATAAAAAGAGAGGAAAAAGTATCGAATGCCCTTTTGTGCATGACATCAAAGTGCTGAGGTGACTGAGGTGCTTCGAGCTATCTGCTCTGCGACTCAGTCGTTCAATACCCTCTGTGTTTGTTGCACCCATGTTTGACACACTCTGGTCCCGAGTCAGACCAGTAAGTATGCAATTCCCATCAGAGGCAGAAGACTGACATCTGTTAACCCTGGATCTGCTTAGCTCGATGTATTTGTCTTTTCACGAGACAGAACTGAGTGTTGATTTCATTTAGGCTTCTCTCCCATCAGGCTTATTGTCTTGTTTCCACAATAGCTGAATTCCTCTTCTGGTTTAGGAAAGTTTTAAGACCATATTTGTTTCAGTTGTGCTGACAACATCCTTCTTCAAAAGACAAGGGAATCTAGATGACCGTAAGGGTCAGGCAAATGAATTAGCTTGTGTCACTGGGTGAGCATCTTTGGCTAATGCGGAACAGAAAGTCTGAGGTTGCTTTTCAGTGTCCAAAATCTGCCGCTTCAGCCACCGTGCCTGAGCAGAGCTTGTGTCTCTGTGTGTCAGGTTGATCTGCTGAGCCAGGCTCTTCACAAGCTTGTCCCCAGCTTGTATGTGCTGTGTTGTGTACAGGAAAGGAGAGGCCTGTTCTTAACCTGCAAGACTACAGTGGATTTGGAAAGCCCCACCACACAGGGGAGAACTTCCCCGCAGCAAACAAGAGGTACAGTTCTTCATAACCCTTCCACAGTCCCCTTGAGAAATCAAACTCTTTCTGGGTGCAGTGAGGAAAACAGATGTTTTATTTATTATGTCATAAGTTACCACCTATGGCAATGTTAATCTAGTCTCCATATGACTCCCTTGTTTTTTAAATATAAAAAAAACCACCCAAGAAAATATGCCAAAAGTGGGAATTAGATATAGAGACTACATAGCTCAAGGAAATTTCCTACCATAGTTCATACCAAAATCACTGCTCAAAAACTGTTCATATGGAAAATTGGACAAAGATGCAATGATGTCACTTGACAAAATAAGAATTTTTTTCCTCCACCTTGCTTTTGTCTTGAGAATTAGTGTGTGCTTAGAATCATAGAATCACAGAATGGTTTGGATTGGAAGGGACCTTAAAGATCACCTAGTTGCAACCCCCCTGCCTTCGTCAGGGACACCTTCCACTAGACCAGGTTGCTCAAAGCTCCATCCAACCTGGCCTTGAACACTGCCAGGGAGGGGGCAGCACAGCTTCTCTGGGCAACCTGTGCCAGTGCCTCACCACCCTCATAGTAAAGAATTTCTTTCTTATATCCAATCTAAATCTACCCTTTTTCAGCTTCAAGCCACTACCCCTTCTCCTATCACTACAAGCCCTTATAAAAAGTCTCTAGTTTTATTATTTTACGATTAGTATTTCATTATTTATTGTTATTATTATTATATTTTTCCTTACTGGAATAATTTTGTAAATATAATGTTGAAGATATTAAATATGTTCTTAAAAAAGAAAGGCGTAAAGTACCATGAGGGCAGATTTCCAACTTCACTTATGAACTCGGTTCTGGGTAGGTAGATGCAGATCTCTTGTTTCCAACTTGGTAACTCCTTACTGATGCTTGGCCTTGTACACTCCTGCTTTTTCTTTATTTTTCACCGCTGCATGTTCCTTGCTCAGTGTAAAGATTTGGTGGATGATCAAATCACTTTCCTGCAAACTATGTTTTTTTGACCCATGTTTCCAGTTTCTATTGCTGCTGTATGTCTCTAGAGCAAGTCTTATCGTCATTTATGCCCTGCTTCTATGAACTAGATTTCTTAAATTTGATATTTATGACACGTGAAAGGAAAACAACAGACTATAGACTGAGGTTCAGATTTCTTCAAGAGTAGTTGATGATAATACTTGAACTTGCTCTGAATGCATAAAATAATTGTCAGTTCAGCATCTGACATTCCAATCAGGAATTTTCCTCTTATAGGCGTAGATTTTGCAAGCTGCTCTACCAGATCCTGAAAACTATTATGAAAGTTCAATGAAGACAGGAAAAAATGAAATAAGTGTGGCAACAGCACTTTTAGCCAGATCACTTAGTCAAGAGAAGAAAAGGACAAGTTAGCATGCAACCATGGGTGCTGATGGAGCAGCCATCAAGAGATCATTTTTTATCATGGCGATCAGAAGATGTCCCCAGTGACTGGAAAAAGGCAAATATTATGTCGACCTTCAAAAAGTGAAAGTGGGAGTCCAGGGAACCACAGAACATTCAGCCTCACTTTAGTCCATGGGAAGATTATAGAGCAAATCCTTCTGAAAGCCACTTCTGGCAACAGCCAGATCAGATCTACCAAGGGCAATTTATACCTAACCAATCTCAGTAGTGCCATCAATAATGAAATGACCAGTACAGTGGATGAGGCGAGAGCAGTGTATGTCATTTTACACTACTTTAGCAAGGCTTTGATAGTCTCCCATAGCGTATTTGTAGCCAAACTGAGGAGACGTGGACTGGACAAGTGAACTAAAAGTGGTGTGAAAAACTTCTTGGACCACTGGGCTCGCTCAAAGAGTGATGGTCAAGGGATTGGAATCTAATGGATAGCTGGTGGGAGCAGTATTCCTTAAGGGTCAGTCTTGGAGGCTGCACTGTTAAACATCTTTATTAGTGACCTGAGCAGCAGCAGGAGTGCACCCTCGTCTGTTTGGTGCATGACAACAAACCCAGAAAAAAGTTCAATGTGCTGAAGAACAAAGCTGTGATTCAGAGGGATCTGAAGGATCTGGAAGAAGGAACTGGTCAATGGGAACACCACGATGCTCAGCAAAGATAAATGCAAAGTCCTGCTCTTGGGACTGAACAACCCCATGCAACAGTACAGGCTGGGAACTAGCTTGTAGGGGAGCAGCTCTGCAGAAAAAGGCCTGGGGATCCATGCCTTGTTCAGAGGTTCAAGAAGAAAGGACAAGACAGCCAAATTCGAACTAAATAAAAGGAAAAAAAGTCTATAGAAGGGTTGGCTAAACACTGGAGCACATTGCTCAGGGACACTGTGGAGCCTCCAGCCCCAGAAATTTTCCAAACTCCACAAGTCCTTGAATAGCCTGATCTAAGACTGAAGTTAGCCTTGCTTTTGGCTGGGGGCTACACTAGATGCCTCTGAGGGTCCCTTCCAGCCTGACGAGTTTTATGACTATTTTTATGATTTGCCCAAAAGGAGCTGGTAGGTTTCTATCTAGCTGAGAGCTGTCAAGATTCAAACTATCCCTCCTAAATGTTTTTCGCCTGTGCACCTGTACCACTCTTTGACTGTAGCTAAGCTACTTCTGACAATGATTTCCTGTTCTGGATGGAAAGGCAATAGTCCAGCCCACCCTCGGAGACCTGGTGTGCAGTGTAACCAAAGCAATGCAGGAACAGAAATGACTTTGCCTGTCTGTTGTAGCTGCAGTTCAAAACAGAGGTGTTTGACCTTGCAGGCTCCTCTTCTCAAGTGATGTCAGGTGTATGTGACAGGGAGAAGTTAAGCTGGGAGATCCCTTTAACCTACAGCAGAAAAAAAGTAGCTCAGAATTCAGTAAGATTTATTTATTCTGTAGGAAAAAAAAAATAGAACCTTGGGCATGAGGGAGAAGTGATTTTTAAATTGTCATATTTCTCAGCAATGGGAAAGGAAGAATGTTTTAAAGTCCATCCATCTGCTCTACCTTCTCATGAAGGTCTTCATCTTTCCTAACACTCTGTCCTTAGCAGCTCCCATGGTGTTTTTCCCTGTCTCATGAAGATTATCAGCAGAGTTGGCAGTGAGAGATTTTTTGAATGACAGCCTTGATTCTTACCACTCGGAGCATTTCCTTGTGGGTGTGTTTTGAAATGTTTCTGCTAGAGCTGGAAGTGATAAAAAATTCTCTGTAGCTGCACTGTGTGCAAGTTTGCATTCTGGTTATGTACTCTAAAATTTCAGCCTTGCAGGAAAAGGGAAAGCTTACCACCACAGTTTCAAAAGAGGTTCTAATATCTGAAAAGCACATCTGCCTCTTGGTCTTTGTTGGCTTTCTAGCAAGGGCATGTGACACTTTCCATTACTTTGAAATTCTTGAAGTCTTGTGTACGTTGTTAATTTGGTGATTTGAGGGAACGTGCCTATTTAACAGTGGTACACGTTTCTTCAGCCCACTCCCAATCATTGCCACATTGAATACTGTCTACTTGTTCCTGCTGCGTTTCCTGGTCGTTGCTGGTTTCTGATCTGCAGCAATGTCTCACCCCATTACCGCTTAGGTTAACGCTAGCAGTAGAGTTAACTTGGGTGTAAACAGGTTGAGCTTTGCCCACATGAGAGCATCCCAGAGCCCAACAAAGACTTGTGTGGTGGGGTTAGCAGCACCAGCAGCTGCATCCCGCTGTGTGAGCAGCAGCCAAGCTCCATCCCCACCTCCCACAGCCTCAGGCTGAAGCCCTGTTTAACTCGGCCCAGAGCTCAGCATGCTGGGGCAGGCTGAGCAACGAGGAGTGTCTGAATGGTCCCCTGACCTAGCTCTGCCAAAAAGAGAAGCTCATCAGATTTTCTTGTGTTTTGAAGAAAAACAAGTTTAATCGCCCTCTATAAATACTCCTTCCATTTTTTCTTCTTGTTGTTTTTCTTCTACACAAGTGCATCAGGCTTGTCTTTACTCCCAGTGTACAATGCGGTATGGTTTATCTGAAGGCAAGAACATTTTTTGTTACAAATGGGTGTGTTAGCAACTGCAGAAAGCTGCTCTTCTGGTAACAGCCCAAAGAGCCATGCCAGCTGATAGCAGAATCTCTACAAATCTTTGGCCCATCTCTAGATCCTCAAAAAAAAACAAAATAAAAGGGTGAAAAACTACTTTCAGCACATAAGGAACCAGGCTGTTTCTCAAACGACGGCTTTGAGGACACTGCCATAAGCAAATGAAGTAGCTGCCCTGCAATGTCCTTGTCCTCATTTGGCCTTCCAAAAGGGAAGAAGAATAGTTTGATAAATACTGTAGAGATAAACTTGGTGCATAAATACTGAGGAAATAAGTATTAACACGAAGTGACATAAGTACACCTCCCAAGGAAGTGTCTGCTCTGCCTTCCTTGTCCGACATCTCAGACTTTACCCTTGCTAATCATCCATGACCATCTAATCAGAAACTGTTTTTTGTGGTAAAGGCATCTTACAGCTCTCAGCAGCTGAAGCACACTGTTAATTTCACTGTAGCAAAACATGAGCGGCTGCAGTTGCAGAGATGTGTCTCAGACTACACTTCATTGGGGTTTTGCTGAATAGGAGCAAAATGAACATCCCTGTAATTAGTGCTGGTGACAGCAGCAGTGAGGCAAACCTGAACCAACTGCAGAAGTACCCCAGGCAGGCTTATTCAGACAGGCTAGTGGACACCTAGGTAAAGACACAAATGGGCATCTAATTTGATTTTCTGTCTTTTACACCTTGTTTTGAAGATGCCTGGGGTTGGCGAAGGTATATCTTTTTGAACTCTTGTTTTACAGCCACCCTTACTGCTTTTCTATTGTACCTAACCCCCTCAAACATGTTGATCACTTCTAAACACAGACCAAACAGCTAAAGCACAGTTCACATTTCTTTTTTCTTGGCAGTGCTTATCCTCAGTTTCTCAGATGAGACTAGCTTGATTCAGTATAGTAACCGCAGCCAACAGTCCGTCTCAGAGCAGCTTTGTACCAGTAATGAAGTTTCACACATGGGTTTTGTTGCATTTAAGGCTTCTAAAATCTTTCCATGAAACTGGAATTGTCTCTACATTTAAAAGCAAAGCTTGAAAACCCTTTTGTTTGGAACAGGCAAGATCAGACACTATGATACTTTTCCTGGGAATGTAAGAAAGAGGCTGTCAACCCCTAACAGAAAAATGTCTGCTTTAACCCCAGCTCAAATGACTCGAATTTGGCTAGTCAGATCACAAAATACAGGGGCGAAATGCAAAATGCTCCCACCTCATAAGGGGCACTAAGGCATACTTTTTTGAGGTCTATTTATATTTGTTATGTAGGAGACTGATATTATGGTGACAACTAAGAAGTCCGCACTTCTCTGGCAGCTTCATTTTCCACCCTTATTATTCATGTATCTTTAACTCCGCAGCACTGCTGTGTAATAGTGTGCAATTTGGCATGCTTGCCCTTTGGAGATGATTACTATGAAGATCTGCTGAGTTGTAGAAATAATAGAACCATGCCCAAACCAAATCCGAAAGCTGGGAGACAAAATTTGGAACTATATACTGATCTTTTGCCTCAACTTTTTTTATCATAGGTAATCCTTGAAAGATAAGTTGCTGGGAGTTCATATCACTGCCATACTGTCATCATGCTGTGAAGGTTGAAGCTGTACTCTCACTAAACAAGAGTGCTCAAAAATTAATTCTGACTTAATTGCAGTCAAATAATATATTAATTTGTATGTCTCTGCCTTATCACCTCATCACAGATCTAAAGAAGGTATCCAGAAGTGAATGTATTTCTTTCTGAACTGGTAGATATTTTCAAGGTTTGAAGTAAATGTGTTCCTTCAAGAAAGGAATGTGAAATTCTTTCCAAGGCAAAAAAAGGAATCAATAATACTTCATATCAGCACTCAGCAGGTTTATAGCATCAGTAGGGTATGAAATATATTTTTTCTAGTATGGCATCATATCTAATAGTAGAAAGATACAGAAGTGATTACATAGCACCAAAAGACATGTTACTAGCTGACTTCTTTGATGTAAGATAAATTACTGGGTACAAAAATCTGAATTCAAAACACTTGTACTGCCCTTAAGGTGTAGAAAGGCATCATCTGTCTTCCAAGTTAAGGCACTATCCTGTTAGATTTCTTCCACCAGCGGCTTCTTTCTTGAAAGTAATTCCTTCAAGGAACTTGATAATCCTAGTACTTAGTTGGAAAAGCTTCATATTGCAAATCGGGAGTCTAAAAATTTCCTCTTAATCTTGCATTTCCATTACAAAAGTCCTTTTCAGTCTTCCCATACATGGTGCTGGAACAAGTGTAATCTGATGCCAACATTTTATATAACAAATTAATGGCTGGAGTCCTCACTATGGAAAAGGTCAGACTTCATTTGATTTGACTTGTTCGGTCCTAGACAATACCCTGCTTCCAGGAGCGTGGTTTAACACCCCGAGCAGCACCAGGCCTTGGGTGAGAGCACCTCTCTCGTTGAAGCTGGGCCAGTGCTGGGAGTAAGATTTGCTCTGTGTGTGTGTATAAGAGAAAAAACAAAGCGAGGAGGCAGTAGGGTGGCTGACTGCGGTGCAGTGGTGTATTCAAATGCCAGTGGGGACATTCCCCCGGCTGCATCTCCCTGGACCCTTTCTGTATTTTAGCCAATGGCTACTGGGGAGTGACTGTTCAGAAGTCCTAGTTTAAATGTTACATTATTAAGAAGGTGGGCATTGCTTACTGTTGTCTGTGCGCGTTAAGCATGCTAAGGGCACATCTCCTTGGTTGTGCCCTCGGGTCAGTTTGTCTCATACAGAAGGTAACGAATCTGAAGCAGCCTTACATATGCTGAGGTCACCCACTTGCTTTTGTGCTTCTAAGGCATAGTTAGTACCAATTTTTCTTCTAGGTCTCCTATGTCGCACAGGACCTTTTCTAACTGTCTGTTCCTCCTGATCAAAGCCCGCTTATAAACTGAGGACAAGGATTACTTTCTTGCCCTACAGAATGCTCTATATTAGTCCAAGAATAAAAAAGGATGAGTCAACTTATAGCGTTTTCATCTTGCCACACGATGCCAGTATTCCATTGAATATCTCTCGACTGGGGTTGCAGGCACAGCAAATAGATTAGTAGCTTTATGTATTTATTTAAATGATACACCGTTGTTCCTGTCACCATCACACTGTTGCTTGCATTGCCTTTCTGCAAACCCTGTGCAGGAAGGTTCTACCGGCAGAACCGCTGTCAGAAAGCAAATGTGAAACTTTGCACTGCAGTCCTTGTGGGATATGCATTTTCAGCTTGGTTTCGATGAGCGCTGGCACCTGCACATTAAGCACATCCTTCAGTCTAGCCCTCATCAACAAAACACTTAAGGGTTTGGCTGAGTGCCTGCTCAACTGGGGCCTTCAACTCCAGTTCTGAGCTAGCTGCAGTCGGTGTAAGCTTTGACAAGAGCTGCTAGTAGAGCAGCCCCAGCCTTCCAGCTTCAATGAATCTGTGAAGTGTCCTTAAAAGTTTGTATTCTACTTTCCTAACCTTGACTATCAATATCTCCTCCTACAGCACCTCTCCTTAAATTGCTGCACTTTGTCATGCCTTATTGGTTTTGTCTGTTGACGTATTAAGTGGAGGACTAATGTAGTGTTGCAGGATAGCCTTTTTTTGTTCTCTGGGGACAGTATTTGTCTGGTAGCTGATTCCCACCCAGATGGATGCAGAGGCCTTCCAGGTGCCTCAGCAGAGCGCTGCGCAGCCCTGCAGTCCTCACACCTAATATCTTATAAAGCACATAGCTGCAGCGATTCATCCCTCACCGGTTTGTATCCCACCTCGAACACTGAGGAACAGGAGCCACTCTCTCTTTCTCTCTCCCCCTTTAGTGTTTTTACACCATTTTCAGCTACTGCTAACTCTGATCACCCCAAATCTCCAGAGAAAATGATGAATTGTTTATACAGCTGTAGCCTGTTTCCTCTATTTCTTTTAAATGTGAAATAGTTACTTCTAGAATTCCTAGCTATTGAAGGCTGAGAGTGACTCAAGAGAGGAGGTAAACACAGACCTACCCTGAACCAAAGCACTCAACTCTCATTGATTTAAATGAGAATTGAGCAAGTGCTTAAATGCCTTTATGAATTAAGGCTAAAATAATGTCCCAGCAATTGAGTTAAACTTTTCCTCTGGACCTACGAGCAAGGATCTTGGTAAAAAATGGGGAAGGAGGGTGCCATGGCCTAAAATATTAAAGAAAATGGCATTTTCAACATGCTTATTTCTAAAAGTGCATTTTAATTTAGTTCTGGGACTGTTAGTTCGTTCAAAAATAAGACTTTAAAAAGCAATTACTCTTTGAGTTAATCATCTACTGTATTTATTTAATATATGAGTCAGATCAAGTGCAAATTGCCTTTCAGATGTTGCCAGATCAAAAACTTTGTTTTATCTAGGGCTGATTTTTCCCCTCAGGTTTAATAACTTTCTACTCATCAAAAGGTGTCAAAGTTCCCCTTTTTCAGTGCAACTATGGCAAGAAAAGCCATCATTTTGTCTTCCCTATGTTCATAGCTACTGAAATAGTAGCTACACAGATGTATTTTCAGTGCTGGATATAATTAATAATTATTTACATAACATTTAATAACAGCATATTTAATAACAGTTTCAGAAGATGAAAGTTCATGACCATTATTGAATTAATCTCCCACTTTCAAGTTCTATATCACAAGTGTTGATTTTAACATGCAAGTTGCATCCTCAGCAACATATTTCAGTCAACTTATATTGATATTCTGAGGTTACTCTCATTCTACATGTCTCTGCTCTTACTCTAATTTAGAAGCAGCAAGAGGTTAACCAGGATTTAAAGGAAATACAATAGACAATTATCCATTCCATTGCATGCCTGTACCATTTGCAATTATGAGTGGTATTGAATTTTTGTAAACTGAATTTCTAGTTGAACTTCAGGAAATATTTGCCATCACTACATTTTATAAAAGTTGAAAAGTGATGTAGAATGTTCAATTTTTTAATTAACTATTAAGGAAGGTAGACAGGGTTACCTTTCAGTCTTCAGTAGAAAAGTCAGCAAGAAGGAGAGATTAGCAAAGTTAATACCAGCAATAAATCCTCTGCCTCTGTTAGAGGCAAATAAGATACTTAGATAAATAATATATTTTTAGCTCTTCCAGACATAATGAACTTCATTCTTTGACAGAAAAAGCATTGGCTAAAAAGCTCTCAGAGCCAGCAGCAGCCATCTCTGAGAATTCACAAAGGGTGGACGAAGTACCATAAACTGACAACATCGTTGTTGCTTTCCCACTTTTCTTTAGAGGGAATGAAGGTGAAAAGAGAGGCAAGGGAGCTACATACCACTCAGTGTAACTTTAATACCCAGAAAAACTCTGCAACGATAATTCATCAACCTATTCAGAAGTATCTGGAAAATTATGAAATGAGTTGCCACCAATTCTCTGCTCATGTAACTTGTTCGTGGCAAATCCAAGTAACCCAATCTACAGTGCGATAATGGCATTTAAGGGTAGAATGGGAGCCGTGAATATTTCATACCTTGGTTCTTAGTAAGGTTTTCACAATGCTTAAAGTGATATTCGCAAGCCAGCTACAGAACCGTAGTTTAGATGAAAGAACCCTAACCTGCAAGCAAAATCGTGCTCAAGAAATATTTTTCAGCATTTTCTTAACAAAAGAGGAAGATAAATTTATGCAGCTCTGCAGGGCTTTGTCTTCACTAGTCCGTTCTCACTAGTGGTCTGGGTGAAGGAACAGATAGGATGCTTATACTAAAAAAGCATATACAGTTATGCTGCAAGGCAGAAAAAAGCTGAAAATGTCGAAATAATCTGAAAAAAATCAGTAGCGACAACTGGAAAATGCTACACATAGGCAGGAATTAGATGAGATATAAGAAAGAAACTCTTTACTCTGAGGGTGGTGAGGCACTGGCACAGGTTACCCAGAGAAGCTGTGGCTGCCCCCTCCCTGTCAGTGTTCAAGGCCAGGCTGGACGGGGCTTTGAGCAACCTGGTCTAGTGGAAGGTGTCCCTGCCCATGGCAGGGGGGTTGAATTAGATGATCATGAAGGTCCTTTCCAACCCCAACCATTCTATGATTCTACAAATAATCAAGTAAACTAATAGGGAATGGGGAGCACTCTATTCCAGTCTCCAATCTAGATAGATTGGGGCATTGGGCAGTCATCAATGGGATGAAACTGAACAAGTCCAAATGCTGGATTCTGCACCTGTGATGGAGTAATGCCAGGCAAAAGTATAAATTGGGAGAGGAGTGGTTGGAGAGCCACCCTGCAGAAAGGGATCTGGGGGTGCTGGTCGACAGCAGGTTCAACAGCAGCCAGCGTTGTGCCCTGGCAGCCAGGAGGGCAAACCTCTGTGTCCTGGGGTGCATCAAATACCGCACAACCAACCAGTCAAGAGAGGGTATCATCCCGCTGTGTTCAGCCTTGGTGCAGCCTCACCTTGAGTACTGTGTGCAGTTCTGGGCCCCACAGTTCAAGAAGGATGTGAAGGTCCCTGAATGCATTCAGAAAAGGGCAACAAACCTGGTGAGAGGGCTGGAAGTCATCTCCTGTGAGGGGCAGCTGAGAACACTGAGTTTGTCCAGTTTGCAGAAAAGGAAGCCGAGGAGCGACCTCACTGCTCTCTAGGGCTTCCTGAGGTGGGGAAGCGGAGAGGGAGCAGCTGAGGTCTTCCCCTTGGTGTCCAGTGATAGGACGTGTGGGAATGGTTCACAGCTGCATCGGGGAGATATAGACTGGACATTAGGAAGCATTTCTTTACCAAGAAGGTGGTCAAGCACAGGAACAGGCATCCTAGAGAGGTGGTCGATGCCCCAAGCCTGTCAGTATTCAAGAGGCATTTGGACAGTGCCCTTAATAACGTGCTTTAACTTTTGGTGAGCCTTGAAGTGGTCAGGCAGTTGTAGTAGATGATTGTTGTGGGTCCCTTCCAACTGAAATATTGCATTCTACAGAGCAGTTCTTCAGGGAACGTCTAGGCATTATAATGTATTTTGAGGTGCATATGGGACTGAAGAAAAAGTACCACCATTCTGGGGTTAAACCTACAAGTAGAACCAGCATGCAAAGCAGTCCTTTTGTTCTGCTTAGTAATGCCAAGACCCCTGCTGCAATCCTTGGTCAGGATTTCATCAGCATTTCCAGGAAAGAGTGGAAATGTTTCTGAACAGGCTGGAGAAGCTTCTCTCCAGGGTAGCCATAGGGCAGGCAGATGCCCTTTGTGTTCCTATCCAGCCATGCTTCTCCAGGCTTTTCTGAACAAGACCAAAGCACACGAGAGGGTAGAACATATTCACACGTGATTAGTTTTGTTTGTGTTTATGCTTTGTGTTACTGCTATAAAATTTAACTTGTCATTCAGTTTGACCCATCTCCTTATGAAGTTCAGATGTTAATGTAATACAGGGAGGAAAACGCTTTTTTCTCATTCTTTCATTTTTGTGGATGAGGCTTTTCCAGATGGTGTTTGTGAACAAGGATACCAAATATATATGTATATTGGCTACGCCCACTGTTATTTCTGTTTGGTTTCTGCTGTTGATTTTGTTGGTGTGGTGGTTTCTTCAACAAATGCAGATATATTCTTAATAACATACTGCCATTCGTTTGAAGTTTGAGAGGTCAAAACAGAATTCTGGAGTCTAACAAATTTGAGGATAATCCTCTGTCTGGTAGTACCCTCTTTTGCTATGGGACAGCAAATTATTATTTTCTTCCATCTACAATGATTTGTTGTGAAAATTTCTCCTGTATTTTTTCTATTAATCTACTTTATTGGACAGAAAAATCGTATTGCATACATTGGCTACCTAAAAAATATTTTGGTGTTACTGGAATTATTTTCTGGTTCTGATTCTAGTTATATTAGGTTCCAGCCTAATTTTAAATCATTGGTAATGTATGAAGTGATTATGTATTTATTTTGTCCACACATTGAATTTGTTTGTAATTTTTACTCAGGTAAAATTCAATGGGCCCCATTTCTGCAGGATGCTGAAATTAATCTTTTAGCCCTAATAATATATGCTTTCTTTCTATCCAATTTGAGATCATGCAGAAAATGCTACTCCTTAAGTGTCAAATTCCTCATGTCGCTTAGTCACATATTTATGACTCTCTTCCTGTCTCTTCTGAAATGAGACATGGTATTTAGAATATTGCAGATGGCAGCAACCTCTGAATCAGTCATGTAAAGCACTAGCTGCCTTCTCATATAGGACTTAGATATGAGACCTTTGGAAATACTCTTTTACATGTTAACAAAGAAATTGGCCTTTAGAACAGTGATAAGGAAACGAAGGGAATTCAAAATAGCTGGAAAAAAAAATCAACAGGATGCTGTCATTTTTGCAGGATTCCTGGATCCTTCTACAGAGTAGGATGCTTGAAATCTTAATATAGACCTTACTCATCTGAAACCTTACTTAGTCTTCAGTCAGCATCAGTGTTGCATTAGAGTTACCGCCTGGCTTTCTGCGATGAGGGAAGAGCTGCTTGCCTCCCTTGGTTTGCCAGGTCTCATGCTAGGAGCTAGGGCAGACCCAACAAGAGTTGCACCAGGTGTTTTGGACCATCTAAGCCAGCTGAACATTTACTTGTGCCGCATTGCGCTTACCCTTGCTGACACTATGCCAGTAGAAAATGTAAAGCTGAAGTGACTCTTGCTATGAAGTTATTTCCAATTTTTTTTTACGTTGAGCAACACAGTGGACAGCAAATGTTTGTTGAAACTGGAAAGGGGTGAGCCTGCCTCTTAGATCTGCTTTGTTGTCACCATGCCTGTGGTGGCAATTAGTGTGATGGTGCTCTAGGCTCAGCAAATATTTACTCTTGCCCAGAATGGACTGCAAAGTGAACTGTCAGTGTGGCAGATTGCCTCTCCCAAGGAGAAAGGGATGAGAGCCATTCTGAGAGGAGAATTTAGGGAGTCTCTCCTTCAAAAGTGAAGAAGATTTGGAGCCCAGATTTCAGGGCACTCAGCTTGATCTGTTGTACTGTCAATCTGAAGCTTTCCAGTAGTTGCCATGAGGCCACATGGCCCCACTTGGGACCACATTGTCCAAGTTCCCTCCTAGCTTAGCTCGTGGCAAGGCATCCTGCTTCTCGGGAAGAGGTGTGTGGGTCAGGTAGAGGAAGGATTGATATGGTGGCTACGCAGCAATGAACTGCACCTTTTTAAACTGGCATAGCTGTGCAGTTCACGTCAGTCCAGCCCAAAGCTTTGACAGAATTGCTTGGGTCTCTTTGTATGGATGGTGGGAGATGGGCTCACAGTCTGTAACTCCTTCCTGCAGAATAATGCCTCCTACCCAAACCAGCCCCTCTCTGAGACCTGTGTTACTGACATCAGTGGCTAGAAATATTCATCATCAGAAGAGCAGGACCATGATTCAGATTTTTTTACTCATTAGTTGAGGATCTTGTTGCCAACTGTTGGGAACTTTATCATCTTTCTCTCTCATTCATGCAGCCCACTTGTGTCAAAATGAAGGCTTTCACAGGGTGTTTTGCATTAAAATAGAGATAAACAGTGCATTTGCTTGAAGCAGAACAAGGCAGACTAAGCCAGATCTTCAGCTGATATATATTTGTCACAGCTCTGTAAAGATAATGAAGCTATACTAATTTACATTAGTTAAGAAGCAGAGCTTCTGTCTCTCATGCAGACTCCTCTGCAGATCTCCTTCATGCAGATAGGGAGAGACACTGGTGATGACGTGCAGCCCCGACAGCTTCCAGCACGTGCCTCAGATACGTCAGAAACAGTCTGAATCATACCTCCACTGAAGATCGCTGATCGGCAAAAATTAGTTGTAAGTAAAAGGTTGAATTCTTATACTTTACCCTGGACTGGCTTTTGTACTCTTAGGCAAAGCTACTCCATCTTTGCCTTTAGGACAAGGGGTTTGCATTTTTTCATGACTTCTTGGAATTTCTCACGTACAATTAAGAATCATGTGTTAGTCCAAATCTAGCTGGGGACCCACTCCACACTCTCTGGTATTCACGTCTTCCCTGTCTCCTCTTGCATCTAGATTATTAGGCAGTGGGGAGTTTATTCTTAACTTTTCTGCCTCTTCTAACACTCTTTCCATCCCTGTCTCTCTCACTTGATCCATATATTCTTGTAAGGTCAGCAGCTAAGAAGGAGTCAGGTACCATTTACCTTATCTGCGTGTATTTCCAACCAATATGACTCTGCCTTTTAAAGTGAGAAAAGAAAATAAATTTCAATAATTTGAATTTTGAGTAACAGAGGTTGAAGTGACTCCTTATTGTTGTATTATTCTGAAAACACAGCCAGCCATTGGCCTTCAGGAGCCCACGGGGTGAGTCTGCAGCACTGGGGATTCACCACTTAAGTTGCAAGTATGCAAGTCCCACTTAAGCACAGCTGAAGCTCTGAAGTCCTTTTGCAGACATCGCTGTTTAATTCATGCAAACTGGCAGCGAAAGTGATGATAACCAAAGAGAAGTCTATTTGTGCCTCCTGTTTCCCTTCACTGGGAAGTTCGTACAGATTTCACGTCTTATGACATTACTTTGTGTTGCCGTGGACGGCTGCATAACCAACAGCCTTACAGCTGGGGGCAGTGGGAAATGAGACACTCGAAGCCCTGTGAGTGTGAGGCTCTGGGACAAGCGATACAAAGCAGTCAATGACACATTTAGCAGAAACAAATAATTTTTATTCTGTTCAGTAAAGCAAATTCTATCCCTCCCAAACATAAACTCTTTTAAGATTTTTTTTTTTTTTAAATGGAAAATTTCTGTGGATTTATGTGTGTGAGTGCATGAGTCGTATGAACTGCTTTTTTTTCCAAAATCCAGTGTGGAAAATTCCTGTAGCTGCAGGTACTTTTCTGGTTTTCAGTCAGAGTATCCACTGAGATGTAATATTCATTTCATTAGGCTCATCAGTGTTAATGCTGTTCAGCTCCATTTAATGAAAACAGTAAATTAGCATGTGCAGTAGTTCTCTTTCACTAACTAATTGATATATGATGAAAGTTCCCATGTTACCAACTAGTACATCTTCAAGGAGAGTAACTAGAAACAGTGGCTTAAGGGTTTTTAAAAATGCATGTTTTTAATGACAGTGACAGCCAGTATATATTATTTAAGAGATAAAGACAAAAAAAAAGAATTGGTACAGCCCAATAACAAAATCTTGTCCAATTCATTTTCTACCCTGGGAGTTTGAGTAGCTATTGTTCTTATGCAGGAATGGTCTTTGAATACATATTTCAGCAGCATTACGGACTTCAGTGTAAGGATTATCATTCTGAAGTCTGCTGTCATAGTCTTTTTTTTCGGTTGGACTTTTAACTTTTGATCGTGTGCTTGCATCTAATTGAAGTGGTGCTTGTACGACTGTCTCTGCTGACTGCTAGGCAGGAAAGATTTGAATTACTAGCTGTTTTCCAGGAAGCTAAAATAGAGCGTGGCCAGAAGCCCAGGAGTGTTTATCAGGCCACAGCAAAGCACCCGTTTCCAAAGGCAGCTTTGAATGACTGGTAAGGGGAAGAAAGGAAAAATTATATAATTCATTAGTGTTGGTTTGTGGACGACTTCAGTCTTCCTAAAAAAATTGGCTGCTGACTTCTCCTTCTGTAGTTACATATGCCTACAAAACCTTCAGAGAGAAAAAACGGAGACAGATGAGAATGAAAATGCAAAAGGAACTGAAAATAATCCATTCTGCTGGAGGAAGTATGGAAAAGACTCCAAATGTGGTGTGAGGAGAAAGCAGCTTTAGCGACTTTGTAGCCAAACTGATCTGCTCAAATTGCAAGAAATCTCTGAAGAGGTGTTGCAGCATTCAAGGCACCTAAACACCATACAAACTGTAAAAGGCACCAAGTTGATTAAAAGCCACCTTTCCCTTGGCTAGTAGGTCTGCAGTGGTGAGATGCTGCTCATCTGCAAGCGATGAAAACTCAGGGCTCATAAGAACTGTGTTTTCCGAGTTCACGAATCCCAGGAAACACGTTGCTTTTCCAAGACAAACGTGTTGCTGGCTTCATCTGCTGCCCATCAGCAGCTACTCAGTTTCATACAGTGCCAAACCACATGGCCCTCACGAGGAAGGTTTTTCTTGGGGGGAAAACACAGGGGTGCTCGGCAAGGTAGCCTGATGACTGCTGTGCTCACTGCATTTGTTTCAGCTGGGCTGGACTGCCAGTGCGGTGTGCAGAAAGAGGCCTTGCAGCGACTTCCGACACCAAACAATGTGGTAGATAGTTTTCATTTAACTAGAAGCGAACTTTGTAAATTCAAAGTTTTTATTTTTTTTAACCCAAACATGATTTCTCCCAATTATTTTTTAACAAATATCTCGGTGTTTTACTCCATATGGACAAGCCAAAAATCCTGTCCTGTAGACAGATGGAGCAAATGAAGGAGAAATTATTTTAAATGCAAAAAAAAATTCTTTAACTGGAGGCTTGCTCATGGTTTTGGGTTCTTGATTTGCCAGTCTGTTAAGTGTCTTTCTCTCATATGGAATAGATCTCATCATAAGGCAGTGGTCTCCTGTTGCATTTCTTCTTCTGTATCATCTATTTTTCAACTAAACATTATGTATTTTTGAACTAAGTGTGAGAGGACTATCATAAAACAGAGAAGTCTATGGAATGATCTCGTAATTTCTTCCATATATTTTAAGTATTATCTTGAGGGGTATAATCATTTTCCTGCCAAGGTAGAACGTGGGGTGGTACAGTCTCTGACCCTGCTTTCCAGATATGGTCAATTTTTCTCTTTCTTTTGGATCATTCCAGAAGAACTTTATGTTGTGGAGGACTATACTGATTCCACTTTAAGGTGTAGACTTCGAGTACTGTGTTGTGTTCATCTGTATCATTTATATTTGTGGAGTGATAAACTGGGTATCTGAATGAGATTTCCCATTGCTGAAGTTTAAAAGGTCTGTTTGTGAAGACTTACAAAAATGGCAAAGCACGGGACTGCTTCAGGTCATATATTGGCTTCTCTTCACAAACTTCATGTTGAATTACCACAGAGCAAGAAGCTACAGCAAGGATATTGTAGAAGATTCATATTGTTCTGTATTTTGGGAAGAGATCAATGATGTGGTAGTAAAGGATATGAAGGAAGACACTTTGTTATCTATGTCCTCCTTTAAATGTTATGCCAGGTGATAAGTTTTCTTTTTATTTCTGTCAACCAAACTGTTTTTTCACTTCCTGTTAAAATCTCTAAACATGTTAGAATGGCAGCAAGCATTTCAGTTTATTTAGCTGAATTGTTACGGAACTGCTGGGTCAGTTGCCATACAAAATAAAATATTGGCTTGGCTTTATTTTTCTAGGTATTGTATTTAAAATTAACAAAGGCCTAACAAATTCCTCAAAGCCTTCCTGGATGAGATGGAAACTCTGGGTTCTACAGCTTCCCTGGAGTGATTTTCAGTATTTCATCCCTACCCTGTGCAGACCCCTGGCCACAGCCTGTGTCAGCCATACCCTGGTTTTGAATAAAATGGTTAATTATGTTTCTGTTGTCCTGGGCCCAGTCAGGCAATGTGTAACTGATGCTGCAGCTCACTAATGGGGTAGTGATAAACCTTGCCTTTCACTATTTTTCTCTTAGCGCACAAGTAATGTTATAAAACATGGGATTCCTAGTGGTAATTGTGCTACATACAAGAAGGTCTGCTCGATGAAAAGTGTAGTTCCAAGTGACTCCCTCCTTTCCTTTTCCTCATCCTGAGACGCGTTCCTGGGTAATGCAATATCTTGTGTACTCTTACATCATGTTAACTATATTAGCTAATTTAAGAGCTGAATAAAACAATTGATAATTGTCTCATGGAGGAGCAAACAGTCTCTTAACACTTTTCTTCTTCTGGCATAAAGACTAGGGAACTCATGTCTTAGCAGTATAATAATGATGGGAATGCTGCTCTTAAGAAATCCCAGTTATTCTGTGGATTTATTATATGAATGGGGTGTTCTAGTTTAGGGTTTTTGGGGTGTTTTTTTCTGAGGAGGGGGAGCACTGATTTGCATTTTATCCCTGGTTGATGGCCTGTTTCTTATGTTTGTTTCAATCAATTTCCATGACTTGGGTTTTTTGACTGTGGCCTCACTGCACTTGCAGATTAGCAACATTGTATTTTGAGGTGAGATGCAGAACAGAAGATCTATAGCCACTCCTTCTGCTAAATTTCATTGTGGCACCCTAGCACGTCAAGAGGTCATAACTGTATTCCTGCTCTGGTCTTATTTAGCCATCATACCTGCTCCAGGCCTGTGATTACAACTAGAAACTGCATATATCACAGCTGATACAAAACTATCCAATGTATATTAGATCAGGCTGAAGGCAGACCTTTTTAATGCCACTTGACAAAGCTCAAAGAGAAGTTAGTTGGAGCCAAGGAGGGTAGCCATGGTCATCCACCTGTTGTCCTGACTCCCTCTGTCTGGGGAAATGTGGGGCACAGTTCCAGGTGGACAGTCAAGAGTGGTTTGGTTTCTAGGGCACAAACAAACACTGTCACTTGAGTCGCCCTGCTTTTGGCAAAGAGCAGCCCTTGAAGTGCAAATTCATGCCTCAAATCACTACTGTCTGAAGAGAGAATGCCCAGAGCTCCCTCCTCCTCATCCTCAGGAGACCCTCAGCTGCCCTGCTGTTAGGTGTGAGTCTGGGCTGTAGCATGGAGCCCCTGCAGACAGCTTGCGTTTGCAGATCCTGTATTGCCTGCACGTCTCTGCTTCAGAGAACTTCCAGGTGCCTTTCTGATAAACTCATTTTTGTTTAATGTTGTAACTGCTTTCAGACAACCTTTAATAATAAAGCCATGAGGTAGAACTCTTTTACTTTTTCTCCTATCTTTTTACTAAGTCATGTTTATGTATGAAGCAAATTATAATATCCAATAACTTTACAATCCTGTGAGTTTTTATAAATATTTAAAACAGTTCCATTCTCTTTAAAATTTGCCATGCATTACAAATGCAAGAGACTGTAAATTAAATTTATATTGCATGTTTGAATATTGGGTGTCAGTATACTCTGAAGTTATTTGGACTAAAGCAAGTGAAATAAACTACCTAATACAAATGCAGTGATTTGACTTGACATAGTTTCTTGATTCATTGGCAGTTTATACAACTACAGAAAAACATGACACACATTTCAAATTGGTTGGGAAAGTTAACAATCAGGTCAACATTGTAATCTGCAAAGCTAAATAAACTGATGGCAGGCATGGAACAATATCAGATTTTGAGGTTATTTCTTTTTCTTTTTTTCCCCTGTGGCTTTTTTTTCCTATTTTCTTGCATTATGGATCTCTTTTCTCTGTATCTTGTAATGTAATTGAGTCACATGGGTACTGGGAATACACTATGTGTTTATTTCCATCCACACTCTCTCTCATACAAAGCGTATTTCGTTTGCTTAAATTTTCTGTCCTTGGAAACAGAAATTAAAAGGTCCCCCAAACAGTCTTCAAGAAGTGTCCTAGCTACTGCTATCTCACATTAGCAGAATTTGTAGTCAATACAAATAACGTAAAAGAGAAATAAAGCAAAGGCACAGTTTGCTGTGCTTAAACAATGTCCTTCATTTCCCTTCTGTTTCTTACTTATTTTAATGCTGTCCTTAAAATAATACTGATAAGTATTTTGAGATATACTAAGGGAAAATCATTGCTCAGCCTTTCTAGTTATGCAGGTTTCTCATTGTTTTCTTGCCAGGTCCTCACAATCAACAATCAGGTAAGAAACTGACAATTTTGTTTCTTTGTTATTGTTGCTGCCTATTTCTTTCAAACAAAATGTATCTGTTTGACCAAGAGATATGCAGGATGGAGGACTCGTAATAACTAGAAATGTAATCAAGGATTCTGAAAAAAAGGCTAGGAAAATAGAATATTTATGTAGGTTCAAGATTTTAAAGAAAGGAGCCACCATAAGCCTGGTTTAGCTTCCTCACTGCAGAAGTCAGAGCATTTCACATGCTTTGTCTCATACTGAGCAACACAGTTTTATTCCAATTTAAAGCGGTCTTTCAGAAGGCATCCAGTCCTAACATGGAGGCATTTAAGGATGGAGAAACCATTGTTCTGTGAGTTACCCTTTCTGTTCCAAAAGGTACAGAGAATTTCAGTTGAAATTTGTAAACTTGGGGTATTGTTTCTTTTTTTCTGGTGACCTCTTCAGAGTTTAGCATCTTTAAAATAATACTACCTTATTTCTGTGATGGTAATGAAGTTGTCTTTCATGCTTCTCTGTTGGGGACTAAACAGACTGCCCTCTGAAGCATGGCCAAGGGGTGAAATGCAGAGCATGAAGCAGACACAGAGCTATTCATCACCAAGGAGGAGAATGGGAACAGAGTGACAGCAGCGTGGTGCTTGGGTGCTGTGCAAAAGGTGAGGGAAAAGGTCGCAAAACCCAGACTGGTTAATCGTGAGCTTTGGGCAACAGAAAACCGACTGAGTATATCCCTGCGAGGGCCGTGTGCAGGGTTTGGTTCACAGTTCTCACTGCAGAAGAGACAAGAAATGTAGCTTGGAGGTGATGCCCAGAGTTATGGATTAATCAACCCTGGATGGAAGTCCTTGTGGTAGTTGCCGAGTACCTAAGGTCTTACTTTGCTATGCTGGTAGCAGGAAAACAGAACAGACAAAATGGGAGTAATTAAGATAAAGTGTTGGAGAATTCAATAGAAAAGTACTGTGTATTTCAGAAGCACAGTTGCTGCTACTTAACAGGCACTAATAATTATATTATTGTCAGAGGCTGAAAGTGATCCTTAATCACCTGTCCTGTAAGAACACTGATGACCATTAAAGAAATTACCTCAGTTAGTAAGGGAAATGCCACAGCCAAAAATCACCAAAAAGAAAGTTTAAATTTATTTGGCTATCAGAAGCATGACTGGAGAAAGGTAGTTAAGTAGGAGTTATGGCTCCATTCAAAGTGCTACAGCCTGTAACAGTGAATATTTTAATAAACTTCACTAGGAAGAAAATAAAATGGATTCTGTGAAAATACCTGAGGTGTTTTGAAGATACTGGAATCCAAGGAAATGTGTTTTATGGCAAGTGTCCCTGTAATGCAGAGAAGCAGGGGACATGTAAGTATGTAATGAATATAGAACAGGCTTGGGAAAATCAGTGCTGGTGATTTTAAGCAAACTGTGTGCCTTGAAATGTAAAACAACCAAAGTATACTTCTTCAGTGCAACAGTGAGTAGTAGCATACATTTATTAGCTGCCCAGTAACTGAACTCTGTGTCACGTTAAATGCAAAACCCCTGAAGAAATAAAATGTTTTGATTGAAAAGAAATGAGGCCTTCACACAGTGCAGTCAAGCCCATTAACAACCAGTTTGCTGTTAAATTGCCTTGTAGAGGTGCTGGGTAAGTGTCCAGGCTGCCTCAGCAGGCAGGTGGGGAAGGTGGGGTAATGGGAGAGGAGGAGGTGCCCTGGAGGTGGCAGGGGAAAGGCTGCAATGAGGTGGTGTCACCTCATGCTCCAAAGTCACTGATGGCACCACTGTTTGTTGCTGATGTGATGGGCGACACTGGCAGCATGGCAAGATAAACCATTTTTAAGCACAGCAACCTTAGGGGACAGTGTGGTATGACCAAGGTTGCCAAGCAAAGAATCTTCTTTCTTGGGGCTCATTTGTTGCTGCTGCACCATCTACCTCCCTGCTTGGTTTATGTCTCAAACCAGTCCCAGAAAAAGGTTGTTTCTGCTTACTGCTGTAATCATTTCTGTAGCACTCCACAGGCAAATAGTAGAAGAAAGTCCTTCCTGATGAAGCACCCTGAATACCATAATGATACCTAATAAATAAATGCACTGAGCAAAGATAGGTATTTTTTTAGCGTCCAAAATTAAGGTAATCGGCTTACACTGTTTGTTGAATGTGAAACAAGAGCAAGGCAAAGCATGGCAAGGCTGCGAGCAGTTCTTCAGGTCTTCTGCAGTGCAGCAGTAGGGACTTTAACTCCTGGAAGTTATGGAGAAGAGCACTCTTCAACAGCTGTTCTCCCAGCTAAGACCGTAACAGCATTAACTGGGCTATGCGTAGCTGGACACTGGTTATGTGCTTTTGTAATGTTGTTTCTCTGAGGGAGATCATCTTACTGCTCTGGGGACCTGGAGGATCACCTTGTCTCTGCTGTAGGAAATAATGCTGCTACACTGTTGCTACAAGCTCCATGTGAACCCTTATTGGAGGAAAATGGAATTTTATTTTAAAAGAAACCTCAATTCACTCACATTTTCCTGCCCTGCTTCTCTTAAGCACCAGGACAGGTGTCTCCAGATGTCTCCTGAGGGCAATGGGAAAACAAGACACCATCTTGGATTTCTCGCCGTATTGCCTGGGCCCTGCTTGGGATGAGGAGAGTGGTTGAGCTTGAAAGTGTCTTTTGTGCACTTTAGGAGCTGCCGATGTCTTTTTGCCTCTCTGTCCCATCCCACTTCTGTGAGTCCATAGGTTTTCCTCATTGTCCTTTCTTACCTTCCCTGGGTAGTCAACAGCTCCAGCCTGTTGTTTATCTTGCCATCCAGATGGGAACACTTACTGGTTTGAGTCTTGGGTGTAGGCTGTCTCTGGATCTTTAGTTGCCTGAGAAATTACACAAATCTGTGCTGGGATGTCCATGACCTGCTAGTCTGGGTGCCATCAACTCATGCCGCTCTTCTGCCCCTTCTCCTGTTCCCTCTAGTGCTCCCACATCCAGATCTCCCCATACAGTCTCTGTTCATCCCAGTCTTAATGTTTCTGTTACATTTCACTGAAATATTCTTCAAAGCTCTTCAATGACCCATGTTCTCACTGCCAGCACCTAGCATTATTACGAAACGAAATGAAAACCCAGATCCAATCCTAGCTGTCCTTGTGATTCCTAATAATTCAGAATATATCATTAAGCATCTGCCTCTGCAAAACAATTCAAGTTGTTAACAATTTGAATTGAAGAATACCTCAGGAAAAATATTAAGCTGCAATGAATGTATGTAGAGAGAGAGGAAGCAGAAAACATCTGGGTTCGATGAGCTACTTCATTTACATCTTTGTTCTGTTACGTGTTACAGAGATTCTGCAAAATAGCTTCAGCTCAATTTTTTCCATGATTATTCTTACCCCAAGCAGATGGATGCATCTCCACAGGGTTTTTAGAGCTGTTTACTTCTGTTGTTTGTAATTTTGAAACAGAAATTAACGTAGTTTTCTCTAAGTTTTCTCAGCCAGAAAAAAATGCACTGCAGTGCATAACTGGTACGCATGTTTAGTTGTCCACACAGAACTCAAAGAGCAGAAGCTGCAGCCTGGATTATTAGGGATTTTTATGTAAATAGAATGTTGATACATAAAGGAAAATCAACTCAAATTTTCCAGAGTGTGTGAGTTAAACAATTTGAGTAAACTCACTTGTTTACCAATATTAAAATCTGGTTACTAAAAAAGTATTCAGATGGAGTGTTTCAGTTTTAACTGGTGTTATTCCCATATACATTTACATACTTATAGCTACCCTGCTAGTATATCTTCCTGCCACATTCCTGTGCTATAACAGAAAATGGTTTCTGAAATGTAATAACACCATGCAGACTCTATGGCCAGAGCTGAATCTTCTCTCGGTACTACTGTAGGATGTTTGACATTAATTTAGAATGCAGTGTCATTTCCCAGGAGTTATGGGTTAATTCTGAAAAAAATTAAATGACCTTCAGATACATGTTGTATAAACTATTCTCACTCATCCATATTCAAAACAAGACTTTTAAAAGCGGCTCCTAGTAGTTCATATCTGCAAGTGTGATCTCAGGGAAAAATAATTGCATGCAAAATTGCAGTTACACTACTAGAGGCAAAATTTTAAAAATGTCTACCTCTTTAAATGAGTCATCTTGCATTTAAAATTTATTTTCAACTTTCCAGGTGGTTATCTTTGTCAGTGTTTCAGGAAGCAAAATTATATATATAAAACAATAGGCACTGGATAATTGAGGCCTCCTGTAAAGACAAACTACTGTGCACGTAAACATCTCAGCAGTGCCAATATAAATGAAAATGTACTGAACAGCATTTTTATTGCATGCCAGACAGTCTCAGATAATTGTTTTCTATGATTTCATAAGGAACAATGTTATTCCATTTCATGCGATTTAAACATCCACTTTATTTTCTGTTAAAAGTACTTTTTTACAGTGCTTTAATGCACTGCCAGCTACTCTTGGAGAAGAGCAGAGCTGTCTTAAGTTTCGTTAAAAACTCTAGACCACCTCAGAAAACAGCCCAAGTTTAGAACATATCCTCACTTTATGATGAGAGTAAATACATATTTTCCTTTTGAACAAGGAGCAACAATTTTTAAATTCCTGTTTTCTAGATAAAAATAAATTGATAGTATCTGTTTAGATGTATAGGTCCCTCAGCTATTTAATATGAAAACTCTTGATTGTATGAATGGATTTCTTCTTTCTACTTCTGAAAACTTTGGGTCAGACTCTTTACAACCACAGAATATGCCTCTGACATATTTTTTTTCTTCCAATACCACTTTTTCCAGGAGACAGACTCAGTGTTGCAAGTCCCATGTGAGAATTCATCGCACTTCTAGAACAGTTTTCTAGATTTTAGCCCATTCACGCTCCCCAGCAGCTCCGTCTGGTGGGCTGTGAGTCTGAAGGTGCAGAGCAAGCCCTTCACACCTGCATGATGTGGGTAACAAGGCGAAAATAGGTTCATGGAGTGGAAAATATCTGTGTGGAGGGTATTTGATGCAAATCCCAGAACTGCACGCCAGGGCTGATGACAGAGTAACAACATGCCTCGCTGCAGGTCCAGTGGCTGGGGTGCAACCAGTTGTCCTCGGCCATCCCATCCTGGGAGCGGGCGCCCCAGGCCGGGTCTGCAGTCGCTGCCTCTGTCTCTCTGCTCCCAGGTTCACTCACTGCAAGCAGCGATTTCAAGGATGCTAAAACTTGTCATTCTGTATCATGGACATTGACAAACCCCAGCAATGCACTCTACACTTGTCTCACAATGCTGAAGAGAATGTGGAGCCACGTGACATGATACGTACCGGGAAATATTTTCTTCTTCTGTAATTTCACAACTACTAAACTCAGTTTCAAATCTATCCTTAATTTAGCAAACACTTCAAGCTGAAATCGCAAATGAAAACTATTTGAGCCTTTCAGTTTTCTTTTTAAAGCCTTTCCCTTATGCAAAAGTTAATTATTCTCACTTATGAAAAAGATGAAGGATACGAAGGTCCAGAGTCTCCTGTTCTGTTGCTGTAGAACCCACGCAGCCAAACCAGGGTCTCAGGGGCCATTCACCAGTAGTCTTTTTGTTTTATGTGATGCTTTTCAGATCCTTCTGATGCTTGGAAATGCACTTTGGTATGGAGAGAGCGGCGCTACCTGCGGGATGGTAAGGACTGGGAGGAGGTGTCAACAGCTCTCGCTTTACCAAATGAAACAGTGACTGAATGCGAGAAAATGAGACAGATTCCACGTCCTCACAAGTAGTGCTGTGAGGTGCCTGCTGATTTCAGTCCAGTCTGTCTGAATCAGAGCAGAGGTTCAGCCTGTTCCTTCTGAATGGTGTATGTACCTTAGCCCTAGGAACTGTGCCTATATGTTGGGGAAGAAAAGGGGACTACAGACAACTTTCTGGAACTTCACTTGCTTGTTGTTTGTCACAAATGTGTTTAAAATGAAAGAAAAGGTTTGTTCAGATCAAAATCCACCTCCTCTTTTTCCTTTCTTTTCCTTTTTTCCTTTTTTCCTTTTTGATCTTTTTTTTTTGTTTATCTGCCAGCTACACTCCTCTCTCCTTACAAAAACCAACAAAAACACCACCACCACCAAGTTATAGTTACTTGCACCTACCTGTACCTACTTTTCTGTTTTATTTGCAGATGAGTAAAATTACACAGATTTCAATCCCTTATCATTTTGTAGTAGGTGATGCGATTGTGGCTGTAGAGACAGAGATATGGACATACTTATACATTATACATGTAAAAGGATCTGAATCCATCCCTTGTGTTTCCCAAAGTAGCTTCTTACTCAGGTCCCAGCTCCCTTTCTCTACAGCTACGTGTTTTCTCTCAGTTAAGAGAGTATAGAGGACAAACTATGACTTTCCTTAGTATGGACTTATGTGTCACAAGCTTTAGCATAAATCTGCTTAGGAAAAAAATTGAAAACTATTTATTCTATAAGGCCTATTCACAGTGAATAGGAGAGGGCCTGAGGCTGAGACATGTTTGTTATCTTTACGTGTGTTTATAAAGAGTAGGAAAAATAAAACATAGGAAAGAGGGCTTGAGGTATATAGCCAGGAAAATGTTGGGAAGTACAGGTGGCAACGAGAATCTGGTGTATATTGCCAGGCAATAAGCTCTGTTTTCCTGAGGAATATGGTCTTTCTGTCTTATGCTGGTCCTGGCGTCTGCCTGAAGCAATAACTTCTGTCCACAAAGTTAGGAAAAATCAAAAGTAGGAAGGAGCCAGTGGGAGAAAATTCACAACCAAAATTAAGTTTGAGACTTCACATCTTCAAAGAGTAAGAAAAATCCCATGGTAAGGGTTCCTTTTGGTTTGTTGTTTACTTTTCATCTGAAAAATAATTATTTTTGCTTTATTAGCTTGATTTTAACATAGTGAAACTGTGCATAATTTACAAGTACGTTATTGCCAAGTGCATCTTTAGCCTAACTTGGGGCAGACAACAACATTGTCCCCAAAACAGGTATTCTAAACCTAGGAAATTCAGAGTTAAGCTTAAATTTAAAAGAAATTGAAAAATGTCACAATACGGCATCTCAAGACCAAGTCTAAACTTATTTGTATTCCTGCTGGTACAGTGCATGGGGAAGAAGGAAGAAATCTGGTATTATGAAAAAGCTGTAAAATTATATTGGGTAGCACATTGTTATTGCTCTGTGTACGTGGATAACTAAAACATATCTTTCCATTGTACTTTTTATTTTATAATTTTGTAACATAATCCTTGTCCAGGAATTCACGTCACATTGGTATTTTTGCACTCTATACCTGCTGTTTGTAAACTTTACATAATTTGAGCCTGTTTTTACTACGAGCCAAATTCCAGAATGTCGGTCAAAGAGAAACTGAATAGCAGAAACAATGCACAGTGAATTTTTCATTCTTCTGAATAAAAGTTTAATAACCAGATTAACTGCATTGTTCAAACACTGCGCAATCTGCTTCAATATTAAAATTTTTATTCTGCTAGCACTATTTTTCCATATTGAGATAATTCTCATGAAAGACTTGACATCTCTTTATTAGATAGTCATTTTCCAAGAAGTGTGCTTTAAAGACTGTAATAATGGTAACAATTTCATGTGTATATTTACTGCCATTATATCAGAAAAAATTTTTTAAAATGAGAAGTACTTATCCACTGGAGTGATAAAAATTTGAATGTCTTCTTTGACAGCACCCTGAGGAATTACTCTTTTAGCTTGCTGAAACATATAGGAAAATCTTTTGTTAGCCTTTAGTTGAGACGTATTGCTATGCACTATAATACAACCATTTGCTAATTGATTTTAAAACTATGTGTTCTTATTGTCTTTTTGCAATATTTTCAATTTAGGATAGTAGGTTAAAGACAAAATAATAGAGATATCCACTTACGTAGGCTATCTCTAGATATTTCTGGTTGATCCATTGACTCTAGCTCTCTGTGTAGGTTTTACCATGAGACCTGTCACCTGCATTGCAAATTCCTGACAGCCAGAACAGTAATAGCCATGCATTGCCACTGAAGTACTAGCCACCCTGGGAGGAGCAATGCACCAGGGTAGAAAAGGTGCACGGAATATTGACTTCCATCTGAGAAGAAGATTCAAGCAAAGATTTACTATTTCTGTGCAAGTGTTATACCTATACTGTTGATCATATCTTTGTGGCTTGAGTATAATGGTGCTTGGAAACTCTGAACAGTGCTAGGTTTAGGATACTAGCTCTAAAAAAAAAATAGACAACTGAGAATATGTAACGTTATATTTGCTAGTGACTTAAAGTCTGCATTGTAGGTTCCTTTCTTCAGTCCCTAGTGGGGCTGTACCTTGTACTTTTAGGAAGTACCAATTTTGCAGAGGCTTCACCATTTCCTCGTCATAAATACTGTTCCTTGGACAGAAATCTAAGAAGTGTTGAAGCATCATGTTTTTGCTTGTACAAAGAAATCACCTGTACAGCCATGTGTCCTGCTCACCACATTACTTATTCGATTTGTAACATCCAGATTTGCAAAATCTCCATTGTTTTGTAGTCCATAGGATTGTAAGAACAATCTTGCAAGAGTGGATCGAACATTACTGATGCTGTCTATAAACAACCCAAAACAAGACTCTGAGGACTGTAAATAAATGTGGAGCTCATTAATCCACATAAAGTGCTAATACTGCAGTAATGTCAATGAGAGTGCTCTGTTCAGAAATCCAGGTTAAGTCATCTCAGTACTCCAGGAATTTTTCCCGAGGCATAGCTACAGATATCCTGCATGAGATTTACAACACTGCTATACAGCACAAGGCTCTAAGAGAAGAAATACTTCTGAATACAACAGGATCATTTAGGATAGTGGGTGGAGCAGATATTTTGGAGGAGATGGCACAAAATTCATGTTCTGCTCTCACTGACGGCACTGGCTTAAGTTCCCTTGTTCATCAATGGAAGAAAAACAGACCTTGGCAGAAAAAATGGGCTGTAATATTTCGGTTTATTCATAAGGATAAATCACACAGGTAGTATCCAGACTTTATGCACGTGCACCGTAGAGGTTTCTGTGCCAGTGCATGTAGGACACCTGGGATTTTCCAGCTTCCCAAGGACTGAAGAGTAGTTTTTCTGTAGTTATTTACTGAAAAAATTTCCCTCGGAGAAGATGAAACGATCTCTAAGGGCTCACTGAGACTGAAAGTTTGAAATTCAGGAGGGCTTTATGCATTCTGCAGCTTTTCACTAACAGTGCTTGTGACTTGGACTAAGGAATTGTTAGCTTCGGAAATGTGACTGCACGTGCTGTTTCTTTGTTTGGAGAAGATTCAGGGTTTTTTCTTTCTTGTTTCTCTTTTAATGCTTTAGGCATGACAGAAAGCTGACACAAAGCATAATCACAGTTTATAGAAACCTATCAGATCGTGTCAGGATGAAGATCCATCCCATTCACTTCTCTGCCTTTCGGGAATGCGCAGCAGCAGTTGCCTGGGGAGCGAATGTAAGCACCACAGGTTGTCTTAGTCCCTGTTTTAGTAACCAGTGACTAGTGACTTCACACCTGTATACAAGAACATGCAAAGACCACAGAGGAAGGAGGAGGAGAGCAAAACACATGTAAAAAGACACTGAGTTTTGTTTCTCGACACAATTCAGGACAAAAATTCCTAATTACCTGACACTTTGATTAGAATCACCTGTTTTCAGCTACTTCTGACCAATAACAAATACTTGGACTGGAATTTTCTTTTCCGGGTTTCTGCCTAGCCCAGAGGGGAAGGAAGACCTCATTTGACCTGCTGGTGACACTCTTCCGAATGCAAGACAGACTTTTCCTGAAAGACGACAGCGCCTACATCTGCCTCCTCCTCAGCCTTCTCTTCACCTGACTAAACAGAATCACAGAATCACAGAATGGTAGGGGTTAGAAGGGACCTCTGTGGGTCATCTAGTCCAACCCCCCTGCCGAAGCAGGGTCACCTACAGCAGGCTGCACAGGACCGCGTCCAGGCGGCTCTTGAATATCTCCAGAGAAGGAGACTCCACAACCTCCCTGGGCAGTCTGTTCCAGTGCTCCGTCACCCTCAGAGGGAAGAAGTTCTTCCTCATGTTCAGATGGAACTTCCTGTGCCTCAGTTTGTGCCCGTTGCCC
>Ga0065711_1030487_pt1 | contig 32359 bp, 22 predicted proteins | sample Hoacrofraction12_FD_59098 | JGI IMG/M metagenome (GOLD analysis project Ga0065711, IMG submission 59098) | Hoatzin crop microbial communities from Cojedes, Venezuela - Epithelial fraction 12 v2 (version 2) | ecosystem: Host-associated > Birds > Digestive system > Esophagus > Crop | place...
GCCCGGAGGGTCCCCTCGGCGTGCCGGGGAGCGGAGCTCCAGCGCCGGTGCGGTGACGGCCGCTGGCGGGTGGGTCCGGCCGCGGTGGGAAGAGCACGCCTGGAGCTGCCGTAGCGGTGCTGCTCCCGCCTTCCCCGCTGCGCCAGCTGCGCTGGGCGAGCCAGGCCGGAGCTGAACGAGCCCGCCGAAGGCTGTAGGCCTGCGAGAGCTGACAGGGCTGAGGCAGGAGGACAAACAGGATTTCTTCCCAAGTGGCTGGGATAGAGAGACTCGTGCAATTACCGGTCAAAACTGGTTTGGAAACCAGGTTCGCATCTTTGAAGCCTCTGTCTTTGAGATCCACGTCTTTGAATTGCATAAATACCGGAATTATGTAGCTTCAGAGGTGTTTGGGGCAGGTCAAGCGGTAGCAGATACGCTTCACGGGGAGTGAGGAGGAGGAGGGAGGAAGTAAAGGGAGAACCCTCTGCAGTGAGAGCCTGGCCTGACAGAGCTTTTCCACTTTGTGTAAAATTTTGTTTAGGAAGGAAACCTGTCACTGCTGGCCACACACACGCTGACTGCTAAGCAACAGTTAAGGTCTCGTCCTTTATCTTCCATTTTCAACTTGTGTAGGAATTAGTGAAGTAATAGTACTTAGCATTGGTCTTGCATATTGGGCTTTCTCTGTTAATCAACTGCTTGCTTGCTATGTGTTTGTTACTTACTGTTCTTGATGCAAGCTTTGTTAAGTGTTTGGTCTTTGCATGTTTATGCTGGCAAATTATTTTAATTGGTAGTTTTAAATTTCCAGCATTCTTTTGAAGCCGTGTAATTAAAAATGTGGTACGTTGAACACATTAAAAGCCTTCTTTTACAATAGTACAGTTTGTTTCTATAACGACACCCCACCAAACTGAGATACAACAAAGTACACTGAAAGTAAATTGATGTCTCACAAAAGTAGGGTGTAACTAGAGTATAAAGTGTCTGGCTTGTGTTTTACAGCAGATGTTAAAGGAGACCAGAACTTTTGCACAAACAACATCTGAAGCATACATATACATGTATTATTTTACTGCTTTGTCTTTGCTGCCATCAGGCTTTACGATGCTCCGAGCCTTTAGTCACACAAATGGTAGGTGTACGTTCCATCAGGCTAAGTGTTGGTATCGTCGCAAGTCTGTGCTGGCAATCAGGAGAGAAGATGTTAGTGCGTGGGAAAGAAGAGCCCCTCTAGCACCAAAGCACGTTAAGGAGTTGTCACAGATGGGGTACAAGGTCTTGGTGCAGCCGTCAAACCGGAGAGCCATCCATGAGAAGGTAAGGTCCCATTCTGAGTTAGATGAGCAAAGCCATAGTTCAGTTATTAGCCATATACGGGAAGAATAATATGCAAAAGATATACATGAGAAAACAGATTATTAATTTTGTTGTTGAATGAGGAGTTGTTGTGTCCAAGTGGAGAGAAAAAGGAGCAGTTTGTTCAGCCTTTTAGTGTAACATTAGCACACTGGTGGGTTTCTGGAGTTATTTTTATTGATTTCTTGCCTTTTCATCAATCTCTGAAGAAGTTCTAGGTGCTCCTGAAGTAGAAACTTGGGAATTCATTTGACATTGGTCGTTTTATCTTCTGTTTGTAGGGAGTCAACACTTTAAAAAATCAGGATATTTTTAAAAAAGAGAACGGATGAATCTGGTGAATTGCATTCTGACTTCAATCCCATTCCTCATGTAAAATGACAAGAGAGTGCTTTTTTCTTTAATGCTATGAACTTCCGGACCGAGAGCTTTTGCAGTTCTTGTAGCAGCAGTAATACTCTGCTGTAAGGTATCTGAGCCAACAGATAAAACTTGAAACTTAAGTAGGGAATTAGTGATCATTTGCACATATTACCTTTTAATTAAGGCATAGTGCTCGTTTTCACCAAAGCGCAGGTCACATTAGGTACACAACTGCGATGTTGAAAGCTGGAATTCTAATATGTTTTTTGAGATGAGGGAGAACAAAAATAAATTTTGATATGGAAAAGTATTCTCTTGGAAGTTGCTCTTCAGCTTGGGCTTAGTCTTATACAGTTTTATATAATCATGTCATCAGTCTTCAGATTAGTTTTTCAGATTTCTCTAAACATATTTCTAAGTATTTCAACGCATTACAAAGGACAGTTCATTATTGCAATATATGAGATACTTTAAATGTAGTAAAATATCCTTTTTGTAGTCTGTGAATTTAAGATTAAGGATTTTACTAACATAACTATGCTTTGGCCTTGTATAATAGGATATTAGCACAGAAATTCAGTTTGGTATTTGATACCCCTTTTGATAAAGGGGTTTATGAACATATCACATGCAGTAGCTTGTTTCTGCTTTGTAGAATTATCTGTTTGTCCTCTGTTGTAGTTGCTTATATGCTGAGATCTGAATATGAAAAAAAATTTTGATTTTTCTCTTTCATAGGATTACGTCAAAGCAGGTGGCATTATTCAAGAAGATATTTCCGAGGCTTCTCTGATAGTAGGTGTGAAGAGACCTCCAGAGGACAAGTTAATCCCCAAAAAGAACTATGCCTTCTTCTCTCACACTATTAAGGCCCAAGAGGCAAACATGCCTCTTTTGGATGAGATTCTAAGACAGGTAATTGGGTCATAGCGAAGACAGTTGGCTGATATCACGGGGTGGAAACTGAAACTAATGCTGAAGTGTGATCAAAAGCTTACTGTGTAGTATGGTTGCTTTCAGCATGCATATTTGTAGATAGTTAATGAGGATTGTTTTCAGTATCCCTTCCTGGAGCTGAGTACTTCTTGGTCAGAGGATCTCATGCTTGCAGTGCTCCTGTGTTTATGTGCGTAAGGCAGGTGAGTTGGGAGCACGGTACGCTCAAGAAAGGCTCATGCTGTGTGAACACGAAGCCCTGTTGGAAAGTTGTTAAGCCAAAGTACATATTGGTTGTGACAGGGGGAAGCAGCCAGGTTGCCCAGAAACGAGCAGCCTCTTGGCAGCGGATATGAATGGGTCTGCAGCAGCAGCTGGAGTGGCACGTTGGGGACCTTTGTGCCAGGAGTGCATGGGCAGCGCAGAGGCTCTTTAAAACAAGAATTCAATGCAGCCTTTAGGTTTTTATTTTTGTACTTTAAGCTTGTTATGAATTGTTTGCCTTTCTCATATTTGCCCATCAGCCTCTATCACGAAGGATGACAAAGGCATATGACAAGGTAGTTCCTAGGAGAGCAACGTGCCACTGACTGCATTCGCTGAAAATTTTAATACTCATGTTGCTATGTGTTTTCAGGAAATTCGACTGTTTGACTATGAAAAAATGGTTGATCATAAAGGAATGCGAGTTGTGGCCTTTGGAAAGTGGGCTGGTGTAGCAGGTATAGTGCATAAAGTAAAGGCAGGCTTGCAACAAGTAACCTCTTGTAATATTTCTGGTTGTCTGCGTTTCCTGAAAGTTGAGGCTTGCAATGCATTTTTAACTGCATTTTTAACTCTTGCTTTTAAGAGCCTTTTTCCATTCTGTTTTGTGCTCCCTACTTTTGATGAGACTACATGTCGAACAGTTCTGTGGGTTCCTGGCAAATCTACTGTCTTATGTTGTCTTGAAGTCCCATTTGTCTCTTCAGCTAATCCGAGGCAGGCTAAATATCAAGAGATCAACTGAATAGACTTTTGAAAGAATTGGCTGCTGTCTGTCCTGCGAGTCTGGAAAACAACTGCTTGTCGCTTTGTTACCCATTTACACTGATTTTTGTGACGCATGGTTCTCATTCCTTTCTACTGAACTTCAGCACTGCTTCTTCAGGAGACTCTGTACTATCTCCTTCTTTGGAATCTGGTGATGTGGATGCATCTCATAAAAGGAAATCTGAGTATTCAGTAGTGCTGAAATGCTTAATGTGGGCCAAGAGCAGGGTTAAGGTCATGGCCTGCTATTGAATTTCTCCTTCCCTGGTTTTATGTAGTCTTTCTTTAGAAGTAAAGTGTTAATATTAAAACATGGGCAAAAATATCCAGGATGATATTAGACTTCAGTCAGTGTCTGCAGTTTCTAACTGCATGTATTCATAATTAACGCTGATGGCCTGATTTTTCTTTTTCTTTTTTTTTTTTAACAATAGGAATGATCAACATTCTGCATGGATTGGGATTACGATTTTTAGCCCTGGGACATCACACTCCCTTCATGGTAAGACTATACGTGTATGTATATTTCTTTAGCAAAATGACATTCAAGCATCTGATAACTATCTGTATTTGAATATGGAGAATATCCTGATGGTTCTGTGCCTTTGATTTCAGCACATTGGGATGGCACATAACTACAGGAATAGCAGTCAGGCTGTGCAGGCAGTACGGGATGCCGGGTATGAAATTTCACTGGGATTGATGCCAAAGTCGGTTGGGCCCTTAACATTTGTGTTTACAGGCACTGGTAATGTTTCCAAGGTAAGAATTCTGTCTTCAAGATGAAACGCTGTGTTATTTTTAATCGAACTTCTTGGCACCTATCAGGTCACATGTGTTGATGGGTTCATTTTGTTTGCTCGAACTTCAGGTTTTCTTTTGCCAGTAAGAATTTTGAAGTACGTTTAAGATGAGGTCGGGCCTGGCAAGGCTGACCCTGCTAACTTCTTATCATGAAAAATGGGTTAAGATTTAGTGCTTCTCTCTCCTTTCCCACCTGCGTGATTGTTGTCTCCCTCTCTCCGCTCTGTTGACTCTGGGCTCAGAAGGTGTGTTGAATCACTCCATTAAAGTATGGGGGAAAGAACTATTTTTTCTAATACTTGCTCAGTTTTTATATCTGTTTTTATTGCATTGACTTGGCTTACAAGTGCTGGACTTTAGAGCTATTTTCTACAACATAGACTTACCCCTGGTTTTGGCAACAAAGATCAGTTAACTAGGCTCCAGCTGTAAAGTGAAATCACTGCCTGTGCCAGTGTGTGCTTTCTGGACAAAAGGATGGCGTGTCTGCAAGGCCTGTGTTCTGTGATCACAGCTCATTGGGAAAGTCGTCTTGAAGTGCTTTGCCTTTAGAGCAGCCTGGCTAGCGAAGAGTGGCTTCAGGGGTCTGCCCCAAAGAGTAACTGCTGCTCAGAGTGGCAGCAAAACCATCTATTGTGGCCAGGTCTACCATTAGAAATATAAAACAGGCGTTGGATTGTGGGTCAGGCAGACTGCAGTAAAGGGGGGTGATGTAAATCCTTTGTGCATAGAGCTCAGGCAGCTTTGTTTTGGTAAGTGGGGCTATGTGTGAAACAGTTTGTACATCTCTGAAGATGTTCTCTGGCGGGACCGTTAAGTTGTGCGTGGCATTTTTATATTTGTTTTCACGCACCAAATGAGGACTGTTACACTACCTTTATATTCTCTGCTCATTCTGAATCCTGTTTTGTGGTTTACAGGGTGCTCAAGAAATGTTCCATGCCCTCCCATGTGAGTTTGTGGAACCACATGAGTTAAAGGAGGTTTCCAGATCTGGAGGTATGCTGTGACAATAAAGTGATTGAAAACACTGGCACCCTTCTTGTCCAAATGTAACCAAGTATAACAGCTATTTTTTTTTTTTTAACTCAGACCTCAGAAAAGTCTATGGGACAGTGTTAAGCCGTCACCATCATCTTGTAAGGAAACGTGATGGACTATATGATCCAGTAGACTATGATAAACATCCAGAACTTTACACTTCTCGCTTTAACACTGATGTGAGCATCTCTTCTGTTCTTCTGTGAAGGGTTTTCCATGGACTGTGGGCAGTTACTACACCTTTGCCTGGGAGAGCATTCGTTTAGAACACTAGACCAGGTGCTTTCAACTTTTTAAAGTACTAGATCAGGCATCTGTAACTTTCTTTGCAGATCGCACCCTACACAACTTGTTTAATTAATGGCATATACTGGGAACAACATACTCCTCGCCTGTTAAGTCGACAGGATGCTCGGAAGCTGATGGTGCCAGTTAGATCTGCTGCTGGTGCAATGGAGGGCTGTCCTGAGTTGCCGCACAAGTAAGACACCTGGTTTCACTTGTAACAATTCTGCAGCACCGTGATGAAGTCGTAGTGTTAGGCAGTTTCACCACAGTATCTGCCAAATGATTCTATTTCTTCCTCTTGCATGTTGCAAAATGCCCCATTTTCACAGTCTGGAGTTTTTGAAAGCATCACAGTACAAATGATTGACAGGTATTGGCTGTCTTTCTGCAGTGGTAGTTCTGCCATTGATCCTGTGCAGAATCCAGTACTGCGACATCTGGGAAATGTACCTACTGCACCATTATTGCTAGAAGTTTCTATGCCTGAGCAGAGTTTGTTGGTAAAGTTCTTCCTACCCTGTCATTTGGTTTGTACAAGTTCGATGACTGTTCCTTAGCACCTCAGATTTCTGCAGCAGGTAGCGGGAATGCTTCACAACCCTGAATAGCTTGAACGTGGGGTGCAAATCCAGGGTTAGTCTCCTTTCAGTGTAGGTAGGAGCCACCCTTTCTCTGATAGCCCTGTGTAATTTTTCTCTGGGAGACTGGCCCAGGGATTTATCTGTGAAGGATAAGGCAGTGTATCCTAGTGAGGAAGCAGGTCTTTGTCTCTTCTCTGCCCACTCTTGACACCTTTCATTTTCTCACTTGACAAATAACGAATTTGAGCGTTAGCCTTGAGTGGAGCCAGAGGTTGTGAGTTAGGCTAATGAACGCTCCACCTGTGCCAGCTGTCTGTGAACTGAAAGGAGGCAGCCATCTCTTCAGGTTTCCCTTTACAATGAAGTTATTCTAGTACAGGACTGCCCAGTGACAACTCAGGGGAACTGGCAGATGGATAATGAGTGGGAGGTGTTGGCAGCACGTGGGGTACAGAGAAAAAATGATGGATGAGTGGATTCTCCTGGTCTTTGAGAAGTTACATGTGAAATATGGATCGTGTTGATGTGAGTGGAAATCTAACTACAGTAGGGCCAGATTGCCATTGTGTTTCTGGAGGTCATTGTGTTGTGTTGACTTCTGAATTGGTTAAGATGAAGGGAACTACAAGTCTGGTAGCTGTTACGACATTTCTTTTGTTTCTTGTTCACTTGTGGTCTCTTATACCTATGTTCCTTAGTAATACGGATAATGCTATGTTCTTTTCTCTTTTTCATTTAATCACTTTAGACTTCTGGCAATATGTGATATTTCAGCAGACACTGGAGGATCTATAGAATTTATGACAGAGTGTACAACAATTGACAGTCCATTTTGTATGTATGATGCTGACCAGCATATTATTCATGACAGGTGGGAGAGCCTTAAATTTTTATTGCTTGCATCTGTAGTTTGAGCAGTGAAACATTATATTGAAAAATCATGCATTTAAAACACTTTTGAAAGGTGGTACCTTTCAGATACCAAAGAGAAGCATTTTAGAAGAGTTATGTTCTGTCTTTCAGTGTTGAAGGCTCTGGGATTCTGATGTGTTCCATTGACAATCTGCCGGCACAGCTTCCAATAGAAGCAACAGAGTACTTTGGCGATATGCTTTTCCCATATATTGAAGAGATGGTAAGGTCTTATCTGTGCAACAAGAAGGTAGAAGACTCGGACTTTGGTTTGCTTGTTTGTTGCTTTTCTGGTCTCCTGTATACATTCAAATGGAATCTGCTGTAGAACATAACTGACTTTGTACTTCAAAAAAAAAAAAAAAAAGCTTTCTAAGACTTGAGGCAATACTTTCAAAAAGCAACTTAGGAATGAGACATTAGTGACCTGGGTGGCTTAGGGATTTGTCAAGAACACTTTCTGTAGGCAGGAAACAGGCCCTGGCAGGTAGTTCATTGCTCCTGGACCCTGCAGTAGATATCTAAATCTGATTTTCTTGGGGTACTCATCAATCACTCACAATCAGACTGCTGTTTGAGTTCCTGTATTTTCATAAAGGTCAAATGACACTGCTTAGGGCCAGGAGAATTTCAGATCTACAAGATACTGGTATTGTTGCATGCCTTTAAATGTTGCTTAAAATATTGATGTTTTACTCTGAAAAAATTATGAGAAGTAAAATGACCTGACTTGAAATAACTTATCTCCATAGCTGTTATCAGAAGGCTCAGAACCTCTTGAAAGTCAGAATTACTCATCTGTTGTTCGAGATGTAAGTTTTGCAATTTGGTACTCTGCTTGTCTTCCTCTACTTTAAAACAGACAGGTACAAAAAACCCTCAAAATTTGTTTCATGTATTTGTAGGCAGTGATTGCATCCAATGGCTCACTGACAGCTAAGTATGAATATATCCAGAAATTGAGGGAGAGCAGGTAATGTATAGCTTCTTAAGGTTGGTTTGTTTCAGGATTTAAACAAAAAACTTCTCTGCATTCTATCTCCCCTTTTGCATTTATTTACTCTTGTGTTTTGGTGGAATACTGCTATATTGCACTGTGTCTAAATGTCTCCTAGCTTGAGGATTTTCTTCTTCCTTCATGCACGTTGCCTAAATCATTAACATGTGTTGTTAGTAACTTATATTGAAGCTGAGAAAGTGGTTATTTTTCTCTTTCTTATGTTATGAAGACTATTTTACCAGAGGCAGAAAACAGCCACATACCAGCATTATTCTGTTACTCCTTGCCCTTTTAGAATGGATATAACATACAGTCTTTGAAAGGAATGACTGAAAGGAAAAGGCTCTCTAATATGTCTTGAATCTAGTTTCCTCTAGTATGGTTCAAGTGCTGTGCTGTATAGCATTGTTCGGTGACTGGATGCATTCAGGAGCCTCTGTAAGACTCTCAGACTTTTCATTATATTCCTGTAGCTACAGCTTTAGCTACCACTTTATCCATACCCTGTCGCAGTAGTTGTCTGCTGGCGGTAACATGAAAGAAATAGCATTGAGTGGATTAAGCTAACAAAAGTATAAATAACCTGGGTATCCCTTCCCCTTGCTCCCTATTATTAACGAACAAATACCCATAGTTTACCTATGAAAAATGTGAATTTTACAAGAAGTGGGTACCTCTGGCTTCATGTTCATGGTCAATGATGCACTGTACATCATGTAAGAGTTGAAATTGGACTGACCACAAGCACTGCATGCACTATCCACTAAAAGCATGGTGTGTTGACTTTTGCATGCCAGACTTCTCCAGTTTCCTTTGGGAACTTTGGGAGTTCTGGTTATGAACTTGTGCATGATGAACTGTAGGTGTGTTTTCCACCCGAAGTAACATGCTGTTCGCCTTTGGCTCACAGTGATTTTTGTTGTGTGCTGTTTGGTAGACCATCCCAAGAGGCTGTCTCAGTAACAAGTTTTCTTATTCCTCACACAGAATGATGATCTGTTGGTGTGGGTTTTTTTCTTTTCCTTTCTCCATATAATCACTTGCATGGTCTTGTGTGAACTACTCTTGAGAATCTAGAGACTTCATTCCTCTGCGGGTTTCTGTGGGTAGAATTGTAATATTTCTGCAGACCTTTGTGTTGCGTGTGATGTTCAGTTGTTCACTGGTGTTGCTCACTTAGCTGTCAGAGGAGCAAGACCTGCTAACAGTACGCTCCTTTACTTTGCAAACTTTAGAGCTAGTGCAAATGAAAGCAGGGAGTTGACTGCTTAAGGTGTGATGGTTTAGCTAGAGACAGGCTGTTGTTTAGAGCCTGTAGGAATTATGTGGCTTGTGTTATTACTCTGACAAAGTATTATGCTGTGTCTAGTTTGGTTTCTAAGGGCTCTATTTAGACTAATTGCTTATACCTTTTGGAAGTTCGTGAATATTTCAGACCCAGGATAGCCAGACTATATGAGCTGAACTGCCTTGGTTATCATCGGAATGCAGGAACAGTTTGATTTGCTGAACTTTTCTCAGTCTTTTCACCTTCACTTACTTAATACCTGCTACCGGTTCCTCATCCACAGCTGCAGTGGCATATCCCATTAACAATGTGGACCTCTTACTAGTATTTGTTCATAGATTAACATAACTGAATTATTTAAACATGTATGTAGAGAATAGGCATAATCTGAAATGTTCTTTTCTGGGACTGTGTAGATTCTGTTCTCACTCTTGACAGATCATTTGGCAGCTCATGTTTGTGCCCATCCTAGGGCAAACATGCTATGTTTGATCCAGGTGTGACCTCGTTCTAGACATGGGAAAAGTTTATAATAAATATGATAAGAAGTTTGATTGCAAAATGCAGCTTTCTTTCATAGAGGAGGTCTCCCCTTCATCAACACTGTCGCTCCAAGCTCCTGCATACCACTGCTGCTCCCTATAAGTAAAGGTTGCAGAGGAGTTCTTTCTCTTCCTGTGCCCATGAGGATGTGGTTGTGGAAGAAGATATTTGATTAGAATTTATAGCAGGAGGAAGAAGGTTTGTCATATGAAAGGATACAATGGTCTTAGGAGGCGTTCTGTGAATGGATTAAATAAAGATTTAACTTTTAAAAAAATAAGATCTATAAAACTTGTATGAAGCGAAATGTACAGTAACCTATAGTAATAATTTAGATAGATTGATACATTAGTACTTCCAGTTCAGATTTCATCAGTTGAAAAGAATGACTTTTAAAAAAAAACAATCCTGAAAGTGGAGAAAGGGAAGATGGAGCATTTGGATTTTTGCAGATTAATTCAAGCTTCACAAATACTCACATGTTTAGTAGGCTGGAATGTGCTGCAAACAGATGATATGGATGTATTTGTTATTGATTTAACACTCTTCACTCAGGGCAGTCTTTCAACACTGTTGTTTGAGGCTTTGCTCTCCTAAATGTTCCTGGGTACTTCATGCCATGCTTTAGGTCATGCACTACCACTCTTCTCATGCTGTTTAGGTATTGCTCTGGCAGGCTGTGACACCATCCTTAGTTATTGTGGCTATATTTGAACTGAAAAAACACAACTGAAAATTGACTTATGGATGCCATGTGGAGCCCCAAAAAGGTCTGAACCAAATGTTATTTAGTAGATGTATGGTTAGTCCTGTTCAAAGGACAATAGCTTCAAGCAAAGTGGAGATGAACTTGCCAGCTAGAGGTCAGGGTTCTTTCTGTGGCACAGTGCACAATGCAGTAATGCTTCTGTAAACTCTCAGTAGATAAAGAGGAAATTGAGGAACCTGCTTAGACACTTCTGAAGTTTCCCGTTAGTCTGTATTTTCAAAGTTCCTACCTATTTGTTGAAATTTATTTTCAGGATATGAGGTAAGAGTAGCCAAACCTCAATCTCCATTAATTAGGTTAAACAATAGGGCAATAAACAACTTCCTGTTTTTCAACACTAAAAAGTGCTTGAAGAAAGTTTCTTCTATTTGCTAAATAGTTTTTATCTGCACAATGATGATACTTCAGACAAACAGTTTTACAATCTTGATTTTATGACTTAATGCAAATTTAAGCTAAAACAAAAAATAATTATAAAGAACCAAAATGCATTTTCCTACTATAATTTGTACATTTATGAGAGCATATTTAAACAACTGCTGAACTACGCTAGTCTGGTTGGCAAAAAGAGGTGCAAAATCTGATGTGAATACATTTTATATTGTAGGAGAGCTACTTCTTGAATTTATTTAGGAGTAGTAGAAGCATGGTTGAAACAACCTGTGATTGTTTTCAATTCTGAGTTCTTGTCTGCAAACAGGATTTCTTAATTGGGTATTAACTTTTATTTGACTTTTATTGACTATCATGTTCCTATCATGGACTAATATGAATCGAGTATATCTTACCTAAACAAGCTTCTTACTAGCATGGTTTTGTGTACTTTAACAGTTACCCATGATGTAAAGGGAGCAAGGCAGAGCCTGGAATCCCTTTCTGACAGCCCAATGTGACATAGACATCTTGGTGGTCCTCAAGTGATCAGGTTACAGTCATTTGGCCACTAGGAAAAATACAATGACAACTGAGGAAACGTTTGTTGAACAGCCAGTAGCAACCGGAGAAGCAGTGGAGATGTTGATAGCTTTCTCGATCTGAATAGAGCTCTTGGTTTGTAGACTTACTGAAACATGCTTACTCTGTTAGCTTTAGCAGCTTACAGTTTCCTCCTCCTGCGTGGTTTTTAATTTTGCCTGTAACACCTCCTAGGGAATACGCTCAGTCGCTGAGGATGGATAATAAGAAGAGGGTTTTATTGCTTGGATCTGGCTACGTTTCTGGCCCTGTACTTGAATATCTCACTAGAGATTCCAACGTTGACATCACAGTTGGTATGTAAGACTTTGTTTTTCGTTGAAAAATTATGTCTTATTTAAACGTGTTAGCATGGCAGAACCTTTCTCATAAGGAATAAATTGATTTGGTTCTCATAACAGATAAAATCTTTTCTCTTATGCACAGCAGAAGAGGATTTTGTAGCTTTTTAAGTATTCTAAGTTTATGTAATTGATTTGAAAATGACATAGCCACATGAAATGTTTACTATTTACATGTGTAACCTGTAGGGAAATTAGAAGTATTTTTCCTTCTAACCTGCTTTGGGCTTGGGATTTGTTTTGTAGCTAGCCAGCCACTTTTGTTGGTGCTTGGCTGTGTTTTCAGCCTCACACAACAAGAAGATGAACTTGTTTTTATAGACATCTGTATGAGTGAAGCCTCTGCTGTTGTTAGAGGCAGTACTGTGGTGGCAAACCTTCAGACTCTGACCTTCCCATCAGCCCTGCAGTGCCGCTTGTTTATTCCTCTGTTTTGGTTTTATTTGTACTATGTTTCAGGCTGGGCATCTCAAAAACATTTTTCTGTACCCTCAGTGTTGACTTTACACTGATTCTGTGATTTCAGATTTAAAACCCGGGCTGCATTGCCTGAAATACTTTGCTGGGAGCTGGTTTCCTTGAAAACTGAACATTGTATTTCTCGATTTTTGTTGTTGCTGTTGTTGTTGCTTTGGCTTGTTTTTTTTCCCTCATGCTACTTTCAGACTTGGCTGCTTTTGCTACCTTTTGCAGTGATAACCACAGTATTTTTAACTCCTGGGAAAGGAATTACTAGGAAGAAGAGGGGAACTCTGAGGAAGCTGCACCCTTGTTACTAGCACTGCCTGATGCGGTGAACAGAGAAGGTTTACAGTGATGTGCGGTGTCCATCCCCTCATCAGTACAGAGGCTGCATCCAGTCCCTGCAATACAGCAGCAGTAAGGGAAACCAGGTGAACTGGAAGATCTGGTTTGCCAAGCACTGTGCAAACACAGCAGGTGCCTCTTATCTGGGTAGCTTAAAAAACACCAGTTTCTACAGCACACGTGGAAAAAAAAAACTCAGAAGGGAAGAGACACAAAGATGTTACTTGTCTAATATTTGACAGCAGGCAGGTAGATGAAGACACCACAAAATACACATCACAGTGCCACATTTGGTTCCCTGCTATTAGGCTACACCACTTTAAATCCCAATGAGGAAAATCTTATTTGGGAAATCTTCATGTAATCAACTTTTTTTTGGTTTGGATTTGTAGACGATTTTGCCTAGCTCTTTTCTCTCAGCATGAGTTGATTAGTAGGGTATGGAGAATCACCCTCGGGCAATGTTTGTTTCACATTGACTTTGGAAAGGCCATATTTCAGGCCCTGAGTTAAAGGCACAGATGCTTTCAGTTCTCTGTAAGCCTGTGCCCCACCTGCTGCCTTCGTTGCCCACTGCTTTCTCCTGGCTGTGTTCCCATTGCTGTCCTGGTGCTGGCAGCATGGTGAGCTGGGACATGAAACAGGTTCACTTCCAGTCAGATGTGGCAGATACTGGTGGCGTTAACCTGGATCTCTTTTTCAGTGCTGCTTTCCATATAACGGTAAGTGCTGATGGCAGTAGGAGCAAGATAATAGGAAGGAACAACTGGATTTCTACCTTTTAGTGATAATATTAGCATGTGCAGGATTGGTAGGTCTAAGCCACAGGTAAATATTGAAACTAGACAGATTGAATCTGGGCCCTTTAGTCATATTTGGCCTAAGCAAAAGCTTAATGTTTTTATCTTTGTTATGGTAAAAATGGTGAATGATGTGAATTGTTTTTGTCCTAAGCTATTAAGCTGGTTTTGGCTGTAAATAGGAATTCTATTAAAATGTACTGGAACAAAGTTTTGAAAGGTTTCTTTTTTTGACCAGATTTATCTATAAATGTATGGCTACATGGAATGAGGGGTGGGGTAAGGTTTTCTGGGCATATGCTTACTAAATCTGTTAGTTAGCTGTGTTGAACCTGCATGTTCATCAAAACCTTAAAAATTGTTAGGGTCTTCCTGTCTCACTTAAACCAAGCACAGCCTGAAAAAGAAAAACAAATTTTCCTCATTGGACTTTTTCCCCTCATGTGCTTCTAGTCAGCTTCTTGCTTTTCAGTGAAGTAGTCTGTGCTTTTGTGGAAATAGCTACTATCACAGAAAACTGATTGAATGCTTCACATCTGCATTTATTTGGCCACATTAGAGAAGTGACCATTTTTAAAACCAGGAGAAAATATGTACTGTGTAGTGACCTCAAATCCTTTAGGTCTCAAGATAAATTGTCATGCTACTTGACGTTTCAGCAGGATGATGCTAATCTAAAACCAGTTTACTTTTAAAACACATTGGGCATACAATTTTTCTGTTGCAGTCTTCCCTTAAGAGCCAGTGCAACACAAAATTTCACTAGATTTGGAATCACCAGGCATGCTTTTTCTGTATTTCTGTGTGAAAGTCAAAGCTAGAACAAAACCTCTGCCTGTTTCAATGCAGTTTAATTATTCTATCTCACATGAGGCTGTAAACCTGCAAGGAAAGGTCCTTTTTGGAGTAGGCAATTATTTTTTATTTTTTCCCCTACTTTTCTAGTTGTGCAGTGCTTCTCTGGGAAATTGGTGAGCTCATGAATGCCAATAGTATTTAGTAAATCTAGGGCCATGATGCAAGTTTCTGTCATTCTAGTTTTCCCCTGCACCTTGTTCTGGATGACTTATTTAAGTAAGGGTTGGTAGACCCAAAAGTGATGTTCCGCCCCCAAATCAAAGCATGAAGATCAAGTCTATTGTGTGACTGTCCCCTAAATGAAAAAGGAAAAGAAAAGTTGCTGCTTGGTTTCGTAGTGCAGTATGTGGGATGTCACTGAGTTCCTACTCGTTACTCTAACTTTGGGTCCCTTTCTCTCCTTTGTAAAGTTTTTCATTTGTCTGATCCTTTTGACTCCTTACCCCTGACAGTTTTTACGCTAATACTCCTATATCCAAAGTACCACACTGGTCTGCCTGAGTGGGCTAGTGGTACTTTTGACTTGGCATAGCAGAGCTGTTGTTACATTTTTCTGCTGGTCATCTTTATTTTATTTTTCCCAGACCTCAGGTGGTGGGATTACTGTTCCAGTTCAGATGAGCCACCTTCTCCTGTATCAATAGAACTGTTTAGTACAGCTCTTGCTGCTTTCTTGTGATCTTTCTCTAAAACTTTTCTCGAGCCTGAACGTACACATGCAGGCGCCCCTCTTGTGTGACTGTTATTTGCGTTCTTCACCATCAAACACTTTCTTTAATTGGTATGCTTCTAGATCCAAGATAATATTGTTTTTCTAAGGATTCCAAAATAATGTCCTTTCATCCTTCCATCAATGGTTTGGTCACTTGTTCTCTGAAAACTTTGTGATGTCTCTTTCAGTACGTGTTGACACTTACCAAAGAGTGGCAGGTGTTCATCTGAGGTATGAAAGACTGAACCTCCAGTATGTATGTTTTTTAAAGCCTAGAATATACCTTGCTGCAGGTTTTTATGAGGGGTCAGAGTTAAAAACATGGGACTGTGCTTTTGGGGTGGATCACAACCTTGCCTAGCTTATAATAAAAGTGTTGGTGCTTTGTAACTACTTAATGACACTTTTGTGACACATTTGTGCATAAGAGATGCATTCATTCAGCAGACATTTTTTCTCTCTCTCTGAAAGACACATAGATATGAATGTGTGATTCTTTCTGTTTAGTCTACCTGTTTTCCCACCATGTGGGTTCTCTGTTACCTGGAAAATGTAGACAGTGCTGTGGTAGAAAACCATGCCAGGAGGACACGTCCACGTGATGCAAGTGAGCCAAGGGGTTCTGGGTGTCCTACTGCACAAAGACAGGTTTAACCATCCTTGATCTCATGTTCTAGACCTGCTTCTTCGCAGAGTAGAAAAGGAGGGAGATGACTTCTAGTTTTGTGTAAATAATTTGTGTTGACCTAGTCTGCTGATAGGAAAACTGCAGTTAAAACTTTTGTTAATTTTAAGTACGCCCACAAAGTTGCTAATTGATTACAAGTCTGTTCAGGTTACACAATTTAGCAGCGAGTGGTTCTTCTAAGAGTAAATATTCTTTGTAGATTCTTGTTCTTGAGTTACGGCTGCTATGGCTTGACACTGGCAATTGATTATAAAATTGACTACGTTAGGGGAAGCAAGATGCTTTATGTTTGATTTCCCTTCAACTGTTAGTAAAGGAAAACATCCATGCAACTGCTTCTCCTTGGGAAGAAGGAGGTCTGTGTAAAGCACAATTTATCCGTGGGAGTGCTTTGGACTTGCCCGCATCTTTAGGTAACAGTTGATGTGTTTCACTTTTAAAACAGCATCTGTCAGGAGTGAACAACTTGAACAACTGACGGAAAAATACAGCAATGTTACTGCAGTTCATATGGATGTCACTAAGCACGAGGAAAAGCTGTCCTCTTTGGTGAAGAAACACGACCTTGTGATCAGGTCAGAATTCTGTGTAAAACTTGATAGGCTCAACCCTAATCCATGCTGCTTCTTTCTCCTTGTTCACTGCCTAAATCAACATGGTAATGTTTTTTTTTTTTAATGCCCAAGAACTGGCATCACATTAATGTGTGTAAATAGCTGTAACTGGCCACTGCCTTCTCACTTAGTGGGGCATTGGGGCTTTCAAAGGGGCTTTGGCTGCAGCATCTCTTTAGATGTCCATTACATGGACAGCCGCCTTAGTGTGAGGGGCCAGTTGCATCCACCAGTGTATGTGTTTCTGGGATCAAATTTGCATGTTTGTAAGAGGAGGCAAAATTCTGGTATCTTTGTTGTTTTTCCTGAATACCCCACTGAGATAAATCTCTTTCTGGATATTGAAATGGGAGGAAATGACTTCATAGTCCTTGCCATTTTGTGCCTTTTGCCGCAGCTGTCACGAGTGTTGTTTCTTTTCCATGTGGAGCATGCTTTTCACAAGGTACTTCAGCAAGCTTTCTCAAGGATAGTTTTTCAGTTTTGCATCTTCTAAACCTCCAGCATGCCTGTTTAGAAGGTGGCCTTGAAAAGAGGCCAGTGGTTTGTTTTTTACAGAGAAGTGTGACAAAAGACGCTGTGTAAAGAATGACTCCCCTATTGTCCTGCGGCCTGTTCCGAGTGCATACGGTGCCCTACTGATAGGGTAGCATTTTGCTTACGTGGGCGTGAAACTGCTCAGGGCAAGGCAGGTACGACAGCGGTGTTTATGTGAGCTCTTTTGTGGGCATACAAAAAACGTTTGTGAGTGTCTTTCCAGTAACAGCATAAGTAACTTAGTGGATTCTGATGTTGCATAATTCTCCTTTATTTGTAGTTTGCTGCCTTATTCAGCACATCCTTTGGTTGCTAAGAAATGTATTGACAGCAAAGTGAACTTGGTAACGGCCAGCTACTTAACACCAGCTATGAAAGAACTCCAGGAGAGGTAGGTACAAGAATAGCATCTCCCTGGTGTCACTTCCTTCTTTAGTGCATTATCTGAATATTTTGCAGTCCATTACATCTGCAATGTTTATTGTGAATTCCTGTTCTCTGAATTCTTTCTCCTTCCCTTTTTATGAAGGAGGACTAAGTACCTTTCCCCAAAGATGCTTGTAGAGGCTGTGGCAGAGTAGAGAAGTGAGTGCGTACCCCAGGCTGGTCAGACTTGAGCTCTAAACACTGGAACGTACTTTTCTGCATGCCCGACCTTGTTACATGTTACTGTGACTTCCCCTCTCCCTTCAGGCTTGTTAGGATGTTTGAGCTGGACTGGTACTCAAGCTGAGCAGGTGGGATGTCCAGTTCTACCAGTGACAGCAAGCTTGTTTGTTATCCTTTGCATTCCCCTCATAAAAACTCACTCTTGGCTTGTTGTGTCTACAGTGATGTGCTCCTTCCTGCCACCTTCTTTGGACAGGCCCACTGTATTAGTCTCAAACTGGTGACAGTTCTAGCTTCTAATGTTTCTGTTGTCTTGTTACACGATTGGAAGTTGTTTTGGGCATGGAGCTTCATCTAGGTGCTCCTCTCAGTCATGGTGCTGGAAACTCTGAAGTGAATTCAAGTGAGTGAGATGAAAATGGTACATACTGTGTCTCTACGAAAGATAAAACAGAGAAAGCTAGACAGGTAGAGAACCAGTGTGGCAGACAATGAGGGAGGTTTAGGGTCCTCTCCTCCCCTTCTTGCTGTGACACCAAGAGGTCATATCACACTGAAAAAAAAAATACACTTCTCATTTGTCAAAACACAAAGTGATTTTGAAAATAAAATAACTCGCCTCAGTTAGTGGTGACAAGTGAGCTGCTCTGGGATTGTAGGCAACTGTTAAAAAAAAGAAAACCCAAATGCTTGTAGTTTGGGAAGGCAGACCTTTCAATCTGTCTCCCCCGCAGGGGCAGTTGAGGGCGATTATGAATAGCTCTGTGCTGCCCTCTGCATTATTACCTTCTTATAGCACTGTCCGGGAGACTGTAGGGTAGGGAGTAGCTGTTAGGAATTTCTTTCTACACCAGCCCTTAGATGTTGCAGCAAAGTAAGAGAAACCAAGGCTACAACCAGTCTTGGACAACTGTTGCTGTTTAGGTTTTAACATCTGTTTCTGTTTTTTTCCGCAAGCTGCAGACAGAGCCCAGAATTTACTGTGCTGGGGAACGTTTGCTGGGCCTTTGTTAGACAGATTTCCTGAATAAAAGGCCAGTAATAGTGAATATTCTGACAGCTCTGCATTTCTGTTTTTTTAGCATAGAAGCTGCTGGTATTACAGTTATCAGCGAAATGGGTTTGGATCCTGGTCTTGACCATATGTTGGCGATGGAATGTATTGACAAGGCAAAAGATGTTGGTGCTACGGTAAGGCTGGCAGGTAGTGCATAGTTCTGCTGAGATTTTATTGGTAAAGTTGTTCCTTTGACACCACTCAGTTTTGGGGCATGTCACTGATGTGTGACGGACTCTGGACACCTTGCTTTTTCTGATGCTTTGAATTTGGTGCCAGCTAATCCAGTGGGTGAGTCTGTCAACTAAGATGGCTTTGCCCCAGTGTGTGTTTTGTTTCCTCTCCTTTATGGGCAGTGCCTGCAGCATGACAGCTTGACACTGTTGCTCAGTTAAATTCTATTGGTTTCCCCTGTCCACTGTATAGAATCACAGAATCATTAAGGTTGGAAAAGACCTCTAAGATCATCAAGTCCAACCGTCAACCAAGCACTACCATGCCTGCTAAACCTTTGAACACCTCCAGGGATGGTGACTCCACCACTTCCCTGGGCAGCCTGTTCCCATGCCTGACCACTCTTTCAGTAAAGAAGTTGTTCCTAATATCCAGTATAAACCTTCCCTGATGCAACCCTGTAGGTCTGATTTGGCCCATTTGAGGCATAAAGTCAGCAGAAAGTTGAAGAACTAATGGGGATTCTGCAGGGCAGCTCTGTTCTGTTTGCGTCGTTGTCTGTCTTCTCTTCATTGTTTCTTTCCTGTGGATAAATCTGACAGGTTGTATCCTACACTTCTTTCTGTGGTGGCCTACCAGCTCCAGAGCACTCTGACAATCCTCTGAGATACAAGTTCAGCTGGAGCCCACAAGGAGTGTTGCTGAATACAGTGCAGTCTGCTACGTATTTAAAAAATGGAGAGGTGAAGTAATCCTAACATTTCCATTTAAAGCCAGATAAAGAAGGTGGAATTGTGCTAAGGAGGGAACTGGGATTTGCAAGATGCTGCGTTTACTTTCAAGCCAGTGACAGTCAATTGCCTAAGCAAGTTGCATATGTTACTTAATCCTGTGTTTGGAGCATGTTGGTGCCTGGCTGCTCCCAGCTTCATTCGTACTTTCTGTATGGAATCTGATTGCAAAGAAGGAGCATGTTCTAAGGACTAAAGCGCTGGGTTGAGGTTGGTGTTCCGGGTTCAGTTTCCATCCCTGTTGTCTGTTGCTTTTGCCACTTAATTGCCCTGGTTTTGGCTCTGTGAATCAAAGGTGAGTGTGCATCCTTCTGCTTGCTTTTCTGTCTAGTCATGTTTGTAAACGAAGCAGCTTCATTCTGTACTTGCAGTGTATAGCAGAACTCTTGATTTCTTCTTTTCTTTTTCTTTTGGTGCAGTCTGTAATACCAATAACCCAGTGTGGGTTTTGTGAAAGTGTACAGTGCTTTCTGATGTGTTTTATTTACGCTCTGTTTTGCTGTTTGTGTGGGAGTTGTTAGCGTAGGCTTAACCTAGCAAATGTCACCGCATCTGTTTAGTGGGAAGATCGTAACTGATTTGTGCAAAGCTATTGCAAGCCATTATCACATTTCTGCTTTCCAGTCCTATCTGTTTGATCACTCCCACTTGCTCAGAGTAGTTACTGAGCAGGGGCTCTTCAAATGTCAAGGAGACTGCCTTGTATAACCACCGTAAAGTTTAGCTAATTATCTAAACTTTCTGATCTGCAAAACAGAGAAATCTTTTGAGATGTTTTATCATGACATTTTGGTGCTCTAGTGTTCTTACTGCAGCAAGAAAGGAGAAATTCAGGGACTGTAGATTGGATCATTATTTAAAAAGTAACAACACATAGTTATAAGTTTCAGATGAAAGGGTCTCTTGGAGAATGTGAAAATGTTTCTTATTTAATTCTGACCTGGTTCACCCATTGCTAGGAAAAATTAGATCATGCATATGAATGATTCATTATGAGAGCACTATGCGTGCTTGTCAGTAAATTGTACAGTTTTACCTCCTTGCCACTAAATCCTTAGCTGTCTTTGGCTGTTGCGCAGGATTCTTCCAAGCTAGTGTCTTGCCTGACAAACACAATAGGATCTTTCAGCATTGCTGCAGCCTTTATTTCTTCAGTCTTCTAGAAGGAAACCTTGCTCCTTTGCTCAGAAGTCACAAAATGAGTTTGTATTGATGCTGCATAGCAGATCTGTGCATCAGCTGCTTGAAGGCATCAGGGTTCAAGGCTTTGGTTGGGAGTGATAATAGAACTCATCAAGCTTATTTTGTTTTCCTTCAGTGGTACCTTCTGTCTGTGCTTTGTAGCTGCATGTAGAGGTACAGACGGACAGCAATTTTATATCAGTGTGATATCCCCTGATTTATTTTAATATTTTTTGAAAAAAAGAAACAAAACTCCATCCTTCTCTTTACATTTTCTGTTTCCTCCCCCCAAGAAAAGAGGATTAAAAAAATTACCAAAAAGCAGGGAGCCTATGGGCAGAATCTCCCTTCACACTGGTGTAGTCTGGGGAGGTGCTCCAGAATTACACTAATGTCAGTGAAGTGGGGACCTACCACCTTAATATAAATGCAGCAGGAATTAGCAGTGTATGTGAGAAGGATGTGGCTTGTTTTAGCCCTCTGATTAGTAACGGCTGACATAGTGCATGCTCCTCCATCACAGGATGTGCTTAAATGGCTTGTGCAACTGCTTTATTTAGATTGGGCCTTTGTTTGCACCAGAAGCACTAAGCGTATTGTTCCTATTTTGAGCACACTTCATCTTTTCTGTTGTAATATAATTTAAGTAACACTGCTCTGAAATAATATTGCTGTTCTTCCACAAAATTTAGATTATAAATATTCCGGCTGGAGGAGCATTACTTGATTCTGTCACTTCGATGGATTTTTTCCCAGGACTAAATCTTGAAGGTTTTCCTAACAGGGACAGTACAAAATATGCTGAGCCATACGGTATTCAGACAGCTCACACTTTGTTGAGAGGCACCTTAAGATACAAAGTAAGTTGTTGTTGTTGTTGTTGTTGTTGTTATTGTTTTCCTCAAGAGGTGAATGTTGTCATTTCTGTAAAACTATGTATTTAAAAGTTGGTCTTTTATTGCTCTGTACTTGCTATTTATGAGCTCTCCATTATCCCAACTGAGAGATAATTGAAAGCACTTTTCTCATTTTTTTAATGTAGCTTTACTTGGTTTATTTAACAGGTGTTTGCTGCAAACCAGAAAAGTAGTTTTACTTGTTTTAGGCAGCTGGTCAGTTAGCTTGCATAGTCTGTACCTGTATTTCTTTTTTTCTCTAGCTCTCTATTTGGTGTTAGATCAATAGAAGATTTAAAAAAGAATTAAATCAATCTTACAGGTTTGTGTGTTGCTGTTATGCATTTTTAAGACTTGATCTGTTAAAGTTGACAAAAATTTTAACTTACAGTTTGTCGCTTATAGTTCTGTGAAAAGCATAATGTAAAAATCTTACAGAAGATTATGGGTTTTCACCAAACTGAGAAAATTTTTCATTAAGTAACTGGAAATCTTGAATTTGAGCAGCTTTAACATTTTGGTCAGTTAAATAAAATGTTAAGAGATAAATGTGTTTTCCTTCTAATGGACAGACTGTTTTCCTTTCATTTGTTAGGTGCACAAAGCAGAGTCAAAACATAGTATTTTTTCTTTCAGATTTTTTTTTTTTATTACGTAGTTGGTCAAGAAGGAATAAACCTAAAACCATACTGAAGGCTTGAAAAAGCTTTTATGGATGTCGTGATATGTCTGTTGAGTTAACGTTGATGTCAAGGTTGAAGTTACTGTTGTTTTGCACACGGCTTGAGGGATGATGTGTATGTCCTTTCCCTCTTAATTCCTCTGTTGCAATACAACAGGATTTTTTTCTTTATTTCTGGGAGGGAGGCTTGCTTAGCAGAAGATGATGGAAGGCCTATGTGGAGGAATAAGGGCTACAAGTTGCAATAGCTCTCTTTTTGTCAATCTAGATATGATCTCTTGTTCAGAAGCTATAAATATGTGGAAGGCATCTATCGCATCATGAAGTCTTAATATGACAGTATCTACTCTTCCATTTGGTGCCTGGTAAAATTTTCTTCTTTTATATAAGTGTTAGCACAAAGAAAAGCAAAAATGTCAGGGTGGCATGAAGAGTTGTTGTTACCAGTGTGCTGCAAGAATGACATTTCTGTGATTAGTGCTGTTTTCTTAACCCCCGAAGCAAGTCCACCACCTTGGGTTGGGGTGATGTTGGTAGGGCTGCGTGTGAGTGCTTGCCGTACCTCTGCCAGTGTGGTACCTACATGCCAGAACATCGTGCTGAGCAAGGCAGAAGCTAACGTTGGTGCTTTGCATGTGCTGCCCTGTCGCAGAGCAGAAGGCAATCGGTTCGGTGTGGAGGCTGACATCTTCCCAGAGAGCCTTTTATAGATTAAGTTCAGAGAGCTAATGGAGTCGGTTTAAAAAGAAGTGTCACCGAAGGATCTCTCTGCAAGGTCATCTGAGCTGATAACCTAGTGCTGGTGGAGGTGTCTTCTAATTATAATTAGCCCTCTTTAAAGGTGCTTTATTTCCACCATTCTGCTTGTTTACAGTGTTTCTAGTCACTTTGCCTGTAAATGCTTTCAGGTATCCAGCAGCTATGTGGGAGTGTTAATGGGATACAAACAAAAATGAGCAGTAACCAGAGGAGACTTCTTTTATCGTGCCACCTATTGCAGCCTTTGCAACTCCTTTTAAATACCATTTCGTCGATACCCTGGTTGTCTCGCTGATATTCCGAAGGAAAGCTACAAACACGCAGGATTCTTATCTCTGAAATTGGTTTATCTGATGTCCATACAATAAGACAGGTGTAAAACTGGGGTGAGCAGAGTTCAGCGTTGGGCTGTCTGTATCCAGCAGTTGGTTTGTGGCTGATACAACCCGTCTGTAAGGACGTGCTGGAGTCGGGGCTGGTGCTGGCCAGCTTAGCCCTTTGGTCTCGTGAACCAGTGCTACTTGCCATGGAAGTATTGATGGCAGAATAATAGCGAGAAGTCATTAAAAGAGGGTGTTGAAAAAGTGGCTGGAGAGGTGTTGGGGACGGTACCGCTCTGTAGCAGTAACCCTGTTGGCATCGTGTTATTGTGGCTACCTTCCCATGGGAATAATGCTTAATGCTCCCATGGCTGTGTCCACCAGTATGTTCAGAACAAGGAGAAATATTCACCTCAGTTTCAAGTGTTTGTTATTTTTAACTGTGTTATTCTTTTATTGCAGGGATACTCTAAAACTATGAGAGGCTTTGTAAAACTGGGATTAATTAACCCAGATCCTTATCCTTTGCTAAGATCAACCACACCACCTCTAACCTGGGTGAGTTACTCTGATTACTCTGCCTTCTTTTGTCTGTTTTATTAATGTTTTGCTTATTGCTAGGCTTGGGTGTGCCTAGCAATGGGAATCTTGTATTGCATCCTGGTCTTCTCTGCTTTTTGTTTGTGGAATTCAGGAAGATTTTCCTTAGCAGGAATGTAATACAGTGCTGGAACAGGTTCCCCAGAGAGACTCTGGAGCCTCTGACGCTGGAGGCTTTCAGGACTCAGCTAGACAAAGTCACAGCTGGCTTGAGTGTGGGTGTTACTCCTGCTTCATGTAGGGTGTTGGGCAAGATGACCCTCAGAGTCATGTACAATATTTTTAGGAATTGTCTTACATTTTCTGCTAGTCAGAATACAGCACTCAGTGCTGTGAGTTTGCAGTGTCCGTATTGGTACCGGCCGATGATCTTCAGTGTAAAAGTATTTTTTTAGGGTATCAACAAGTAAGAGATCATGCCTAAATGAGTATATTAAAATATTTTTTCCTGTGTACAAGCATTTTTTTGTCTTCTGTTATCCTGCTTCTGTGTCTTGCTTACTGATGCCTCACATTGTCTCACTCTCAGTATGAGTCCTATGATGCGCTGCTGTTACATTTGACAGTCGACGTTTTGGTTGTCTCTGTGGACAAAGCAGGGAATTTCATATTTCAGTGTGGTGTAGAGAGCTGAATTTACAAAGAGCTTACTACTTCTCTGGTCCATTTGTCTGTTTTGTGAGAACTTTTTCTTCCATTTTGGAAACCGCTGGAAGAGTAACTTCGTTTATTACTCAGATTAACAAAATTCGCATCTGTCTCCTGTTTCTTTCCTTGTGCTTTTATTGGCATTAATCTGTAAAAAGACACCAGGCTTACGCTGTGTGATGATCGCAGGAGAGCACAGTATTTTTCTGATGATGCCATTATTTCAAGTTAAGAATGTCTTGAGTGTTCTCGAAACCAAGAAAGCACAAGGTGAAGAGGCCCAGCCTTGCTTGTCTCCGACTAACACACAGCACTGCTCATCTTCCCAGACTGCAGGGTTTTGGGGCTGCTGTATGGGCTGCCATTTCAGCAGTGTGTCCATTTCAGTGACTGTAAAATGGTCCACCAGCATCGTAAAATAGGCTAGGAATTACTTTATTTTTTTGAGATTATTTTTGTCCACTTTCAGTTATAGGGATGATAGCCCCAAGTTTTCTTTGCAAATATAGCTAGAATTTTCAGTCCTAGCCTTGATGAATAAGGATACAGTGTCATATGATCTGCGAATAAGAACTATAAACTCATTAGTCTCACTGCAAACCTGATCTCAGCAATGTTGTTACATTTTAATACTTCCCTTTTATCTCCTCTACCTTGTGATTTTAGTTTTCTTTGTAGATAGGCTAACCTGAGCTTCTGACAGGCTCTGCAGTTCTTGATTGCTTCACGTCTTGTTCATAGCTCCTTCTATTATCTGTCCTGCTATGAATGAAGCAAGCAACAATTAGCATCCAGATAGCACAAAGCGACCTTCAGATACGCACAAAAATCGTCAGAAAGCTCTTTGGTAGCCTCGTTCATCTCACCAGTCTGTTTCCTTCCTTTGGAAAGGGACATTCTCCATTTCTAGACCAGCTGAGAGATATCCTTGAGTTCCTGACTCTCTGGCCAGCTTCTCTTTCACCCTAACATCCTTCCAGTGTTCCTTGTTTGTACAGATTTCTATGTTCTTTCTTCACTGCCAGAGGAAGGGGTAAGACTAAAAAGTAGGGAGAAGCAGCTGAGTGGTGGAGTACAGAGTATTTTAGGGAAAGATGACCCCTGTTTTCACTTGTTGCAATTAAAAATCTCAAACAATGTCACTTTCCCTATAAACATAACCTGTGGATGTCCTGGATATTAACTGAACTTAGTGGAGCAGTGGATTCTCGAAACCTTGACTGAAAAGCAGTGGGAACAGATGTCAGTCCTTCAGGAACTTTTTTCTCTTTTACAGAAAGAGCTCATGTGCAAACTGGTTGGAATTAAGGCCCCTGCTGAGTACCATGTTCTTAAAGAAGTTGTATTTAGCAAACTGGAAAAGGACAAAAGTCAGCTGGAGGCAGTGGAATGGTAAGATGTTCCAGTGATTGTTAAAGGTTTTTAAGAAAAAGGGGAGAAAAAAAAGAAAACAGGGTTTTCAGTTCTACCCATTTTGGTCCATGTTGAGACTGTTTAACTAACTGGTATGCTGAGCAAGCTGGAAATTACACAACTGAGACTAAGCTGTTGGCAGGCAGTGATAAAACTCTGTCTCGTTTCTTCTGCCAGGCTAGGTTTATTGGGAGACGAACCAGTTCCAGCAGCGGATTCCATTGTGGGGGCTCTCGCGAAGCACATGGAGATGAAGCTGCCTTTTGGTATGTGGTAAATTCTCTTTCATGGCTTTGAGTGGAACAAGCCAATATCTCTTACCAGCCTTAATTAGATTAATTTGTTCACCTTCGTTAAAAAAACTGACATGAAGGTTTTTTTAATATCTTGTGATGTTCTCTACCCCCGCAATATATCCTTTTCTTTCCAGGTTATGTTTTTAGTTTCGTCTTAATTTCTGTCCTCCCCAATAGTCAGTATCTCAAGTCACTTGCCTGATACGTGTGCTGTGTGTGCATTGTGCCTTGCTCCTCAGGAACCTCATCTTTATGTGATTGACGTACAAGTAATAAAGAGTGTGTCTGCTTTTCTGTTAGGCACCGGAGAGCGAGATATGATTATTATGAGAAATGAAATAGGTCTCAGGCATCCTTCTGGTCATTTGGAAGACAAATTTATTGATCTGGTTGTCTATGGTGATAACAGAGGATATTCTGCAATGGCTAAAACGGTCGGATACCCCACGGCTATTGCTGCTAAGATGGTTCTAGATGGTAAGTGACTGTTCAGGCTTCAGTAACAGTATTTCAGCACTCTGGATCCTTCTGCCTGTCGAAAGCAGATGTGTAGTGTTTCTGAACTATATGTACATACATATTTTTAAATTTAATCGAACTTTTCCTGTCATCTTTACAGGAATTTTTAATCTGCATGTTGGGATGTTTCAGTGACTCTTCTTAACTTCTTAATCTATAGAGACTTTTAGTAATTCAATTTTCAGTGTTTCGCTGGTATAGAGGAGACCTTTGGTATGGTAAATTACAATTGATTATGCTGCAGTGAAGCAGGCTAAAATACATCTATGCTGAACATACCAGTGACTTCAAATGGTCCTTTCCCGATTGATCACGTGAGGCGCATTGCCTGGTTTTGTGTGTGCGTGTGTGCGTGTGTGTGTGTAAACAGGCAGACTCTGCCTGGTCATCACCGTGTTTAAGGAAATAATGTGATTTCACCTAGCTTGCTCTTAACCTTTAAAACTTCGTTCTCCTGGGTAACTGAAATGAGCAAAAACTTTGGGGTTGGGTGGGGTGTGTTTGTCTTTTTTGTTATTTAAAAAAATGAAAACCAAACCTTTGAACTTGAAGTGCTTTTCACCTATTCGTGGTTTCACAGCTCTATGGATTAAATTCAAGCTGTTTATGCTACTACATATTTCAAACCTTTTTCTTTATTCTTTAATACAGTGCTGCTGCTGTGTGAGAATGTGATGCCAAGGTTGATAAATCTGCATATATATATGTAAAAATATGAAAAATAAATTTTATGTAATTGCAAATTGCTGTTTTCACCTGTGATGGGTTGACCCTGGCTGGCTGCCAGGCGCCCACCCAGCCGCTCTCTCCTCCTCCTCAGCAGGACGGGGGGAGAAAATAAGATGGAAAAAGCTCATGGGTTGAGATAAAGACAGGGAGATCACTCACCAGTTGTCGTCCCAGGCGAAACAGGCTCAACTTTGGAAAGATTAATGTATTGCCAATGAAATTGTGTTTGGTCAGTGAGAAGCAAAGACAAAACCACGCCTTTGCCCCCGCTTCTTTTTCCCAGGCTCAGCTTCAGCTCTCCTCTCCTGACTCTTCCAAGCCCAAGCGGCACAGGGCGGGGGGGAATGGGGGCCGGTGGCCGGTCCACAGCAGCTCCTCTCTGCCACTCCTCCCTCTGCATTCTGCTGCCCTGCTCCACCGTGGTCTCTCCACGGGCTGGAGGGGAACCTCTGCTCTTCCCCCTCCTCTGTCACAGGGCTGTTTCTCACTCGTTTTTCCTCACTGCCGTGCAGCATTCTGCCCTTTATTAAATACATTTTCCCAGAGGTGCCGCCACTGCGGACGAGGGGCTCGGCTGTGCCCTGCGGTGGGGTCGGCTGGAGCTGGCTGGGCCCGGCTGTGTCTGGCGCGGGGCAGCCCCGGCCTCTACTCTCCCCACGATGGCCGCCCGCAGCCCTTGCTGCCAGAGATTGGCCGGGTAAACCCGGTACAGCGCTCAGCGCTTGTTTTCCCTGCCTTTATCTGTCTCAGGTGAACTAGATGTCCGAGGTGTGGTGACACCGTTGACCAGGAACGTGTACGGACCAATACTGGAGCGTGTTCGGGCGGAAGGCATCGTGTGCAGTACTCACAGCGTTGTCAAGCAGTAACTGGAAGCAGTGGATCGAACTGGGCTTTGGCTTTGGTTTCCCCCCCTGCCTTTGAGCCTGTCAGTGTGGGCCAGCTGAAGGCAGCACCGGCCGTGTCACACACCAGCGATGCCTGCCGTGAGACCGGTCGGTCCCCTGACTTCCATGTAGGAACTGCAGACACCCACCTGTATTGTGGTATTTTCCTCTGAAAACTGTTACGCTTTCATGTACGTGTTTCAGCATCAATCAGATCTTTCCATGTGTCTTTCCTAAAATATCTCGGGACTAATTTTTTGATTAATGGAGTTTATCTTCCGAGTGTATAGGGTTATTGTTGAGACAAATTGAAGCTGAAAGAGAAATCTATTAGTGGGTTCTTTTGTGGTGGAAACACGTGGTTAATGAATTCCATTGATCAAGCTTGATTGTTCGTGTGGTAAAAATAATTTATGAGAATAACAGATATGAAAGTGATACTTAAATCTTAAGTCTTTTTGTCCCTTTCCTTTTAACAGCATTTGTGAATGTTTTTGCAATAACAATATGCGGGAAATAGCTTAGGAATTCTGCACTGCTAGCAAATAAGATCCTGTTAAATCTTGAAAATGTTCAGTTGTTAAATATTTGAAATCTAGATCTTAGTATTTTTGAAATCCCTCTCTTACGAATGTAAACTTAAATTAATTGGAGGAGGGAGGAAGTTTGAAGCGAGCCCCCCCCCTCCCCTTACCCCGTCCCATTACGGGGCGGAAGGTGGCTGCAGCATGCTGAAATACCCGCTGTTGCGTGTCGCCTGGTGCTGCGAGCAGAGCGCGGTAGCGTTGAGCTCTGCCGCTTGGGAGGGTGTGCTGAAACGCCACGCCGGCCGTGTGCTCAGAGGCCGCCCCAGGGCCGCAGTCACCCTTCCCGCTGAGGCTGTGCGCCTCGTCCCGGCTCGGTCCTGTTACACTACACAGTCTATTCCCTTCGTAAGCCGCTTGGAAGTGCCGCAGGCTGAGAGGTTTAGGGCGCTCCTGTTTTGATTTAGCTGCTGTCCTTTTGCTGTGGAAGCGTGCGTTCGTTCGGGTGCCTGTCCGCGCCGCTCAGCGCAGTGCCACTTCGGCCTGGTGAGAGCCTGCCCGGGCACCGGCTCGCTGCTGCCCAGCCACACCAGCCCGGCACCAGTACCAGGGCACCCGCCCCAGCCCAGAGCTGAACGTCAGCCGGCGGGCAGCTGCTCTCCGACAGGGCAGTTCGGGGCTGCTGCCGTGGCTTTCGCTCAGAGGTTTCTGCACTGCCTTGCAGCGCAGGCGTGGCTGCGGCTTCCACCAGTTGGGCCTGTGACGCACGGTGCTGCGGGCAGGTACCATTTGCGCTGGCGCTGGGCAGCAGTCTGGAGCTCCCCTTTTCTGAAGCCGAATACTGACGCCGGAAGCCGTCTTCCAGCTTGGCCCACAGGCGCACTTTGCCGAGAGACGCACAGCCTTTTCGCTCTGGAGAAGCGTAGGGCTGTTGTCGCGGTCCCCAGGGGCTGGAACTCCAGGCGCTGCTCTGCCTGGCAGGAAAAGCAGCCACAAGGGTAGTTGTCCAAGTTTTGCTACTCAGGATTTGGGTTTGCTTCGTGTAAATGTAGTGAAATAGCAACTGCAGCAGAGAGGAGGGTGAAAGGAGCCAAAGGGAGAAGGAATAATGAAGGGCAGAGTGTTATTGCCAGAGGAGGGTTTTTCATAATGAACCACTGAATGCTTTTGTACTGTCAAATCTGGATTCTGTTACAGTGCCATGCATATTCTGAGTATCGGATGAAATCCTGGCTCCGCTAAGTGGCTTCGCTTCCCACTGACCTTCCAGGCTGTTGGCCTCTTGTACGGCTGGTACGTGCATCTGGGGTGAGGAGGAAGCTTGCAGGGAACATTTTGCTCTCTGCTGCTTCCTCCTTCCCTTGGTAGACTGAAGGCTCACAACTAAGGGTTAAAATTAGACTTGCATCTGCGGGTCTCTTCCAGTCCAGGGCTTGGTGAGACCAGGATTTCACTCAAGAACTCTCTGTTCCCTCCTTTACCCTACAAATATGCAACCATGGAGTTGTGACTCCGCATATATGCATGTACCTAGCCTGCTTTTCTGCCCAGGAAATGCAATATGCAAAGAAAATCCGATTTTCTTTAACGTCATCTCTTTGGAGTATAAAAAGAATGAGCACTACAGGGTGTTTTCTTCATGAAACACTGCTACTTTTTTGAAACATTTTGTATCGGAATACATTTCTGTTTCCCAGTGCAATGCTGCTTTTTGTTTCCTAAGTTTAGACTTAAATGAATTTATTGCTCAGCTTTTGTATAAAGATTAGACTTCTCAGTTGTGTTTGCATATTATTGGAAATATAATTGTATCTTACGCACAAGATTGCTTGAAAAATAAATCTGAAAACCTGTGTTTTGTTGCCATGTTGTCTAGAGATGGGATTGTATGAATGGGATTTTTTTTTTTTTTACGTAGGTGGTTATATTGAAAGGGTGTCTACACACGGACTGCTCTGTGCACATGAAATATCTTTTCATACTTCTTGCTCCGCTCACAAGACCGGTCTCTTCAGGGATTGTTTGAGCATCCGCGTCTAACAGATAAACACACACACACACGTATATACACCTGTATCTGTAGTCTGTATCTAGACACCTTCAGCTATAAGCTGAAGAGAATGCATTTTTTTCTTAGCACATGGACACAAGGACAACTCATCAAGTGGAAAAAGAACAGTAAATACACCGTGTTTCCTGTGCCCCATGAAGAAACGAAAGCTTGGTGTCCAACTGCTAGCTCAGCTTGAGGGCCGTGCCCAGCTGAATGCGTGGTTTGGTTTCTGCTGTCGCTGCTGGGGCTGGAACGCCCTTCGCTGCTTGTTCACACCAGGCTGCAAGGGACAGATGGTTTGTCACTCTCTGTCTCTTAGGTTTTCAGTTTGGAATTTATCGTGGTGCTAGCTCTCCCTGACAGATAAGGTGGCAGTTTCTTTCTGAGGTGGAGGTGCTCGAGCCCCGTCACACTCAGACTCCTTTCCTGGCCCCGGTGTTTCACTCTCTCTCTGCCCTGGATATTCCTGTGGACGAGAACTGTCTCCCTTTTCAGGGACTGGAGCACCAAAGCGTCACTGCCAGGCAAAGGACACGTGCTCAGGGCACAACAGCTGTTCAAGAGGAGGAAAACTGGAGGTAAATTGACTGTGTTTAGGCTAACGAGGAGGGGTAGAAAAAAGCAATGTAGCTTGGAGTGTCCAGCGGAATTGATCAAGGCAAGTCAGGCCATCTCAAATCCACTGTGACTCGCTACAGGGTCAGAGGATGTGACTCTGCTGAAACGAGGGAATGAGTTCAGTGAGCCGGAAGGGGTTTTTTCCTACTTTTTTTTTGTTCTGAAAAGAAAAGGATGCAATTGGAAAACAGAGGGGAATCGGGGGAAATGTGGCCAAATGTCCTGAGAGACTTCTCTTCCCTCTTGTCCTTTTCACAGAATCACAGAATAGTAGGGGTTGGAAGGGACCTCTGTGGGTCATCTAGTCCAACCCTCCTGCCGAAGCAGGGTCACCTACAGCAGGCTGCACAGGACCTTGTCCAGGCGGGTCTT
>Ga0065711_1002654_pt1 | contig 32356 bp, 14 predicted proteins | sample Hoacrofraction12_FD_59098 | JGI IMG/M metagenome (GOLD analysis project Ga0065711, IMG submission 59098) | Hoatzin crop microbial communities from Cojedes, Venezuela - Epithelial fraction 12 v2 (version 2) | ecosystem: Host-associated > Birds > Digestive system > Esophagus > Crop | place...
GGGGGGGGGGGGGACGCAGAGCAATGTCTGTTATCATTTACCACGATCTTTGATTTAAAACATGTTTTCACCTACCTATAAAACACTGTCAAAGTTAAATGCTTTGAGCCAAGCTCTGTGCCAACCTTTCTCAGGCCAGTTCCCGCATGCCTCTTCTTGTTTTTCCTTTTCATCCCCAGAAGATATCAGTCAAAACCATCTTACCATTTCACAAAACAAAACACAGGAAAAAATATAATGTTTGACCTATACTGAAGAACCCTGAACAATTTCTTTGAGGAGTTCAGGTGCTTCACTTGATTTTGGCTCATCTACCTAACTGACAACAAAAAGGAAAACTTTAGATGTCTCGTGAGATCCCCACAAAAATCCACTTGTCCCAGTTGCATCTTTTCTACATTAAGGAATTGCAGACACATTTCCCACAAGGCAAATGCGTGGTCCAGAATCTACGTGCTTGGTGACAACCACTTGTAAGCATTTTAAGTTGGCTACAGGTTTCAGTTCCTCAGCTGTAAAATGGAGACAATTGTCCACCTTGGAGGAATTAAGTTGGATAATCGGGAAAATCAATCCGCCTAAAGCACTGCCATAGCAGACTGCTGGTGACCAACCTGACGAGGCCAGCCTCTGAGTAAACTCCCAGTTCTGTCTTCAGAGTAGCTTTCAGCATGGAGCTGCATAGCGAGCAGTGCTGAAAGTCCCAGATGCAGGATGGTGCTCGCTGCGAGAGAACAATCCCCTCTGCGCAGGCAATGGGGAATGGATTTCCTAGGAAAATAGCCATTTTGGGACGTTTTGCTTAAAGGCTGTGCTATGCAGGAGAGGTAACGGCATCACAGAAGCTGCTCTAATTCCAGTGTTTCCTCACCGGGATCAGAGACAAGCTCTGAAAAGCCTAACCCAAATTATCCGGGATTAGTCACTTTTATTTTCGTTTAATAGTTTTGGCAACCCGCCAAAGCCCACAAGGCTTTCCAGAAGAGGGCTTTAGTGGGATTTCTGCCCTCTGCCTGTGCCAAGGAGGGAGTGGAGAGCCGGCCGTGGCACCTGAGAAGCCCGTCCTGCTGGCCCCCGCTCGACGGCACAGCGCAGTGCCCTTCTGGCCCGCAGCCGCTCCGATGCAAACCTGACACCGACCGCAAAACTTCATAAACCCTTACAGTTACACAAAACCAAACAGGCTTCCCTCGCTTCTGAGGCAGGGGTGTGCTCCGCGGACTCAGGCTCCCTGTACGTTTAGATCGTGCTGCTTGGAAAATGGAGTGATGCTTATTTTTTGGATTTATGAATGCCTGCCTGCTCCTCCTGTTTACCCGCTGCTGTCAGACACAGAGAAGCCACGCGCACTGCCTCCAGCTGCCGAGCTCCCCCTAAGTGACCCCCACTGATTTCCACAGATGTGTTTCTGGAAGACGGAGATTTCCCAGCAGAAAGCAAACCGCAGGGCTGTTGGCTACGGAGAAAAGACTCAGTCAGAACATAAGGCTTTGATACTGCTCTTTATGGGTATCTAATTGGTTCTCATTACCGAAATTAAAGTCACTCTGTGTGACGAAAAGCAATGGTCAAGGGCGGAAATTCAGCTGGAACTACAGTCTGATAGTTAAACAAGAGCAACTTAGACCTGCCAGAGCTATTAAAGAGGAATTTAGGCTGAACTGGATTCCCGCCTTGCTTCCCTTTTGCCGGGAGGCTTAGGTGGTCTGCGGTATTCCTGGGACAGAAAAAATTGCCGCTGTTTTATCGTGGGAGGGGAGCAAGGTCACATCCCTGTTCTGCCCATCACACTCACTGGCTTACCGCGGGTTGGCACTCTGTACCAAACAGAGAACTCGCACCAAGGGAAGGTAGCTGGTAGGCACCTCTCTGTCTTACACCTATTTTTTACTGCCTAAACATCTAAGCAGAACAGCACATGCTTTCCTTTCAAGCATGATATCCAACAGACTGTTAGCACAATGGTAAAGACTGCTAAATAGCTTGCCATCTGCAATGGATGTGATGAAAAACCATACCCTTGACACTGATGTTTGTTTCTAGCCACCTTATCTAGGTTTAAAAAGTCTGTGTTGCAAGAACCTCACTGTCCCAAGGAATCACAATAGGCTTCCTTTTAGGAGGCACAGAGAAGCTGTATGATTGAAAATCAGGATTAACTGAAGCAACTGGTGTCTTGTGGGGAAGTGTCTCAGTTACCCAAAATAAAATATTGCTGGGAAGGTTATAGGCTAATTCACACCACTCGCTTCCAGACAAATAATTAAGGGCAAGAAAGAAAACATGTCTTCCCCACCCCCGAATTTAAAGTTGTGAAAGCTCTACCAAGATACTTAAGCACTCTACCAAGCAAACAAGTCTTTACAGGAGGACATTTGTGCATTATCACTCTTCTAGACTAGAGAGCTCAGAAGTGAGCACAATCACCAGGAATGTTAAAAACCCAGCTTCAACTCTCGTCTTTATGCAATTTGGATTAAACATTTAAGCCTCTTCAGGAAAGTGTCCTGTCCTGAGCACTGGTTATTTGTGCATTCCGGAATCAAGAAAAGTGCCACATTTCTTGCTGAAGATATTTTCATATTACATAGAATAATTAACCATTCATTGGTTCAAACATGTGACAAGAGCTCTATCGTACATAGTCACGTTGCTTAGCTGGGAAATCTGGAGCCTCCATTTCCAGCTGCAGCAGATGACAACAGTCACTATGTGACTGTATCAACCAGCCCCAAGAGTCAGACACTGATTTGTTGGGATGCAGTTTTTCCTGAGGAAAGCCCACTTCTGCAGATGTGCATACAATAGTGCAAGGGCATTGTGAGCTTCTCTCCCCTCAAGACTGCACCATGGACATCATGGTACAGATTTAGCTGAGAGATGCCCTCCAAAAACAACTGAGAAGGTACCACTACAACCAGTTTCATCATGGTGGTACACAGTCAAGGTTATTAATCAGTAATATTGGCTGTAATATTCTGAACAATTCACTTTATTTTCTCAGAACATAGGAAGCAAGAAATTTAGCTCATTCATTGATATTATCAAGAACATTATGATTTCAAACACTGGCCCTGATGGGAACTAGCTCTCTCCTTAGGAGCAGTAGAGAAGTGGGTTTGCTGAGATGCTGCTGGACAATGACAAGCAAAGGGACAGTAGGTCCCTTGATAGAGGTGGAAGCTTGTCATGGTCTACCTGTGATGAGGTGGCAATTCGTACATTTCATCAAGCAATTGAGAAACCTTTCAAATACATCTACCTTCTGCTTCTGGTTATATGTGGCCATATGGGAATTTTAAAGTTACATGGAATGGAAACACTCAAGAGTAACTCTGAACTGGTCTGTTCCAGGAGGAACTGCTGGGTTAAGAAGAATTACTTTTACTCTGTTGTATGATTGGATAAAATAGAAATAGAATGTCCTTAGCAATATCCCTGGTGGCTACTATGGTGGATATAACTAGTAACAGCCAGATGAAAACTTCCCAAATGCAAGGTTATGGTGTAAGCAATGAAAGAAGGGTATGTTAACAAAAAAATAAACCCAGTAATAACTAACAGAATGAGACAGAATACAAACAGGTCTTTTGTAGCTAGCTCCGGCTTAATTTATCAGAACAATTTTTTCAAGTACCAAACCAAAAGCATATGTAACTCCTCTGAATATCAAATATTAAACATGCAGACCATGTTCTAAGAGTGACAAGCATAGTAACAGAAAAGTGAAAGGGAGCAAATGAAATACAGGAAAATAGTAGTAATGCATCAATCAGTATTAACAGCAAAACTTCCTTGTATTAAAATGATGTAGCAGTTTAGTCGTGGAAAGATGATATTCAATCTAAAGACTTGCCACATGAATCCGTCAGCTATTAAAAGGAGTAATCTTTGGAAAAAAAAAAAAGGAAATTAATATCTAAAAAGCAAAGTCCTTTATCCTATATAACTATCCTATATTTCATTTTATTGTCTATTGTATTGTCACAATAGTCCTTGGGTGACAAGATAATGCAATAAAGTGCCGTAACAATTTTAAATCCATTTTTCCCTATAAATCACTGATGTATTTTCAGCATATTTAATATTGGCTTCACATAGGCCACATATAGTAGAGTCTGTGTAGATGCCTATCATTGTAACCCAGGCTAGCTAAGATTATTTTCACTTGATGAAAACATTTTGTGTCACCACACAGATTTCCTTATCTTGTTAACTGGAGAGATAAGTAAGTGTGTGTGCGCGCATTCATTTCTCACTTGTCCTATAGCCTTCATAAAAAAAGAAGGGAGTTTTCTTTGTTCCAGTGGATCTATGAAAAGCAAGTCCTTCAGTTTTGGGGGTTTTTTTTGCTCCTGTTCCCAGCAGAAATCGGACAAAATTTTAAAGAGGTGTTGGCTACGCTACCTTATGACCACACTCACAGTTACAAACCCAGTCCACAGTGACACGGGAGTCATGGAAAAAGGAGAGTTGGTTTTGCACCCACACAGTTTAGGAGAGCCAGCCTCTTCGTTCATGTACGGAAGATCTCAGTCAGAGAGCAATAAGCCTGTCTTGCCTCACTGCACGCAAGTATAGCGAGTCGGGATGCAAGCATCTTGCAGAGCTTCTCTGCAGTGATACAGCACACAGAGAAACCCGAAAGCTAATTCTAATCCACCAGGCCACAATCCATCCTCTACCATGTTCAAATGAGTCTATAATAATTTATCTACTGCAGAAGTCACAGGCACAGCCTGTCGCACAGTGCGTGCCAGCCGCATGAGGTGGCTCAGACACAAGTGCACCCACCTTGACCTGGTCGTACAAATCTCGCACAGCAGCCCCCCCGCTGTTTGCACATCAGGCTGGTGCTGCACAAGCCTTCCACAGCACCTTCTCCAGTGCCTTCTCCAGTGAACTCTAAAACCTGTTTTGTCAGGTCACAAATGAGAGGTGGCTGCTCTGACAGGTTTAATGGGAAACCAGAGCAAGTGGATTTAACACTCTTCACATCAGCCCTCAGGAGTGACCAGAAACTCACCTTTCAGCACGAAGAAGCAGAGATACAGGTCATTTGCCATTATCCTTTACAAATTCAAAACTCACTAAAGTAAGCTGCTGAGAGAATGTGCTATTACAGTTGGTTAAACATCACCTGCAGTGCAGTAGTTTTCTCTCCTACCACAGGAGTCTGTCGTTCATGCATCAGTCAGGTCAGCTGTGGTACCCCTCACAGAGGGCTCTTCAGAGAGCCCATCACTTACATCCAGAGAACTGCAGCTAACTCACATGAAGTTCATCATTAAGTTTGTTATAAAACACGTGCCACTTCCTTGGAAACAACAAATATTCAATGTGACGCACTTTTGCCATTTCTGCCTTTTTGGGATTGAAACTCAGCTCTCTTTTGAAACAGAGTTGCTTAGTATTGCTATGTGTTACTTGATAGACAGCCTGTCCCAGAAAGTCCATCACTCCAAGACTACGTATAATCTCAAGACATTTCCAGTGACCTGAAGGTTGACCACATGATATTGTGTAAAGGAGAAAAACTACGATATTTTTGTCATTTCCCTACCAATTGTCATGAAAGCCAGTAACTGATCATAGATAGGGATACTACTTGATAAGTAACATTCACTATCTTTAATGCCAAAATCAAATATAAAACCATCCCGAGCCAGGACCTCTAGCTTTTGTGGAGGTAAGGTCCTGCTAATACTGACTAGAGACTGAACTCTTACTGAGAGCCTGTCAGTACACCTAATCTCTGCTTGTGTGTTCTGCTTTGATAGGAAAAAATACAGTTTCAGGCTGTCCTCAAAAGCTGCAGATTTGTGGCCATGTCATGAGGACTACTCAAGGTCAAGAGAACTTCTATATTAGGCCTATGAGTACTGGCTAGCTTGCCTGAACTTGCTTTTGAAGATCATCAGGAGCAAATGCTCATAAATCAGTTTAACATCTGGGATGGGAAAGAGAATGTTTTACTAGCACCATCATAAGTGAGAAGATGGAGGCTGTTCTGACAATGATGCATTTAAAATTGAAGTTATATTCATAAACATAGTTCTTTAACTGGGATTTGCCTTTTTTCATATCTGAGACATTAGGTTTTATTTTTAAATTCCAGAAGCACAAATCTTTATTTAACAATATTTGGTATATTTTCAGTACAGCACTTCACAGTGCTTTGAAAACATTAACCATATTTTAAAGGTACAGTATGGAAGCTAAATAAATTGATTGGCATATTTGTAGAGTAATGGGCAGCTGGGAAGAGGGGTCAAGTGGGAACATAGCTGCAATTCTTCACTCTGGTGAAACAAAAGTCTCACCTTCATAAAAACCTCAGCAAGCAATATAAACAAAAACAAAACCTTTAGAAGCACAGTGGGAATGAGCCAAAACACATAAATATAGTTCTCTTTACCATGCAGACATATTCTGAGACACTTACTGGAACTGGTATTACTTACCTTTGCTAATAACCTAGGTAAAAGGAGAGAATGTACCCCCAGCAAGCTGCAGACCATACCAAATTGTAGGGAATAGTTCATAAGCCAGAGGGCTGAGCTGCCATTCAGACAGCCTATATGGGCTGGAGGTATGGGCCAAAAGGAACCTCATGAAATTCAACAATGAGAAATGCAGAATAGGCCAGAATAACCCCATGCACCACCACAGGCTGGAGTCCAGACTGTGGCTTTGTAGAAAAAAAACCTGGAGGTCCTGGTGGACAACAAGCTGAACATGAACCAGCAGTACACCTTTGCAGGGAAGGAAGCCAAGCACATCTTGGCCTGCATTAGGAAGACTACTACCAGTAGGTCAAGGGATGTGATGTTTGCCCTCTCTTCAGCACTGGCAATACTTCATCCAGAGTTCTGTGTCGTTTTGGGCTTTCCAGTCCAAGCAAGACCTTGCTAACCTGGAGCGAGTTCAGCAGGCAGAGGGCTGGCAAGTCAGGGCCTGGAGCACCTGTCCTGTGAGGAGAGGCTGGGGGAGCAGGACTTGTTCAGCCTGGCAAAGCGACAGCCAAGAGATCCCACTGCTGTCTACAACCACCTAAAGGGACTGTGTACAGGAGCCTGAGCCAGACTCTGCTCAGAGTGCAGACTGACAGAATCAGAGGCAGTGGATGTGTTGCAACAAGGGAAACTCGGAGTCCCTATAGGAATTTTGTTTGTTTGTTTACCATGAGGGTGGTCGAACCTCAGCACAGGCTTCCTCTGAAAGGCTGTGGAGCCTCCATCCCTGGAGGTGCCCAGAGCTCAGCTGGGCCTGGCTCTGAGCAGCCTGATCTACCCGGCCCCACTCTGAGTGGGGCGTTGGGCTGGATAACTTCTGGAGAGCCCTTCCAACCAGCACAGCCTCTGTGTCTGCTAGCAATCTCGCGCTCCTCACACCAACCCTTTGAGGGAAATGTATGTGTATGTCATACCACAGGGGCTGAGAGAAACTGCATGGAACACCATGGTGTTGTGTTCGGTATCAACACTGTTTCATGGTTGTTCTGAAGCAGTCACAAACATGCAATTAATTCATTCTAAGTGCAGAAAAGTGTACAAAATTATAAGAGCAGCAGCTACAAAGGAGTTCAAATCGTCCTACTGAAAATTTCATGTGAACTTTAATCACACGTCCAAGAGGAAAAAAAAAAGAAAAGATACACAAAACGGTAACAGGAGATATACCCCAACTCAAATGACAGAAAAGGTTCAAATTTCTTCTACCCAATGATAACACTGTTATATTCTCCTAGATAATATTCATGACACTACTGTAATTAGTCTTTACTCCTAACCTCTCAACTGCAGTCATTTCAAAATTTTTAAATTACAGACAGTTATGAAACTTCCCAAGTTAGACACAGTTATGTTATATTGTTTTCTAAAAAGCCCATACTTCATAACAACCTGCTAAGGTGCAGTCAACAAGCTGCACTAGGACAACGACAACTCCACTGGAAGACTTCCCTATTCACCACATACTTGGAGCATAAATTACTTTGTATAAGCTCTCCTTGCCTGGCTAAAAACAGTACAAAAGGTGAAATTCCATTTAATATAAAGCTGTTGGATAGAAGTTAGGATTGAATATAAAATTGTGAGGATCTGGGGGAGGTTATTGCTTTACCCTTGGGTCTTTACACTACTGTGCAGCACAACTATTTATCCAATACTCTGGAAGTGCCAGCACAGTTTGCAATTATATATTTGCCAACATGTAATTGTAAATCATGCCCACAGCAATACCAACACACTTCATAAAGATGATTTATTTTCCTTTGAAATTATGATATTGCTAACACATTACAACCTGTTGCAAGAACTTTCTTTTTCGAACTCTGCTCCTCAAAGGAATGTGTCCTAAAAGCTGTTGGGGAGTGGGTAAAAGGATTAATCTTTTCTAAACAGAGTTTTTAAGCAAGTCGAGGGGTGAAGGGCAGATTTTTGTGGCTGACTTACTGCATTGAATGCACTTAACAACTCTGAAATAAACAAAACTAAGCTTGATCCTGCAATTCATCAGCTACAAAGTGACTCAGTAGTGCACAGAGACAGCAGTTTGTGACCCTGACCAGCCTCTACCCACACTTGCTATGGCATTGAGGAGACCTTCGCACAGTGAGACAGCACTCCTACACCTGTGTGGTGGAGCGAGAGATTCCTGCTGCTCTGGAGAGCTGTGCCTTGTTTTGTTTGGGTGAGCGGAGGAGGAAGCCCAAGGTCTGGAAGGTGCCCACACTGGAGCACAAGTGCAGTCACTAGAGAGGAAGACACTGGAAACAGCATGAAAAATCTTCAACTCCCTCTCTCTGCACAAAGAAAAAAATAATAGTATCACATAATGGAGTGAATAGGATAACGGAGAAAGGATAGAAGAAAATGTTTCAGAAATAAGAATGGGATAGAGACCTACAACCCAAGCCCAAAAGGTCAATGGAAAAAAGACATTTCCTAGGTACAAACCAAATAATAATTTCATGTAATTATCTCATTCTTTCAAAAATAAAAACAAACACCTCAAAACTCATCCCCACTTCCTACCAACATTCCTTCAAATCCATCTAAAAGAAGAAAATACATTAAGCCCTCCCAACAACAGAGTTTGCCATGGGACAGGTGAGCAGAGCAGAGCAAAGCCCAGTCCCAACAGAGGCAGTCGGTGACTCTTGGCTACACTGGCATCTTCAGATGTCTTTCTAGGGAATGCTACTGAACAATTACGTCAACCACTGCTTCAAGACCAATGAAATGGTAGCTCTTTTCTTTTCCTCCTCCTTCTCCTCCTACCAGACAAGTTTGCTTTTTCTGTCTTTTTTCTGAAAACTGACAATAGCCACGTAAGTACTAAAACAGTTCGGGTACAGATGTATGTTCAGAACTGGCAACACAAAGTGGTCAGAGCTTAGATTGCTTCATCGCAGAGTTTGTATAATCTTAATAGCTACTGAGACTCAGAAAAAAATCTGTTAGATTAGATATCCAGTTAAGATCTTCTCTTCTACCCCATTTGTTGATTTAGGATTTACTAGAATAGTAGGTGAAAGGGTAGGGAAGAATGAATTTACTTCTTTTGGTCAGCCAGACCAAGCCAAATGCACTGTCATAGCACTGAAGGTGGCAGTGCACCATTAATCTAACCCTTGAGAAGTTCCAGAACTTGTTAGTAAATCTTCATTTAAAAATGAAGAAGGGCTACTGTATATGTCCCTAAAATGAAATACAAGAACTAGGATTATTTTCTGTAAAGAGTATTCATTCAAACATCAATAGGAATTAATCAAATTAATTGTAGTATCCTGCTAATATTTATTTTCATTTCAAAATAGGGGGAAAATGTTTAGTTTGCTTTTCATTTGTCCCAGACTACAACAAATGTTTTTACATGAAAGTTCTGCATGAGAGCATTGACAGATGAGGTTCGGAGTTTGAAGATATTATTACCCCTCCATTTGAATGTCAGGCTTTCTGCTTGTGGTTACCACAGCTAAACTGAAAGCATCCTGGACAGAGTAGAGACTTGTTCTGAGAGACCATGCTGTGGTCTGGGAGCACGAGTGCTTTTGCTGGAAGAAGCACCAACACTGATCTATACTGATATGTAAGGGTTAGCCTTGTCTTTTCTCTATACAGTGAAAAGCTTACCCTGAATGGGACCTCAAGCTTGCATTTTAACATATTTAGAATAACCTTTCAGAAAGTGATTCAGCAGGCAATATAACTTTGTGGATTTATTTGATCTGTATCTTTGAAGTAAACAGTTAAGCTGCCTGTCTCAGAAAGAAAATAAAGCACTTGAACTCTTGCCCTGGTCCTAATTTAGAGTTCTGTTTGCATGTTTGTTTTAGCATCTTTTAGGAACATTCTGTCTCCTCAAGAGCTGTTCTACCAACATAGAAACACAAGTTGATTGAGTTTTTTTTCATAGGCTTTGTCAACTTAATTCTCTCTCAAATATGGAAAATGCAATGATATAAATTATGCTTGGCATTATAAGCGCATATGGACATAGAATCACAGAATCACAGAATCACAGAATGTTAGGGGTTGGAAGGGACCTCTGTGAGTCATCTACTCCAACCCTCCTGCCTAAGCAGCGTCACCTACAGTAGGTTGTAGAGGACCTTGTCCAGGCGGGTCTTGAATATCTCCAGAGAAGGAGACTCCACCGCCTCCCTGGGCAGCCTGTTCCAGTGCTCCGTCAGCCTCAGAGGGAAGAAGTTCTTCCTCATGTTCAGACGGAACTTCCTGTGCTTCAGTTTGTGCCCGTTGCCCCTTGTCCTGTCGCTGGGCACCACTGAAAAGAGTTTGGCCTCATCCTCCTGACACCCACCCTTCAGATATTTATAAGCATTTATTAGGTCCCCTCATAGCCTTCTCTTCTTCAGGCTGAACAAGCCCAGCTTTGTCAGCCTTTCCTCATAGGAGAGATGCTCCTGTTCCCTCACCATCCTCGTAGCCCTCCGCTGGAAAAAATCTCAGCAACTGTTATGCCACCACTATATGTGAATACAGTATTTGGTTGCTCAATCGAATGCCAGCTACAGACTTTTTTTAGAAGAGATGAAAGAAGTCCAGTTTTCACCTCCCTAATCATTTTCTCCAAACCACTTAAATACTCGTGGGACATAATAACTAAGTGCAAGATCACATTTTTATGGACTTCTCACTTCTGTATGTTTGAGTGTTAACCATGCCTCATTGAACTTAATGGTATTCTACCTTCTTTAATTACTGCTACAGAAAGGCAAAGGGAGCAGGTCTTTAGGTTTTGATAGTCTGACCAGGAAGAAGAGAGTCAAGTGAAAGCAAGTTCAGTGAGCTGTAGCATTACAGTCATATCAGAGTATTTTGTAGCATGCAAGAAGTTTGTCCTTACTGACATTATGGACACAGGAAATCTCTGCCAGGACAGGAATCATTATACTGCATATAATAACATATTTGTCACGTTGCAGAATCGTGTTAAACCTCACTATAGGTGAGTCAGTTGCACAGACCCATGAGAGAAAACAACTCATTACCAAAGGCTTAAACTTCAGTCAAGAGGCTGCTTGTGAACACCAAAATGGGATGGAAGTACGATAGGATTGAGTGAAGAACAGGGCAAGCTTCAAAGCAAATCCATTTTGGACCACCATAGCATGTTTGCATTGGATGTTCTCAGATGTCATCCTCAGGGTAATCTCAGTGACAGCCAGTCTGTCAATATGAGACATTTGCTTTGCAGCTATGCCAGCCTGAGAGGCTGATCTTCTACACCGGCCCAGTATGTCAATATTGTACTTACACTACTGCACCAGAGCTGATTAGTTTTAACCACTTGTTTTCTCATTGCTCAACAGCACTTACTGGGCTGTTGAATTTAATGCTAATTCTGGAGTTTAAAAAAAAAAAAAGAGAGAAAGCAGTTTAGCTATTTTGCTTTTATTGTGCTGGAAGAACTGGATGAAGCAAGCTCAGCACACAATGTCTTCCTTTAGATGACAAATAAAGAATACTCACATGCAAGATAATGGTAAGTTGGGATGGGACAGAAAATTGGAGTATTTCACAGGTGACAAATTTCCTTTGTGACAAGGCACAGCTGGCTTTCCCAGACAGTGATACTCTGGCTTATTCCAAGCTCCACAACATCACAAACCTGATCAGATACCACATACCAAGAACCAAATGACAGCTTTCCATGCAGGGGATGGCAGCAACAACGTGTACCTGTAGAAAAATCGAGTCAAATCAGCAGCTGCCATTGTGAGGGTTGAGAGAGGAGGGGACGGGGAGGTTTGCAAGATAAACAGCTCTTTCAAAGTCACCAAGATCTAAATGTAGTAAAAATATGTAAAGTAGAAGGATCAAGACTTGGGCACCCCAGAATGCAATGCATTTTAGGACTGCATGAACAACAACAAAACCCCAAAAAATCTAATAAAAATGTATTTAGTAAATATATTTGTGTTAAGAACATTTTTTAAAAAATTAAATGTCCTTGACATAGGAGAAATTCTGTGGTCAGAAATCTGTTGATACAATGCAATTGCAAGGGACTTAGACCCAACACATGAGCTTTAAGATGATTTATCACCAAATAAGCCTGTCTTTTCTCCTGTCTTATCTAATAAGATAACCTGAGTGAAAGATCCATGCTTGTTCACTTATTTACTCTCTTGGTGGAACTAAGCCAGTCACACATCTCTTACCTTTGTAGGTCTGAGGACTGCAACAGCTGGGAGAACCAGCTGCTCTCCATGCCTCTCTTCTCATAGCTTTTTCCTGGCAGTGCATCTAACTGAGTTTTGCTTGGATGTAGTTTATGTGGTATTGAGTAAACAAACACATGTATTTACTAAAGTGAAAGAAAAATCCCATTGTCTGGTTGGATCATAATGCTTAAAGCACAGCTTGGAGCCATCGCTACAGCCCATGTAAAACTGCAGACAAATAAACATGTGAGGCCTGGTGGATGATGGAACTAACACTAAGAAGTACATAAACTTAGCCAAAATAAAGCAATATACTGGAAAAGTGGATGAGAAAAATGGATTCTCGGTGGCCATGAATACTCGTTAAAGGAAAGGCTGGACTACATCATCACCAAAATAATTTTTAAAGTCTCCTGTGGTTAATGCTGTGATTACTAGGACAATAAGTCCAGTATCTCTCTCGTTCAGCCAATAGCCCAGATGTCTGGGAAGAAAAGCAGAAAAGCTCTAAATCAGGCAATGGAACATGCTCTAACTGAAATCTGCCCGTTTATTGCTAATACAGTGGAAAAGGCCTTTTCTAGAGCTTATAGGATCAACTCACAATTTGCCATCTAGAGATCTGGCATTCTCATCAATAAGAAAAGAAGAAAGACTAAGTGAAGAAAAAAACTGCTGCAATGCAGTAGTATATTTATCACAAAATCTGAGGTCCCTGTTTTTTCCCTTCAAATCTGATACAATTAAGGTTTTTCTGGCATGCAAGGAAACAACACAAAGCAAAAGAAAACTGCAGGTAATGGTAACAACAGGAAAATTACAATTGAAAAATGGTGCTATTGCCTGAAAATTAAAAGCATGTTTAATACACTCAAGGAGAAAATGTGTAAGACAAGGATAACCAAGCTTCAGGCAAAACTTACAGAGGCAATTGATGTTCGTTTCACATTAAAATTAATGAAAACCAATTTCAAGGCACTAATTCAGAGTGCTGTACATTTTTACCTACCATGACATTTCTCCTAACTGAAGAACAGGAGTTCTATTATAAAGATCCTAATCAAAGATGCAAAAAAATGCAATAATAAACATGTATTTCAGATACATCTGAACTAAAATGAAAAATACTTCTTTGTGTCCTTTTGTGTTGAGAACATTTGTTCCTGCCAGTAAGTGTTTTCCCAGTTTCTTAACTGGATTCTAATTCTGGAATGGGATAGTATAATTACTGCATGTTTCCACCCTATCCAAACACTATTAGTTTGAGCAACAAAACAAGGCTTTTGCTGTCACCAGGTTTCTAGGGAAAGGCCTAAGTAGAACATAAAACCTCGTTTCAGTCAAACAACCTGTTCTGCACCTTATTCAGCTCTACTGAACAAATGCACACCTTTCCAGATTGTATGGGCTTCCTAAAAAGTTTAGACAAATTGAAGAATAATCCAGTTCAGTTATACAAGTGCAGCAGACTATACTAAATACCTTCAATTAAACATGTTCAACCTAAAGCCTTGACAGCTCTGATTATCCACAATAGTTCTATCCCTCCTGGTACATATCCTCCAGCCTATCTTAATTGTTCCCAGCTGCTCTTAATCTTCCTATAACCTTCTATTGCAGTTTCTTGCAATGCTCTCCAAGCCATATGCAACCCAGCTTCCCAACAGGTGGTTACAAACCAGAGCTAGCTGATTTCAATGCATGTGAAGCATTCAGTCACCAAACTGGGTTTCTTTTTTAGATAGGTTGTGCAACAAGCAGAAATCACATTTCTTGAGATAGTTTGTAAAATGTGCATTGGTTTTAGAGTTCAATGTTATGAATGATTGGATGCTTAGCTGCTGTGTCTGATTACAGAGTTCTACCTCCCCATTCTTCAGCTTTATTTTTGTTCTTGGGAACAAACATACATTAGAACAGATCTAAAATTTAAACTAATTTACAGCAAGTTCTTGTTGGCAATCTAAAGTTGCAATCACCAGTACTATTTGTAGGTGCCTAGCTGGTCTCTGGAGAACTTCCAATAGGTCTCTTTCACCAATAACTTGGGGTTCTTATGCATGTGCCCTAGGAGGATTGCAGCTCTAGGCATCTGAAATGAAGGCACAAGTTGGGCACTAGATTTAGGCAGATGATATCCCTCCCTTAATTCCCTCCCTCCTCTTTTGCAGTCATTTCTGTTGAGATGGCTCTGTTACCCCAATCACCAAACCACCTAGTGGACCTGAGCAGTTTTACCTAAATGAGCAGATTCAGGCAGCACCCCAAGCTTCTCAGTTTGGGTTAGCTCCCTAGACATCTGTACCCAGCCCCATGACAGGACGACAGCCAGGCACGTGCATCACCTTTCTTCACACCTTCCCCTTCCCCTTTCTTCTTGCGGTCTCATCTCCTTCAGAAGGGAATCCAGGTACTCAAGTCAGAGAGCTCAGACTCATTGCTCAGCTTGGGAGCAGGCAGAGGGACATGACCTGTACTGTCTTAGACCTTTTCCTGAAGCACAGGACATGCTGGTGTTGCTCAGTCAAGACTTCACACAGCTTTTTAGATCTCTCTAACCACAGGGCTTTTCTGTAGTGGGTCTTTCACTTCATGAATGCATAACAACCTCTCTTCTTTTTTCCTCACCTTCAGATTATAAGAACTAGCTACAGTTAACAGAGCTGCATAGAATATGGTCTTTCTTACACCGTTTGTGGGTAAAACCAAATTACGAATATTATAATAAATTGCTCCTGTTACAGATTGGTTGCTACAGACAGACAGACAGTATCCGAGGCAGTGTTGAAGGAGCATGAAGGGCAGTTTTGTGAATGGTTTGCCTGCTCCCCTTCCCATTTGGGCCTTTTGTTCTCACTGTCTGCCCCGCTGCTGGCAGTAGAGTAATGCAGCTCTGCATTAAGACATCACCTGACTGACTTTTAAAGAAAGTTTATTTCCAGCCAGATCAGCAAGATGATCTGACTCTGTCCATCACAGTATCAGCACAAGGAAGGCAGTTAAGCAGGAAATCTTCCTTAATGAAATCAGTAAAATATTAACAAAAATATTTTCTGAGCAGCATTCCAAGTACATCTTAGTTACAGTCTTAGCCTTTATTGCACATTTTCTGAAGAGTAAATTAGGTTTCTTCACAGGCGAGTGTTCTACCTTGGGCTACATCGCACTCTGTTGATTGCCAGAGTGAGAGCAGGCTCTGGTAATAGGCAGTATGAGCTGCAGACGTGCAGGTAATTGGCAATTGTTTTTAAAGAAAGAAAAAAGACAACATCTGTTCAACTTGTGCAACTTTAGAAAGCAAATGCTGAAAGAAAAAGCTTTCTAATATAACCAGATTCAAGACAAAAATAAATCCAAGACTGCAAACAGTGCCAGTTTTAAATACAGGTACATGATCGGGTGAAAACATGAAAAGCATGGGGAGAAGAGAGGAGAGGGGCAGGTAGGGAATATTTAAAAATTTGTGTATTTATAATTATCTGAAAATCCTGCAAATGTGTCTGAGTTTTAGATATCGGATATTTATCTCTGCCCTTGTTCACCCTGTGTTTCTCACCCTCTGATACTGCTCTCAGTCCATATAAAGCAGAAAACACATTAGATGATCCTGACAGGAGCACTGAGTACTCTGCAATTCGGATACCTACACAGCAGATTTGATTTGATATTTGTGAAATTGTCAGACATCTAACATTTTCATTAGCACAAGTATTCTTCTTCCAATCTGGTATGAGTTTCCAGGCTTCAGTATCTTCTGGCAAGGATTTTTAACTTAAAATTTGCAAGCTAACTGACAAGGCCCCCTAAATTGGTAGCAGTTTCCTCAGTTTTCTAGAACACCATAAGCCCATTCCACCTCAGCAAGACGCTTTGGTCTGAATTTATTTACCATCCCCTTCTGCAGGAGTATGCCCTCATCAGAGCAAACAGATACTCATTTTGCAAGAGGGATCCCAAACCTGTGACGTATAAAATTAAGCTGTTCAGATAGAACATCTCAGCTTTTTCACTGCCTTGAAGCATTCACTGGGACTTGATCAACTTCTGAGACACTACTTCCTTTCAGTCAGTCAAGTAACCTTTCCTACCTTAGTTTGTAAGTGCTGCCTCAGATGTCAAGAGGTGTTTTTTACCTCAGTACCTGCTTCTAGCAACTCCCAGGTTAAGAAATGCCGATCTGGAGCCAGGACTATGGCCCAGTCCCCAGTGCTTTATCTTGTAAAACATTTCTCTAATTCCCTCTCCTCCCTTACATAGCTAGTAAGATACCCTTCATTTTACAACTCTCTATGTAACTGATTTCCCATGTAATGTCTTTATCATCCTCATTAAGTGAAGAAAGCTTCTTCCATGTGATCTCTTAGTTTCCTTCCTAAGGAAAGAACTGATCTTCATTCATTGATCATTTTCCTTGTGGTGTCCTATGTAACTAGACTTTAAAGTCTGCGCTGCCCCACCAGAAGGGCCAGCCTCACATCCCCGCCATTTTTCCTTTTACCAATGCTAACACACCTTTGGTCATTAGACAACTATATCATGGAGCATATCCACCTGAAATCAATGCAAGAGAAAAAAAAATGACATTTAAATTAGAATTCACAAGCTCTCACTTGTATTAATCCCTTGACTGACTTCCTCTTCTGAGCAAATGCGCATGAGAACAAGGCCAGTACAACATAAAACAGATCCAGAATAAAGAGATTTGAGTGGACAGGTCCAAGTTAAAGTCAGTTTTGCATTCCTGAAATCATAGGGTTTGTTATGGTTCCTGACAAAGTTTATAATCATCAGCTCACTTCTATCTTACATTCTTAAAAACAGTTCCCTATGCACAGTTACCAGTAACCACACTTGGGAAGGAACATAAGCCCTGCTTGAAATCTCTGGTTTCAGTTCAACTGCTGCTTAAACTTTTGGTTAGGATCTTCATGGAGAAACCCAAAGAAACAAAGTTTTACCAAACTTGTAACTTTCCTACTCAATAAGCACATCCTTCTTAAGAACAAAAAAGAGCTATTTGCAAATTGCCATTTGTGAATTCACAGATTCTCACCTTTTCACATGTGCAGTGTTAATTAATTCAGAGTTATAGTGCAATCATTATAAATACAGCACTCTCAAGAGATTTACCAGGACTCCAGGAAGGTCTGTGTACACACACAAAAACATTAAAAGGGAGTGAAAGTTTTTGGCGGAAGGAGGGAACTGCACCCAAGTCTGACAGCAGAAGTTTCAGAAATCCTTTTCCCTCACTGAACTTCCTGTCAACTTGCCAAGGAACTTTCAGAAGTATAAATTTATGGAGTACGGCCAATGGTAGACACTCCAACATTGAAAGACATCAGTCATGAGATTTAAAAAAGTTAAAAACAACAGCAAGAACTGAAAGATATTTTTTGTTACTGCTGCAGTTTTTGTTAGCACTCAGCTTCCAAAGTCTCCAGCAGTTTGATTCAAGTTGGGGGGGATGCTTCTATGATTCTGTGGTTCTCTACAACACAGAGAAACTGAAACATGCCTTATCTTTTGTAAAATACCTGATATTCTCACTGAATCAGCCAAAGACTTATTAAGAAAAATATCTACACCACAAGCCAGGCAGGAAAGTGTAGAATAATAGCAATGTTGCATGCCACTTCTTCCTCATCCCTCCCAGAACAGCAGAGGAACACTGACGATTTAGTTGACAGTGAAAAGACAAAAGAACCAACACCTGCAAAGAGCTGCTCCTGTTGAAGTCCTCTGGAAGTTGCACTTCTCAGAGCAAAAATGATCCAAAGACTTGACTTGGTAGCAAAAAGCAACCTTTTGGTACTTACATTTTTTTTTTTTGATCTTCTGAAAGTGCAACTCCATCAACATTGTAGAAGCCTTTGAGCTGGTTTAGTCTAGGCTTAAACATCAACAGCTATTCTTAGGATGACAATTCACCCACCAGCCTTACAGCTGGCTGCCTTGGGAGTGCTAAAGAGCAATCCAATATCCAGGCTGGGTGACCTCGTTAAAAGCACCCTGGCATTCCTCTCCATGCTTCTGTGCTGATTGCCCATGTCTGTGCTAGGTATTCTGTCTAATCCTCAAAACTAATGAGGTCTGTCCCCAGATCCAAGGCAGGTTCATTGCTCTCGGTCTTCCTGAACTGACAGATCTCCCAGGGACGTAGCAGGAGAGCGCTTGCTGGAATAACTAACAAAGGTGCCAAACATTACCATAGCAACTGGAGAAAAACAGAGGTCCAGTATATACCCCGGCTATTTTTTCTATTTCTCTTATCATTTATTCTCAATCTTTGTGCAACTATACTGCAGTCCTTTGGCATCATAAGCCTTTATATTTATCATAAATAAAGTAAAACAATGTTACTCAACATAATTGCACTTCCTTCCCTGGAGATTCGTCTTGCACATTCATTGACAAGATAGCTCCCTTTCTGTGTCAATAGAGAAAATTAAGCCTTTCTGGCCTAGAGTGAACTGAAGAAGAGTAGGAAGCAGCGTGACAGAATCTATAATGAAAATATTCTTTGAATGTAAATCATATCACTTCTTATTTTTTTAATGAGGTGTTTCATAGTTTTTTACTGTAATTCTCACAGGATTGTAAGGGGCATGAGGGAGACCTGAACGCTGAATTTTTCTGGTTTTCCAGCTTTAACATTTCCCTGGTAAGTGTTTGAAGGAACACAGGATATAGAGTGCTACTTAAATTGCATAACAATTTTTATACGTGAAACTCCAAACAGCTTTTTCTTCTTTCAGGCTCTTACACACCTAAACATACTGTGTTCAATTAAGAGAATTTATGCTGTCAAAGAGTGCGCTAATGGGTATTCCAATATCTGGAACTCCAAAACTGCCTGGTACTAGGGACCAGATCCCAGATTTTCCCTTTATGTGAGACACAGTATGCCAAGAAACTGCACTGTCGGAAGAAAAGCATCTCGGTTTTCTCCCTTACTGCTGTAGTATTATTTCAGCACTGGATTCCACTCACTGCTCTGGGAATTCCCACTAGCTTCATGACGCTCTGGTGAACTATGCCATAAAAACCAGAAATGAAGTCCAGCTGCTTTCCAGCAATATGAGCTAGGTGCTTCGGTTTTTGTGCTGGACTCCAGATCTCAGCAGAAGATAGTGATGTAAGCTCCATATGAGTCCTGTGCAATGACTCCTTCTTGTGTGAAAACAAGCCTTTTAATGTTATTAACAAATTTTATGGAGAATGCTTTTTGGAGGTGGGTGCAGTTATCTCAGATGGCCTTTGATGAAATAATTCCCATTTACTATCATAGATTTTATCTGAATTTTGAGATAGTTCTAACAATTTTCAGACAGCTCAGGCTAGGTGTATATTTTAAAGGGATTTGAAAATTTATCTTTAAAATTAGTAAACCTGTAATCTCATGTTTCAAGTCATCAGCATTTGCTCCACTGTGCAGAAAAAAAAATTTTCAATTTTGTTTAAGATGATTCTTTTAACATTAATCCTAACAATGTGCTACCCCACTTCATAGTTCTCATATTTGAGCAAGAGATTTGCTAAGCAGAGTGAAAAACAATGAATACTTTGCTTTTAATCAATTTTGATTCTTTTATAATTAATAACTGGCAAGGTATGACTAATTAATTTAATAAAGTTAGTGTTATAATTCATATTCATTGGCTAAAGTTTAAATATGGAAAACGACATAATGTGTTCAGGATAATTTTGAAAAATGCAATCTTAGCAACTGGAAACAGGTCGTAAAAACTAACATACTTTGACTATCTCTGAAAAACTAGAAGTTTTCTCTTTTATAGGCATATGTGTGGTAATATGTTGTGCCAACAATAATTCATGTAACAGTAAGAATTACCGTGCTATCACCTAGAAAAACTCTGAGCCTGCCTTCATAGTCAAGTAGCTCCTGTGTGATCTGCATTTCTGAGAGCAAACTTACATTTTAAATCATGGAAAATATCCAATGTTTCTAAGTAAATACGGTATAATCAGCGAGAGAGAAAATTTATGAGTACGTGAGAGTAATTGGCTGAAGCAATAACGAAATAAAATGCACCATGTTCAGAGAAACAGAAGAGGCCTGGAAACTTGAATTTATATTGCATTTCTTACCCCTGTCCTGCTTCTCACCCCAGCTTGTCCACATGCACATATAATACATTCACTGGGAAAAAGAAAGCAGTGACTATGACTCATCTGGAGCTAGGTCCATGTGGACAGGCCAACCTGTTATGTGCATGCCTTATTCGCCAGGAGGCTGTTATGAAAGAGAGTTACAATGACTGAGCTGTACCTTCCTCAGAGGGTCATAAATTTCTTCTTTCTCCTGATATTTACTTCCATTAGACTAGTCAGAACATAAACTTCCTTGAGCACTCTACCCTTTTTCAAACCTGGTTAAAATTAACCAGCATCAAAAATAATGAGGTGAAAAGACTTGGCAAAAGGGATTAATCTGAAAATTATATAACTTTTATTTTTATTTAGGAATTCAGGCCTAAATGGATTATAAATTGAAGCAACCATACTCCTTTTTTATTATTAAATGCTTTTTTACCCATCCCAAATTCAGCAAAATGAAATGTTCATTAATTTCCAAAGTGAACAAATTTTTCACGACTCGTAACTCAAGCCCTGATCTTGCAGCGAGTGCTGACTCTGTCACAAGCCCCATGGGATTCAATGGGGCTGAAATATCCTGGACAGACATGTGGAGCTGCCTACCCAGGTTGTTTTAATGACAATATTTACTCAGACAATATTATCTTGGTAGCTCAGCACCTCATAAACTGCAAGTTATTTATTTTCATCTCTGTGAAGTATGTTTACACAAAAGGTAACTAGTTTACACGTAAGGTAACTCCTAAAGTTACCTCCACCAAGGGAGATGACTAAAAAAGCATTACCACTGTTGCAGTATATTTTCAGATGCCAGGCTCCTAAGCCAAATACATGATTCTCCATCAGGTCCTTGATTTCCTTTATTGTGCAAAGAAGAGTGACTCAGGTACCCAAGCATAGGTACACTTTGCTGTTTTAGATGCCTTAGGGCATCTTGCCTCCAGATGCCACTCCAGGAAGACACACATCTCCCAGCGTAATGTATCATATCTATCTGTTCCACATTGATGACTTCGTAACCGAGAGCATCTCCAGTGGCACTAGGCGCCTATGTTTATGAATCTAAGTCCCACTGTAGATGGGGAACAATAACCAGCACTCACTTCATGGATGAGATTGAAACACCTTAAAAAAAAATGAACAAATCCAGAATAGGCAGGAACATTAGACAAAATACTGAAAGACCCCAAATTTTTGAAATCTTTAATGGTTTGGGCATGAAGTGGGTGTGTTTCACCAAGCATTCACCAGGAAGATACTGCCAGCACTCAGAGCTGTAGAAGTGAAGAATGCCAAGCTAAGAAACATCTGATATTCAGGATATAGATTTTGAACTTGGCTGCTTAAATACCAGACCTAAATGATATTTTAGGCACTAACATCCTTTGTATGCTTGAGCTGAAATGATTTGATCCGTCACAAAGAAAGTCTGGAGGACAGGGAGAAATTGAATCCTGTTCTCCCATCACATAAGGCACTGGCCCATCCACCCTTACACACATCGGCTTGCAACTGGTGACATAGCAACTCCAGTTCAGTCCCTGTTTGCTTGATTCTTTATTCTGTTTTTATGTTTTCTGTCCTAGAAATGATTCTCAGAGAAGTCTAACCTGACAGTAAAGAGGACAAAGGGGATACAGACTTTCTGGGAAGAGAAAGGCAAAGCCACTGGAGGATTGGAGGAGGTTAAACCGGACTCATTTGTGCAGTCGAAAAGTACTGCTCAGGAAAGGTCTAGTCTCCTTTAGTTCTGGTATCAGGACCGATGAGTGCTAAATGCACAGGCACTGCAGGCTGTGCATTAAAAAAAAAATGAAAAGCAAAATAAATGGTAGTCCTTACTCTCCCTAATTAAAACAGATTAGTTACAAGCAATTTACTGTCAGGATTAATGCAGCATCAACCAGGCAGATGTGATCTATTAAACAGCTCTGCTTTTGCCAAAATAAATTCATTCAGTACAACTGGATTTTATAAAACCTTCACTGTATCTAAACATCTGCATGTAAATCTTTACAACTTTATGGCATTTTTACATGCCCTTTTCTAGATGTCTTATTAACAGAGGATGTTATAGGCTTTAACAGATACATAAATATTCATTCCTTTATCTGTGTCCTCTATTGAGAACACAGATACACTGTAAAGCTTTGTCGAGGTTGCTGTGGAAATCATTTCAACCTCATCACTAACAGGAAGAATCAAGAAAGCTACAGTTTTCGTGGCACCGGACCTCCATCTAGTGAGAAGAAGAATAGTGTACATTTCTGGGGCATAAAACTGGCGCAGTTCATGTTTCCATCTTAAAACATGTTTTCATAAGGGGAATTGTGCTTAGCTGCCAGAAGAGATGTGGATATATTTACATAAAATACAAAAGAAAATATTATTTTATCTTGTGAAAAACTTCACAAACTTCATAGTCTCAGTTTCAATTAAATGTCAGTGATTGCTCACAAATCTCAGTAAAGGAAACAGACCTTGAGAAAATCCTGCTGTAGTCAGACACATGTAACAGCTGATGTTGTATTGCAGGGTCATGCTCCACTGTTGATCCAGCTTAAAGACTGAAAAGGAAAGTCTGAAGGCCTTTTTCTGAGCTGGGAAGGTGTTATCACCCCCATTGCACAGGTAGTGAAGAAACACACAGACCAAGGGCTGGATTTTAAACGTTTAAGGACTTCCAAAGGTGTAAAGATAGGAACCTACTGAGCTTTTCGGGTATGCCTAAGTCTCCTTAAGTTAAGGTGTTTAAGTGCCTAACTCCTCCTAGCCTTCATGGCAGATGCCTGTCTGAGTCTATTGCCACACGAATGCCAATAAAACTCGTCCTGATGTGCCAGACCGATTCTCTGCTCTTCTGCCCATCTGGAGGGTGACAGAGCCGCAGCATTACTATCTGCTGCACTGATGTACCTGCCAGAAGGACAGTCCAGTATCTCCCCCAGAGGCCCACATGGAGGAAATCCTCAGATCATGTTTCATGAGATTGGTGTCAAAATTTCTGTGACCTTTTTATACCAAGGACAAAGCCACCACAGGTACCTGAATGCCCAGTTTTCTCTGATGCCTTAACTTTAAAAATGTCAGTGTGAAAGTTTTTTCAGCTGCTTTTTCCAGATTCAGGCATCTGGATTATTGCTGTGAGATTCTGTGCTACAGAAACGCCTTTTTCAAGCCAGAAAAAAATTCTTTGCAAAAACCTGTCTCAGTGTTTGCTGGTCATAGACCACCAACACCCAAACATTGTTTTTCAAGAGGCATAGATATTGCCTATAAATATTATGACCGATAATGTCTCCAGACAAGCAGTTTGCTTTGGAAGTACTTTAGAAAAACAGATGACATTTTCAAAAGAGGTTTGCAAGAGAATGTAAAGCACTTCTGTTGACATATATCCACTCCTACTTTTCAAAGCCAAGATTTGCCTATCAGCACAGATTCTGTTTTAATAGCATTAGATGAATTTTTTATTGAAAAAAACAACTCCTGTTTCACAGTTCTGTTAGACCGCATCATTTCCTCCAAATCATGTATTTTGTGGGTGTGCATGAGAAAAGCAAGAAACCTAGATAGTATGCTCTATGTCCCTGGAAAATATCATTATATACAAAGGAAATATTCTTCACCTTGTACAAATTTCAGGTAAAGTACTGCAGTGGTGAAATTTCAGGTGAAATAAATAAACTAATTTCTTTGCTTTGATGTATTTGTCTGGACCAGACTCTAATGCTTCTCTAGTTGTGATTACACCAGGTTTAGACTTTCAGATCCCTGGGTAGGTTTCATTCATTATTCCAGCCTACCTTAGTCAGGTTAATTATGGTGAGTGCTTCTACATCATTTGTACCTTGAGCAGAAAAATATTAAATCTACTAGGTACTAGCTACAGCAGTCTTCAGTAGTAGACTTTCCCCTTGGCAGGATCTATTAAGTTTTTTTTATCTATCATCTAATGCATTTTCAGTGCGAGATGGCGAAGAAGAACTGCAAAAATGTGGTAAGGAAATAAATGTATATACTCATATTCCCAGACAAGTGAAAAACCACACAATAGGGGACATAGGATTGAGAACAGTAGCACTATACATTATGGCCATAGATTCGGAGCAGCAAGAAGGTTTAAATATTAAAAGGTCCTTCAGTTTTATTTTTCAGAGTGGTTAACCAAGTCTTTGATTTTCAGAGGTTATGAAACTTGGACTGAATTGAATTTATGTTCACAGTGTTTTGTCATATGATTCTTCATGATGGTGATGTTGTTCACCTGCATTCTGTGACACAGCTTCCTAAGAGGAGTAGCTGCCATAGGTCTGGCGATATCAAACCCTTACTGACAACATTGCTCCAGTCAGCTTTCTGGGCCACAAATACTGCAGTTCAGTATCTGCTCATGAAGTGGACAGATTTGTATCCTGTGGTTCAGGAAAAATACATTAGAGATTGAAAAACCTGAAAACAGAGCTCTGACTTCCTATGTGAATCCCGGGGATGTCCTGGAGAGTTCTTCATTTGATTCCATAGCCCAGACCTCATCGTACTTTAAAAGATTGTGACTTCATCATAAAATCAAAGGCAAGAGACAAGCCCATGTTCAGAGCAATGCTCAGCTCTCTATTTAAAGGTCCTGTCACTAGGCAAACAGGACAGCTCTGGATAAAGCCAAAGTAAGCCCCAGGTAAGTCCTAAAAGGAGAAAAACAACCTTCCTCAAAAAAAAGGCCCGTATCATTTGACAATGTTAATGACTCGCAAATTACAGATCACTGAGATCTGCACATCCAGTCTGAAACTCTCTAAAAAAGTTAAAGATGACAGGCATTCACTGAGCTACATCAAAAGAGTTGCTGAGGCAGCTTAAAATATCCTTTAGTGGGTTGAGTTGTTAAATTGCAGAATCTGTATTTGGCACACAAATCTAAGCATTCAGCTTAGCCCACATGGGTGCTTATTGCAAAGTCCTGCCTAATAACTGTGTCCTCTTTTTTTCTGCATTAGCAAATGAGAGTCTGAGGGATTAGACATTGGTTCTGTGTATTAAGATACTCAAGACTTTTTTTCAAGGACTGGGAAATTTGTCTTCATTTTTCTGGGGATTTACCTAAGGATACTGGAGAAGTATTGGCATTCTGATGATCCTGCCTTATAACCTTACTACAAAATGAATGGATCTGTCCAAAGATAATGTACATCTGATATTTTAATCCATGTCTTAAGCCATGTAGAGAAGATTCGTTTAAACAATAAAGAAGATCACAGTTGGGAGGGATATACAGGAATGCTAGAGTTGACAAAAGCGCATGTAGGCTAGAGGAGTTTCTCTGTAACCGTAATTATAAATAAACAGTGATGAATTCTAATAAGTTACTATTGCTAATCAGAGAAACCTAGCAATAATTTCAGATATGTTCCTAAAAACAATGCAACATTTGGAAAATAGGGTGTTAGGAATTATTATAGAAATAACTGAGAAGAAAAGAAAAAAAATCTAGTAGATTCCTCCTGAACAGCGCATTTGGTTTTGGTCACTTCATTTTGAAAATAACAGGAAAGTGTGCAGGAAAGGGTGTCAAAGATGATGGAAGATAGGAAATGGTTGCCTAAGAGTTTTGGAATAGATTCCTCACAAGGGAATACTGACTAAATTAGGACACTTTGGTTGAAAGGACACAGCTGAGAGAGGATAAAAATTACTATCCTTTAAGACAGAGTGGGTGCATCAGAAGCATTATATCCCATAACCCAGAATATGGATGGCACTCCCTGAAACTATTAAGCAAGTACTCTGAATGGAATGCTTTTTCACAACGTGTGGTTAAATTGGGTTCGCCCAGTGCTATTGTAGACTGTGTTTCAGATGTAGCCTCCAACACGGGTGGTCTGTCAATTGCTGGTACCAACAGCTGGGAGAATATAAACAGGAAGGATCACGTTATGCATGCTCTCTGCTTTATATTTTTCATGAAGAAATGCTCCTCAGTTGAGAAATGTAGGCCTAAAGGAAGAAAGTGGGCACATCTTTGCAGAAACAGAGAACTCTCACAGCTGGTTTGCCAGAGCAGAGCTCTCTAAGAGTCCAGCAAGAGACGGTGCCCTCCATTTGTAATACCACTGGTGCCAGAGGAACCGAATGACAAACACAACGGCATCAGGGACATCAAATGGTCTTTACCACAAATGGGAAACAGACCTGGAAAATCAAGTCTGGATAGAATTCAACATTAATATAATTCCCTGCACTTTGCAGACAGAGGAACTAATCCAGAGATGATGAATATCCTGTCAGTTTGGGGTCAGAGAGCTTTCATCTACTCTTTCCTACCTACTAAACTTCAGAAAAGATTCACGCTTACGAGCTCAGGCAAATTTAACAGGCAGTTCATCACCTGAACTCTCTGGTGAAGAAAATGCCTCCAGAAGGTGCTACTTTAAAAACTGGCGTGTATTGAAGTAATTATGACTTTAGTTGATGCTGTTTCTGGAAATTTGCAGGGTGGCATTTGCTTTGCTGCGGGCAGTTTGAGAGATGTGAGCTGAAGATTAATGGAGATAGCTCTGTGATAAATGCTCGTGGTTCTTCTGTCCAATTTAAAATATGTCCCTCTGCAGGTTCTTCAGATCACTGGGACTTTGTTAACCACTGGCAAACTTCTTGGCATGGGAGCTGGCAAGCAAGTGGATTGCAAAAGCTGGTTCCTGAGTGAGAGTGCAAAAAACCTCCAAGGCTTTAGAGTGATATTATCAAGTTTAGGGCTGGGAACTGCAGACAAGCACAAGCCCAACAGACTGCCAACAGAATATGGAAATGCCATTCAGGATCATAAAAAATGGGCCCTGCCTTTGGTCCTTCCTTTTCTTGTGCCTTTCTTGTGCTGGAGAAGGTGGAAAGGCTTCACGTGTCTTGGAGATCACACATGTCTGGGTAAGGAACTGGCTGAGTGTGTTCTCCTTGTAAGGACCATACAACTGCCGATGCCTGTGACAACAGGCTGAACCTTTCACAGGAGGAACACTGAGCAAGAGCAAGGTGCCAGGCTCTGCATCAGTGGGCAGGGCTTTACAGGGGGTTGGCCAGGCTCACCACATACCCCAGATACCGCTGGATCTCCTCCACTACGCTCTCACCAGGACCCCACATGGCTTTTCGGTGTGCTCATTGTGTAACTCCTGAAAGTGCTTTTCCAGAGAAATGGTTTTCATTCTGCCTCACCTCTGTCTTCCTGATGTAGATATAAAGCCCAGCTGCAGTTCAGTTAGCTCCTGGTTAGTATCAGTTTCCATTCTGTAGACTAGTACCACAAGAAAAAGCTGTAAAATCTTAATTTTCCTTTGCTATCCTGGGATTTGAGGACCTTTTGCAACCCTGCTGTAGTTCAGGAGCAAAAGTCAAACACACTGCATAAACAGGACAGCTCCAGCCTGCTTCATTCAGTCCTTGAGGTGTTATAATCTTAAGTATTTATAAAAAGTGTAAGAGAAATTTAGAGAATTTCTTCATGTAAAATAAAAGTGTATAAGATACATCTGCATATTAAAATTGCCTCTTTAACTAAATAGTGACAGTAAGACAAAGCTATTAAATGAATACTGATCTTAGGCTGTGTGTGAACTGGAGATAGGAATGCATAAAAAAATGTCAGATGCATCATTAATGTCATGGTAATTTTTTCTCCTTCTCTTTTATTTACCTGGATACTATGAAGCCCACAAAAGCTTTAAGAAACTTCCCATGTTATAGTCTGTCACAGACTTGACAACCTCAGTCAAAGTAAAAGTGAAGCGGTATGCTTCTCTTAGTTGAAAAAGAAAAGAAGATTCTCTGTATTAGAAGGACTTTCACACTACCAGATTTACTCTACCAGCTACCATTTATACCTTCCCTGTTCCCCTATCCTAACTTAAAACACTACTTTTGAAGGCTGCACAGAGGTACTAGATTGACAGCAGCTTCTTAATTAGCATAATATGAAGGAAATCCAAGGCTGGAAACAGTGGAAATGAGATGGAAATGTTGCAAAAACACAAAAATTGTGTACATGAAACCACTGATTTCCTGAGGTTCCTTACACCTCTCTGTCATTCCCTTTTATGTGCCTTGGAATGTCTGCAACCACCAATACTAGCACATAAAAATATTCATGTATATTTAATAGAAGAAAAATGTGCTAAAGTCTGAGCGCTTTATATAAAAAAAAAATACATTCAAACTTATCTTGAAACTCATGACTGCAAAGAATTACTTCTCCTAGAAATGGTATCTGAAATATGACCATAAGATCACAAGGTTCTCCAGCCACGTGTACAATTATTCTCTGCCTTCCCCTAGCTATGTTTTCCTATTCCAAGTTATCTCATCGCTTTGTTATCTTGTGAGGGAGTAGGGAAAACTGATTGTAAATTCACACACATATATTTATACCCCCACACACAAATACCCCCCCACACACTTATGACTGGTGTATACATATCCTTGTTATTCTCTGGTCTTCACCCACTTCTAGTACAGCTGTCATACTTCATTACTTCTTACCTTCAAATTAAATAAGTTATTATTCCTTTGCTTTGGTCTGCATATTTTTTATTTGTTTATTTGTTTGCATTTATTCTATGCGAGTGTATTATTTTGCATTATTATTTACTATTTTGTTTAAATTTCCTAATTATTATGCATCTGTGTGTTTACTTAAGGCAGAAAAATGGGGGGGGAGGTGATCTGAATATGTTATTACCTTGTTCCCAGCATACACAGTAATTTCTTGTCACATGTTTTTATACTTCTCACTGGATTTCCTTTGTCCAGTTCAGGAAAGCCACTCTTACATACAGCAGGCTCAGGTGTGGATTCCTCACAGCTATTTTGAGGATGTGCTTGCACTAAGATTGATACCATTCTCTGGAGGCGTCTGTCTTTCTGTGCCGATTAAATTGGCAGGCTGTGTGATTAAGCTTCTAATTCAGGCATCTCGAGGCTGGTTCTAGGCACAGGCTGTTCTCTAGGGTCCCGGACACATCACCTGTGTATCTGGCATCATTAAGAAAAGCACCTCCTTTCTTACCAAAAATGTTCACATCCACCGCACGGTCAGAAAGTGACCAGTTATTTTGTCCTTGGCCAGGGGACAGCAAAATTCAGCATTGCCTGCCCTTCCTGAGAAGACATGGGCCACTTTGTGTGGACATCTCAAATCTGCTGCCTGTGATTTTCCAAGTCCCAGATCAGCATCTCCACACACAGCTGGAGTTCAGCCCATAAGATTCGGCGTGAAGAGTGAACCTGTTACAAAGTCCACCACGTAACACACGGCTCTCCTCCAGGCATTATGAGTCAAGAGAACGTTATTGCTAGCACTGCCAGCAGCTATTCTGTGTTCTTCTTCGCTTCTTTTATCCCAGATCTTAATACCAAGATCCATCCATCCTTTTTCTCAGTTTATTCTTCATAACTGAATTTTGTCATGGATTTTCATGCTGAATTTCTTAGATGACTGTCAAATATTGCAGAACTTTATAATTCCGATAGGGGTGGAGAATTTTTAATTTTTTTTCTGTTTAAAACATGAAAAGAAAACCGTTTCTGACCCCTTGGCTTTCTCCTCATATCTGTCTAAAAAAAGACAATCTAGTTAGCTGAAGCACTGGTTTTCAGGATCCTGACCATGAGGAAAATATGGAAGTAGAATTTTTGGTCTATAAGTGATATCCCTACTGTATTCTGTGCTATTCAAATATTTATACTATACATGCTGTTGCAATTGCTAAACATCTGCCAGGGCAACTCCTCCATTTTTCTTTTTAGAGCTTATTTGGCAGAGTCTCTGGATTCTAAAAGGAATGATCTGCTGGCCTGGAAATCTTCCACTGCATGTATTTGCAACAATCATTTCCTTAACTTTTTTTTTCCTTTTTTTTTTACCTGTTTCTCGAGTTTCTATTCCCCTCTTTGCTCATCTTCAAAAGATCTATATGAACAACAGCCCAGCATTATAGTTATTGCCAGTTGCCCTGTGTTGTGCTGGTCAGCCATTGCCTTTATGATGTGATGATCCGTTGAAAGTGATACAGCTTATCCCATGTGTTGGACAACCTGCATATTGACTTCAAGTCCAGGTATTGGGAGGACAGTTAGATTTCTCTGACACGAAACACAGTTGCAAAGTGTAACAAATATAACAAGAAAAAAGAATGCCTCCCAGTGAATCACCCACCACACTACATGGACAGCATGCTCATAGCCTCAAAAGGCATTCTTCTTAATACAGCCCCTTGCCGACTCTTTTAAACGCTGTTATTATTTCTGCAACTCAAATCTACAAAAAACAAGCAAAAAAACCTGAAAACTGCTGTATCGTTCTCCTCCCCCACTGAAACTTAAAGTTCTCTAAATTTGGATAGTCTTTAGATTTACACTATGTTAGATTACAGCATATTTTGAAAACTAAAGCCTTAAGAGAAAACCAATGGCTGTGAAGGCTAAAAAAGCCTGGAAATAATAAACCCAGCTCTTGCTGGAACACAGAGATTCAACACTGCAACTGTGTGAAAGCGAATCAAATAATAATCAGTTGGATTGCCAGCAGATCAGGACTCCTCAGCGGCTGCCTCTTCAGTTTCTCAATGGAGACCAACAGATGGAAAAAAGCTGCAGAGAGCAGGCTTGCTCTCTCTGCCCACTGATTAGTTTCCTTCTTATGCCTTTTTGCCTATCTGTAGCTTACAGTTCTATTTGCCCAAAATTACTAGAGCTTTCTGTAAAACAGAAGCTTGGAGGAACAACAGAAGGTCATGTATATTCTTGCTGATACAGCCACCTGTTGTCTTGCCACATACCCCATTTATTTACTAGTGACTCGCTCAGCCTTTCTCCCTAAGCCCAGTGATGACAAACAGGACCTAGATTTCTTCTTTCCAGTTCTACTGTGGCAAGTTAAAAAAATGCTAAAAGGTCTCTCTCTGATTTTGTAACCTTTCTGTAGTGAAATCTGTCCTATCTTCACCCAAAATCTTCATCATCGTACCTCCAGCCTCCCACACACACCATACAAGAGACATGATGGTGGCATGGGTTTCCAGACATAGGCAATAATTTTGAGACAAGTGCCCAGCCAGAAAGGCACGAGAGAGGGAGCAAGGTAGGTTATTTATAATTGCTGAAGATGCTTCATGATGGCAAATCATCTAAGCCTCTGGTTTATTTTCTGAAGCAACTTGTCTCTGCTAGGGATTAATTTTCTCCACAGGACTTTTGGCAATGTTGTTAAAGCCTGCTGAGATACTCTGGACTGCCAAAATCCACACTAGCAAGGATCTCCAATATACTGACATTTCTAGGTCAAGCTGGTTCTGAGATAAGATTTTTATAGAAAATATCACAAGACTTTTTAAAAAAATGAAACACCTAAGGTTTTTTTGGAGTCCCTTGTCTGCAAAATAGACATTGTCCAATTATGTTGAAACTTTTCCAGATAAATGTATCAATGGCTACAGCTCTGCTCTACCTGCCAATTTCAGATGGAAGAAACTGTAAAAAAAAAAAAAAAAAAAA
>Ga0065711_1030486_pt1 | contig 32354 bp, 22 predicted proteins | sample Hoacrofraction12_FD_59098 | JGI IMG/M metagenome (GOLD analysis project Ga0065711, IMG submission 59098) | Hoatzin crop microbial communities from Cojedes, Venezuela - Epithelial fraction 12 v2 (version 2) | ecosystem: Host-associated > Birds > Digestive system > Esophagus > Crop | place...
CTCAACAGCAACTCACAAGTTTGTTATCTTGCCAGATCAGGCCTTGTTTTAGGTATTTCCACAAACTCACATTAAGGAAGCACTAAATAGCAAGTGCCTATTGAAAAACAAGCACAAATCCCACGGCCAGAAGCTAGCTGCCAGAAGCTAGCAATCTTGCTGGCAATCCAGCTGTCTCTGCTTTCTTGTCTGGGGAAAATTAGTAGTTTTTAGGGAAAAGCTTTAATGGAAACCAGCATGACTTCACATGCCCTCAGTACAGGAAAGACATGGACCTGTTGGAGTGGAGCCAGAGGAGGCCACAAAAGTGATCTGAGGGCTGGAACCCCTCTGCTATGAGGAAAGGCTGAGAGAGTTGGGGCTGTTCAGCCTGGAGAAGAGAAGGCTTCAGGAGAAGAGAAGGATCCAGGGAGACCTTACTGTGACCTTCTAGTACCTGAAGGGCCTACGAGGTAGCCAGAGATGGACTTTTTACAGGGGCATGGAGTGATAGGACAAGGGTTAACAAGGGTCAAGCTGAAAGAGGGTAGGTTTAGATTTAGATATAAGGAAGAAATTCTTTACAATGAGGGTGGTGAGACACTGGAACAACAGAGAAGTTGTGGCTGCCCCCTTCCTGGCAGTGTTCAAGCCCAGGCTGGATGGGGCTTTGAGCAACCTGGTCTAGCGGAAGATGTCCCTGCCCATGGCAGGGTGATTGGAACTAGATGATCTTTAAGGTCCCTTCCAACCCAAACCATTCCATGATTCTATGATTCTATGATTTCTTTGAACTTTTTTAGTTTGGCTTCAGGACTGAACGTGGCACAAAGACCACACTTGAATGCTTGCTGGTCATGGACAATTTTCACATTTTTATGGTGATACAACAGCAGCTGTCATAGCTGCCATCTAACTCTGTAGGGCACGCAATGCCCCTTCCACAGCGCAATGCCCCTTCCATGGGTCAGAGTGTGCCTATGGACCACCTGGGCCATCCCTGGAGCACATTACTCAAATGGCTTTCCCAAAGCAGCTCCCTAGAAGCTCAGTTCACTGATTTTTACAGCACAAGGCAGTGCCTGTGTATTGTTTCCTATGACAGTTTATGTAGGTAGAGGGAGGGGAATATCATTTTGGGAAGCTGTTCTCTTCCTTTGCTTCTAGACAGAGAAGTGGAACAGAGGTACTGACACCGAACTATTTTACTCCAGATTCCATAGCTGCAATGTGGGGGTGAATCAACTCAAGTCAGCACCTTGGGACTCGCAAGCAGAGAGAAGACTGTCACTTGGGAGCCGTGACGGAAGCAGGGCTGTGGTGGGACGGGCTGTCCCTTTGATAAGGAGGTTCCTGTGGGTCGTGCTAGTGCTGAGTGTCTGCAGAGGCTGCTTGGGCTTCCTCCGGGGAACCTGCCCCGGCAGCCTTGTGGGGCCATTTTCTCGATCGCTCTCCAGATTTCAGAGATTAAGATCTTATCTTTGGCAACTTTCATCCTCGAATATCCGCAAACACTTTGCAAAACAGCACGTGAGATACCCGTAGCTATTTACCACTTGGGAAACAGATTGCATCAGACCAGAGGAGGAAATTTATTTCCTCGTGAAATATGATCCCATAAAAAATCCCTGGGACGGCAGGCATTGCAATGAACTGTGCGTGGCATTGCTACCTCCAACAGAGGCTGGAGATTTAGTTCAATTAGACTGCAGTTTGCCTTTAATAAAAAGGATTTTTCACAGGCGAAAGCTTAAGCGTAGGAAACTGGGGGAGCACCACGTCCGTCCCCCCCCAGCTCGCTGCACTGCGTGGGGAATTTGGAGGGCGAGTTCCTTATCAGGAAGTCGGGGGAGAGGAATTCTTTTCAGGTAAATCAGAAGCACAGTTGCAAAACAACCTGTGGCCAACAGATAGAGGCCTATACATTTCCAGAATTCTCTTTGTTTTCTTTCAAACCTTATCCCGATTGCAGATTTGAGGGATGATTTTTTTTTTTAAATCACCTTCCTCTGCACTTTCCAAAAATGCAATTTGTTAAATCTTACTGCCCTTGCCAGCCCTTGCCCTGTGACTGCATTGAAGTTGCCAACAAAGAGCATCGTGGTCCTGCTGACCCTAACATATTTGGCCAGTTTGCATCCAAAAGCTCCCAGGCAGAGGCTGCGGGCTTTGTGCCTTTCCCAGTGTTATTGTCGGGCAAAATAGTCACTTGAAGGCTGGAGCTGGGAGCAGCGGTGTTCAGCATCCAGCCGCTTTCGGCTCTTGAGATGTGAAAGGCGGCGGCGTGGGGTTCATTACACGGCGCGGCGTGGCACTGCCGCCCCGGCATTGTGCGGCGCGGGAATCCCGGCCGCCTCCTGGCTCTGCTTCAAGGCCTGGTTTTCTGCCTGGATGCTCGGGTCTCGCTTTCTTTCCATTGTGTTGCCCAGTATCCAGAAATAAAGGATACTCGGCACGTAGCGAGGCGGGGGAGGAAGACAGGGGTGTAATTTGTAAAGGAAATATTTCCACTAGCTAACGTTTAAATTGACTGAATTGGTATTTAGTCAGCCGCTTCACTCTAGGAATTGTATTTATTATCTTACAAAGTATTTTAAATAATGCTAGTTCCTTCCTTCCTCAGATTTTAATGTATTTTCATCATTTATTTTTGAAATGACTGCCTCATTCAAAAAAAAGTTTCAACAATTTTCTAAGTGAATATGACCAAAACCAGAAATATACTGCTTTTTAAAAATGAAAGAAAAAGTGTTGTCATAATTATTTTGACCTTGCTAGGTTTAAAAGAGTCTACTATTTTGGGGAGTTTTTGAATGAGTGATGAAACAATGGGTTTAATCAAAGTTGTTTTAAAGTGATCCTGAGAAAGCCCTTGTTTATACAAAAAAAAAAGACCAAAATAATTTCCAAAACTATTTCAGAAATGCTTATTTTTAACAAAATGCTTATTTTTAACGCAGAACAAAGACAAGGGCATTTTAAATGTTAACTTGTTGAAAAGTATGAATACCTGCTAAAATTTCAGCAGCCATGCTAGGGTGACAACCATCGTGGCTTCCAAGAGAGCTCCCCGCCAGAAGGCAGCGAGCCATCGCTCTCGGGGCTCGGCCAGCCCAGGAGCCCCTGGGGCAGGCACCCACACGCCAGGCCGGGCAGACACAGCCACCTGCAGAGAAAGCCCTTACGGAAGCAACCTTTGTAATATATACCACTCATTAACAAGTCAAGTATTTTAAATTAGTACTTTGCCAGCTCATTTTTTTTCATTTGGGAAGAAAATATTCTACGGATGTATTTGCATAAATCACTTTTTTTTTTTTTAAGGGGTTCCTGATGCCACAGGGCTTGTTCCAGTGGAAAAGAATCCCCCTTGGCTCCAGTGATCTCTGATCAGGTCTCTGGGCTTTTTTTTTTTTTTAGTTTAAAATCCAGAACCTATCCATCATAATAAGACTTTTCTCTGAGGCAGAGGGTATGCGCTGTGGACACAGCAGCAGCAGCAGCTGAGATAATAGCTAGGCAAGCGGTAATTATTGTGATTAACCGCTGTTGCTTGCCTTCAAATTTGAGGCGGTTGCTCTGTTTTATTGCGGTGCCTTCCCTGGGCTTTCAGTGGGAGCCCGTCTATCTGTTCTGGGGGTCTTTTGTCAACTCTTTCCGTGCGCCGGATGCGATTACCTGCCTATTTATGCAGCACCCAGCATCCCCTGGCTGAAGCCCTGTCCTATCGCTGCTGAATAACACCAGCCCCAGCAGCTGTAATCTGGTCTTTTCTAAGCTGTACCTGCAGTGACATTTTTCAGCGGTTCAATCACTTGTTGCTTAGACAGAAAGAAAACTAAAACTACAAGCACTGATCTTTCTCTCTGTTAACCTCAGGGCTTCCAGCTTCGCTCCTCCCTGCTTCTAAATCACTGTTGATTGCTATTTTTGCAAGAGAAGATTAATGGACCTAAATGGGCACAGGTAATTCTGCATTGTTCGGAGTCTTTTCAAAATAGCACCTGCTGTAAATTCTTTAGGGCTCGTTATCTCCGCAACACATCTCGGGCTTTAAACAGTTCGTTCGGTGGAGGAGGGGTGTGAAGGGTCACCGTGCCCTGGGAGCTTTTCAAAAGCATCTCTTAGGTTTTATGGATGCTGTGCCCTTGCCTGGGAGGGTTTTGCTTTCGCAGGTTCTCAGCCAGACTGGACTTTGAACATCTCGCCGAGCCAGCGTGCCTCTCGGAGTGAACTTACGTCGCTGCTCCAGGGTTCACGGAGGCTGTGGGAGAAGTGCCCATACTAATGGTTTTAGACATTAACTTTTCCTTTGTAATTTCCTCTCGTTCCGTACGTTCAGCTCTCAGCTGAGCTTTGTTCCAATAGCCTGGGGGGGACGTGACTTCACTGAGATATAAAACACACACACACAAAAAGAAAATGCTTGAAAAATTGCGATGACATGGTTGTGTTGGTAGCTTGTGATTTTCTGAAATGAAATGTGCCGAGACAATGAAAACTGAGCCAAGATACTATATTTTCCAAGCAACCTTTCTAGCCTTCGAAGCGTCTCCTTGGAAAAGCTGCGCGCCAGTAAGCCACCTTCCCGACGCAATCGGTTTTTTTGCAGTCCTAAGAGGAAAAAGGCACAGCACAACGGCTGACGTTGCGTTCAGCAGCTGGGCTCGCGTGGCAGCGGGTCGAGACGGGCGGACGGCGAGAAACAGCAGGTGGAAGAGCCCAAGGGCCGAAGGCGCCGCACCACAGCCCGGTGCGGGTGCGCCTGCGGGGAAGGGGCTGCCTCGCCGGCATGGCACACGCCGAGGGGTCCGGCCGGGCAACCCTGCCCTACGTGGGCACCAACCCCGCTGTAAACCGGTCGGGTGTTCCGGGATGCAAATTAGCTGTGCCAGTGCAGAAACTACAGGACTTCTGTGTCTAACTAGTTGCAGGTGGAAAACCGCGGGCAACGTTTCAAGAAGTGGCTTTGAAAGTTGGCCCGTTGCGACCATAAACAAGAAACTAAAGAGCTTTACAGTATGTACTTACAGCTTTTAATTTTCTCTCCCTGTTCACAGATATCCGAGTATCTCGCACGCTCGCGGACAAGTATTTTGATTGTTCAGCCCTGGTTTTACATTTAATAGCCTTGCTACCTTCTCCCCACAGCGATCACTTTCTGCTCCCACATGTGGAACAGTTTATGTTTCTCTTTTGCATAGGGGTGGAAGGCAGCCGGGCTCGGTTTTCGCGGTGAGCAGAATGGGCTCGCGGGCTGCGTCTGAAGCCCGCCAGGAGCCCAGCCTCGCCGCCGCGAGCGTTGCACGACAGGGGAGGGAGGCATCGGAGAGGAAGGGCTGGGATCCAGTGATGCTGCCTGAAAACAAGATTTCTGCCTCTTATGCAGCTATTCTCTAGCCTGGTGGCACCGAACACTCATTAACAACCGGTGCAATTTTAGAGCGACTTGTATTTACACAGAAGGACAAGGACTCATTATCGTCGTCATCTGCATATTGTTGTTTTACATAACAGCTGCAGTACAGCAAGTGCACTTTGGTCAATAGTTTCATTTATAATAAAGTAATAAATTAGGAATATTTTTCCCTTGACAATAAGTTTTATGCCAAGATTTTATGTAGCTTAAAGCAAGTTGTCAATTAGGCTACTTAAATTAATTTTTGGCAGCAGTTAATTGGAGCCTAGAGTCTTTTGTCTTTAAACAGCTAATCCTAAACAAGAAAATACAATGATTAAATGTTTCTTAAACAATATTATTCACAGAATTTAAAATATAGCATTTAATTAAGATTTGGACTTGTTAATCTTTTTTTAATTTTTTTTTTTCCGAGAGATTAATTTAAATTTCTTCAAATAAAATTGCTACCATGACTCTGATTAAACTGGCTTACTGCAGGGCTATGGTCTGAGACCTTCCAACACTCCATACAGCTCTTACACCCAAAGCAAATTATTTTGGACTCCTTTCTAAAGAGACATATTTTCTCCTTTCAGAGAAGCAGGACATTCCACTTTGGAGCTCCGGAAGTTTAAGAGTTGTGCTCAAAGGATGAAAATGCTGTATTATTACACTCAGGTACTGGGAAATGTGCTAAACAAATAAAAGACTTCAGTAAGGCTTCCCAGCATGGCCGGCTTCTGGGCAGGAAACCAAGACTTCTTAAAGCCAGAAATCATGGAGGTTTACTTCAAAAAGGCCAGTAACCAAAAATTCAGTCCAAGGTTATTAGATTAATGTGCTTCATATCAATGAAAGTAGAGCAGCTAGAGAGAGATCTCCCAGTCTTGATTTAAAATTTTTCCAATGCTGGAAATCTGCTGTGTTCCTGGTTAAATGTACCATACGATATCCTGACAGAGTAATATTCCTGACTGAATCTTATTTATATCCACCATCAGTTATGGAAAGGAGCGTGAACTAAGCCACAGTTCTTTGGTATGTTACACAGGAGTTGAGAGTAGAAAAATATAAAGCTTCCTACTATGAAATCCTGGAAGCTAATTTGCAATTAATGAATTAATTAAACAGCAAAAAAGATGATGCATTTTAAATGATAAGTGTATCTAGTCACCTTCTCTCTCACAATTCTGGTCTTCAGTGCCTCCTCCTTTACTGTCAGGGAATATACATTGGGTAGACTTGATATATTTAAGAACCAGAGAAAGAGCCGGTTTGTTTTAAGCACCCTGCATGTACCTAATCACAGAAAACCAGCTTCTGATGAAGAACGAGGCACAGATGTGTAGAGAGAGCGTCCCCAGCTTCGGGGCAATGGGAGACCTCACACCATATTACCTTTTTCTGTGGGAGAAGGAGTGTTTGGGGCTCCACGCACAAAATGCACCATTTGAACTAACTTTCCTCCCAGCTCTGTCTTTACCACTGCTGCCATCCATGTGAAGGGAAAGCCCATTGCTACTGCTTCATGGTGGGAAAGCCCGTTGCTACAGATCTCATGGACAAGGACAGCAGATGAAAGCAGCTCGGAGTAATCCAGCCCAAATGACTTTGATTTGAAACAAAGGAATTGCTATTAGGAAACCATCTTCGTGACTTCTTTTGCAAGAGGTCTGCAGTACTGCCAGTCCCCTGTATTCAGAAAGTGTGTCCTCATTCATGGGGTTTTCAGACAAAGAAATGTTGGGTTCCTTAATTAATGTCTTCTTGTGTTTGAGCTTCTGAGCTTTGCATTCTTGACCGCTTCTTTGCAGCCAAGTAGCTAGAAAACTCTTCCCTTCACTTTAAAATAAAACAAAATTCAAATGCATTTATAGGACTCTAGCAACTGCGTCTTCAAGAAAACCATCAAAACTCATGAGTCATCCTACAACCACAAGGGAAGCTAAGAATGCTGCTCAAGGCCATATGTTTCACAAAGAAAGAGCGCCGCTGTTTAACTGGAAGCGCTGAGACTGGTTGGTATTTGGAAATTATTAGGAGAGCTTCTCTGTTACAATGATGTTTCCTTATGTCTCAGTATTATCCACCACAGCAGCACTGAATCAGTCTACAATACAAAAGCAAAGGTGAGAATGACTGCAAATGTGAAATGAACGGGACTGTTTTCATTGTCCAAGCTGATTGAAATGCAGAACAGTCTTTTCAGTTATTTAAAAACAATTTCATTTCACTTGTGAAAAACTGATTTTTGGTTTGAGACAAAATGATTTAACTTTTAATGAAAACCCACGCATTGGAAAGGTGGTCATCAAATATAGACTCAAAATATAGTATCAAGATCAAATGCTTACTCATGGGCAACTGCTGAAAAAACTTGAACTATATAAATTAAAAACAGATGCTTTAAATTAAAACACATAAATTACCGATGCTGATATTACTATAAATTTCAATGATGAAAATACATCACTCAAGACTTTAGGGAGATTCTAAAGGTTACGTATAGGAGTATTTTGCATTATTAAGCTAAGTGTCACCTGAAGAAGTTCCCGGGAATAATGTAGCAGGTAAAGTATCTCAGGTTGTTGTGACATGATTCAACTACTATTGCTGGTTTTAGTCTGAGTCAGTGTTGTATATCTTAGGCATTTCTTTGTTTAGTTTCTGGTGCGTATTCAGAGCCGGAACATAAAGCCCTGTGTAGCCCATTCTATTTCCAGCTGGGCATACACTTTCTCCCTGTCCCCTGTACAGAGAACACAGCTGGAACCAGCAACATCTCTGCAAATGAACTGAACTTTTAAGTTCAACCATTGTGTCATGCTTCAGGCTGCTTAGTGTCTTTCTAACCCTAGTGTAATTTGGTATTATTGCCACTAAATAATGGTCAAATCTTGTATATTTGTATGGAAAACTTCCATGTCCTCAGGATAGTGCATTAGATAAAAATACCATTTATCTGGTGTAAAGAGTAAAAACAAAAGCTATATTTATAGCTCATTATTTTAGAAGGGTGACATTTACCTCCAGATGGAGTATTAGAATTTTGTGTTCAGCAGTTTTGGTTTTGAACAGTTTGAAACAGCGCAACAGTGTTGAAAACCATATATCAGTATAATATACAGATGTTATAAATATATAAAATATGTGTATACATGTATAGCTCAACTATATGAATGCACAAATATATACACTCACACATACATGCATGTCAGTGTAGACATTTTCTTAACTACACACATATGAAGTACATTTTGTTAGAGAATCCAGTTTTTCATATATTTATTCTAGCTGTTTGTATGAAAGCTTCTTTGGTTTCTTTTAAAATGATTTTCATACTTTTCTGTTATGACCACCCAATATTTATATTTAATATTCTTTATCTAGTAAACTGTTTCTCATCTAGGACTTTACTAGATACAGATGAAGCATTGCTTAAAGAGGAGAAAAATCAACTCATAAAAAATGCACCTTGTAAATACCATAAAGTATTTGTTCATGAGTTTCTTTGAATTCTCTGTTTGTATTATTATTTTTAACAATGATACAATCAGTAGGAAGGCAGTATCAACAACTGGCATAACCAGCGGTGGAAGAGGCAAAAATGATGGAGATTCCCTGACACTTTTCCATGCTGCAATGTTTGAAGAACACTTGAGGTGCTTCCAGCCCTTGATTTATAAACGAACTGCACAATCTTTTTCTGAAACCTCCCTCCCCCACACACACCATTTTCTATTTCTGTATGAAGGAAGATATTTTTTACTGTAAATTGACATTAGCTTCTTGATGACTGAACTGCCTGAAGATGATGTGTTGTCTTTCGACATCCAGCTACTATTAATTTATCACGGGATTGGGCGTCAGACCCTTCAGGTATCTTTGGAAGCATTGAAAAATCATGTCAGAGAAACAGGAATTTATACACAGGGATTCTTTTTGTTCATTTAAAACACTACCTGTAAACAGTAAAATTAGTTTCTTCAGCAGAAGAAAAGAATTCATTCATTGTCTGCTGCAGTCAGTTGCGTTCTCTGTCTCTGAAGGCAGAACTAAAGTGACCTAGCATGGTTTGCAAAGCCCAGATGATTGCTCATGATGCTTTTCTTTGTATATAGAGGGCAGCTTAAAAAACATCTTCGTATGTCAGGAATCTCTACCAGATTATCTTCAAAGACCCAATGATAGGATTTCACCAACCTGCTATATATTATGCCCAATGACTGCCTCTGCATTAAATCATAGCCTCCAGAAAACAACCAAGCTAGAGAGCCCCCAATTTTCCTGATTGTTTTTGCCCATGGATAATCACCAACACTTAAAAACATACATCTTTCTTATAACTGAAGTTCACCCAGCTGTAACATCAAAATCTTTCTTGTCATTACACCCTTTTTCAAAACACGTAGAAAAATGCTCAGTCTGCAAAATTTTGAGCATTCATCCCACCCTGCCTGTGCTTCACCCTCCTGGTGACCACCATCCACCGCCATTTCAGTAGAACAACCTTTTAAAAACAAGACCATGTATTTTCCTAATCCACATTTTGTCATTCTTCCTTTCAAGCTTATGCAGAAATTTGAAGCTGAGCTAACCTTCCTATGACCTTGAAAAGGTAAGGGAAAACCCTGTGCTAACAATTCTTCTCTCTCCTTATTTGGGTAAACTAGAAGCCATGAGAGCCTTTTATTGACTTTCACTATAGTTTTCACCCTTGGCAGTACAACTGAACCTGCCCTGACCTCTTTTGACCAAGCGCCTTTGTCCAAGGAACTGTTCAAAGCATCTTGCAGCCAGATGTGAGCCCCCACACCCAGAGCATGTACGCTTGACTGTACAGATCTCCTGCTACCTCCCCTGACTGCTCGTACCGCCAGCAATCGCCTTCAGCTTGCTGCCAGCTGGCCTGATCCTGCGATAAGACCCACTGGCCGGGTTAAGAAAATGACACCTGATCATGGGGTTGGTCTTGTTCCCATGAGCTTCACCCTCTCTGAAGGCTCAGTTGCATCTTGAGAAACTGCTCCATGCTGAAGGAAACAAAAGCAGCACCTTCCACAGGCCACGGGAGGAACACTGCGTTTCATCCCTCCTGCCCTTCTTGCAAGGCTTGCTTTGTGTGTTCCTCAAAGGAGCAGGAGACTGTGTTTGTGAACACCCCAGCTACAAAGGCGATCACTGAGGATGGGAGGAGACTCCTGAAAGCACGCACCTGTATAATGCGATCTGTCCATCTGCTTATCACTGAGTGAAATATTCTCCTCCTTTCTTTCGTGGACGGTCATCTCTCAGCCTTCCTGGCAACAGCTTACAAAGATCTCGCTCATCATCCCATATTTCTCTATCATCTCAAACACTGTCCATACAAACTCCTACTGTCTTGTGATTTATATAGTACTGATCTGTCTAGAGCTTGGCTACTTGGTTAGGCAGCTAACTTTGCTCTCGTGGCTGTCCGGACGCAGACAAACCAAGATGAATAGAGTCAAACAGAAGGAAACAACAGTCCCTCTGCCTTAACACTTGCATAGAGCCCACACTGACTTCTATAGGCTTTGGAACAGATATTCGGGATTGTTGCTAGGGCTTATCGTACCTAAACTTCTTTGAATCACACTGTATTTCTTGCGTTCATTGTATTATTTTGCCCTAGATTTTCATGAGCAAGTACTGTTGCTTTTCTTTGCTGTTCACCAGCCATTTCGACCACTTTCCAGTCTTTTGCACTCTTATGGGCGTATTCGGATCCTGAGCTTTAACAAAGTACTGCTTTCAGTCCTATTTTCATCCCATTTTGATCTTATTTTGGCTCATTTCTCAATGCATTCTACGTCTGTCAGCAACAAATATTTGTTTATCAGCTTTTTCCCTGACTCACACGGTGTTGAAAATCTCAGCGGTACTCACTGCAAACACAGCAATTTTGACTTCTTATTTACTCCAAGATTCTCCTTATACTTAGCTGCCATCTCTGTCTCCCTGCTCCACTTGACTATGTCCAACATCTGGAAAGCAGATCTGTCCCTGAAGTCAATCTGACTCACATTATCTGGAAATAGCCTGGTTCCATTACAACAAGACCTTCACTGCCCCATCATCTTCATGGCTGAAAGACATCTCAGCCAATGGGGGCATGGACGAATGTCCTGAAGGGAAAATGTGCAAACCCTCTAAGGAGCATTTTCTTCACTGTCTGAAAGAACCATCAGCAACTGAAGCTTTCTTGAAATTCTTCAGTTAGGCATTCAAAATTAATTTTTGTTGCCTCCCAAATATGAGACTCATGCAATAATGAACCCACTCAAAAAATTCTTGTTGAGCAACAAACCCACTAAAAGAGAAAGGGTTGCTACCAGGTTTGATCTACAAGCCAACCAAACTCCTGCCAGTAAATACTGATATAGTCTCACCTGGCAAAAATAAAAGTGGGTATTTTTAAGTTTAAATATTTACATACCTATGAGATTTTTCAGCCAGCTCTACAGGATGTAATGTTGCTGATAGTCCCTGGAAAAAAACAACCAAAATATGAAACCTTCTTTCTCACCCCTTCGACCTCCGTCAACGCTGTTCATTTGGATCAGGTGTTTTTGAAGTTTGCACATGGCAGTCTCATTTGCATTTAATGTCCTTCAGATTACTTCCTTTTTGTTGTGCTAAACACCTCTCTCAGTTGAGTCTAATTTGATGAGGTCATGCTGTGACTCCTGACCCTTTGGGTTCTAAATGAAACCATCTGACAAAAAAAGTAAGTGGAGTGAGTCTTTTGCCTGTTCATGGACATTTGATATTTGCAGATGTGCAGCAAGTTTTACAGACGACTCTTTTGCTGGGTTAACGCTTGATTGGAGAGGTGGAAATAAGTGAATTCCTAGAGAGAATAAAATATTCCAAAAATAAATAGGTCATGGTAATCCAGTCTCCACAACTCCACTAGCTAAAATAAAAATAAATCAGAAGTAAATATGACCATTATCTAAGTCAAGGGAATCCTAAGTTTCAGAAAAGCTTTTCTACCCCCAAAATGACTTAATATCTTGGTGTTTTCTTCAGACATTTGTGAATGGAAACACCTGCATGACTTGGCACGGAGACCCTGGGATTGTTTGGTGGCTCAGAGGTAGCCCATCATGCGCACGGGAACCCTCCACCTGCCTTGGGCTGATGGGCCCGCTCTGCCGCAGCATTTATTGAAGGCTGAAGAGATGAATGTTTATTGCCAGTTGCCTCCAGCATGTGTTATAGAGGAGGTCAGCCTGGATGATCTCGCAGTTCTTATCTGCCCTTAAAAGTACGGATCTGTTACTACAGCTTTGAAATGCTCTCCAGCGCTGATCACTTTATTCCAGGTTAATTTTATGTAGAGGGAGTCGCTGGAACATTAACACATATGGGCACATAAAGAGCCAAAATGCTATTCCAGATTTTTCTGGCCCCAAAATAGATCTGTGTTTTACTAGAATATTATGATATAAAACTGGAAAAGGAAATAAGTAAGCTCGGAAATGTCTTCAGAACATTTTTTCAATGTTCCTCTGCTCATCACTTGTTACTTTGAGAGGCTGGAAGTGGGACCAAGCTTAAATAATATTTGAGGTTTAGCCAAAATACACTGCAACTGTCAGAAAGACCTCACCAGTGAATGTTAGATGAGGCCATATATCTCTTTTTATTTACAACTCTTCCTGTGCCAACCCTCCCCACTTCCGCATATACACGTAATTTCCCCTATGAACTCTGTGGCTAATTGTACAGCTGCCTGTGGTATGCATGCCCTCCATAGCAAGACTATTTCAGAATTATCTGACTGTAGTAAATCATCTTGAGATATACTGTAATTAAGTAGGAATATGCAAAGCATCAGACAGATTATCTTTGAAAAGCATCAAAGTACATTATATTATAAAAAAATTAGGAAAATCTGTAGGTCATATATTCACTAAACTCCTCTACCTTGTATGAAAATGAGTCATTTTCCATCATACCCTGGGGGTGAGGAGGCTGTCAGATGAAGAAATAAAAGACATTGCTAGTTAAGAAGAGCAGACCATGCCAAATCACTAATTAAAATTTAGATTTTTTTTGTGTAGAGAGCAGGTGCATATGCTAAAAGCTGTTCCAGAACTGGACTAACTTTTACCTCACTTTTTCTTCTTTAAATGTTACTTTATAGACCTGAGTAAGGGCCTTAAAGACTGAAAGTATTATTGAACCAATTTCTTAGATGTACATGCATAAAAATGGAGCACTCAGCATTGCATCTTAATTTTCAAAGAACATATTTTCAATTAATCTGACAGCTTCTGAAAGAACAGGTTAAAAAAATCAATTTAAAAATAATTGTTAAAATGGTATCCTTGACCAAATTATGTTCACAATATTCAGGACTGAGGTACAGACATACAAGTGTATTTAACAAGTATCTTAACATAGCTTTGAGTCTTGCAGTTTCAAGACCCCATATCTTTTCAGTTGTCCACTAAATTAACTCAGCGCCTCATAAGGAGTCAGAAGGAATTTATTATCATTGCTGTGTTCATTATGATAGTTGTATGAAACTTTGCCTGCCTGAATCTGAGCTATGTTTTTCATTTATATATTCAGTATATACACCAGTAGTCAAAATGGCTCTTTAGAAGTGAAGCTGTTGTGAATGGAAAGGAGCAGCAGTAGGAACTACAGCCAAGCAGCCGTAGCAGTCCTAGTAATGACAACCTCATCAGCACTTACAGAAATGTGAACTATTTTGAGACATCAATTTCTATTCATTTCTATTAATTGGAAGAGCTTTGCTCCCACTGCCTTCAGCAGGAATCACAGGACAAATCACAGGAGGAACTGTACCAGGCTCTCATCAGAGGTGCTGAAAACCCCAAACTCCACAAAAGAATCTGAAGGACTCACCAGCTACGACATCCATCTCCTGGATGTCTAAAACTGCGCGGACAACACTGAGGAACTGAGGTTTGAGTAGCAGCGCAGTCCTGGGGACATCTTGGAAAGGGGAGATTCAAATAGTGAAAAAATGACATACATACATATGTACAGGGACAGCAGTTTAAAGTCAATGTTTCAACCTAGAAACGTAGGAATCTAAACTTGCATCTGAGCGCATTCTGGAATTACACATAAAATGCATATTCATCAGGATTATAGCAAATTTGGGCCTAAAGAAAAAGTGGGATTTTCCTAGTGTTTTGTAAAGTGCGAGAGAGGTGGGCCAGAAACACATGCATGCCTGCTAGCAAGTGAAAGCCTGCTTATACCTAAACCGTTGGGTTTTTTTTCCAAAAATGATTTATCCTTATATTATTTGAAGATTACGCATGTAATCCTGTTTGTAAAGCTGAAAGAAACTCTAATGTTCTTCCTAAAAATATCCATAAATTAATTTTTTTTACTATGTTCACATGTCTTTAGTGGTTACTTGTCCAAGGAATTCCTACAAATGCATTGATAGGCTCTGAAATAACACTTTTTCAGCAAATATGTTGGAATACTATTCGTTGTCTGTTTTTTTTGCAATCATTGTTCATATTTAGAGAAGTCGTCAGAGATGCCAATCAGGCTATAAGCCCTATCATGGCAGATCAAATTATAACGACAAGAACCATACCAGAAACCTGATCCTGTGTGTAACACTCTCCATTACATGCATGGCTCTTCCCCATGAAAGCAGAAATCAGCTGCTTCTGTAACACTCCCAGTTCTGGGTTGAAAGGGATGTAAGACAACACAGATTCTAAGTGGGAGAACAATGCACAAGATTAATCTTACTTTTGCTTTTTGAAGTTTAAATCATGAAGTAATGACAGCTAAAATGGCCTCAACAGGTCTTCCGTGACTATCCCCTTGACTTGAAATATTCAAGTTTTCATGGAGATAGGGGACAAGAGAAACTCTGTTGCTGGCATGTTATGCCACCATGCAAAAAAACCCCCACAGGGAGTGGAGAGATGAAGAATTTAAGAAAACCTCTACAAATTAAAGGCGTGCATTAGGTGGCAAAAGACCTGGCATCATTTTGTTAAGGTCAGGTTCTACTCAGCTAAGAAACCGTGAGGAAACCTCTAACACAGAACCTCATAGGGGCAGTCCTCACTGTACCTGCTGTCCTGGAAGGGGGCTGCCTGACAAAGCAAATGGAATTGTGTCACATCACATGTATTCTCCTCATTAAAAATTTCAAATAAAGATAAAATTTCAAACAGCAAAGTTGAAGTCCTAAGCAGAATAAATTTGGAAGCCATATCCATTTCCAAAATCCATCTCAAAATTTAATATATTTGGCAGCTAGGAACAATAAAATAGGACCAAATGGATCAACCTATTCAAAGTATGCTATGCTGAAGGGCTGAGGCCAGTTATTCAGCTATTAGCTGCCTTTAGTGATCTTGAGATGTAATCATTCGATTGCACCTGAGTCAAACTTTCCAGGCTCACTTCTTCACGTCTGTGAAGTTGTAATCTTTGAGCATCCCAGGATATCAACTCACAAACAGTGTTGGTGCATGGTCCCACGATGGCAGAGAGTGTGGCAAACAAATTGTGACAGTAAATCTCCAGCACAAGCAAGGCAGAGGGTGTGCTGAGGAAGGCTGAAGCTTTACTGGTGCATATTTCAAGTCTGGTTTAAGCTGCTCATTTTTATCAGCGTAGCCGAACTCTTTATTGACTTCTGACAGCATTTTAGAAGTGATTTCACTTCTCGGGGGATTATTGGAAATATGTTCTTCGTCTGAAGCCCTCTTAAGAAAGCCACCCCTCCTCTCAAAGAAGTTACTGCACTTGGAATCACGTCTTGTTTAGGTCACAACCAAAAAACATCAGCAGCCCAGCCTGATTCCCTAGGGACCATGCATGAGGTTTAACGATGATCTGGACAACAACTCTCATTTGAAAAAAACGAGCCTAAAGACCCCATTCAGCTTGCGTAGAGCGACTGTCTCACCTGGCAGAGCAGGAGCCCCTCACCACAGAGGCAGCTCCACTGCAGGGTGAAAGCAGGGACAACTACTGCTCTTGCCCCACTCATGGTGCCCCTTCCCTCACCCTGTCCCCAGGGATGTGCCAGAGGATGAGGACAAGCTCTGCCCTCACTGCGGGCACCGCTCCAGGGCTGTGGTGCTGTGGGCAGCTCTGGAGGTCCACAGAGAGGCGTGAAGAAGGCTCCACTGCATCCCCCCACCCGTGCCTGTGTGGGCCTGACGGTGTGGTGGGTGGGCAGAGGTCGTCCTGCCCCACGGCTCTCCATGGAGGCCACACAGCTTCACCTGAGGGCCACAGTGAGACCCCGTGTTGGGAATTCATCCTCCCTGTTGGTCTGAAACAGCCCTGGTTTGTCAACCCTCGGGACATGCTGAAATGCACATTTATTTTCCCAAACTGAGAAAAACTGGGAGAACTCTGGCAGGAGATCACAAAGACTGGAATTTTCTTTTCATCTGCTAGGTTATGATTTATGTTAATGACTGGGCAAAGGAAGGAGGGGGACTGGAGAGTAGGCTGTCTGCATGGCAAAGAAATCTCTCCAGACAGTGGGAAGGAGCACTCAGCAGAAGGCACAGGCACCGCTGCCTGCCTTGGAAACAAACAAGCCGCGAGGAAAGGCAGGTGGGTGCATGGCAGAGCCATCAGACAAAATCCTCTCTCTGTGGAGAGCGCAGGAGAAGGAATCGTTGGTACTCGCGGCAAATTGTAGCCGGAGCCGTGCTGGAGTCTGCAGAGGGAAATCCAGTCCCTGCAGAGATCCTCTGCGCAAAATATGTTTCTTTGAGTTTTGCTCAGGAGACTGGGATTTGGCTGCAAGAAACAGGCAAAAGCAAAAGTTCAACTGCAGTGACAATTAAGGATGATAGGAAAGCTCTTCTTTTCCTCTTCCTCAGAGTGAATTTCTTTCTGAAAATGCTACTTATTTCATTGTACACTGAGATTCAGTGCTTTAGCACTGTAAATTTCAAGCTTGCGACACAAATAAGAATCTCACAGACTTACAAACACCTAACTTTCCATGCACGTAGAGCTTATCCATGCAACTTCAGATGCAGCTTCTTTCGTAATTCATTGAAGTCTAGGAGATGGGGGAGGAAGAGGGGAGGTGGGGGAGAAAAAGGGCAGCAGAAACACCCAAATGTTAAAACACTGAAGCCTAAGTCTTCCAGAGATCAACAGCACCATTCCCAGTTTAGCAGCCGATGATGAGCATTTCGGCTATGCATGCTACCGTGGATTCACGGATCTTTACCTTCCCTAATATCAGTGGGTGTCCTTTGGGGCTCACCGATCTGCCTGCTCAGGGTAAGCCTGCATCTGTGCTCAAGCCCCAGCTTGGTGGCTTTGTGCCACACACACTTAGGCTGAGCTTCAGCTGACTTCTGCTTCCATGGGAAGGACCATGATTTGGGGCACACCTGGGTTTTGCTGGTGTGCCTAGGAGGGGTACAGGAGAAGGAGAGCCAGCATAAGCCCCAGTATCCAAAGCCGGGGACCTTCTAAGCACTCTGTAGACTTAGGGTGAGATTCTAGGGACAACGACGCCACACAAATCCCAGTGATGAGAGACTTTTATTGAGGTTCCGTCTTTAAACATCTTGAGCCAGCCAAGAGAGCATGCTGCTTACCAGGCACTTTGGTGCACTGTGTGCAAGTGAGATCTGGACCACTCTACCTTCAGCTCCAATTTTTCTCCTCACAAAGCTCTCCAGTTGGATACTTTGCCACACAAACCAAGCCTCTACCTTACATGTGCAGAGGATTTGTCTCTGCTTGGGCTGAAAGTGTCATTCAGTCCAGGTTCCCTGTTCATGATCCTCAAACCTTGCATGAAGACCTGCTTCACTGGGATCTATCAAGCATCGATAGAAGATCAAGGACATTATCACCACACCTACCCCTCCATTTCCCCATGAGATGCCTGAGGGGCATCTCAGTTTCTGCTCGGCTGTGCACATGCTGTGTGCCTGCCAGCCCCTTGTCACCAGCTCCAGCTCTGTATCAGGGTGGGATGTCACCGAGGGGCACCTGGATGACGTACAACCAAAGAAAAGTGTGTAGAAGCTCTGTAGGGACTGAACGGTTCCTTGAAATCGACGTCTCAATGCCCAGTGCTACCCACCCCAGCCCCATGTCAGCGAGATGTTATAGCAGAGGTGACCTTCCACTTACTAAACCCTAAGGCCTTACTTCACTACGAAGGTCCCTTTCTAAAGCCACTGTGAAAACACCGAAAACAAAACTTACATCCAAGCACCTTAAGGGCTTTCTGCACATTAATTAACCCCGCAGCACCCAGAGTGAGACAAGGAAGTGTACTTAAACCAATTAAGTTGCAGAGAAGAGGAACTGGGGGTTAAGTGCCTTGTAGATGGAGGGACTGGAACCCAGGCTTTCTGGCTCGCAGTCTCAATTCGACTTCTCAGGAGTACTGGAAGTGAAACTTTCCCTGTAGATCTGTCGCTCTATGAAATCAGCTTGGCAGTGTGTGACAGACATAATCCTTTTCCCATGTGTTCTATAAATAGAAAGACATCTTATTAGCGTTCAGTAACTTCATGAGATAAGGAGAATGAACAAACAGACAAACAAATATCTGAGCTATTTCCAGAGAATTGCCTGAAATTCCAGGCAACACGGGAGGACAGCACTGAATTCAGCCACCTTCTTTCCAGTTTGACATCACCTGTGGTGTCAGTGACTGGGAAAATATTTCTCCAGATGCCAAGGGGTGGTTGATCCCCTTACAGCACCGCGTGGGGTGGAACGGGCCGCGTACCACAGAGCAGTATTTTGGTTGGGTTGTATCACAGAAACTCGGTAACCCCAATCCTAATCTTTGGCAATCCACAGCCACAAAACAGACAGATGAAATATTTTCCATGTTTGGGATGTTCACACCCCACATCATATAAGCTGTAACCCTCCTGGTGTTCCTGTGAAACCATGATGACTTTTTTAACCATTGTTACGGCAGCATTACAGGAGATTTTTATGACGGATGTTTCTGAAGATTCAATACTGTTGGGACTGTTCAGAACAATTTGTTGTGGCATAGCCTTCCTAAATAGAGTATTATATGGTCTGTCCTTGATATTAAACATGTAATACGCACACTCTCCATTATTTTAGTCCCAATTAAAATAATTTTTCATATGATTAGACTAGGACAAAAAAGGGAGGCTATTTTGTATTTGATAATTGGCTGAAGGTTTCTTAAACAGAATAAAACATGCAAGAACTGCCACACTAAATTAGATGTGGAGTCATATTCACCAGCACTTTGCTCAACAGTAGCTGCTAACAAACACCGTACAGAAACACGCTCAGAAACCTGCATAATAAATAGGAAGAACTAAAAAGCAGCAGTTTTGTTTCATCCAGAAATTTGAATTTTCAAAACCGTATTTTTTTCCAAGTAGAGAATGAAATTAAAACTTATGAAAGAATTCAAGAAAAACCAAAAGGAGACAAAATTTTCCTTGTGAAACAGGCAGCTTAGGTGGGAGACACTACCTGGGGTGAATTAATCAGGCACTTCACCATTACAGATGGAGATCAGTCAATATCTTCCCTTCTTCAGCTCAAAAGTCTTTCCTAAAAACATTTTCAAAAATACCTCAGATATGCAAAAATTGCATTTCTCCTCCCCCAGTTTTTTTAATAAGTTTTGAATTATTATGGAACACTTTAAGCCTGGTTCCTTTCTCATCTGGTTAACATCTCAATTTGTTGCCTTTCAACATCATAAAACACCTCTTTTTTAATATTATAATATGAGTTGGTGAGGACAACTGAATCTTCCTTCCCTACGGAAAATACTGATTTTAGAACACCTGTTTTTTACATCTTCTTTCTCTGAAGTAAACCTTCTCATTCTGCATCACACAGAAGGCTCACTATGAGTTTAACTGCTGCGGTGCCCAATCCCCAGCCCACTCCCACACCTGCCGCAGCCCATGCCCTCCAGTCTGCAAAGCACAAGGTCCCACGGAAAAAACTTATTTCCATTCTAATGCACCAATGACGCATTCCATCAGTGATTAAAAATAACAGGCTGGGGACAGGGGATAAATATACCCCGTCTCTTTTTTAAATGAGAACCCTACCAAAATCACAGGGAAAGAAAAAATTTCTAGCACGCTGTCATACCAAAATTATATGAATTCCTAACTCCGGGAGGATAATTACAGTATAACACCACTTGAAGTGTTTTTCATGTGTCTGTCAGGATCTTTTTCCCATAGCGATTTTGTTGCCACAGGCCAACAAACGGCTTTAAAAAGCAAGCACTTTTTCTTCAAAGAGTGTATCTATGATTACCGTATGATCTCAGGAACAACTGCAGAAGCTGTAGATAAGATTTATCTTTGTCACTTGCCACGAGCGTACAGCGCTGGGTTTTGAAACCACCCCAGTCCTCGCCTGGAACCCAGTACTCGCCTCCCGTGCCAAACCCAGCTCCAGGCTCAGCTTTTCAGACAGGCGCTGACCTCAGAGTGGGATTTTGGCCTGCAGCATCCCCAGTCCGGTCCACGGGCCCCCGGGGACTCAACCCCTGCTTGGATACCAGGTCCCAGCCGCTCAGGTCTTAGGAGACTCTTTTATACAGCATGATGTGGCACCTGTATCTGTATATGTTTTACTTTCCTCTATCCAAAGCTGTGGTTAATTTGAACAGTGAATTGCAGCATCTTAGAAGACAGAAAAAGGTAGGAAAGCACGTAGGAGGGTAGCAAGGTATGAACTGAGCACACAAAAACATCTTAAAGTATCACAATATTCCCCATAGAAGCCAACACACAAACTGTGTTTAGAGCACCAGCAGAGTATTTTCCAGAAATGGCAAGATGATTAAGTGTAAAGACCATCTCTTGGAAACAGTTAAGTCTTGAAATTAAGCTGTTGAATATCTCTATAGAGATGCACAATTATGATTTTTATTAATTGTTTCCACAATGGAAGATTCCACAATCAAAAAAACTCCCAGATATTTAGCTCTTGCATAGAAACTTCCATGCTCGAAATGAGTTTTCTGAGGAACAATCTTTACTTCGGCTAGTAAATAAATCAGGCTTAAAATTTGTTTTAAATTATTTAAAAAATTAAGTGAAACATGAAACTTTCAGTTTATTCTTAACCAACTGTACAGCTTCCATCAGATTTCAAAAATTTTTTGCTATATTTTTGGAGAAAATCAGTTTTTCCCTCTTCACTTCATGTTGTCCTTCCCCCTGTCTCTTATTTTATTGAGCTCAATCCATCATCAGCCTTTGAGAGTAGATCATGACTGAGAGAGGGTTGTTTGTACGAAATTACTAACTCCGGTTTGTATTATATGTTTGACTCATGTCTCAGCTTGCCCAAGATAAGCCTATTAAATAGCATTCCAGACAGCAGCTCTGCCCAAGGGAGACACTTGTCACTCCCTTGGAGGACTACCACTGGAGACCATCAAGTCTGTAACCCTCTGCCACCTTGAGCTGCTGAGCTGCCTCCGAAAGAAAATGGTCGCTGAGTACGAGGTAGCCAAAATGCTGAGCAGGTGAACAAGACTAGAGGTTGGTACTGGTGCATGTGACAAGGAGACAGGATGAGTTATGATCAAGGGACTTTGCCCCATCTGCCCTTTCCAGAGTGTGGGTAGTGTAAGTGCAGACACTCATTTTGGATACTCAGATTAGGGTAGGGTCTGCTCAGACTAGGAGAAAGCATCTACCAGCACCTTTCCATGATCTCTAATATGATCAGTAGCACGTCTAAGACTTGAACAACTTCAAGGAATCTCGTAGTTAAGAGTCATGTGCTAAGCTCGTTGTTTAAAAAAATCACGTGCTAAATTCATTGTTTTCCTGTAACATCATCCCAGAATAAAGCCGAAGACCAGATCATGCACAGCCCATGCGGAGCCTCGGGAAAGCACATGTAAATGACGGGTGGGAGTTTGGGAGATCTTAGAGGTCACAGCTTGGGAGGACCCAAGTGTGCCTCTCAGACCTGAACCCAGAAATGGCAACTAAATTGTAGCCAGACACAGAGGAGTCAGTGGGACCTCCTGTTGGATCAAATCATCTGTTTAAATGGTGATTAAACACTCTTGCGAGAAGAACAGCCCAGGGGTGAAGGCCCAGCATGGCCGCGCACCGTGCAAACACACGCTGCAGCTGTCCCTGCCCTGAAGAACGTGCAGTGGAGGAGGCATCGCCTCTGCAGCACGCAGGGCTCAGCCAAAACACCAGACTTCAAAGGGAGCTTTGACTTTGATAGAGAGTGAGTAGGGGCTGCTGAGGAGGGACCTGTGCTACAGAGCAACCAAGCATGTGCTTCACATTTCAGAAATTATATGCAGAGAAAGACTTCACAGATGAAAAAGGGAAGGGGGGGGTGGAAAGCGGCATACAAAAATCCTGGACATCAAGACTCTTCTTAAGGTAGTGTTTCCAAGCCCATACATGCTACGACACTGTAGCCTGAATACTGCAGTGTTTGCATGGAAATAAAAAATATTCTTTTTATCCCATTTGGACTTATTTAGCAACACCTCTCCTGAGATGTGAAAGAATGCAAATAAAACATCCAATATGATCCTCACCAAATACAAATTACATTAATTTGTCCTTTGAAGAATAATCTTTAACCATTACAAAATACACTCTACTGGCTTTCTTGCCTTTTCTCCCCCTTTTTCACTCATTTCTTGGACTTTTGAAGCAGATTTTTGTTGAATAGATCATACAGGATTATACAGTTATAGCTTGCTTTCATATATTTCAAAAAGAAAATCATAAATATGACCTCATATGTTAATAAATCAATTATGGAATGCTGTTTTACACATATGCTCAAAACATGACCTCTTCCAAGTTCTCTTAGAGCAGAAAGTTGGAGTTTAGATTTCAGGCACTTCAGCTTTAAAGATATTGGGAATAACATTGTCTGGTAAATATTAAGTAGAGCACGTTTTCTGTTAAGTTTTATCTTGCCTTTGGTGGTTTATGAAAGCTTGCTCCACACCATCACTTTAGTTACACACGAATAAGCCTTAACCTTACTTTTCTTCAACAACAAAAAATGGTGTTTAGTAGCTATAATTTACTTAACCACTTTTGAGCTATAAAGGGGTAAAGCAGAAGCAGCCCGAGTTTTATATATGCTCTTTTGCACTCTCAGAGGCAATTCAGTGCTAAAGCATTTTCATTTTATAAAACAAAACAATGCTGGTGACTCATTTGTAATGAGGACTTACCTAATTGCTTTGTTGGGAGTTTGACAAGAAAAAATGTGCAGCAGCCAATCCATGCAACTTAAAACTGTGAAACAAAAGACACACAGACACTTTTCATTCTATTTTAGGTTTAATTTTCCACTAAATTTCATCCTGGGCTTAATGTAAAAACGCTAGTTTTATTGTTACATGCCTGAAGGAGATGAGATAATGTTAAAGAACATTTGATAGAAAATAAAACCACCAATAAAATATCCTGTGTTGTTGCCTGTAGTCCCTTCGTGGCTTCCATTGCCACGATATCTTAGTAAACCAGCAGTTTACCATAGCAACTCCCCCTCTGAAGCTGTGCTCCTCTCCTGATTTGGGGCAGCGATGCACAGAGACTCAAAGCCAGAGGTGGGAAAGGGCCACAGACCGCTGCCGGGCTTGGGCAGCGCTGAGGCTCTGAGGCCCAGTTTGTTGAAACTGAACTCAGCTGAGATCAAAGGAGTTCAGAAACTGAGTTGCTCTTCCTAACATCTATAGATATTTTCCTTTTCAGCCTCAAAATTCCCACGTGCCTGCAGCTAGGCAAACACTCCTGCCGGGACCTGCAGCAGTTATACAACCTGTAGGTGGTAAGATTGCACCTTTTCCACCCAGTGCTTGCGCTCACCAGGACTGCTTCTGCTCGGGAGCAACGGGACGAAGTATTTACCCACACCCTCTACCACATATAATGTGGAAAATAAGTACCCGAAACTGCAGAGAAGCGTGTAGCTAAGCAGAACTGTGCCTGAGCCGAGCAGAGGGCAGGATATTCCCTTTCCAGCGTGGACAGGGCAGAACCCTCACTGGGAAGGACAAGTTTAACAAAACAACTGATCAAACTTAAACCCCGTATTTTCTCTATTTTTCCTGCTTTAAAAGCAATCCGTGAGAAATCAACACAACTGTCTTACAGTGTTTATATTCAGCAGACCAGAATTCTTCCTTCTGATAGGAGCCACGCTAGTTTATATCAGCTTCTGTATCCCATCACACCTAATATCAACACACCGTCCAACCGCATATAGTGACAAAACACCTTCTTCGAGCTGAATTGCCCAGGACCTGGCAGGATATATGTCGAGGCACTCAAAAAACCTTCTACCTCCAGAGCTGGATGCTGAGGAAATCAAAATGAGCGCGAGTATATTGCTATCAGGACATTTGTGAGAAGTAGAGAGCCTGTTACTGTATATTTCAGAGAAAACAGCGCTATTAAAGGACACAAACGTGACACTCAATTTGGATGTTTTCCCATGCGGATGAAAGGAATCACTCCTCATGCAATTCTGAAAGAAACTGATTAGATTTATGCAGGCAAGTATCAGCTTGTGATTAGCATTTAGGTGAGGATGCTGTTATGTGCTACAGGAAATATTGGTGTGTGTGTTTTCTGTTTACTTTCATTATCTAATGTGCTCTGCATTAGGCTGGGAAAGACGGAAGTGGTTATTTGGGAGATTTTTGAGCACTTGTAAATTTATTAGTCTTTCCCAAGAGGAATCAGGCATACTACTTCATAGCACAGTCTTTTTGGATGGACTGGTATTAAATGCCTTCCAAGCAGTTTCAAGCAGAGAATCTGTCCGTTGTTGTTCTGCTTGGAACAGGTACGAAAAAGTCGGAAGAATCAGTTTTCCCAAAGAAAATTCCATCTCACAAAAAAATATTTGTTTTAAGAAGTAATTTTGACTTTGATGAAAAGTTCAATCACAGAAGCGCATGGGGGGTTGTACATATACATATATATACATATGTATATGCACACACACACGTACGTATTTTTTCAGTTGAATTGGGATAAAACAAATCTGAAGTTTTACATTTTGCATTTATCAAAAAGATCTATTACCAAAAAGATGCATTTTTGGCTACACTGGTGTGGAATCCTACAGGGACGTTTACCTCCAGGTAACCTCTCTGTGTAATTCATGTCTTCATTACAGTTAGCGGGGAGGGGAGATAGACTAGTTAGCCACTGCCTTGGAAAAAAAAAAAAAAAGGGAAAAAAGAAAGCAGCCAAGATTGTTGTATAAAAGCTTAGAAATCCTTTCATGCACTGTCTAGGCTTGGAATATAGAAGGAAATCTCTGCCAAGAAGCAAAGGATGTTGAAACAGAATCATGCAATGTGTTAATGCCGCAGGGCATTGGAAGTAAGATGCCAGGGACTTCAATCAGAAACTGAATGATCTTTGTGATATAGCAAAGAGGATGGAAGAACATCAGAGAACTGTGCACACAATGGAAAGAAACAGCATAATCATTTGTCATCACTCCAAGCAAACGAGTGCTGGCAATGACGTTTTCTGCACCAACCTATTTATGTCATAGTTTGAGGTTCAAATACCTTTCAGTAGCAGATCCCACCAGCAACATCCTCCGATGGCATGGAAATTTGCAGCAATATCCACCTCATCTGACACTTCAAAAGACTCGTGCTCTGGTCCTCAGACAGTTAAGTATGGATACGCTAAGGTGGCTATGAAATCAGATTAACTTAAAGAGCTTGTATAATTCACAGCCTATTAAGTTAACCCAATTTCAAAACTGGTTCCACTTTGCATGAGAATGGACATCTGTGGCCTTCAAAATCCTCTACTATTTTTCATTCTTTATGAAGTATTCTTCCTTCCTTTATACTGCTGCTGATCTCTAGCTGTGTCTTGTAAAGACTCAGCTGAGACTGGTCAGATACTAAAACTAGTTCTGGCCCATTATATGTGAAATATTTAATTACACTGAAATCTTACAGGAAGAAAGATGTCAAAATGTCCTGTACATGGACAGAATTTGAACCAGAAACAGTCACTTTGATGTAGATAAACCATTTGGTCACCAGTGTTGGTCATCTTTCGGCATATTTTGGCAACAAAGTTGACTGGTTCCCAATGTTGAGCTGTCAGTAGCTCTGGATAGTATCTAAAGGCGTCACATGGTGTCCAGCTCTTCTGTAGAGGGCCCTAAACAAACATTTGAAAAAAAACCTAACTTTAGGCTCCTGTTTCTGAAAATCTTGCATTTAATTTAATATTCAGCCTTCATTTGCCTAAAAATCCAGAGAGAGAACAAAATCAAATACTATATACAAGAAACCTTACCTATAAATATGTGGAGTTTTAAGATACACTGATTTTACTCAGGTATGTACATTAAGCAGAGAGCAGTACTTTCAGGCTGAGAAGCAGTCAACACTTCCACTTAGATGGTGAAATAAAACTCTAATTATAAGATATTGTGTAGCCAATATAGCTTCATATTTCTACTTTCAATACAGTATAATACACTCTAATCTATAAGTTGCCTTATCATGCAAACTTCCATAGGCACAGTAATTTAAAAGGGATTATATATAAGCCCATCTAAAAGCAAATATCAAAAAGCAAAGATTCTTAGTCCTGTAATATTTAAAAAACATTTACTGAAGGAGCTTCTCTGCTTTTGGACTGGTATGGAAGTCCAGAGAGAAGGTACGTGCCAACATTGTTAAAGTTGGATGCCTCTGCTCTGGTACTTCAATTTACATTTAGCGTTCAAGGAAAGGGCATGAATTCATCTTTTCAAAGGGCTCTTAGACCTATGAAAATCAGTATCATTCCACCAATTTACAGCAGCTGAAGACAAAACTGCTGGTTTTAGGAATGTTGTGAGAACCCTTGGTTTGATTATTCACATTCACACATATTCCTGAAATAGAGAGGATTCTTCTCCCCCCTACATTTTTTTTTTCATCTCAATTTCCAAACTTCATGACCTCATCATTTCTTTCTGATGGATTTTCAGAATACAAAGTGTCCCTGATTTCCATCGCTACAAGGCATGTGTTGCAGGATGTGAAAGGAAGCAGAATTCAGCTGTCCATGATCAGACAGCAAAAGGTCTACATGCAGTTTTGATAAGAATGAATGGCATGAAGATTTTTCATGTAATATACACGTAAGAATATGGCATTTCAGTGCCCTACTATCCAACTACGTCACATAGACATCTTTTTCCCATTCTTCTAATAAACAGTGTTCATGGATACATTCCAGCTGACTGCCGTGCTTTGAACAAAGCAAGTGCAATGGAAATGCTGGCAAGCACATCCTCACCAAGGTTTGCGTAAGTTTTCCTTCAGGATTACAGGTTTTATCCTACACAGATGAAGACATTTAACATTTTTTTTCACTTTATCAGCAATTGGAGTATTGGTAAGATGGTTAATAGACTGCCTTAGGAAGCCAAAGCTCCTTTTGTTTTTTTTTTAAAGGGAAGTTAGTCATTTGTAAAGATGTTACCTTATGAACATTGCCTGCTGCTCTCACAAATGAAGACCTCTTTGGTCAAACTGAGATTCCTGGGTGCGTTAGTTTTTGTTCTCAGGTAGCAATGAGATGCTTCTACCAAAGATTTGTTATTTGAGGTGCTGCATGTACAGGTAGCCCACAGACAACCTTGGCTTCCAAACAAGGGTGGAAAGGTAGTTTTCTTGTAGAGTCGTGCATACACAATGTGATTAGCTACTTTAAATACTCAGACACTAGTAGAAAGTAGGACAAATAAAGATCATTCTGTTGCCGTGTGGATGTTTGCCCATGCCCCCTCAGAGAAGGGAGGTAGACAGCTAACACGAGACTGAAAAAGCGTGCCCAGCATTTTCTTCAGTGTGTCCATTGCTGCAAATGCATCTTGGGATCAGTTTCTCCACACCGAACTTCCGTTCTTGTAAAAAGAAATCTTTGTGCAATACCACAAGTTAAAAAGGTAGACACATCTGAACAAACTCAGCTACCAGTTGTTACCTGTGAGTAGCATTCAACCTTTAACTACAGTTTTTAAAAGCCTTTCTCCAGCCAATTCATACTACCTATCTCAAGGTAGTATGAGCTAGCTACCACAACCTGCTTGATGCTTTTTACCTAGGAACAATTATTAAATGACCTTTTCTGTGCACTGAGCCATTGTAACTGATAGTATAGAAATGTACCGACATGTCATGACATCATCTTCATTGAGCTCACAGAATCCATCAATTACTTCGAACAGACTCCTTGTAAAATGAATGGAATGTTTGTTATTATGAGAAAATAAGTCAAAAGCACTCAATAGCATTAATCAAATAAAAATAATGTGGAAATTCAGACTTTCAAAAAAGAAAACAGTGAATCATCTGTGAACTTGGCACTACGTCAAGCATATGCTATTCATCTTCACTCTAAAGGCCCTTCATGACCTATCCACACCCCACCTATCATTTTTTCTGTGCTATCAACATGCCAGCTCTCTCCACTGATCAGCCCGTGATACCTGCCATCATCACCCATTTGTTATGTTCACTGATGAGCACTTCTGCCCTTTCTCCCATGCCAGCCTTCACGCATGGAAGAAGCTCCCATAAATATCAGCAAACCCACCTCATCGTTCTCTCTCAAATGCCTCTAGGAACATCTCCTTTCCTGGGACAGCCACAGGAAAACACTTGATAGTAAATAAAATTACCTTTTTCAACTCTGGCTACTCTTACCTAATTATTTCTTTGCGCTTCCCTGTCTGTCTGGTACAACTACCACTATTGTCGTACTATGTCTGCTACTACTATTTCTTGTCTTAGAGTAGAAGTGATTAAGGCCAGGAATTGAGTCTTTGGTCTGTATTTACACAGTGCTGAGTAAAATGGGTTTCTGTTTGTAACTGGAGCTTGTTAACCATTACTGCAGTAATCATTAATACGATAGCTTCTCAACGCAGATGTACATTTATATTTGGCTTATATGAAACCTAGTGGCAACATCTAACCATATGGACACAGTCCTCTCACTATTTAAAAGTGTGTCACATGAAAAATTTGATTTCTTTTCCTACAAATAGCGTATTTACTAGAGAATACTCTACCAATCTAAAATTAGCCACAATCTTCTCAAATCACTTTTGAAGGGAAAAAATTAACATGAATAGAAGATCGTAAAGACTCCCAGCCACTCTGCCATCCATGTAAGTTCATTTTCCTTGTGACCTGAGGCTGCAGGTTGAAATTACCTATGTCTGGATGTGCGCTTGGTGAGCTGGGCTGTTTCAGTGGAGGGAGACATCAGTGCCGCATCGTTCTGGGAAAGGCGCTGAAGTCTAGCCCTGTTGCTTGCATTGCTTTTCTTTCATTGCATGGGCCCATCATGGAAGGAAACTGGTTTGTTACTAGCTCAGGAAAAAGTTTGTTTTGACCATCATTGGTAATACTTGGTTTTCATTTAAATGTTTTCCGTTCTATCTAAACCATATTTTCAGACATTTTTTTCCTCTCACAGCCCTAATCTGAAGTAATAACTTAAGAAAAGCAGCAGAATTTAATATAAACCATTACTGGTAAGACAGGTAATAATAATAACAACAGTAAAAAGTGATTTCCTCACCACCACCACAGTTATTCTTCATTCTCAAATGCCTAGGGGAGAAAAGGTGAACTTTCTACATGTCTGAATGTCATGAAATTCAGGCAGTTTCAGACCAAGAGAGAATGAATTCCAAAGCTGTGAATCTGTTCTTTCCATTATGGTTCTAAAAGAAATACAAGACCTTCCACAACATGTAGGAAAATAGAAATATCTCATGGCTATAGAGTTTACTGTGGTTAAATACCAGACACTTGATAGCTGTATTACACACGTTATGGTATAGTGTGTGGCACAGTGGTGTCAGGTAAATATTTTTTGTTGTGCATAGTAAGAAAGACTCTAGAAGTAATCAATAGCAACTAGTAGAAAATAAAACTGAAATAAAAGATAATTTCTTTGGGCTTTTTTTAATCACCCTTCATTTAGAAGTTACTTTTCACCACTTCTCTTATGAGCTTGTAGCTGAGACAGTTGTATAATACATAGCTACACGTGTACGTATGTGATGGAAAAGAATGAATAGCGATGCCTTTCTTATCAAAGGCAATGGGAAACACTCCATCAACTAAACAGGCACGTAAGGGTAGCTCCAGAATAAACGAAACAGCACCCGTGTTGTGTTGAACAAAGGGCATCGTCGGGTTGACTGTGAGCTGATGTTTCCAATAAGACCTTACAGTGACACACGCGCTCAGCTACCGCACAAAATCAGTATCTGCAAAAAACAAACAAACGGATATCAACCCTCTTAAACAAGGAGGAGTGAGAGTCTTGGTGTTTGGTTCTGTGTTTCTCATCGCTGGAGCGAAGAAGCACAGGTTTGCTTTGTGGAGTGCACAGGCTTCCGAGATGGAAACACAAGTGGGGACGAAAAGTCCATCAGCCCAAGCTCACAGCTCTTCCTGCTACATCAGCAGCCAAATCCAGATGTGCAGTGGACAAAATAATTTGTCTTCACTGCCTACATATGAGGGACACCCATGGAGTTGCCACCCAGTCTAAGAAACGAAGCAGCAAGGCTTCAAGACTGAGCGATTTTAACATACTGCATGGTGGTTATGAGGAAGTCCTCGGGTAAGACTCAGTTTTCGTCCTCCCATTGCACAGATTGGTATGTGTAAGGTATGAATGAACAATTTTGTCTTTGGCAAGGCCCAGGCTATGACAGCAAACCTGAACCCCACTGTTTTACACAGCACTCTTTCTTCACACCATGTAAAAATCCTTCTGTATGTGGCAAGCCTAGGAACAGATGGAAATAGAGCTTGAGATACTGCACTTGTCTCAGACAAGATTTTGGCTTGCGAATGAGTGAATTTTTTAATTAAAGGCGAGGTGGCACATGCAGGTTGTCATCTCGTCAGTGGAAGTTAGAGACACTGAGCTTGGAGTAACGGTTCATTGTGTAACGTTTAACAAAGGCTTTTTCTTGCTTGTAAAAGCACAAGAAAACATGGACATTTTATCACCATCACATCCTAATGTATAACATGCTAAGTAGCTTTTATATCACAGTAAAATGCAACAGCCTGATGTTAAGTGTCCCACTGCAGCCCCAGTCGACCCTTCCCACAGCGGCAGCCTGCGTGTCCCCGCACCTGCGGACGGCTGGGAGCTCCCTGCACACCGCTGCAGCCCGCAGACAGCGCAGCCACACACTCAGCAACGCGCTCTCGCTGCGGGCTTTCAGCCCCGTTCTCTGCAGGCTTCCAGCTTTATTTCTTCCTAGAATAAAATACGTAAAACAAATTCACCTCATCAACCACATCCCCTTTCCTCTGTTTGCCAAGGACTCTGCAGACCCTCCAGTGTAACACCTGACAAACTGCATTCTTTCCTACTCAAGCTTTCAATACCAACTCTTCCTGTAATTGTACCCAGCGACCAGCCTTCTGCTGTTTTTTAAAGACCTGACAACCAGGTGAAGGGCTTAGAGACCAGATGACCCACCCAGCTTCAGCTAGGATGCTTCAGCTAATTGCATCTCAGAGCAGGGTCTCAAGCCTTTGTAAATGCCAGGCTTCATCTGACGAGGTACGTGCAAAAGCCTTCCCTTGCCGTGGCTGCATGTCACATTTTTGCTGAAGGTGGGTTTGGTCTAGGGGAAGGACGCAGTGCCAGAGCCATCAGACTCTGAATTCCCAAAGAGCTCAAGGGCTGCAGGTGCTTGGTGCTGTCTCTGCAGCAGGATGAATTTCACCTCCCAGCTGAATGCCAGTTGCAAGGGGATGGATGGGCGAGAGAGCAGGAACACATGGATTGACTTCTTTCCTCTTCCCCAGATTTCAGTATATTGCTTAGTGTCTCTGTTCCTCCCCCCCCCAAATCTCTAAATTCATCATTAACCATTTCCT
>Ga0065711_1002656_pt1 | contig 32353 bp, 14 predicted proteins | sample Hoacrofraction12_FD_59098 | JGI IMG/M metagenome (GOLD analysis project Ga0065711, IMG submission 59098) | Hoatzin crop microbial communities from Cojedes, Venezuela - Epithelial fraction 12 v2 (version 2) | ecosystem: Host-associated > Birds > Digestive system > Esophagus > Crop | place...
AAGGAAAAAAAAAAAAAAAAAAAGAACCACCAGCAACTTCCTCTTTCCAACCCCAAGACAACAAAAACACCTTCAACAAACTGTCTTTTTGATACAGTTCTATTCAGTAGCAAGATAAAATTAACGCAAAGTATTTTGCCAAGACTGTAACATACATCAACTGGAAGTATTAGTATTGTGGCATATACCTAATTTATGGCTTTTACATTGCATTTTCAGCTCTGATCATGCTTCTCTCACACTACTTAAATATATTTTAAAAAACAAAGAGCCCTGTAACACATATTCCCTAATGAACATTTGCAAGCAAAGCATCTATGGTCTCATATCCAGCATGACTCATGTTACAGAGCAAAAAGAGTAAGATGATTAAATAGACTGGCTCACCCAACTTGTTTTTACACATCAATAAATAACCTCAACATAGCAGAAATAGAGATGTGGTTTTCCATTTGGAGTTAATTCAAACACTGGCTCTTCTTCAGACCTTCCACGCTATGTAAAATAGAGCTGGGTGAATAATTCATTATGAATTATTCATTCAATTAATTTAATTTCTTCTGCTCACTAATTAACTATCTTGACTTTTTTGAATGTTTTCATTATCTGAAAATTATTTACTCAACAGTTTCTATGAATAACTCCTTGCCTCTAGATTGTTCACAAGCAGATTACAGCAAGAAATCAAAATTGTAAATTCAAGCTGTGCTGAATAGTTTTAATTAGACATACAAGTCATATGGCATTTTTCTGGTTCCTTATTGGATATATATACACATATAAAGAAAACCAAACCAACACAACAGAGCGATCTCCTGCAAACAAATCCATTCCAAGACTGAAATTTATTTGCCATGCAAATTCTTGAACATACTCATTTTATAGCACAGTATGATTTTGTCTTGATCTATGAAAAAAATAGTAAACTAAGCAGTAAATTAGAAAAGTAAAACACAACTTGCATGTGTCTATTCTTTAACTGCTTCAGCTTCCCCTACAAGTCCAGGTCCTTGTCTAGGCTCAGACCTCCAGCACAGCTTCTGGCTCTGAATCTGGATAAGGGAAGAATGACAGTGCCAGCAGTAGGAATAAAGCCAAGATGATGACTGAGTCTCTTTTTAGTCTCCATCCAAGGAGGAGGCCATCTCATGGCCAGGTTTATCAGGCTGTAGGGAAGCTCTTACAGAGGTTACACGGTTCTTTTTCTGCTTTCCAGAAGAAACTGAGATATTTATGGGGATAAACAAAAAGACCACATGGAGTAATTTTTGTGTTCTGATTCAAGTCATACCTCCACACTGGGTTCACTCTTTCCTTACAGTAGCATCCAGGCAGGTCATTCGGCCATCTGTGCCTCAGTTCCCTAGCTACAGACACAGGGACAGAAACGTGTCCCTATCTTGCTTGGTTGATGCAATGGTAGCAAGCATAAAAAGGAATAATGGAGTGGGAGACATCTACAACAAGCAATGAAAACACGGTCAACAGCAGTGAACCTGGCTTGGGAATCATCGATGTGCACAGATATGGTATATAAAAAGCCTTTCAGCTTTCCAGTAGCCAAGCAAAGGAAATTTTTCCCTGTGTCACCTGAAAACAACAACAACAAAAAAAAAATCAACCGCAAACCTACCTTGGACATATCTTTTTTCTTCCTACAGTGGTTATTGCTTGTAAATAGGAGATGTTCACTTCCACTCACTGTAGGTTGAGAGGAAAGAAAGATGACAAACAATAGTCTATCAGAGCACAGAGTATTTCAAAGAGAACCACAGAACTGCTGGCAACTACCTGCTGTTTCTCAGAGGAGATGGCAGCAGACCTCACAGGGGGATAGAAGAACGAGAAGCAGCTACAATTGCTGTAGCCATTACTTGCTTTGACCTGAGGGAACTGGGCTGCTGCCATCAGTTAAACTTAGTTGGCACTTCTGTTACCAGTTTACAGCCACGAATTATGTCTGCTTCCCACCCACCTGAGGTGGAGGAATTGTGCTGTGGACGTCTCCTCAGATGTGAACAATCACTCTTAACTGAGCTCATGAGACACATGTGATGCGAGTCTTCTGCTAAGAGTTACAGATTTTCAACTGAGGTGATGGTTAACCAAGTATATACATTCTTAAGAAAGAAGCCAGATTTGGATGTATTGGCCCACAAGAACAAATCTTTAACTTACCTCTATGCAGATGATAAATTATTTTGATTTAAGTCCTAAAGTGTCAGTTTGACCTTTTCCTTTGACACATTAATGACCCCATACTCCACAACTGAAGACTTTTATGAAACAGAAGGCTATACGCAGGCTTTGCCAAGCAGAACTCTTAGCATGCATTACAAATGAAATTGTCTCTGAAAAACATTTTTGGACAGTACATGCTACAGATAGTTAAAATATGATTTCTGTTACAATAATTTCTACCTCTGTCTTTGATCTAATATAATGCATTTCCAGCTGATTATTTTTAGTTAAAATAATGTTCTACAGTATCGTCATTCACACAAAACATTTTTTCTATGATACCACACGGACCCATATTGATTGAAATCCTTGGAGACTTTCTTAAATATTTAGGGCTGAACAAATTCTGCTCACAAAAACAGTCTTAACTCATTTCTTGACTGCTGGGCTTCCTCTTGTTAAGTCTCTAGCACACATGTTACAGCAAACAGATGAAACTCTTGGTGAAAATGTGCATAATGAAGAGACGCCATTCCTTCCAGGGAAGGCTAATTAATCATTAGGTGAGTGCTAGTAAATTTTATGAATCACCAAGCTTCTGACAGACACGCTGGTAAGCCGGCAACACGCCCACAGATGTTGCTTGCCTATCAGAGGGGAACATATTCTCTTGAGGACTCTGAGCATCTTGTCATGGTTTATTTATTTGGTTTTGAATGAAATGAAAAATTAGTAAATGCATGTAATGATTAATGTATACGTACAAGCAAATAATAATAGCATGAAGCCTATTAATGATTAAAACTAGTTCTGGATTTTAAGATACTAAAGCAGAAATAGGAATTGCTTTCCAGAGGCCCTGAAATGGTACAGTTATTAGATCTGCTGTCCTGTCTGCCTTATAACTTAAGCATAACTTAATTCAGAGGCATCAATAATCCTGAATTTTCACAGCAGGATTCTCAGGTTTACTTTACTTTCTCCCTGTGCCTTTTAGTACTTTGCTAAAGTAGTCTCCCCACAAAAGCTCCATCACCAGGCTCAGTAACCCGTGCCATTCTCTCCCATGGGATGTGAAAGCCAGAGCCTTGGTACAGCTCCGTGTCTGCCAAGAGCCACCCGACCCACTCCCCGCCTGGAGGGAATTGGATGACACGCCGCAGGCTTCACCGCTGCCCGCTGGGAGCCTGGTTTTGCTGGCCAGGATAATCCAAATATGCCACAAACCCAAAGGCAAAATGAGACCCAAACCTAACAGCCGTTGTACTACTTCAGACACTTGGATCAGGCTTTTGCAGGATATGCATGATGGCAATATACTACTCAGTGGGACCTTAGATCTGCTGTTTCATTTAAATTCTCATTCTTCCTCACAGATTTTATAAGGATGGTCTCAGAAGAACATCAGTGAGGGTTTCTGAAGTATCTCTGTAATGACAGGGATGTTTTTCAGGTGCAGAATTCCAGGCAGTGCCTCAGCAGGACTCAAGCCTGAAGCCTCCCTTCCTCATGAAATGTTTTCCTTTCAACAGTCTTTAGCATTTTTTTTTTCCAGTGCCATTACAAAATATATTAGGGGCTGGCATATATGGAAACTGCTGTTTCTTTTATTCCTCCTCCTCCCTCCCCAGGTATTAATTGCATTACAGTTCATTAGCTGAGCTCATTAAGACCACAGTACAGGTAGGAAATAGGTAATTGGCTAGGTACAATTATTACATTAATTTAATTAGCTGTTTTGTGCTTTTATCAAAAAGGTGACCTCTGTGGGTACTGGAATAGGTTTCACCCCTTTGCTCCTTGCTGCGTTGCAGACAGCCGTGGGTCTGTGATTACCTGACAGAACGAAAAGCCACGTGAAAACCGCTTTTGGTGCCGTTCGGGCTGCGGGGAAGAGGCGGCTGTATCCAGACAGCTGTCATACGAGATTGCTGGATTTTCATATGACTCTGTCCCTCCTCCCTTACCTGAATGCTACTGGTGCTGTACTGTGTGCCAGGGAGAGCGCCAGCCTGAGAATGGGGAATGTGGGAGTGTGCCGCCTCAGCTGAACGGCACGCAGCCTTCGTGCTCGAGACAGGCCGTGTCTCCTAAGATACCGTGGCGGTAAAGCCAGAGCCATGGAAGAACACGAAAATGCGTTCCTGGGACGGTGCCTCTGGCAGAGCCGGTGGCAGTGACCCGCGCGGGCTGGCTTGGTGACAGGGCCATGGAGGGGACAGCAAGCCTTTCACTGCTTGCGCAGGGCTCATTGCAGGCTGCCCCAAAACACTCCTAGAGGGTTTTTGATTTTTAATACGGCTTTAATTAAACAACTAGAATGATTTGTTCCTGAGAATACCACACAAATGAACACCACTGATAGGAAGCAGCTCTAGGGATGCTTTCAATTAAAACAGCAATTGGTGGGGGTGGCGAGGCATGGTCCAATTCCTAATTAAGCAAATGTGACATCTCCCACTGACTAAGCTGGGAGCTGGACAAAGCCCAGAACAGGAAAGGAGGGAGGTCAGGCAGTGGGTGGGTTCAAAACAGCATGAAGAGGTTTACTTTTCACCTTTATAAGAAAATGTCTTTAGGTAGTCTACCAAGAAGTTCCTATTTTCCAAAGAATCTTCTGTCTAAACAAAATGCAGAGATACATTCTGTTTAGATAAAAAGAGAGCAAGATTTTAAGTGGAAAAAAAAGTGGGTTTTTTTAGTTTCATCTTTGTGTTGATTTTTGAAAAGTTTTCTTTACAAAACCAAAATCTCTGTGAGTATTCTGAAGCTTAACATTTTTGTTGGTATTACGGACACTTGCTCCTAAGTTTCACATTGCTAAAATCCATGTTTATGTACTTACTGCTTCAATATTATGTAACTTCCCAGCGTTGGCAAACAGCAGAAATAATACCTGTCTGCTTGTGCAATCACACAGGGGATGTAGCTGGGATTATAAATTACCTCCAGACAAATAAGAGGCACAAAACATAAGCTTGTCAAGTCAACTGGAGCAAATTGGTATTGTGCTGGAACAAACTGGAGAACTAACAAGCAATACAGATGAAATCATGGACAGCTGAAACGGATCCATAGTTTATCTTCCAGAGTCAGTTAATGTCAATGTCAGTGGAATTTGCACAAGCAACAAACCCTCAGCCTCAGCTCTGCGCTAGCTGACATTTCCCTCCTTTTAAAATTGGCAGTGTGAGCTGTGGAACCTAAATTTAACCTCTGGAGAATATGCCACATGACATCTGTGTTCTTTGCATGTTCAGCTTAAGACTTTGAAAGCTAATTTATCCATGCACCACCTCAATAAGTGACTCGCCTAGCAACTACTGAACTTCTGTCACTTGTTGGCTTCTGTTGGCAGAGCCTTTTTCTCTTGGGAACTCGTCCTTTAATAATGACTGTCTTAGACCCCTGAGGATGACACTAATGAGCATCTGAAAATGCCAAAAATATCTAACAGTGCTCACTGATTTTTGAAGAAAAAACACCTGTTAAAAGTGGCCATTGCACCAATAGGTTTTTGCAACAGATTGTGCTGGGCTGTGTTATTAGATTCGTGTTGAATTCTCACATCCAAAATACAAACATTTAAACAGACGCTCGAAATACTGAAAGCCAAATTGAAGACTGCTTACAAAGTACTGCCTCTTACATGCCTAAGAGAACAGTATGTGAGAAGAATGGCTAAACTAGTATCAGCTCCAAACCAAAATAGCTTCCAAATAATAAAGTACAGTGGCGAAAGAGCTGTAAAGTCCCGTCATATCTCCTCTCTCTCCCCAAGATCCCTGCACCCAGTTGCAAGTGAAGAGGGATACGGAGGAGTGACTTTTCCTCCGACAATGACCCTGGACCAGTCTTTTCTCTGGCAGAAGGCAGCCGTGCTCTCGGCCACCAAAGGGACTCTGCGCTTTCTGCCCTGCATCGACCTGCGTACCCATAGGGTTTCTGCAGCTAGACAGAGAAGTCACAAATCCTGCAGCCATGTGTTTACTGAATTTCCCTCCTCAGTGAAAGTGGTTTTTTTCTTTCCACTTACGTGGTCTTTGTTCCACGTATCTCATCAAGACAAGAATACAAAATAACTCTGTACCTGCAAAATAAACATTATTGAGAAAGCAAATGCATAAAGCACTCATACGTCGGTTGAAGACGGTGGCTGTGTGGTGACTGCGACGCATTTCCTTCGGGCCACACACCCCGTGCTCTCCTCTCTGTCTTCCCCATTTCTTTCTCCTAGGTTTCAATGCTGCATGGGTATGACAGTGAGACAAGGCAAGCTTGCAAGGTATTTATGGAGGCTAGAAGTACCAAATAAAACCAGATACTTTTATCACTTCGTAGCTGTTCTTACCATCTTGCCCTAAAGATATAAGCAGTATTGCACCCAAGTATATTAGCAACAAATCAAATGTTCTGCGCACATCACAAGGCCGGGAGAAAATGAGTTTGAGAGATTATCCTGATTCTTTGCTTACACGCCTCCATTTGTGGAAACATTCAGCTATATCCTCCCTTTATATTAGAACAAAATTAATTAAATAGGTTATCATTTAGAATGAAAGAGAAGAAATAACTGGCAATACAAAGCCACGCTTAATGAGGAAATGTTACTTGAGAATCGATGAATAGATGCGTACAAAAAAAGGAGTAATTTAGCAGGTTTAGGACTCGGTGCCTTTCATATAGCCGTAGTCATTTAAAGAAAGTGATGTGCTTGTTTTGGAGGAATCCAGCTCACCTGAACACTAGGTAACAGTTTAAATTACTCCATCTATTTACAGTTATTGAATAGCAAAGTGCCAAAGGAAACTATGTCAGAGAACAGCTAGATAAGTGTTGATAGCATCTTGTCACCAACCCGAGACGGGTTCTTGCACTTACTTACACACTGAAGTAGCTTTGCACAGGGAAAAGGAACTATTCGTGTATTATCGAACCATTCTATAAATGCCTTCTGGATCAGAACCCTGGAGCGTCCTCTCTGAAAGACAGGAGCAATTTCTTCACTATATGTTGACTTTAAAAAGCATCCTGATTCCTGTCTGTGGACTGTAGGCATCAGATAAAGCATTTAGAAGCAGCCAACCACATATCCAAATTCGTTTGATCTTCCTGAATACGCACGCCCACACGTGCTCACATGCACACGGCGAGGCTGTGCGCTTTGGCCACTGTTCCAGTGAGATCGTGAGGGACGGTGGGCTACTGGAAACTAGCAGAAAAGTAATTCAGATCAAACAAAAACTGTGGCTACAGAGAAGAGCCTTCATTCCAAATTATTAGTTCCAGAAAACATGCCATATAACCCATTGGAATAGCTGTGAGAAAAGAAGCGTTGTTTACAGTTTCGTGAGTTTGGTGTGCAGGTGCTGGCAGATGTTAAAGACGAAGCATGTTAAATGGCACGGGCTCTCAAGGCAACCATTTCCTCATTTTGTCTTTGGTTACCGAGAATTGTTTTTCTGCTTACTTATTTCCTCTTTGATTTAATTCAGCAAAAATAAACACCAAGCAGAATCTGAATTGTACGTGATTAAAACAAATCTCTGAGAGTTCTGCAGACCCCAAATCCTCTTGGTACCACTTTATTTTTAAGGGATGCCCAACAGTGATTTACCGTGAGATGAATAATGCATTTATATCACATACTAGTTGTAGCAAAAATAATCTATAAATGTTTAATAAATATTCTGTAATTCTTTTGGTGAGAATGTTATAAATAAGTAACAACAGATTTGTGATGAAATATTTATATACGTTTTGGCTATTGTTATGCTACAAGTGTTCAAGGAGCCATTACCAAGAAAGTGAATGGAGTTATCAAGGTTATAGATATGTTTTGTAAGCCATTTATAATGAAATGTTCAACACAAAGTAAATGCGTTTGCAGAGGTTGTTGACAAAGTGTGTCTAACAACCCATGCATACTAAACTCCACACAGATATAAATGATATGCAGCCATTTGATGAGTCATTTATAGTGAGACGTGACGCTCTTCTCAGCTAGGAATGTATTGTAAGGTCTATGTGTGTTCTTCTGTCCTAACTGTGGCATGGTCACAAATACATGGTTAGATCTTGATAAATCTCTCACAAGTCGTGTTATTCAGACTGCGTCTTAGCTGTCACATCCCGATAACCTGAAGGCTCAAGAGCACGGATAACTTCCAGAGAGCCGCTGGGGTCAAAAAGCAGCTTGAGGGTTCATCCCGTCCAGCACGATGCCGAACACCCGCTGCTTTGAGGCCGGGCTGCGGAGGGTGCGCAGCGAAGCCCTGGCTGGTGAACAGGCCTTGGGAGTGCTATGGAGACGGTGCCGGCCTGACATTGTTAGCTAATGCCCGCTCATTTATAGCGACAGCATCCACACAGGGATATTAGTGATGTATTTGCGTCACACACGATCATCACATGCTTGCACTTCAGGTTTCACAGCACCTGGTTCGCGGCGCGGAGCACGTGTGGTTGCTGTTGGCTCCCACAGCTGCCCTAAGCGTTGCTGCTTGCGACTCAAAGCATCTGCAGCGCTTTCACCACTCCTGTAGCACACACTGGTCTCTCCAGCAACTGTGTGCGTTCACAGCGCTGACTGATGCTCAAAGACTGAAATGCATTGTTTGCACAATAGAAAATCAGAGCCATTTCCTCACTTAGTGAAAAGAGCACTACAGATAGTCGGGAAGGTTTAAAACCTGTTTTAAATAATACCATTAAAGGCAGCAGGATTTAACTTCTTCTTACACAGCCACTCACCCAGGGCTTAACAGTAGGGGATTGGGCTTGAAAAACTGCAACGATATCAGAACAACAAGTTGAATACTGGAAATGTATTTCAGTTAATCTTCGAAAACGTAGGACTATTATAGGCTGCTGGAACATGCATATAGCCACAACAGAACTGAAAAATCAGTGAAGACATCCTTTTGGTCCCTCACACAGATGATAAAGTGGATGCCATTGAAGGGAAGAAGACATCAACATGAGATCAATTAGCCAGATCACTTGCTCAAAACATGGGATTACATTGCGTTAAACTTCGAAGGATATAAATGCAATTTTAAATTCAATAACTTTCTTTGACATTAGGAGCTATTGTACAGCAACTGTAACGCAAATGTAATTGCTATGCTATTCTGTATGTAGTTCTGCAGTGCTGATTCATTCCGGGGTCAGTATGAGGTTTGCTCATGTTGTGTCTCTACCGGCAGTGTCAGGCACGTATGAGAAGTATTAGATTTTGCTCTTCATTTATCCCCTTTCAAACTGCAAAAGAAGTAAGACCTAAAATATGAAAATAACCTTCACTCTGCCTTTAGCTGCTTGCAAAGGTAAATTCTTATCTCAACTTTATCCATATCCTCAGCTTTATAGAAACACTAAAACATTAGGGGGAAATACTTTCTAATAATGATACATTAATGAACAATAAATTACAGAGGAAATACTACTTAGAAGATCCATGTTAATACTAAATGAGTTCTTCATTATTAATATCGCATCATAAATATAAAAAGGAATTATCAATAATTAGGCTATGATTTTATATTGTTAAACACCAGAGATTATATTTTATTTCAAATAATTTTAATAGATGTTAAAATAATCATCCACCTTCCCGCACAGGATTGTGCGTCAAGTGAAGCCGTCTGTGTGAAGAACGTGTGCTTCCAGCGCACAGGCCCTGCCGTGCCTGCCCGAAGTCAGCAGTTATTTCCCCAACTAACAGGGGAGGCTGGTTTCCGTGAGGATTATAAAATTAGAATAAAGTCATAGATTCCAGAAAAAGGAAGTAATAATAATCTGTACTTGTGTAACACCTTTCCTTTTGTGATATTAAAGCATTTTATAAGCAGAGTGCTCAAAGAAGAACCGTCAATATGAAGCATGTCGCAGTGCTCCTGTGCCTGATGCCCACAGAGTGCAAACAGCAGCTTTTTATGGGCGTTCATCATCCCTTGTTTTCAGATTTTAGACTTTGATTATGCAGAAGAAGAAAGTGGCCTTTTGCCCACAAAACATGTTCTGCTGAGACAAACTCAGGTTTATTTTCTCATAGTTACTTTACTTTTCTTCTCTCATATCTTAAGCTTCCTTGATGAATTTTCTCTGATCCAGCTGCTAAAAAACTGCTGTTGGTGATGCTGCTTCACTACAAAAATGAGGTGAAAAGAAATAGTGTTTAGGCAGTGCATAAAACAATAAAAAAATATAAGTTTTTCTTACTTTTCTACCAGCTGAGGAATGTGGGTGTAAAGGAATCAAGTACTTCTGTGTCTAAGTGGGAAAATGGGACCTTTATTGTGTATAATAATTGCATTTCATGCAGCAGAATCTTACTGGCATATTAGAGGGGTTTGGGCTGTTTAGACTTAAAGAAGTGATGGAACTGGAGGAAGGGACTTACAAAAATTCTTTTTAGTTTTCTGCCTTCTCATTACTTAAGGAGAGCCTTCTATACAAAGATGAATTTGCAGGACCCATCATTAATAAAAGCTTTGGAAACTTAACACTTCGTAATTCTACTTTGTCACAGATTTAAAAGAAAAAAACGCACACATATACAGCAAGTGACAAACTGCAATCTCACAAGCCACCGTGCCTATGCAAATGCTGTCAATAAGGTTCAAAATAGCTCATTCATTGCCAGAGAATCACATAGAAAATTGAAGCTCTTCTTACCAAGCTGTGGAGACTGGAGATCATTTTTCATTCAGATAGCGCTGTTTAAAATATAACTATCTGCTTGAGATATCATTTGTCTTTCACATTCTTGGAAGAAGCACACAATTCAGAATTTCGCTTGCCAGCGTTACAGAAACACGAGTGTCAAATCAGTAAAAAATGCCCCCTGCATTTTTTGCACTGTGTCCTGGGGCTGGATATGTTTGATGCTGGATTACCCGTGGGGTCAGCGAGGGGGCAGGACGCGGCGCAGAGCCAGCGCAAGGGAAGCAGTGGAAGTGCGAGATGGGAGGACCGGAGCGGGACCACCCTACTAGACAGCAGGGACCTGGCAGTCCAGCTTCTCATGTCAAACATCAGGAGAGAAGCCTCTGCAACCTGATTTAGTCCTAAAAAGTGGTTTTGGGATGGAGTTATCTGTGTCCACCCCAAGGAGACTGAAGAGTCTTAAAGATGTAGCTGAGCGATATATTCTGCTCCTGCATATGTGTCGCAGTCGGCAACTGGGGCCACGCAGCTGCTCACTCGCTCCTTCCTGCCTTGGTGGATGGGGAGGAGAATGGGAAAAAGTAAAACTCGTGGCCTGAGATAAAGACAGTTTAATAAGACAACCAAGGAAATAGTAATAATAACAACCACAGAATATGCAAAACAGGCTATACACAATACAATTTTTTTTTCACCACCCGACGACCTATTCGCAGCCAGTCTCCAAGCAGCGATCGTGGAACTTGCGGGTTTCACAGAACTCCCAAAAGAGTTTGAACTCACAGAAAAGGTTCGAACTCACGGAAGAAGAGGAGATTCCTGCCCCCTCAGCCAGTCCCCATTCCTGAACAGAACACACCGTCCGCGGTACGGAACGTTGCCGTTGCCCAGCTTGGGCTCGCTGCCTGGCTGTGCCCCCCCAGCCCCTGCACACCTCCCCGTTAGCTGACCATGGGAGAATGGAAAAAGTCCTTGATTTCACAGCAACAACGAAAACCATCAGCGTATTATCAACATTCTTCTCCTACTGAATCCAAACCACAGCAGCTACTGGGAGGAAAATGAACTCTATCCCAGCTGAAACCAGCACAATGGCCTTCATGGGGAGGGTAATGTCAGATAGGGACATGAACGGTCATCTGTGGTCAGCTGAAAGAAAGGACTGCTACAGTGTCACAGAGCAAAAAACCAATGAGAAATATTTAGAAAGGTGCACACAGACATATAATCATATAATGAAAGTTTGTGTTTTCATGTGACTATCTTAATGTCATAGTTACGCTCTATAATAATCATTATCAAGAAGGTCTGTAATTAGGGGAATCAAGAACTCGACTGTAAACTGGAATAGCCTGTCAGATTGAGATTTCTCATTCACAAACTCTTGGAATTGCAATGACAAAAGTTCATTTAATGGATAGAAGAGAGCGATAATGCTGCTTTCTTGTGTTAGTGATCTTGCTTTCAATAAGAAAATGTTTTTCTTTCCTCTTTTTGTTGGGAATGATGCAGTGAGCCTCCGGTCTGCTGAGATGCGTTCAGTGCGATTGAAAAGGGTGCTCCCAGTTTCTGAGGCTGTATATTCAATTAATGTAATATGTCACAACATAGTCAAAATGCAAGCTTCTTAGAAAAAGAGACACTGTGAAAGAAGGAATTTTAAGTATGTGTAAAACACATTTTCTTGGGGAAGTATTTAATTCAAATTGTTAGAAGACAAAAGCCCATAAAATTCTCTTTTATGCCTTCCTTCTTAATCTTCAGCCAAAGTTTCAGGACCATAAACTGGCATCAATGGAAGCTGCATCTCAGGAATGAAGGGAATATATGGCCTTTAATGGAAGAAATTTTTACACTTAAAAGAGGGGGAGAGAGAGGGAGCATTTCTATCCTTTGCAGTCATTCAGCATAAAATTACTTACTTATTATTCATAACTACCTTTAAATGCTTTATTGAAACATAATGCAAAAAAGTACCTGTCCATACTTAAAAATCAAAATTTCATCTATCCATTTTACATTTGGGTTTGGGCTTCAGCATCTATTAAATGACTCCATTATTTCCCCTTTTTTTGACATTGCTAGGTCAGTGCACCACTATAATAAGAATTAAAGAGAGACTTGAACCTTGCTAGTTGCTCTACGGCCAGACAGACAGGGCAGGACATCCGTCTGCCTCCTGAGGAATGTAGGAAAGAAAAGCAACCAGCTAATTCCTTTCCCACTTTGACACACAATTTGAAATCCCAACATCTCACAGAAGTTAGGGCTTGGACCAGAGACAGAAATTAAAGTCTACTAAGTCTCAGCGGAGTGCAACGCTGATGAAGACTCTCTCTTTCCTGACAGACACGCTCTCTCAGATTTAGTGCAACAGCTTGAAGAGTTAATGCCAGCGTCGCCAGCCCTCTGCTACACGACAAAGTGGCTCCTCGACCATGGTGTCCGGCCGGCTCGTACCCTGAGCTCAGCTGCTGCCCGGTCCCATCCGGGTTTACCCCCGGCCTCGGAGCCCGGCACCCCCAGGCCCGTCCTTGCCCTGGGAGCCGCAGCCCTGGCAGCGGGACGCCCAGGCACTGGCGAACAGAGAACTCCCACCCACCCCAGAAGAAGCAAGCCAGCCAAGCTTGGCATATCAAAACGGCCTTTTCCTGTTGTCTAACGGGAACCCAGGACATACACCCGAATCACATTATTCTGCAAGTGCTTGGACTTTTCCTTCTGTTAGCACCGTCTCTCTGTTGGGTGGAAGTTTGCTCTTGCAGCAGTTATTCTGCTGGAATGTAGTCACTTACCTGTGATTTATGGTACAGCTGTATGCAGCTGGCTTAGTGCAAGGTGAACGCACAGTGGTACTTTAATAGTTCTTTTCCATTAGCAGGTATGTTTTTCACTTGGCTTCACTGTGATTGGAGGAGTTGATAAATGTAACATATAAAACACTGTTGGTAAATGTCTTCAGGCTAAGAGTAAGCTTACTGCTTGCCTCTCAGAAGGTGAGACAACTATATGCCTCTAGAAAATAACCTTCCAGGTGATAGCTGTGACTAAAAATGTGACGGGGAGGAGGAAAGAGTGTTTACAGTAGTGAGCATAGAAGGAGTATCTCTGTTCAGAAGCAGATCTGGGGGGGGGAAATAACCCTGTCTCTGCTTGCATTGCTGTTCTTGCTTGTAGGCTACCTTTCTCAATATCAACACTGATGCTAAATGGCATTAATAATTGCTAAGTTATATTAAATTGTATATCAATCAAATTAATAATACCTACCATACTTCAGGCACTTAGTTTCTTCAAGACCACTAGCATCTGCTCCTATTAAAAATGACAGATGATTTGCAAATCCAAACTTTTGGTGAAAAATGTTAGCTAACAAGGTGAAATTAAAATTTACATCTTGTTCCGACATAATGAAGATAATTAGAAAGAGTGATAAAACCCTTTGATTAACCCTCATCCCATTTTGCACAGCACTATTATGCAAATTAAATATCGAACATTGTAAGCTTAGTACCAGCAAAAGATTCCAATATAAATATATTCTAATTTAAAAACTAAGAAAATATAAAAACATGTCGTTGGATCTCTGACTGCACCCTTTGTCATTGCAGAACTAAAGAGCAGAACTGGGGGCATGTGCTGCAGTGAGATATCTCACATCTGGAGTTGCTGAGGGATTAGAGTTTGCTCCTGTTTCTTCCTCGTACCAGACGTGATATTATTCCCACAATGATTTTGGTGTATAGTTTAATTAGCCTCCCTACTACAGTCAGGCTTGCTCTGTCATCAGAAATGTTCAAACCCTGAAATACATGCATCAGAATTGCTACGTTCTGGGTTGCTGGGCATTGTTTTGGTGCTCTGGGTTCACTTTGGTTATTCTTCCTGTGGTTAAGGCATCACAATCACCTTCATCTGAAGCTCTGTCAGGCAGAATGCTGCCTGGCAGCACTGTACAGCTCGGAGCGTTTCCAGTCTTTGTTCGGACTCCTTTCGGTTCCCCAGGAGCCCTGCCTTTGGTCTCTGCAGCTCCTCGGCGAGGGCCTTGGCTGGAGACAAAAGCGCATCAGCAGTGCGGAGTTTTAGGATGCCTGTTCATTCCGTGTGGATGCTTGTTTTGGAAGGAGGATTCACGGGCTCCTGCCCGCAGTTTTTCGGGTGGGTGAGCATTTCTGGCACAGGACTAGGACAGCTAAGAAGTATTCAAGGAAGAAACTTCTTTAAATTCACAATATCCATCTTGCAGAGAAAACTATCGCTGTGCAGGCACACAGATGAGGTGGTACGAGGGCTGTAGTCTATCTCTCAAATCCCAGCTGCCGCTTAGAAATACTGTATACAATGCTCTCTACCAAATCTACAGTAAGTCATTGACCAAACTACTTGTCTGCTTCTCCCCCCTCGCCCAAATTAGAGTAGCTAACTTAATGAAAAATTATTTTTTTTCTTTTTGTCGCTTAGGAGGGTCTGAACATAAAGCTCTTATCACCAAGCCACAGCTGTAGGAGGAATCCTTTAATCACAGCCTTCCTCCTTGAAGAAGAATATAGATTTATGACCGGACTTTGGTTACTGAGCGAGAAAGAAATATTGCCAGCAGCCACCATACTACTTCCCATAGGCTGTAAACAGCTTTAATCTGTTTTAGCTGTCATTTTGAAGTCGAGAGATATTAGAGTACAATGTAATTATGTAGTTGTGGGCAGAAGCACAGTTTATTTTCTTTAAACTAAAGTGGCAGAGGTAAATTCGTAGACTGTGGCTAAACAAACAAATCCTCCTCCCTCGCTCTCGCTGCCACGGTGGCTGCGACAGTCCCATCCCTTTTGTGCTGCTTCGCTCGCTCCGCTCTCCTGCTGATGCGCTTTCACGGGGACCCCAGCTTCCACCCACGGTGAAATGGGCTCACGGGTCTCTGTCACACTCACACACACAAAGAAAGGATGTTGTCTTGGGTAGTACAGAAAGCTACTGGAAATGCTGCATGCTGGTTTTGGTAGGGGCACAACAGTGACGTGTTCACCCCTGAGCTTCCCAGGGCAAGAATCCACTCCCATAAGCACGGTGCTCATTTCTTACTTGCTTAAATATAGCATATGTCTGTCATTATGTAGAGAGTTTTAGAATAACCTGATGAATTATAATCTATCTTTACTTTCATGTCTAGTAGGGCTTATCAGGAAAGAAAACTCCTACTTAATATAATACACACAAATAAAGGGCATCTAGGTTTTTCCTCCGTCTCCATAAGAAAGAAAGTAGTTCCTTTTGAATTTTTTGGGAGGAAAGACCTGTAAGTTCACATCTGGGACACGCAAGCTCCAGGTACAGCACTTATTTCACCAGTTTCCTGTCTTCTAGGTGAATGTTACAGACATGAAGTTAGAGAGCTATTCTTCATCTGACCTAACATTTTGTTTTGCATACAAAATGAAATTCCTCAACAGAAAATAAGAGAAAGACCAATTCTTTACCATGATACCTCAATTATTGGCCCATAAGGTACCCATTTCTCAAACCTTTGTCACCTTTAATTCTGCCCTGTACTTGAGAAGTCTTTACAGTCAGTTTCTACAAAAATTCTCAAAAGATGCACCTATTTGATCCATTTCAGTAAAGCAGATCCATAAGTGCTTACATCTAGCTTAATTTAGCATATCGTTTAAACACACACTTAGCTTTACTGGAATCAATAAATTTATAAAAATCTAATAAGCATAGTTATATTTCCTCACCTTATTTATTTCTTTATTAAGTGAACGTAATTAAATTACATGGACTACTATCATTAAAGGGTATTTGCCTCTTGCTCTGAGATTTCAGGGAAGAAAGTACTAAACCAAACTTTTCTCCTTATATGATGTAATACTGCTGCCTTTGCGTGAGTTAAGACAACAAACTGCAGATAAATTGCAGTCTTCCTGGATTTGTATTGTTCTGTGCTGCATACTGCATTTTAAATTTCATAGATTGAGGGATCTATTTGCCATCAGCTACGTGCTATTGCCTTTCCAGAGAGTGACTGTAACGGTTCTGCAGGACACTGCAGCCTCGCTGGGTTTTCACACCAGTAATCTCCTCATGGTTGTCTGAGTTTGTCCACCTCCCAAACTCTATCAGAACGTGCTTAAAAAGTCTGAGCCTGTGGTGTGCTGAGTGCCACCAGTTCAACTGGTTTTAGGAGGTGCATAAATAAGATTTCATTAATTAATACCACTATGACCTAGAGAAAATTTCTTTGTTCATTCACTAGCAAAAAGAAAAAAAAAGCAGCAAAACATGGTTTAGTAGATGAATTAAAAGGAGAGTGATGTGCTGTAGCGTGGGGAGCCGTAATTATCAATTCCGTCTGAAAAGGGAATAAAGAGTCCTGCAGGGCTCTTTGCAGCATCATTTTGCCTCTGTATTCCAGCCAGGCATCAGTCTCCATGGAATCCAAACAGTTATCCAAGCAAATTATTCCTGCTAAGAACAAGACTTCTCCTAGCAAGCACTCCCGATCTCAGGGCTGTGGGCCTACCAGTAAGATCTACTGGGCTGAACTTCCAATTTCAGAAGCTGAGAAATGTAACTCTGTGCTAAATATAAAGAAGTAAAGTTCAGTGACATATACACCTCAAGAGTTCTTACTACTACCTGATAGCTCCCTCAGCTCTTCATGAAATGAAAACACAAAAAGGATAGGCAATTTTGTGTCACTTCTGAGCTTTAAAAGGTGAATCTGCAGAGCAAAGAGGACTGAGGTAAATTCTAGCACAAAATGAAACCACACAGCTTCAAAGATTGAGCAGGTCTTTTGACTAAAGATGAACATATTCAATTAAGAACTCCTATGATAAATTGTTGTGATAATTAAATGAGACTAGACATTGGGTTTGTATAAAATGTTCAGGAGAGTCAGTGACTGCAGATTTCTCCATGCTTTTCTCCATCAGTATTCACCAGTCATCCCAGACAGTAAAATCAACAGCTAAGCATAATCCTGTACAAAACAGCGCCATCGTTATAACCTGCCCTCCCCCCCAAAAAAGCAGTCCTATCACTTCTATTGGCATAGACAGGGAAGTTCATTCAAAAATGGCATCTCCTAGTGGGAGATATCAAGATGAAGATAACCATCAAGAATATCTTTGTTGGATTAATGTCGTAGGTGGGGTCATGCTGACACTTTTTTGTAGTAAGCTCTATGATTAATAAAACTGCCTGGAAAGTTGTTCTTTTAATGACAGACAGATACATATTGTATGACCCAAGTTCTTCATAAATGCCGTCTTATTGTCAAAGTGCTGACAGAGAAATTTGATAAGATTAATGGTCTTTCTTCCTCCCTTTTCCCCACTCTGATCAAACAGAATAAGGCTAATCCAGTTGCCTACACTGAAGCAATTAACAATAAAAGGGTGATTTCTGCAAAATTCAATCCTCATACCATAAGAAAAACCTCCCATTTTACTCATTTTGCACTAAAAATAATTAAGGGATACGAATCAGAAGGCTGGAAGTGACCTCCAGAAATCAGTCAAATCTGTTTCCCTGCTTGCAGGCAGAAGAGTCACACGTGGGGCTTCCCAACGGATGTGTGTCTATATGAGGCTGTTACAGATCTGCAGACAGGGTCTCTGCAGCCACCCTAGCCACTCTGCTCCAACATTTCATGATCCAGGAAAAGTTTTTCCTAACATCTAAACTCAATTTTCTTTTCTACAGTTAGAACTTCTTATCCTATCTGCCATCAGCATGGAGAACTCACGTGCAGTTGCGCCATTATTTTAAGCTTGCCCAGGGTGACAGGTTTTTTTCGAAAAGTGTGATCTCAGTGACTCTGGATTCCCATCCCTGTTGTGTCCCTTGTGATGGCTCCAGTGAGTCAACATCTGCCAGCTGAACTGCTGAACCAGATGAAAATCAATTGAGAAAAACAACTGGGCAATTTTGAAGCAGATCAGTGGCTGCAAGGCAGTGGGAGGACAACTCAAGGGTTGAAACTCCTCCTGATGTTGCTGCTACTGAGAAAAATATCTCCAGAGCTCCAGCCCAAGATCTTTTCCCACTGAATTCCCACCTAGCCAACTGTTTTGCATCCTGTGTTCAGGCAGTTGATTATTCCTGTGTCAACCCAGTACTTTCCTCTTGTCTCTGCTAAATAGAGCCATGTATCTATAGTAGTGCCATAAATCTATAACAAAACCATATCTCTAATCATCAGACTCAATCTCCTGCCATCCGGCATTCAGGTTGCTCCTAGTCAGTAACATCTGCAAGTTTAATAAGCCTGCTCTCTATCACATCATCCTGATCACGATTAAAAAAAAATTAAATGGCATCAGTATTAGACCCAGATAAAATGGTGGGTCTGTTAATGCTTCTGTAATTTGGGACACCTGATAAACATTTTAATAAAAAAAGAGCAGAATGTTGTTGATGCATCACTCAATTAGAAATTAGGCCTCACTCCTACCGCATCAGCTAAAATATCAGAACAACTGGAAAAACAAGCAGAGCAAACACAGCGGTCGTGTGTGATAATGAGCCCAGGTTCTCTGGAGAGTTGACTTTGTTATTTCTTTTCTCATGCATGCCGTGCTAGATCTTCAGAGATGCAAAAAGTACTATGACTACTCGTATTATTTTACCATAACTACAACAATTAGAAGCCAAGACTTGTGAAGAAAAGGAAGGACTTCCTCTGAGGAGGAATAAAATCAACAAACGTTTGATGGAAAAGCCCTGCAGTTACTTATGGTCTAAAGAAAATCAGTTTTCAGCCACATCATGAATATCACTGGTTGCATTCAGTGGTAATCTCCAAGCTGTTACAACCCCTGTAATTCTTTGACACAAGATGTTGTTGAGTCCGAGAGCTACAGGAGACCTAAGAAAGTTTTCTTCATGTTAACACTAGCCAGGCCCTCTATGGTCTCTTTCAGGAAGATGGAAATACCAGAGAAAAACTCTGAAAGACATTACATAAAGTAATTTCTAACAAAAGGGGCTATGAGAAGTGTTAATTATGACTACCAGAAGTTTGCTTGTGAAAAAGAAATTTGTTGAAAACTAAAGGGTTCTTAAATAAGGGTTTTTTTGTGTTTTCTCCTCATAAGAAGCTCCCTGATGCAAAATTAGAGGGGTAAAAGAGGGAAGGAGGCAGAGAGGGAGAGACCCTGTCCAAGTTAGCCATTGTCATCCAAACAGCAGTGTTAGGAATGTAGATTTGCCACTTTCCGTCCAGATTCCTTAACTCCTGGGGTCGGTAGTTAAGTTGTTCCTCCCTTCCCCCACAACCAATATCTACTCTTTTTTCACCTGCTTCATAAACCAGAATTACTCTTTCTTATATAAGCTGCGAGAAAAGGGACACTAAATTAGATAGACTACTGGCAAATCTGTTAAGGCGATGCTTGTATTCCTCATGGAGACCAGTTCTTGGACAGCTGCACTCATGAAGTTAAAATTCATTCCATGTGAAGAGAACCAATATAAGGCTTTTTGTGCCACTGCTAAGCCCTACAGCTGTTGTGCTGCATAGATACATGTTTAACCCATCCATATTAACAAGCAGGAGCTTCAGGACTTTGTTCAGTCATTCAACAGGCTCTAGAGCAGGTTAAAGGGAGAAAGAAAGAAAAATAACATACCCATTTCACCTACACAGGTTAAAATCCTATGGGATGTTTTCTGCTAATAGGAGTTTTAAAAACAAAGTTCAAGCGTGTGACTTGCCGTTCAGAGGGGCACAGTACAACCTCTCACCGCTTCCTCATGTTCCTTCCTCCATCTCAGAGACGGCAAATCAAACACTTGCGTCTTGAACATAACAAAATTGTTCAAGTACAGCAGTTTCATTTAAGCACCAGAAAAAAACATATTTATGATTAGAGCATTATGTGCTAATGTAACATTCAACAATTAAAATTACTCATATCCAAATTTTATTGCCAGTTAATGGCATCTAAAATAATATTGATAACAAATGACGCAGAGTGTCTTCCCAGAAGTCTAGTTCTGATTCATAAAATTGTTTCATATACTGGCTTGAGTAATGATACAGTATATAATGGGAATAACGCTTCCCATTTGTTGATGATTTTCTGCAAATTCTACATTAGTTTTCTTTAAACTTACACAGAAAGCTCAAGAAAGTAAACTTCCTTACATAAAATTGGTAAATAGGTTTAAACGGTGTCTGAAACCAGCTCCATTTTTCCTTGTAGTTCTAACAGCACAGAAGGAAAAAACAAAACAGATCCCAAACTCGACAAGCTCTTCATGTTTAAGAGGCTTTTCAATATATTCCAGGTCAAACATACCCAAAGATGGCCTCATGGGCAGTCTGAGGGAGCTGGGGCTGTTCAGCCTGGAGAAGAGAAGGCTCCAGGGTGACCTTAGAGCAGCCTGACAGTACCTGAAGGGGCCTACAGGAAGGATGGAGAGGGGCTTTTCACAAGGGTGTGTAGTGATAGGACAAGAGGGAATGGCTCTAAACTAAAAGAGGGCAGATTGAGATTAGACATTAGGAAGAAATTCTTCACCATGAGGGTGGTGAGGCACTGGAACAGGTTGCCCAGAGAAGCTGTGGCTGCCCTCTCCCTGGCAGTGCTCAAGGCCAGGTTGGATGGAGCTCTGAGCAAGCTGGTCTGGTGCGAGATGTCCCTGCTCATGGCAGGGGGTTTGGAACCAGATGATCTTTAAGGTCCCTTCCAACCCTTACCATTGTATGATTCTATGATCACAGCACTGCAAGGAGTCCGTTTAACCCTTAGGAGCCCAAGTAAAGAGCAGTCAAAAGAAACTGGCTCACTGGGATGCAACAAGAAAAGGAAGCAGTCGCCGAGAACTCAGGAAGTTGCTAATTAGCCAAGTTTTCCCGTAGCTCTGAGAGCTTTCAGAAGTGAGCATTCAGCTCATTTACATGTGTTAGAAGGTGAGCACTTACTGATGGCTCTAGAGAGCAGCAGGAGGTTGGTGAAACACGGGAACTGCACTGCTCTTTTTATCGCTTGTGAAACTTTGCAGTCCTAGGAAGTCTACGGAGTAAAGCACATACACTCCTCCAACGGGTTTTTTTTTGCTGCTGTTCATTCATTCCTCACTAAACTCTGTGGAAGGTGTAGAGGTTGTAACTCCTTTACAGAGCTAAGTCATTCAGATCATGCCATGCACAGTAAGTGCTCTCCACTTGCCCTTTCCTACTGCTCCAATTCTCACTTGATACTACAGATAGGACCGTGTGCGGTCTCTTTGCCTGCATTTTGCAGGTCGTCAATAAAAGAAGTCATAGCCACAGTGCAGATTCCCTTGATTCACAGCAGGAGGGAATGCTAGATCTGAAAGCAAGTACTGTCATTTCAAATGTCACCCAGTATGTCACCAAATGTCACCTTCCTAGATTTTTTCTCTGTAATGACAGTTTAAAGCTATACGTGAGGTTTGCTGAACCCCCTGGTAGATCATCTATTGTGTTCCACTTCAGGATCAGCTGCTAGACCTTCCTGACATCTGGAAAGTGATTGCCCTGTAGTTACAACAGTATGAAATGAAAAGAAACCCCAAACACCTCTCTACACACATGCATGAGCATGCACTTACACACGCGGACGCGTTCGACAAGTCTTTACCTTTCAACAACAATTTCTAAATGTCTTCTAATCCACACATGCACTTAAAAGATCACATCAGCACCTTCACCTTTCACTCCTCATCTGCAATCGATTTGTCTGCTGTTTGCGGTCTTTAGGGGTCACTTATTCAGAAAGGTGAGCATTGCTCTAAAAACAGACGTTACTCACTACCTGTTTAAAAATGAAAGTTCCAAACAGACCTGTTGAATACATAGGGGTTAGGAGTAGTGTACACCCAAATTCTCTCTTTTTAGACTAAATAGATGTTTGTAAACAGATACATATGGAAATGGGCCCAAGTATGAACATTTAGAAGAACTAGTATGGGAAATCTGCCCCACTTTGCCACTATTTTTCATCCGTTTGCCTTCACGGTAAGTTCTGTTCCATGTTTTTGAATGTTGTTGATGTTGTTTCCAGTTTATGGGGCCCATTCTGAATATCAGCCACATGGTATCAATAACACCTGGAGTATATGAAAGAAAAAAAAGGAGCTCGTGCACATTTTCACAGGAATTCTAGCAGAGTCAAATACTAAATGAATCTCTCGGATCCATCAGGTGTCACACCCCAATATCATCCTCTCTTCTACAGTTTTATCTCTAACACCTGTGCTCTGACAACCCTTATTTTTAACGATTTGTGTCTCCGAAAGTGACCTAATCTCTTATCTCCCTATGCGAATCTTAAACCAGTGCAGGGACATTTTCAATTGCATTCATTTATTTTTTTGTTAGCTTTGTTTCTAAAATACCTGCAGAAGAGGTGGGTCGTTGTATTGGTGACCCTCTCTGGGTTTATTTCCTGACTAGCCCACGGTTTGTCAATTCTCGCTGTTTCTTCCCCTCAACTTTCCCTCTGCTCTGGAGTCTCCCTCTCTGGAGATACACAAGACCTGCCTGGACAAGGTCCTGCACAGCCTGCTCTGGGTGACCCTGCTTCGGCAGGGGTTGGACTGGGTGACCCACAGAGGTCCCTTCCAACCCCAAACATTCTGTGATTCCGTGATTCTGAAAATTCTTACCACTTGACTCTACTTCAAAGCTGCCTCTGCTACATTTATTGTCCTGCCAAGTGTAAGGCTCCTCTCTCTTGGCTCTGCTTTTGACACAAAACTCAATGATCAGTTGATCAATCTAGGCTATCTGTCTGGCTGTTGACACTGAGCCCCTGCAAGCTTCTGTTTTCCTGTTCTATTTTTGTATCATTCAGCAACTTGCATTTTCCTCTGAGGTCACCCTTAAAGGTCCGTGTGTCATGTTTTTCATTTCTGCCTTGTCAGGAAAATCTTGCCACTGCATCTATCAAAGTAATCATCAGGCCTTGATGTAAAAGTGTAGTTCCTCTCACATTTTTCATTAGCAGATAATTTATTAATATCCTCCTGAGCAAGACTAGATTTATCTTGATAAAACCGCTCTCAGTAGCGACACCGTACACAGCCCTGAAAGTGTTCAGCTAGTTTGGCAGACGCGTGCTCTCCCACCCCTTAATTCCTCAGCGAGCTACAAGGAGCCGCCCTGGCTCGGCCTCCGCAGACCAGCCCCTGCCGCACAGCTGGCTCTTCCTTCCCCACGCGCTCTGCTCCGGGTGCGGAGTGCACACCCATGAAACAAAATACAAGTAATGTAATGAGATACACAGAAGCAAAAAGCTTTAGAGGTCAGAGTGCCGTCTGATACCAAGAACCTACAGGTAGTCATGTTCCATTTCAGGGTGAACAGCCCCCTGACACCGCTCTGGGTGTTTTCTACCCGGGCGGACATTCTGTTTTCTCCCAGCAATCGAACCCTGCCCAGGCAGCCCTCCCCGTCTCAGCATACTCTTCCTGTAACAGCCATTTCTCTTTTAAATTATCTTTGCTGGGAAAAAAACCCATCGTAAGGCTACTCAGCCAGCTCCCTGCTCTATTATATAGTGAAATTAAAGCACAGGAGGCCCTCCACAAAGGCGGCTGGCTAATGACTCTCCTGATGGACATTAGGCAAGAGATGCATTTGTGACATGAGTGGCAGCTGTGCAGACACCAGTTTATGTGATTCAGCACAGCTATTTCATTAATTGCGTTTCACGGTTCATTTCCTCAGATTACACTCAAAATAAATAAATAAAGCAGAACACAAAGCTGCTGTGTTCTCTGAACCATCCACCAAACAAAACGAAGGGAAAAAATGCCCTTGTTATAATTGGCTTCCTACATATTTTTCTGTCTTCGGTGCTTTTTAAACTGTAAAGTCAAAAATAAAATAACTTGCAGTTATAGTCTGCTGTCTAATTGTCTCTTCAGTTTTCCACCGATGCTTTGTAACTTTCAGAGAACCCCGCTATGAGGAAGCATGCTCTCATGGAAGTGGAAGTGTTGTAGAGGCTTACCTACAAACGTGACGTATCTGTATCTGCTGCTGCTTTACATGTTCGTATTTTGTGGCTTAAATTTAACACAGAAAAACCATGTGCAGTGCCAGGAGATCAACAGCTTAGTTTAAAAACTGACCCTTCACACCTATATGCATATGGAGAAATAATTACAAGAAACAATGAAAAATGCAAATGCAGAAATGGGAAAAAAAATAACTTTGATTCAAATCAATATCGTGATGCTCTGAAGAGCCATCCAACTCATGTTTGAATAGATAGTGACAGGTCACTTGGTCAGCACCACAAAAAACATCAAAAGCAGCCAACGTGGTCAGGAATTTTTAAGATTAAGCATTACAGGAGACTGTCCCAAGAAATTATTGTTTGATAAAACAGCAGTTTGCACATCAGAAGGTGCAATTTAAAAAAAACTCTTCTATAAGGGACTTTTGCTAACATTGAAATCAGTGTGAAACTCCCACCCAGTTCCAGTGGTTGTTGCTGGAACCTTTCTCACTCAGAGCCAAAAATTGAGCTGAATCAGATATAGCAACTCACTAAAGATCAAAATAGCTGTAGATTTTTCAAAAGCCTTTCCTTAGGAAGTTTTTCAGGTTTACAGAGGAAGAGCTGGACCCAGGAATAGCCTTCAGCCCTGCTGTAGAGCAGTCACACGGGAATGTCGGTTCAAATCTTCATTCGAAGTTAGTCAGAGCACGTTCTAGCTAAAAGTCTTACAAAGCAGAGAACAACTCTTCAGGAGCAAATGAACATCCCCTCAGAAAACAACTGCTTTTGACAGGGAAAATATCTAGTACTGCTTTTCCTTTGTTTTTATAAAAGACGCAAGTACTGAAGGCTCAATGTTTGCAAAAAATTGGGAGTGAACATATTTAGAAAAATATGGGGCAGGGAGTTCTAGGTAAATGCTGAGTTATAATCATCCATCTACTATAAATATCTGCAGTGTGAAAAAGACTTTCTCTCCCTCTGCGCTTCGGTGCTGCTGCTAAGCACTAAGCTTGCTCGTGGGTTCGTTTTAGTAATCAGGCTCTCTCGTACTTCCCGGACAGATGGCCATTCACACTTCAGTGCTCATTTAAACACATACGTCAACGATGACAGAACATTTCAGCGGAGAACAGGCCAATGTAATCTTCTAAATTCAAGGCTATCTGTCATTTTTGTTGGTTATATAAAACCAGAGTCAAAAGAAAGTAGGACTGTTCCTATTTGGAAAGCTAGAAAGAAAATGGAAAATTCCACCTGGCCGGCTGTCAACGTGAAACTCATGCAGGGCTATTTGGAATGATTTGAGAAGGTTTGAATGTCTTGCCTCTGCTGATCCATTGGCAGTTGCTCTTGGGGCCTGCTAAGAAATGGGAGAAGCTAATATCAGATTAGAGGATGTTAATGCTGGGCCTCGCAGGCTGCTCAGAGCCCCCACAAGAGCATTAATTCTATAGATCCTCTTCCAATCCGTCCCGTGTTTATAATATAATGGTCCTTCATTTGCCGCTTAAGGTGTTAGATAAGTACATGCCAGCACCTCGCAGCTGCACTCTGCAATACATGAAAGACAAATTGGAAATGGAGGGCAAAGTATCTTTCCAACGCTGCCGCTGATCCCCTGTGTTTGCTCTGAGTGGACACAGTACTTACGGGGATAAATAGACAAAATTATTTTCCGCTGCTGTCAAGCCAGCATCTTAGACAAGAAGGAAAGCATTTAAATTTAATAACATTCTCATCAGCTTCAGGGTGGGCTATGTGTAAGAAATAGAAATCTGAATCATGAAAAGAAATCTATTTGTGACATTTATGGTTCCTGCCAGTCACAGGAAGAACTTCTCTTCCGCCAAGAACGTCTACTTAACCAAGGTTATCAGCAAATGAATTTTTTTTAGTTCAAATAAACTTTACAGGCAATCTTTTGGGAACTTTGCCAAACCTACCAACCTATTAACCATTTAAAGTTCAATTAATTAGTAATTAGGAGGACAGAGTTAACACAGGGGAGCATTTAAGAAAGCGTATAGGAAATCAGCCAATAATTATCAACACAGCAACAGAAGTGTGACACAGTACGAGTTTCCAGCATATCCACCTGAGTGTGTAAAGATAATGAACATAGCAGTGGCTAAATATTTTAGCTTGCCATCCATGTGAATCTCCACTAAGTCTGCTTTTGCAGACTTAGTGTGAACCTGAGCTACCGACCTTAAAGGTAGAGAGGCTAAACAGATAGTAAATAATTTACCTAAACTTATAATGCTGTTTAATAGCTGAGCCTCAAAACTATGTTTTTCAGGAGTGCTGCCAATAATCAAGACATTTACTGTACCAGAATTTTGTCATCTGTGTCTGCAAAGGGAGATTTCTTATCAATAAAGAAAGCGCAGCAGTGGATCAACACTCCAGTCACAGTTGCTAAACAAATGGGTCTTATAAGTGAAAAACAAAGGTCACGAAAATCAGTTTGAATGCTGCTACCATTCTGAAAGTAAAAGCTGTGAAAAGCGCTGAGTTTAGGGAACACGTTTTACAAGTGAGCTAACTGCCTTTGTGCTGCAGTGACTCGCGTGGTCAGGACAGCCCTTGCCATCCTGCTGTGGACGTCGAACGCCGGCGGTGCTGGAAGTCACCAGTGCATCGCAGGAAGGCGGTCGCGATTCTTACACATGCATCATAAAAGATAAAAGTGTTATCAAAGCATTCAGTGTTTTTCTGCCATTCCTGGTACAAAAATTTAGAAACAAATGATTGGGCTGAATAAAAATCTTTGAGATAACAGAAGGAATAGAACTACTTCCAAAGGCATAAACCACACCAGCGAGTAGCTGGATTTAACCTTTGTTATGTGGTTAGTAGTGGAAAAGGCCCCTTAAACAAACTGGTCTGGTCAAACACATTGCGAAATAAAAGAAGCTGACCCAGAAGGATCCTCCGAGGCACAACAGAGGAGCGACTTCACAGATCAGCAGCTTTAACCAAGTAGGGGAACTGACCCAGGATAGGATTAGCTGGGTAGGCAAGCAGCGTGTTGCGAGCACCTGATTGAGCTGGAGCAAAACAGGAGATGAGAATGAAGTACCCTTCAGCTTCTCGCAGAACCCACTGCTAAACTTTCTGGAGAACAAGATAAATTTGAAGGAAGAGAATAATTAGCTTTTCTTCTAGAAAGTAATTCGTAATTCATTCCAACTGAAGAAAAAGGAATGGGTTTTCTGTGGAGGAGACTGAAGGTATCGGAAAGAATCTCTGTGCCTCAGCTTTTTCTGATTTAAGCTGCCTTTGTAGCTGGTGGGAGGACCTGAAGTTGAATGAATGCAGATAACAGGGCAGGGTGGTCAAGATGCATGTTCTTTTTGCAAATTGTTTTTCTGTATTTTCTAATCTTCTGTGGTTCAGGCATACAATGGGATCTGCCACATCTGGTTGACACTCCTCTATGGGAGTGTCAGCAAAGCAGAAATTGCTTCTGGGTGAACAATATTGATTTAAAATATTACTTTTTATAGAAAGATTTAATCTAAAATTAATTTACTCGTAACTATATGGAAATGCTATCACTCTTCTTGAAAGTAACAGATGACTCACTGTGCCTTCTACTGTAAGTTTTATATATTTTGCTTATGCCACCTCTGCAAAAATTGGTTAATAGTCACTATAGGCTTGGGTGCGATGTACATGAAATACTACAGATCTCCTTTGAGGAGTTCAAACTGTTTTGCTGTTCAGTAGTAGATAATAATTAGATAAAGAATTACTGAATGCTTAATTTGAATTTCTGAGTCTGGGGTTTGTTTGTTTTTCACTTACACATGATTTGACACTCCCATATGGTTTAAGATGGTTTAGAAGAGCTATGAATTTCATTTTTGCAAGCTAGTATGTTCTCACCTGTAACCATGTATTTTGAAATCCCGTTGGAAGAACAAAATGACATAAATGAGCATTATTGCAGCACTTAGATGTGCAAATGAGTTTCTTTCAATATCCCTCCCATAAGCAGATTATTAAAGTAGTAAGGGCAGTCCAAAGCTTGTTGGCCTCATCTGAATTTCTCAAAAAGTACCTTTCAGCCAAAGCGAGAGAACTATCTGTTCAGTAACCTAAATCTAAAGATTATGATTCACGATGTTTCCCTATATACAATTAGTCAGTTTACTACATGCCATCTCAGCACATTTTCCTATCAGGTATATGACTTCTTTTAGTCTCAGGATTTTTTTATACTTCTTGACTGCATAATTACTACTAATTAGGTATATTTTTAGGCTCGAGTCTCTGTCAGTAGTGTAAGCTCAGTTCCTCAGTAGGACACGTAAGCTTTTATGGGTTTTGATAGAGCTTGTGCCATTTCAAGCCTTCCCTTGAGCAGGACTGCGTTAGCCTAGTAGTCGGCAGCAACAGAAAGAATTTGCTTGGACTATCTAATTATTATTTGTGGAGGAGTTCTGTTCAGTAATATTAATGACTGTATAAATAACAAAATATCTTCTTATCGTTTTGCAAGATGTAATTCTCTTTTAATACCTGACCTTCTTGTGTTTTAATAAACTTACTGAAATTCCTTTTTTAATTATTAAACACTGTAGCTATAAAAAGAGAGAAAATGCCGTGGATATTGGCCTGTGGTTTAAATATCATAAACAAGAATTTTGCCTTTCAAATGTCAGTTGTTGAGCATTTTGTTGAATGTATGTCTTTTATTTAAAGAGGATGGTAGCTACACTGCCTGAACTGCGTTAAAAATATCAATCTATTGATATCATCAGTGCAGCCCATTTTTCTACCTTCACTTATCTCATAGTAGCTTGTACAGGGTATCCAGCTGATATCTAACTCAGCATAGAAGAGAAAGGGGCAGCCCCGTTTGTGCAAGACTTATCCTATAAAGATTACCAATTTTCTTTGTATCGTGTTAGTGCCCAGGAGTCTTGTCCCCTATAGAAAACCCGAGCACCAAGAATTACCCCAAAGACCTGCTACCAAAGGAATTACAATCTCAAATCTTTAGATTGCACGTTCCTCATATTTTTCTCATAGCTAAGTTTAGAAACTAGATGTTTCTAAGAATATTTCTGAGCAAATGGACTCTCCTCCTGCTTTCTTCAAACACACATCACACCCCAGAAACCTGAACGGCAACTCAGTTACCCGAACGGGAAGTTAACAGATGAGCACAATAGCAGTAGCAGATGTGAAATCACTGGCCGTGATTCACTCAGGGAAGACATGCCTGTTTCTCTCTAGAGAAAGACGTTTGCGTGACATGTCAGCAGCAGGTCTGCAAGGCAGAACCACTAGGAAGAAAGACTTCAAGGGCTAATGAATCTTTAAGAAAAAAAAACTTTTAAGTAACAAGGTTGTCCATGCACAAGGTAAAGTAGCTTTGAAAAAATTCTTTAAGCTCGATTTCTTCAAGTAAATCAGAAACCCTTAGCAAACTAATAGCCAGTGCCAGCATAGTACAGTTGAACCTCCTTGTAAATGGAGCAGGAAAGAGGGACTTATTAAAATAAGATAAAGATTGGTTAGGTAAAAATTATCCCAAACTTGCAGAACACTTATGTCCAAGTTTTACAGAAGTATCTGTATTTGTTTGTGAAATAAGAAAAGAAGAAACTGCAAGTTTTTTCTTCCTTTTGTTTTCTGAAAGTAAGTTATGCTTACCATTAGCAGAGTGCTTGAATAACATCTTTTGCTACCTCATACCCTAAAAAAAACAGTTTGGAAAATTGTGAAACCCTATTTCAGATGGAGAGAGCAGTCTCTTAAAAAGTTAGAATCCAATCTACAGCCATCTTAGCTCTGTAAAACAGATCATTATTTGATTATCAGACACACATGCCAAGTCCTAAATTAATATTAAAGTCAGTGATGGGACCTGAACTTTGATCTGGTGGCTTCCCAGGTGAGTGCTCTGCACTTGAGGTAATAGAGTAATTAGACAGCTTTTCTCTCTGAAGGATAATTGCTAATACATGTTAGCTGTTGGAGAGGAAGCCCTCCTGAGGAGCAGATACGGGTTTCCTTTTTCATTAAAAAAGAAACTGAACTTTTTCAGTGGTTAACCTTCAGCATATTAAAATGTTTAGTGCCTAAATTAGATGGAAGTGTTCCTCTGAGTAACAAACAATTAAACATAGCAGACAAGTGGGAAGGTAGGACTATGGTTCTGAGGCAAACCTAGAGTGACGATTAAGCAAAAGATGCCCTGCTACCCATTCGGTGTAGGCGTAACCCACTGTACTGCAAGCCAGCATACAAGTAGTACAGTTGTTGATACAGGTAACGAATCTGCGTGATCCTCAAGAAGCTCTGAAACAGTCTGTACCTTGCCTGCAATTATGATTTTTCAGAGGTGACACCCGAGATGTGTCACGCTACGCGTGTGTGAATCTCTCTGCTTACAAAGTGCAAGGGTTCAGTTTCCTCATTTTTTCTGAACTCTGCTCGTGCTTTTGGAGAGTCATAAACCTACTTATATATATGCATACACATTTATTAAATAGAACAGATTAATAAATGCCATTTGATCTAAATCTGTTCTAATCTTAGCAAATTAAGATTACCCTGACCCATACAAAGAAAGAATATCGAGTCTTAAAAAGTGTAGATACCCAGAAATTCTGACATATGAAAGAGAACTGTACACCTCGTGAATACAAAATGTAATACCACGTCAGAAGCTCTGTTTGGTGCACTAAAATGTGCAGTAGTTTTCCTGTTGACATGAATTAAACCAGATATAGAGTCTAAATCATTTAGGTCTGATCCTGTCTTCCCTTACATCATCTGTGCTCATTAGCATTTTAAAGACTGAATGTCCAGTGGGTATGAAATGCAGTTCATCTATTGAGTCTCAGAAGATAAATACCAAGATTTTCATTTCCTTTTCGGTATTTTTACTTCCCAGAAAATGTTTTTGCTTTCAGAAATGCAACAGAAGATATATCTCAATATATTACAGGGGAGTGCATTCTGTTGCTGGACAGATTCCATGGGCTTCGTCTGTCTGGTGACTCTAAACGAGAGCGACAAAGATCCCTTCAACTGGGTTTCAGTGCTAATAGGAGATAGATTGGAACAGCAAAGCATCCTTTCCTTAATTCGTTTTTTTTTTAATTTCCTGCTCTCACAAATTTTCTGCACCATCTCTTGCTTTCTACATCTTTCCAGGCTGACGTGGCATTCCTGGAACTCAGCAATTCCTGTCAATCACGAAGACTTAAGGCCACTTCCAGAAAATCGGAACGATCAGCACAGCAGAATTAGTGCTGTAGGAACAAGTGTCATGTCAGCAGCAGTGGATGGAACCCTTTACAAATTGCATTAAAAAAGGAGAGGCTATGATTCCTCACCCCTGGAAACAGAGTGAAAACCCATTATCACAGAATCACAGAATATTCGGGGTTGGAAGGGACCTCTGTGGGTCATCCAGTCCAACCCCCCTGCCAAAGCAGGGTCACCTACAGCAGGCTGCACAGGACCGCGTCCAGGCGGGTCTTGACTATCTC
>Ga0065711_1005431_pt1 | contig 32349 bp, 24 predicted proteins | sample Hoacrofraction12_FD_59098 | JGI IMG/M metagenome (GOLD analysis project Ga0065711, IMG submission 59098) | Hoatzin crop microbial communities from Cojedes, Venezuela - Epithelial fraction 12 v2 (version 2) | ecosystem: Host-associated > Birds > Digestive system > Esophagus > Crop | place...
AGGGACACCGCTAACTAGATCAGGTTGCTCAGAGCCCTGTCCAACCTCGTCTTGAATGTTTCCAGGGATGGGGCCTCCACTACCTCTCTGGGCAACCCGTTCCAGTGTTTTCTCTGAGGGGCAGCAGCTAATCCAGAGACTGTCAGTTATATATGGTGAGAATTACTTTTCTACATGTGCAATGCTTTATGTTTATCATAGATAAAGAACATCCTCATTGTATTGCTCAGCTACCTGATAACCTAACAACCTTCAATAATTTTTCTCGGTTGGATTTTGGTTTTACTGTGTTGAATAATTTAGTATCAACAGCAAAACTTTTCTCTTTGCTATCAATTCCCTCTTACAAAATCCTTATAGCTATAAGTTGTGCAGGAGAGGCAGTTTCCTGAGTGACTACTTTACTTTTTGAAAAAATGGGAAGCTGTATGGTGAATGAGGCAGGAGTTTGTCAAGGAGAAAGGAAAATCCCAGGTGCCATGCTACGTACATGTTTAGGGAAGAACATTTGCTTGACTTTGCCTGACACTTCATGGTTTGTTTTAAGGTAGCATCTGTGCAAAAACATAAATTTTGTGTTGACTGCACTGCATATAGTAAGTACATATAATTTTACATAACAACTGAGCCACTTTGTATCTTATAGTTTGCTGGCTGAAAATCTTGCAAACTGATGATGACAGAATTTCACTATTGCTGTTTGTTAGCCTGCTTACTCACTGGCTCTGGAAGCACTGAAGATGCATTTGTATTTGCAGGAAAACTATAGCTGCTTGGAGACCTGAAGCTGGGTTTTCCCCTTTCCTACATGAGAAGAAAACAATTTGATGAAAAAAAAATGTTCTCTTTTGTCTGAGCAATCTGATCATTACTATACTCCAAGCTGGGAACATCAAGGGAGTGCTTGTGAATTCTTGTGCTATCTGCTTAAAATCAAGACTATAGCTTATGAAGTTGCTTCAAAGTAATTTCTATACAGCATGGAAATGACTAAAAAAATTGCATATTCAGAATCCATTTAAAGATTTGTATTTCATCTTCTATATTGTATTCATTCATGGAGATAAATAGTGTTGGGATCTTAGGAAGTTTTCTAGCCTGTGGCTATCTTACTTGGGGCTCGATAGGTTTTTTTCCAGCACTTCAATGTATCTGATAATAAATCTACCCTTAAAATCAGAGTTCCAGGACCCTATATTTTCTCACCATTTCTATTACTTAAGGATGAAGTATTTTCTGAAATTGCCAGACAAAACTAAATGCAGGATAATGTGTGCTTACTTACATAATGTACTATAATGTGTACGTGCTTCTCTTCTGCTTAACATAACACACCTCTGACAAAGCTCAAATACTTGATACAGTATTTGAAGAGGGAGTTAGGTCCAAAAGCTGCCTTTAACTAAGGAGATAAGATTCTCTGGGTCTGCACCGACACACTACTTCAGACAGAGGCATGCACACAGGTACTCATGTGATTGTCTCCATTTTTTGCCAGCACACTTCTGGATCAGTTTTGGCCTGGGCCAACTGGCACGCTCCAGGCAACGTCTGAGCATGCCTGGGGCATAGCACAGGGCAAGAAATATTCTCCATAGTTCACCTGAACGGGGGAAAAGCAGGAATACATCTGGACACATGCTGTGTACTACCAACTGTGATTTACCAGTAGAGTGCTCATTTCTTTTGGAAGCTGAAACACCTCAGAGGTCACTCCCCACTGCTTCAGTCTCAGCTGGAATTCCTGATGCCCCTTATGTGCCTATGAACATTTGCAAACAGCCTTTTGTTTTTTTGGCTCACCCTCCTGAGAGGTCAACATCTTTCAGAAAGAAATCTCTTGAAACTCATCTCATAACTTTTAATGAAAGATGTTCTGCATTGTTAGACTGGTCCTGCTTTTCATATGCATGCTAATGCAAACATCATGCTTTTGTATGCTCTAAGATTACTGTTGTAGTATAACTAAAGAAGTAGCAGAGCAGTGCCATCTGTGATGCTGAGAATCTGAACGTACAGTGTTTATTCAGTTATGAAGGGTTTATTTTGCAAATACGCACATGAATGAATCCCTGTAGAATAAACGAGGTACAAAGTGTTTCATTCTGCCCAAGTTATGTTGCGTATCTGATGCCTTTCATCTTCAGCTTCCCGATTTATTCTTTCGTAAAGACCCAGGAGGGGACTGTTTGACTTCCCAGCAGAGGCCATTTCTCTTCTTAAAAGACTTGCAGGGCTGTTGACTCCTTCCGAAGTTCCTTCTGGCCCAGAGGCTCTCTGATCCATCTGTGCTTTCCAGCCTAGAAGATCTCAGGAAGTTCCCACCTCATTTCTTTGCCATTTCTCTACTACGTGCTGGGTCAGATGTGCTTCTGGAAAGGAATTGTGGTAGTGTACTGAGGTACCAGTGAGATTTACTACCCATATAAAAACCACAAAGAATTTGCAACAAACATCAAGATTAAAGACTGAATCTGTAAACTCAAACAGTTTTGTGTTTCTTTGATTTTTTCTTGGAAAAATGTCTCTTCTTAAAGATAGACCTCTGGTAAACCTGGGCAACAACAAATTCTAGAGTACAATCTGATATTAGAGAAGCATTTAGAAACATTTTTTTTTTCCCTGATTAATATTGAGGAATTGTACGGTGGTGTGTTTTTTTGTTTGGTGTAGCTTATCTGTGGCCTCCCTACAAGTCAGAGGAAAGAGAAATCCCGTGCTACATAGACAGTTCAACAGCTTCACAGAATCACAGAATCACTGAAAGGTCGGGGTTGGAAAGGATCTCTGGAGATCTAGTCCAACACTCCTGCCAAAGTAGGGTCATCTAGAGCAGGCTGCACAGGACCTTGTCCAGGCAAGTCTTGAATATTTCCAGAGAAGGAGAATCCAAAACCCCCCTGGGCAGGCTGTTCCAGTGCTCTGTCACCCTCAAAGTTCTTCCTCATGTTCAGGTGGAAATTCCTATGCATTCATTGTGTGCCCATTGCCCCTTGTCCTGTCGCTGGGCACCACTGAAAAGAGTCTGGCCCCATCCTCCTGACACCCACCCTTAAGATATTTATAGGCATTTCTAAGGTCCTCTCTCAGCCTTCTCTTCTTCAGGCTAAACAAGCCCAACTCCGTCGATCTTTCCTCGTAGAAGAGGTGCTCCAGTCCCCTCATCATCCTCATAGCCCTCCTCTGGACTCTCCCCAGTAGCTCCTCACCTTTCTTGAACTGGGGAGCCCAGAACTGGACACAGTACTCCAGATGGGGCCTCACTAGGGCAGAGGAGAAGGGGAGGAGAACCTCCCTCGACCAGCTGGCCACACTCCTCCTAATGCACCTCAGGACATCATGGGCCTTCTTGGCAACCTGGGCACACTGCTGGCTCATGGTCAACCTGTCATCCACCAGCACTCCCAGGTCCCTCTCCACCGAGCTGCTCTCCAGCAGGTCCACCCCAAGACTGTACAGGTGCATGGGGTTGTTCCTCCCCAGGTGCAGGACCCTGCACTTGCCCTTGTTGAACTTCATCAGGTTTGTCTGCACCCAACTCTCCAGCCTGTCCAGGTCTCGCTGAGTGGCAGCACAGCCTTCTGGTGTATCTGGCACTCCTCCCAGTTCTGTGTCATCAGCAAACTTGCTGAGGGTACACTCCATCCCTTCATCGAGGTCATGGATGAATAAGTTGAATAAGACTGGGCTAAGTACTGACCCCTGGGGAACCACACTAGCTACATGCCTCCAACTAGACTCAGTGCCACTGATCACAACCGCTTAATGAGTTTGGCCTAGACCCTAGTATTAATGATCGTGGGGGTCTGTTATTAGACATCTAAATAAAAAAGTTACAAAGCTACAGAGCAACTTTTGCTGTCTTACTGGGTTTATGGATGCTCACTGTTGAGACATAGGAACATTTATCTTTAGAGGAGTAAATATATGTTTAGATCATTAACATTTGAACATTCATATGAAGCGTTTTTCCTTTGGTATGTCATAGGAATGATTAAGTTAACACAAATTTTAGTATTCTTGTATGAATAAGCATAATACCAAGAGAGTACATGAAGAAGAACAAAAGGGTTTGAAATTTATACTAAAGGTTTCAGTTTTTTCTACTTATCTAAAATTACAACATTATGACCTAAGCAATAATTATTTTCAGGGATTAAGTAGGTTTTTTAAGAAGAATTTTGTGCAAGATACGGTTTCTAAATAAACTTAGTTTCGTTTTACCTCTGTCTTGCTTTTTCTAACTTGAGAAGTGTGAGGTTGCGCTAATGTGAAATGGTGGTATTATATAACTTCCCAAAATGGTTGCTTTGGAGACATCTTTTTTTCTGACTCCTTTGTTATTCATCCTTTCTACTGTTTTTGGTACTAATTTCCAGTAGGTCAGTCACTGTCAGTTCCACAAGCACAGGACAGTCCTCTCTACGGCCCTGAACTATTCATTTTTTAAACAACTGTTCTAGGATGTGTCACCCTCACTTCCATTTTTTAATTAATTATATAGTAATTAGAAGTAGCTTACTTTCCATCTTTTATTCTTTTGGAAATGGCACATTCTCATTATTTCTAATTTACTTCTTTCCAAGTATCTTGTATAAATGCTGGGAAATATGCTGCAGGATCATTTAAAAGCAAGTAAACAAAATAAATCAGCCAAAATAAAATATGTGGATGCAAAGAAGAAAATAAAGCATTAGAGAGGAGAAAAAATATGAGATCTTGGGTAGTCAAGATTCTTTGCATTAAGTTTTTTAGTTGCATGGGTACTGCTCATTTTTTCTTTAACACATCTTTGTGGTTTTTAACTCTTGGCAGTTTCACAAATGCTGCAATTTCTGTTTTTGCTATTCACAGCAGCAAAAAGATAGTTTAGTCAATTTTGTGACTCACTAGCTGTTAGTTACAAGGAAACCTCTGCTCTTTTCTTTCATATGCTGAAGAGGTTTGGGGCACTGCCCTTTCTTTTGCCCAGAGGCAGGGAAATGAATCATTACAATAAATCTACTTTTATTTAACCCCCAATGGATTTTAATGCTGGTACTTTATTGGTTTATTTTGTGTATAAAACAAAACAAAACAAAACAAAGCAAATGTCGCCCTTTAGAGCAGGGCATCAGTAAACTGAGTGGCAGATGCTCTCTATTAACCCCTGCCCTCCCACCGGAGGAAGGGAAAAAGGAGGAGAAGGAACAGAAACTAATAAATTGAATATAATAGCTTTTACTGACACTAATAATACTAATAATATTAATAATAGGAGGAATAAAACAAAATATACAAAAACGACATGGTTTTTCCTGGAGCTGGGTGCCAGGCGCTGGTGTCCTGCCAGCAGCTGCCAGGCAGCATCAGGAAGCCTCTGACTGGACTTAGCAGCAGAAAGGATCCGGACTCAGGGATGCACAGATCAGGATCTGGATCAGGATCGCAGGCAGGACAACGAACAGGGTCCTCTTCAGAAGCTGGCCATAGACAAAGAAAGTGAGATCCTCATGATCCCCCAGCTCTAAACTGAGTATGATGTGCATGGCATGGAATACCACGTTGGTCAGTATTGGGTCACCTGTCCTGTCCGCCCCTCCCGGCAAGTGCGACCCTTTACATCTCCTCACTTTCGGGACCTAAGAGGTCTATTGGTGACCCTGGTTGCTATAGCAATAATTATAAAGAGGGGCCATTTTCTGCATTCCTTTCCTACCGTTAGCTCAGTATAACTATAAACATTAGGTGTTATCAGCTTTGGAGCAGACACTGTGAAAATGTGCAGCCAGCTTCAGAAAAAAGCAGTTACTTAGAAGAACTTTGCTGTAAGAAAGATTCACTAAAAGAAAATCAGTTCTGTTTTAACCAAAACCAGGACAGCAAAACAATCAAATATTTTGCCTTCTTTGTGTCAGACCTTTTAAAGGCACAATTTTCCACAAGCTTTTGGTTCTAAATGGCATCCAGTTCTCAAAACATAATTCCTAAGGCCCGATCATACAAAACATGAAGGAAAAAATGGACAGAGATTGTGTTTTGTATTGCCTGCCTGCTGGCCGAAAGAACTAGCTGAATTTGAATTTCGAAACAACAGGAACTCATGTCTTTCAGTAGACTTTCTCATCAGAGTAAAAGAAGAACCCACAGAGAGTTGGGACTTTGTGTATCAAAACACAGTACTTATTTGGGACTGACAGCAAAAGCTCTAACTGCTCCCAAGAGAGTAGAAAGTTTGGAGTGAAGCAAGAAAAAATCTACTGGGAAACAAATGGAAAAGGGAAAAATAACACCCCTGTAGTTCAGAGCACTCTGAACTACACAAGGAGCACTCTGGTAATATTAAGTTCAGATGAAGTAACCAAATGTGTCTGTTCGTGATGGACAAAATGCACGCATAGAGCAACAGCTCAGAATTGCTGGACATCTTGCAATAGCCAGAGAAGAGGGAAGATGATTCTGTCTTAATGGCAAATATGATCACAGATTGTTCTGACTTCTGAACACTCAGATACATTTGCTTCCTTGCAGATTTTATGAGACAAGTCAAGAGAATCACTGCCAAACTTGCTAAACAGAGCTGAAGGGAACACCTCTCACCCCAAAATCTTGAGTTCCACCCGAATTCTAATTTAGAAAGAAGATAACCTTTGAACTACAAAAACATAATGCCAGCTACCAAATCCAGAGATGGCAGGAGATATCCTTTGAAGAAACAAGTAAAATTGATCCTGTGTATGTACAATACACTTGCTTCCTCTCCAGTACAGCATGTTGCTAGAATGGTGGGGACTGACAGTTCCGGTTACCAAATGGAGTTTAATCCTGGAGACAAACTCAAAGTTCACGTGATAGTACAATAAATAAATAGTGATATATTTATATATTAATTTTATAGTCACCAAAGTTTTTCTAAAGCTAAAATAAGTTCAGATTATTGGTATATTCTTGAGGAATTGACTAAGATATCTGCTGCCTGTGCAATATGCCCCGACAAAACCTCCGCTTGTTTAAGGGGAAATGCATGAGAGAGATCTTCGTTAATTTTCAGTGTGGAGACTGGCAATCAAAGTTAGACATTAATCTGATACATGAAATATATATGAATCTGTTGTTTCAAAAACTGTAGATTTATACTGATGAGATAAACTTCAGTCTATATAAATTGAATATCAGCATCTCACCTGCTGAGAATGAAAGATTAAATCCTCATTATTTAAGAAAATAATAGTAGTTTAAGAAAATAATTGTAGTTTAAATCAAGATGAAAGAGTTTTCCACTTCTCAGATTTTGTTCAAGAAACAAAAAATGTGCAAAGAAATTTGATTTTTTTTTCCAATATGAAAAGTAAAGACTAACCTAGACATGTCCACAAATGAATCGAGTTCTCCCTTTAAAATTGCATCTCTTTTTAGGCAGCCCTCGATAATAATGCTTGGACAAGATAAAATGAGGTACGGCAGAACAAAGATCAGCACAAATAATGCAGCACCTGTTCCATTCAATCGATTTTCACTTTTTAAATGGGAATTATGAGGTACTAATCCTCTGTCATGTAACAGCTGGGTCGTATGGAGGGTAACATCAGTAATTGTCAAAGTACATCCTTAAGCTCACTTCAGTGGTGTACACTGAGCCCCACAGAATTCAGCTTAGAAAATAGGAGACTATTATATAGTACAATACAGACACAAAATAATGAAGGTGCTTAAGGATGATGTTCTGCTAGAAAAGAACATTAGTTGGTCTTGCTGTTTTAGCTTAATTTAGTGCTTCAAGGGACTGAGAAATTGTCTTGTCTTTGTTACATTGCCTAAAGAATCTGGAAAAACTCTGAATAAAAATCACTTAGATATCAATAGGGCAACAGAAGGGGAAAACATAGACATCTAAATTGATAAGAGAGAATGAAAAGACTTCTACCTAACCCAAATAGCTCCTTGAGAAGCGAAGGTTTTTCTCAGAAAGCTGCTTCTGTGCCTGAAGTTCACCTGTCTAGCAACTGAGGTGATAGTGTAAGGATATTTATTTCACTTAACTTTAGTTACTCTAGTCAGCACAAATTGTCAGGCACTTCAGGAAAATAGCTTATTCCATCTTTAAAACAGGTACAGGATGTCTGTTTCTACCCTTACAAAGGAAACCAAAATTGCCAGTCTGGCTAAGGGATCCTTTCCTAAGTGCTTGTTCCTTCCCATATTTGACCATGTAGAGTTACCATATTGGATGTCCTACAACCCTGAGAGACCTGGGTTAGCAGGCAAGCTTGAGTTGTGTTTGACATTGTGTTTTGCAGCAGGTAGTGCAGTACTAGCTGCAAACTGGTGCTCATGAGTTTTCCACAACAGCCTCCGTTCCCAATCTCATGGCTAAAGAGAGCATTCTTCACCCAGGCAGTAGGAAGAGATTCAAAGGAATGACTCCGCTGTTTTTCAGAATTCCTTAACATTAGCCTTATACCCTGGGTTCCCTCCAGCATGCTTGTCAAACCTGCACTGCCCTACAGCCCCGAGGTATGAGCACAGACACAGATGAGATGAGAAACATTGGCTTTGTGGCACGGAGTTTGGAATATCCAGCCAAGGATGGTGGGACTTGAGTAAAGGTCTTTATTTCTGGGGCAGTATACAAAATTCACATTAAAAAGTTATTGATTAAAAGCATGAATCATACAGTGAAACGTCTGTCTGGGAAGCAGAAAATGTGTGTGTGAATCCTATATGGTCAAGGGGCTAAAACCCATCCTGGCTGAGTGCTTTAACCAACATATGGAAAATGGGCAGCCCTCCTCTGGTTGTATCTAAAAGGACCGTGAGGCTTTCCTTCGTACCAAATACACAAGTGAGATGTCTGAATGAATTGATTTCTGGTTACAAATCTACTCACTATAGGAATCGGAGGTGTATGTATAGGCAATTGAGGCATATGTCTAAGGAAAATAATGAATTTTAAATATACTCCCCTCTCTGCCATTTTCTACTAGTCACAGGCAGTCTCAAGGCTCGTGTTTCTCCATTTCTTATGAAACGAACTCAGGCATCAAAGTCAAATTCTCTTTTTTTTTTTTTCCACCTGGTCCCTTTCCTTCTATTTCACTAATGTATAATATTTTCTCTTCTTCTTGCCAGGTGCTTTCTCCTGTGAGAGTCTTGAGGTAGAGAATTAATGTCAGAGAATGTGTGAAGAAGGTATTAATGTTAATCTGCTACTACAACGATATTTTCGACATAAGCTCTGTAACAACAGTACTGTGTAATGCAGGACAAGAGATTGAAATAACTGTGAAATTACCTAGCATTTTAAGGGTCACATTAGCTGCAAAGATGTATGCCAGGGTCTTATGCAAAACAGTGGTACTGGAAACAATTAGATATTGCCAAATAGGAGAGAACATCTCTTACAAAGCTGAACAGAATTCGTGACCTGTGTCAAATAGCAAACTCTTTAATATGAAGTATATGAACTCTGTACACAGTAGCCTTGAACAGAGTGCAGTTTTTGGCAGATCTTCATCTGATTATCAGCTGTTCTTATAGAGCTCACAAGGTCACTGTCCAAAAGAATTAATGTACTCTTGTCATGATTCAGGAGAAAATTTAATAAGAAACAAGAAGATGACTTTGCATCGCTGTTTGTTATAGATTTAACTGAACCCGCCTCTGGTATAAAATATGACTGTTACTAGTTCAGGTCGGGTGTCTCCAGGTCAGGAAGCGTGTTAACAGATAAGAGTGGGTGCAGAGCAGACTGTGATTAGAAGCCTGGAAATGTGCTGCATAGTAAAATGCTTGAGAAGTTGCCAAAGAGAAGGTTAAGGGGGCACTTGACCAACACTGATGAATATTGACATGGAGGCATGAAATTTAGACATGTATCTGAGTCTAGAAGACAAATAAAACTAGATCCAGTGTTTGGAGCACTAGAAATGAGCTGCAGATTCTTGACTTTGCTGACAGTTAACCATGGCAAGGATTTTACAAAGCACTATGGTGAATTACCTGTTCCTTGGCTGTTTTCCCTCCATTTGGGTTTGGGGGTTTTAGTTGTTTTGTTTTGGGGATTTTTTTTTTTCGCTCTTGAAGGGAAGCCCTCGTTTAAACAGCAGTGAATTTAGGAAGTTGTCTGACATCTGCCATATGCCTCAAACAGCAGTTCTCAAGCGGGAATTTAGAACAAAAATTGAGGAAAGGGGTGGGTGAGTCACCGACAAGCCCATGGAATCCAAAAGGGAAATGTGAGGAGGAGGAGCCATCTTTAACTGGTAAGAGCTCACTGGTAGAGAAGTGAGCTCTTACCAGGAAGGTTTAAATTCCTTAGCTTTCTGCCTCCTTCCCTATGTTAAGAACCACGTGCCAAGCAGCTGCTGCTGGGGATGCGCAGAGGGCATACTTTGAGAAACGTGACTGCAAAGGGTGCCAGACATGGTAATCCTGCGGATGTCTTCTGGCCATTTAACTTAAATACTGCCCACTTCATACTGAATATATTTTTTATCTGTATACTAGTTATTCAATTTGTTATAAAAAATGCCACACTCAAGAAAAAAATTGAAGTTTTTTCTGATAGTTATATTTTGTGACTTTTGTACCAAGTTATACATTTGATGATCACTTTAAAATGGCATTTTACAATAATATTGATTTCTGATTGTAAAGCAGGAACTGATGAGATAACCTACTTCCCAAAAAAAGTTAATTTTTCCTCAAGTTATATTGCAACAGTAAGCAACTTCTCAGCTGCCCCCTGCAAGATCTCACAAATCATAACAGAATTTTTCAAACTGAGAAGCTACGCCAAGAGCCTAAATCAGTATTGCAAGCGTGTCAATATATGACTTCAATTTCAAAATCAGTCAGTGCTTAGAAACTTCCACTGACCTCTGTGGAAGCCTCTCACTACTGAGTGTTTTAGAATAAGGTTTCTTTTTCAGATTCAGTAATAATGGAGAAGCCTAATTTGTGTCTTGAAGTCTTAAAAATATTGGCTCTGTTCTTATTCATGATATCTCACTCATATAGTCACAATTCTTGGCAGTTTGAGGCCGGGATTTTTTTTTATGTGATAATAAAATATTAGAATTTAATTTAAAAAAATTCTTAACGCTGTAAAATGACAGAGAGGCCAATAGAATAATTGACTGTGAAAGTAGCTCCAAAGTAGGTCATACGGCCAAAAGCAAAATCTACTTCTGTTGTGCTATCATATTCGTACAGATGTGCCACTAGTATTAAGGATATTTTAAAAATGACAAAGCCAAGAAAGTTTAAAGTTAATTGACTTGACTTGCAGAAGTGCTGAGTACCCACAAATCTGACCGAAGTCAATAGGAGCTGCAAGCATTTAACAGCGCTGGAAATCAAGGAGCATGTTACTGTTTACTTTTAGCTTATGCTGATATGTCTTTGTAAAGCTAGGATTTCCAACAATGAGAGCTTGTGATTTCTGGTGGCACAGCACTGTATGAAGCCCCCAAGCCTTACAAAGAAGTCTGCCAATAGCATTAGCTTCTTGGGTCTGTTTAATGAGACTAGTGTGAAGGCCATCTTCCATGAACACGTCCCAGAGCCCTGCAGAAGTCTCAGCAGGTCATTCATGGGATTGCACTGGTCTTTGGGCAAAGTAGAGGTTATGGGCACTTTAGACTGAATGAAATTCTCCCCTGAGAGGGCTTCCCACTGCTGAAGGCTCATGGAGGACAGGGAGATACTTGATAAAACTCAGTGAATATGCTTAGCATAAACGTCTTACTGATTGTGACTGTTATGAGAGAGAAAGGGAGTAAAAGAATATAAATATTTCTCCCTTAGTCTTTTCCTTATTGACCCTGTTCCTCTGAGGTTCTGTCTGTTCAAAACATGGTAATATTGCTGGTATCACCCGTTCACTTGGTAAAGTTGGAAACTATCAATCTAAGACAGTTCAGCTGGAAAAAAAAAAAATTATTTCTTTCTCAAGAGTAAAAATAGTTTGCTATCACTTGAGTGATACCTGAAAGAATAGGCAATAACATAAGAGATGGGGAAGAGGACTCCTCTATGTATGCAATAGCCTCAAATCCAGAGATCTTACGTTTTCTATATATTGAAACTTCCAATAATGTACTACATGTGTAGAAAAACTGGAACACTCAAGGTATCCTGAAAACAGTTCTTCCGTCAAGAACAAAATAGGATCAGCATTGTTGACTATGTCATGTCAAATGTTAATTTTTTTTTTTAGCTTTTGTATATGAGTTATATAAAATGCCAAGTGCTGGATTGTCTTGAACTAAAAGGTGAAACCTCTTACAGGAAATGTTGAATCCTTTTCAAAATATTTTTTGTTTGAACAGGAGATTAATTGGAAATGTCTTGCTCGAGCAGTTTAGTTTTTGCTAATTGGGGGGAGAAAAAAATGAAGAAAACTCCTTTTAGCTGCCACTCTTGGAACTCAGGAATCAATCATTATTGTCTCAGAAAAACATATTTATTTCTTAATCAGCACATTTGAGCATTGCCAGCAAGAGACGTAGGATTACATTTAGCTGAACTTTGATAGGACTTGACAAATATGTGGAAATTCACAGCGTGCGTTCACAGTATTAGGTGGACTGTTTATAACCCTTTGATGTTGCTTCACTGGAAACAGCTAAATAGAACAGATAAGCACATTTGAACAGTACAAAGCAGTCATCTAAATGACACCATATTATTACTTTTCCTCTATGTAGAAGACACTGGAGATCCTTTATTAACTACAGAAAAATACAGAGCCTTATTTATGTCCTGATCCCAGGAGGAGCAGGAGCACCCGTAATTGTTAGGATGCTTTCTGTACTAGAAGATGACTTCAGCAGAGGCTTTAAATGTTCAGCGCCTCTCAGTTTCAAGCCATTAGCGTTCATCTTCCTCGAGGGAATATAGACTTATTATTCACACATGAAATGAGACACTGCTGAGTTTAGCAGCCCTCATAGCTCTTTCTATCTTAGTGTCATGATGAGTAAGTGACACCAATATGTGTTTGCAGCCTAGATTAAGAACTTGCTTGAAGAGGGCGGTGCAAGGCAAGGTGACAACTGTCCTGGGTGGTAGCTGCTACGCCTGGGCTGATGATGTTGCTCTACCTGTAATGGCTCCTTCTCCTCCATTATGTTCACAGTAAATGTGACAGGACAGGACCATATGGTACAAAGGCAACCCTTTCCCTTTCCCGTGAAAGGGAACCCATTGTTCAGCCTGAATCTGGGATGTGACAGTAGGGTGGCTGTCATATTCAAATGGTCTTGTTCTATGTTGCAGGATCACCATGGAGTTGTGGGTTTAGTTCGGAGGAGACTCTTGAACACATTTTCACAGGAGATAGGTCCCATGTTTAGAGTAGGATTAAAACCAAACTGGATTAGGCTGTCATCCAACAGTAATTAAGTAGCTCAGCTGAAGTTCAGGCTCTTGGGATGCTACAGCAAGATGAGAGAAATAGTTTAACTGCTGATTCAGGGGAGTGACTTTCAAAAGGGTATCTGCACATGTCAAGAAGAAGGTGGTTTTGCTGTGCTATTCCAAAAGTTGTGCTGCCATACCTTCACTGCTCTCACTACCCGTTCATGCCACAATTAAGGCTAAATATCTCCATCCATGTTATAAGCACACTTTCACTTTGTAGGGGGGAAATAGCCTGTGCAGCCTGAGTGTGCACCTCCACAGGCCCTTGCAACTGCCCTGGGGTAAGGGTAAGGGCACCCACAGTTCTAGTGCTATTTCTAGGGAGCACAGTAATATATCTTGCTTTGGTATCCCCATAAAATAAATTTACTCTCTTGTAGTATCCTGTATTTTGGAGCCTAGACTCTTCCAACCACCAGGATTCTGTTATATACCATTGCTTTTTGTTGGTTTGTTGTTGCTTTTTTAATTTTTAATATGCTTTTACTTAATATAGCAATGATCACAGCAAATTATTTGTAAATCGATAGCACAGTCATTGCCAAAAGACTCTGTGCCCAGACAAAGACCACAGTGAAGCCATGAGGATTGCCACCAGCCTGAGTCAGAACTGCCATTCTCAGCTGCTGAAATGATTCTTGACTGTGTATTTCTGCCACTATAATAAAAAAGAAAGGGAGGGTTTTTAGAGCCCCTCTGTGGGCATGTGATGTTCAAGCTTCCAGCTTTTGAACTGTGGCCAAATGTGTCCCCCAGAGCTAGCACATCGCACGTTCCCAGGGCCCCTTCTCTCTCCACCACATGTCCCAGGACAGCACTGTCCAAAAAGCACAGCCGCTTTTCCTTTGCTCATCCTGTAGAAGATATGCAGCCTCTGGGTAATTAGTTTTAGTCAGCGTTGTGAGCAACTATATTGTAGTGTATTTAACAAATACTTTCAGACTATAAAACCAAAAATAACTAAGAGAAGCATCTTTTTATTTTCTCTGTCTACTTTATCTTTCCAAGACATCAACTATAGGACAAGTATATCTTTGTTATTGTCAGTAAACCAGCATTAAATCAATATGATTCCTGAGGACTGTAAAGAACTTTGCATCAAGAGAAAGCTGAATTACTGAAGACTAAAATAATAAATACAACAATTACTTTATTTGCTTCATAGCATGAGATCTAGCCACTGAGTTCATTTGTATTTCTTCCCACTCTTGGAAAATTATTGAAAAATTTGTTTAGAAAATTGTATTTTATGTTCATCCAAAGCAAGCACACTCTGGAATTCATATTCACATAAGACCATGGAAGGCTTTATATTTTTAGTAGAAAAATATCTTGTGCCATTTTCGTGGTTGTCTAATCTGAAATCATACATGCCACATTCAAAGAACTGTGGGAAAGTGAAGTGACTGTATGGTAGTGCAGAGTGGACATGAAGTGAAGAAACAGGAATCTTATAAATAATAGATGAAATTGCTTCTTTTCTAGTAAATAAGTGCAAGACAAGAGTGATACACTATGTTCCCCACAAGGCCACTGTAACTATGGCAACCATGATACACGTACTGTCTTCATTACAGATTAGCCATATAAATATCTAACTGATGGACCACACACAGTGTATGCTTGCACTGTAGCCACTCTCCAGCTACCTTTATATTGCTAGGAGTTGTCTTCATGTCTCTTCTTTATATTTTTAGAAACTTTACAATATCTCCAAAGGTAAAAAAAAATATTACAGTGCATCCAGCTACAGTTCCTTCTCACGTAGTAAGTCAAGACTGTTTTCAGTGAGAGGCAGAGTATTGATGTTTGTCTATAGGTGCATGCCCACGGACGTCGGGCATGGCCACCAGCCCCAGGGCACTTTAATCTCCCTCCTTTCAAATTCCATTTTTGAGACTCACCTCTTTTGGAAAGAACTGTTTTAGGCAATATTGTAGTTTGATATATGTGTTGCACATCACTTAGACTATAACTTAGAAAGAGAGGCTTATTTTGTACATTCTTTAACTGCCTTGTATTAGCTTTGGCTGCAGCTGGGGAAAATTATACGAGATTTTTCAGGACATGTAATTTTCAGCTGCCTCAGATCAGACTGACCTGTTCATACTGCAGACGGATAAAGCTCTTTAAACCCTCAATGTGCATGCCAGGAACCATAGGGGCATGAGGCTGAGAAGAATTCACACCACGTGTTAAGTCTTCGTACCTCATAATCAAGAAGTTTCTTTTATGGATCTATTCCTTTTCCTTGGTTTACAAGGATACTTGCTTGTTTTACCTATTTATCAGTGCAGTTATGTCCCTATCCTGCTGATACTGCTATTGCTGCCAAAATGTAAATTGTGTCCAATTTATAAATGCCAATAATTTCAGTGTTTTCTTTGAAATGTTAATAAATAGCTGGTCATTTTTAAAAGTCAGTTCATATTCAGAATTGCTTGACTTAATTACGGGGATGAATTTTCAAATGGCATTGTTCATCACCCTGTGACATACTGTGTCACACTCCATCATTTACATTGCAAGGAATGATTTCTTGTCCCTCTCTGGTCTACCTGTACTGTATAAAAGAGGACCCCCTTCTGTGGTTCACAGTGTATATTACAAATATTCAGTCTCTCACCTGAACTGTAACATAAGAGACTTTTCTATTCCTTAGAAAACTTCTATTACTATTTACAGTACTGTCACTCTCTGAAAATGCTGCTGAATACAGAAGCATATGTGTCTGAAGAATGAGAAATAAACACAAAAATACATGAAAGTGGCACAGATCTGTAGAGCTTATGTTTGGCAATATCTGTGATTGCTAAACCTGTAGTCAGCTAGAATAGCTTAGGGTCACCTCACACCTGTAAGTCTGGAAAAACTGGAGAGAATTGGAGGAGAGCTGTGATAAACTTCACTAAAGTCCTTTCCCAGCGAAATCCTAGAGAAGAATATGCTGCTTTGGAAGGACGTATTGATCACTACTGTCCTCTGAATTGGTGCTGTATTTTCTGACTTGGGTGATTGTACCCTTATGAAGTGGTTTCTTAGCAGTAGATAATCCATTAAGCCTGCCCACTGCCATTGCTTGCTGGCTAAGTGCCTTTACGTAGCAGATGAAGAGATCGACAAGTACGGCTGAATCCAATAAATGTAGTGGCAGGGTTTCGTATTAATACAACTGCTAATCCAGCTGAATCTCCAGTTCGATGTTTTGTGTTCGTTGATACTGACATCCCAAGAGGATGATAGTATTTAGTCATAAAATTCTCACATAAATAATTCAGCTGAATTTGACATGGCTCACGCTCTACCTGTGTAGAGTCCGTTGCAGCCTTTTTCACATGCAGTAAAATCCATTCCAAGACTGAGAATACCTCAAGCCTCATCTCCTCAAAAATGTGAATTTAATTTAACAACCCTGGTTTTATGTAAAAAAATGAAAATACGTTTTCAGTACTTGAAATATTACAAACCATTTCTTGCTAGACTGCATAAAAGAAGTCTGTGACCCAGAACGGAATTAAACATTTAATCGGCTATTTTTCCGCTAGCATTTGCTCTTACACACTTTCCCCCGCCCCTCCTTTTTCAAAGCCCCAGGTACTGAAATGGGACTCAGTGTGGGAGAGGTTTGAGATAAGAAGTTTTCTCATGTGACTGATTATCAGGATTTCCTGAGCCTGTGTCACAAGGCAGCAGCAGCCTAGCAACTACCCACATTTTGCAGAGCCATGCTGTGGACTGGCAGATGCATCCAGTTGCTCCTCTACGCACAGCAAGCATAATTAGAATAACTCTATCTTTCCTCTGGATGCCTGCAAAGAGCGGGATCTCCTGTTGTAAGCTGTACCTGAGTGATGGACGTTTTAAAAGGAATGCCGATGACACACACCTCTCCTCCTGCTCTTCTGCTTTCACTGGATACCGGACTGGGTGTTTGTTCTCTGGTCTGCTACAGATCACATGAGATAAGCGTTCCTCTCAACTGTTTTGGTGGGGTTTTTATAAATCAGTAAAATCAACACATGATTTATTGTTGTGTAATCATTTTACAGAGAATATCATGAGCAAAAATAAGCTAAAACTTACACAAGACATGGAAAAGACTATACGTGTTGCAAGAGCTACTGCTACAAATATCTGTGTTTTAAAACAGCTGTCTCACATTTCTCAGTTATTCATTGTGGGCAGAGACAAATGACACTGAAATACACTATTGTGATAGTAGTTACTGGAAAATACTCCATTTTAATAGTGGTATTTTGTGTACTGTATAACATAACATGGTCCTCTTGATACAAAGCACAGAGCGGGACAGGAAGCAAAATTAAAGGTGCCACAGACATTTATAGAAAGGTTGTTTGAACAGGAAAGTTGAAATTCAGAGCAAATTCCTAGTGCTGCTTTTTGTCTCAGTATTTCAGTCCTGTATTCATTACTCTATCTTCTATTTCCACATGAAGGAAAAAACACCCTGCATAGGAAGACCTGTTACATGGAGGCAGACTGAATTTCTGTGTGCCTCAATCAGTGGACAATTATAGATGCTTACAGAAGACAGAAATATCATGTTCTGCTTAGAAAACTTCTCTGGAATGAAGTTGATCAGACACAGCTCGATTTCTGCGCCAAACATCTCTGTGAAAACCTGATATACATTAAACAAAAAGATAAATACAGAATGTGTTCCTTAATGTCAATTCCTGATTAAATCATGAGAAAAAAGACCTTGTCAGTCTATTTAATACTGCTGACTCTGTAGTCAGTGAAAGCAATATGTGAAACACGCTTTGGATGATGTACAATGTAGAGCCAAATATTATGTTGTTTTGATGTGTTTATAGATGGCTAAGCTCTCAGGGAGTAGTTTTAAGCACGTCTTAAGCCTTTATGTCTTTAAACAATGTTAGGAAAACATTTTCAAGTAAAACATATTCATACCATGTTTGTCATTGCACTGGGAAATTTGTTATGGATATAGAGTTTCTATATACTATATTGACATGTTGCCGTTCTGCTTGCTCTCTTTATATTTTCCCAGGATTGCACTTTAGGGAAGTAATAGGATGGTAAAAATATCCTGAAGTGCCAAAAGCTTCTATGTGAGTTGTAATGTTAAGTCTAGAATTATTTTTGTTTTACACAAATTGGGAAGGGAAAATCAATCTCTCATGTAGTCATAAAGGACAACATTTTTTTTAGACATTTTGTTGCAGTTGAAAATCAGCTTTGTTCCTTCAATAAAATGGTAGTAAGGATTATAAACTAATCCTTTTTGATGAAAATAATAAATATGAAATAGCATCATAATTTCACATTAACAGTTAGACATAACAATCGCCAAATGCACACTGTTGAGAAACTAAGGAGAAAAGAGGGAGTCTCAGCTTGTCAGCTTGAAGAGCACAGGCCAGAGGGAGACAGCTACGGCCTCCGTGGAGTAATTCCTTGGAGTGCTTAATGAACTGATAAATTACTTTGGAATACTCAACTTTAAAGAACACGTGAATGTCCCTGGTTGTTTTTACTGTAGCTGCATCAGCTAGTGTTGCAGTGAAATATGTGAAGCAAAATGTTCACACAGAAAGACTAATGTTAATCTAAACTGCATTTCAAATGCCACCACCTATAAACCAGTATTGCACAGGGGGGAGCCTCCTGCAGAACAGCATGGCTTTAGAGAACAGAATTTGGACAATGCCAAGATCATAGCATGAATATCTGCAGCACTTACCTTAGATAACAACTTCTGACAATTAAAAGGAGATTGCCTCATCACATGTTTTAATCTGAAGGCAACTAGATTAGTCTAACTGGCAGGGCTCCTTAGAGGTTTACTGTTCCACAGTGCCAGCTGGCACAGTGCTGATTGAATGTCCCCTCTTCCCCAGACCTTCATGTTCTCCTGCATCTTGGCTTGGGGGTTTTTTGGGGTTGTTCATCCTCTTATTTTCTATGCTCTGCTTCAGAATAATTTCATCGGTTTTGGTGAGATTAATCTCAGCTAGCAGTGTGTATGGATACATGGATGAGAAAGCCATGGGTGAGCAAGTCCCCCATACTTGTTTCTGAGTCAATGGAGAAGAACAGGCTACTTTACAGATTGAATATGAATACCATAATGGAATGCATCACTTCTCAGAAGTACGTATTTCTTTCCGTTGACTCCAGGGGGAAGCTATATGACTAATTCATATGCAGATGTCTACGCTATAGATAAACATATTTGATCAGAAGAATTGCACCCTTTGAGTGTTTTGGTTAGAATGATAACAAAAAAGTTATACTGCATAGCTCATGTAGTATTAAAACTCCAGATTTGGTGGGAAGTTTGGAAATGCAATCGCATTTCTGAGGTCAGTTTAATTTTTAGGGCTTCATCTTGTACCAGCTAAATCAATGGTATATTTTTATGGTGGAATGAGGTCTTGCATGCACACTGGGACTAAAATCTCTTTAGTTAGGGAGGTATTTGGTGGATATGAAATAAGTTTCTTCAGAGATCCGTAGATGAAATGATTTAAGTTGCTTATATAGTCAAGGTTTTAATGCCATCTTGCCAATCAATGGCACTTCTGCTCCTGTCCAGTGAATCAAGCTGAAGCAGAGTTCACTCACTCCATTTGGTTGTGTTACAAGAACTGGAAAATCCTGTTGTGAACAGCATCTCAGTGCTGTGGTAACTGAACAGGACACCATGTGCCACTTGTACTTATTTTGAAGTATGAAAAAATAACATGGTATCAACAATAAGGAAGAAAATATATGCCTGAAAAGAAAAGAAAGAAAAGTTGTATCTGCTGCCATTTTGTCGGTTTCAGCTGGCTGGCAAAGTGAATTTACTGCCTGAATCTCTTTGCAAGGAGTTGATCATGTCCTGTCGTTGCCCTAATGGAGTGAATGGTATTCTGCTTCTCCTTTATTGTGTATTCATACTGAAGTACTGAGACAGACCAGTCATGGATGGGGGGGGGGATATTGCTGTGGGCACCGTACATGAACATGCTTGGGAGAGGCACGTAGCGAGGCAGCTTACTGAGATCTGCAGGGTCCTTTCCCCTTTCCCCTACAAGTACTTTCCTACTCACCCAATACCTCCTTTTTAGGTTTTCTTTGAAAGTTGAACTGGAATGCACAGGTTGGCTAAGAATGATTAAGCAAAACACTCAAGTGAGTCCTGTTGTATTTACCTGTGTCTTTGTTGTGATTGTAGAGGAAGTGTTTAGCAAAGCTATGCTTACAACGAGCTTTCAGAGTGGTATCCAGACCACTTGGCTGAAAAAAACCCACAAAATCTCAGCTGCTTCTGATTTGGAGGGAGTGGGAAACTTATCCTAAATTTTTAGACAATATTTCATGCCAGAAATACTTTTGGGTTTTTTTTGTCGAAATATAAGAAAGGAACATCATTACCTTAAAATTGTTTTTACCAAGTGAACAGCTTCTTCCTTCTTCTCACATTTGCTTTCCAGATATTTATCCTGCAGTACATGCCTGCACAACTAACAGAAATAAAATTTAAACCCATTATCTTCTGAGGTGGAACTAAATCACTGTAGCAGCACTAATCTAAATGAACACCATGGGGCAAACAGCAGTGAATCAGCAGACATTTTGCTGCAGCAAATTTTTCTTTGTAAGTGTAATACTGTTTTCAGGATGAGAGTGTAAAAATTTGTTCAGATACCACATTGTAAGGAATTAATATTCTCAAATCCACATTAGGAAACTCACATCAGGTACGATGTATTCACAAACCTTCCCCAAATGGTTCCATATTCAGAAGTTCCAGGACAGTGGCAAGTATGCATAAAGCTAGTTTGTTGAATTTAACACTTATTGCTGCCACTTAAGTTGAATATAAATTGCTTGAGTAATTTAAATAACATCGATGGCACACAGAAAAAAAAGATCCATTGAATTATAGGAAAAGCAGAAATATACTTTCTTTCTAGCCATGTGATCTGGTTTTGGCATGATATCGAGGTGTAACTTCCAGTCATACAGGGCTATATTTCTGACAACCATGGACAAAGTTCGAGATTATGGGCTTTTTATCCACTACAGTGTTATATATATAAAAAGCTAGACAAATTAGTATGCTCCCATTGAGATCACAAAGCTGTGTTGATGAATACTCTTTCAGGAGCTCGCTCAATAGCTGATGGAATAAAATGGTTTCACTCTCCAACGATTTACACAAATTCTGACATACGGCATACGGAATTAATTTCTCAATATTAGGAATAATTCTGTTGGCTAATACCACACAAAAGAAATATTATACGTTCATTATATCCATATATGTAGGTAAATTTTTCATGTTGGGCCTCTATGCTACAAAAGAGGGAACTTTCTCCTTTGACTCAGTGGAGAAGTCCAACAAGTCTATGGGCCTGGTCTTTGAAGAAAATTATGCTAAGTTTTAACCACACATTATAAGCTGTAGCTGAACTGAATTCAATGGATGTAAGCTATCCCAACTCAAGACACTTTCTTGAATTCTCTAGGGCTCAGCCACTTGCAAGATCAAACTCTGGAGCAAATTTTGATCCCAAAGACAGGAACAAAACATTTGTCATGGTCTTCATTGATATTCTCTTCTCTGAGCATTATTATTTAATGTTTAAAGGCAGCATTGCATGAAGGTTTACAGAGAACAAAGAGCTCATTCTTGATTCCAGGAACCTGCAGTCTTATTGATGAAATGAAAAAAGAGAACGGATGACGAAACATCAGCAAAGATTTCGAGCAATGAGAAAGAAGACATTGAATTAGGCAAGTTTTTTCTTGCTATAACAAGGTCCTTTTTTTTCAGCTGTATAAACAGGGAATGGTGGTAGGGTGACTGTTGAACATAGGGTAGAGATGGTGTTATACTGTCTACTGTAAATTGACTCTTCATCAGTGTTTTTAATTTTGTGATATTCAAGAGGCAACATTCAGAATTTTTGCTGATGTATGACACCAGTATTAACCCTGTCAAGCACACGAAGTCAGATTAATGTAACAGACACTGTATGAATATTTTAGAACTATTAATAATATATAGTAGCTAGCCTAATATTTTTTGATTATTTAATGTATTCTACCGATATATTCTAAAACTGTTTTTCTGAAGATTTCACTATGAAAATGAAAGTTTTCTTTAAAGTTATTCTTACGTGTTTCTTATTAAAATGAGAAATTACGTTCCCCCATTTTTTGTTGAATTTTTTTTTTAATATTACCCCTTTCTGTTAGTTGAGCTGCAACACTGTGGTGACATTCTTAGGAAGGAATTCTAATTGATTAGAATTATATTTTTAATAGCTTTGTTTAAGCCTGTTGCACAGGTTTGTGGAAAATGTCAGATGTCTTTCTCAAATAACCACATCAGGAGCACTGCCACTGAGTCAATTAGGAAAGAGTCAGTTGAGCCTTCCCAAATTCAGCACAAAATCTGACACTCCAAAGCAGGCTTTGAGAATATCAGAGAAACGTGAGGTGACAGTACCCCGGCCACCGCTCTTGGAGCGCTGTGCCTCATGTGTCAGTAGGTGTAAGAGGGATGGTGTGATTTCCACAAATATAGCTTGTTTAAAAGGTTATTTTGTAATGGTATTAATCCCTACTGGGAGAATATTCTTGTTCCTGTATTAATATGTTAATATTTAACTGTTTTATACTTGGCAACGTAATAGCCAGTTTTAAACAGCCATATACAGTTTCAAAGGTACAGAAAGTTTGCGGTTAAAAATAACATAGTTTAACTGATTTCAAACTCTCAGCACCAAGACCAAATCAAGTAGTGAGTGTTTATATAAACATGACACAATTCAGCCTACAGATGTACAAACTTACTGTTGATTTCAGTAAGAACTGCATATATGAATCTGGGGGCGGGATATGTTTGATGAGCGCTTGACTGGTGTGAACAGGAGCCTTTATTATTCCTATGGGTGTTAAGTTGGAGAATTCAGTATTGCTTCTGTATCGGTATGACATTTTGTTCAGCATTTTTCATGTGTGAGTCCAGGCTTCCATCTTTACAATTTCTAACACAGTCTGGAGGCCCTGGCCCTGCAGCTGCTCATCCCGTAGCTCCTGAGTGCTCTTCAGGAGGTGACCAGCAGGACCGGAGCCAGCTTGGATCCTCGTGGAGGAGGATGCTAATTTAAAGCCTTTGGGGGAAATATTTACTATCCAGGGAAGAGTCGAAGAAGAGTCTTACTATAGTTGCATACATGGGGTAGGACACAGGTAGGACTGTGCTGCAGAGAGCTCCTGAGAGAGGTCCTAGGGTGGGAGGAGGGTTGTTAAGAGGGGTCTGAGCCAGGGTGTCCCGCGCTTGCAGCCAGTGGCTGGATCCCCAGTGGGGGCAAAGCAGCTGCCGTATGGCTGCTGCAGCCTGCAGAAGGACAAAACAGCTGCAGAGTGGCTCTGCAGCCAGAGGTAACATTAAAAATTTTATCCAGCTGTGAGCAGGAGGCAGACTTTCCCTTCAGGACATGCGTAAAGTGCAAGCTGGCTGAATTGCTGTTGCTCTGGAAACCGTCCTTTGAGTCTCTTTACTCTACTAAGTGTAATTTCTCAATCATAACATTACACTAATAATGTTTCAGCTTTTAATATCCCTTTTTAAAACCATAAGAGAAAGGGGAAAGCAGAATTATGACTGATTGCACATTCATATAAATGAGCATACATTTACCTGAATATATAACACAGTATTAACATTAATAAGCACTGCACTAACCTTTATTTGAAGGACTAATTAAAATAATTGCAAATGCATGTATTTGATGGTATGGATGTCTAACCAGATTTTTTAAAATGTCTTCCATTTTGCATTGGGGTTAAGATCCATGCAAAATCCACTCATGATCCTTGAAAAACAGTTGCAGTGGAACAGTGGAATCATGGGGTATTTTAAGAGACAGTTCCAAATCCTGTTTAAGCAAAAATCTATGTTTATAAAACAAACTATTAAAAAGGGGATAAATGCTTAGAAGTTGTGTTTAAATTTATATATAACTTCTTTTTTATTCTTCTAAGAATAAAAAGCAATCTTCTTCTGTGTGTCTTGTAGCTTTCACATTGTTTTGCTGTTTGGAATTGTTCTTGTGAGCAAAATGAGGCTGGTGGGTTGTCCTGTTTCCCACACCGAAGGAAACAGCAGTAGCATGAAAATGACAAAAAAATAATCATCAAAATCTGTGTGAGGGTTTATTTTTTTACAGTTGTTAAAGGGGATAAAGCTTTTGTTGGAACCAAAGCAAGGAAATATTCCAGAGGGGATAAATATCCATGGGAACATCTGTCCCCAAAGTGAATGAAAGCAGAAGGCAAAGACACAGGACATGTACTGTTGGTAAAAATGGTTCATCGGTATTCAGAAGGGATGATTTCAGTTTTTGTAAAGAGTGAAGAATCTTAGACAAAAGGAAAGATCATGTTACAGGAGGAGAAGCTCTGATTTTTGATGACAGATTGGGTAGGTGACAGATCTGTTGAGAGAGTCAGAAAGGCTTGAAAGTATCTATTCAAGAGGAGACAATCGAGCAATCACCAAACCACAGCATCTGGTCCAAACACTGAGGGTCGTGTAAGGTACAGGTAACATTTTTTTATTGCTGATGCCAAAAGCACATATAGTAATCAAGGTGCTTTGGAGATGTCCAGGAAATGATGAAATACAGTCAGATCAGTGTTAGTGAACTTGAGTGACATGTTTTTTCTGACTAGATTTTATGGATAGTCATTACAGTTTATTCTACAAGGATAAAATTGGAGGAAAAGCAGTTACAGATTCAGACCCACAGGCAATTCAGAGTTATGGGGCCCAGATTCTAGTGCACTACAGCTCTGATGAGTGAAAAATTAAGATGCGGGAACTGTGGGCAGCTGTATCTGATTACCCAATCTCAAGGTAGGTTAGAGCAGGGCAAACTAATGCTTGAACATCCATCTGTGCCTAACTCTTCAGACAAGAATCATGTGTTCTTGTGGATGGCTCCTTCGGTATACTCCTGACTGTGGTGGAGTTCCAGCCTGGCCCAAGGGACCATGAAGATCTCCATTTGTGGACAGGTCCCTCAGCCTTTGTATGCTTACTGTCTCCCTGCTCATGTACAATGCGCTGCATCTGATGAGGATGCCCAGAGCAGGGAGAATCCTAACAGAAGAAATTCATTTTGTGAAAGAAACTGGGGGGAATCTCTGGTAGCACATTTAATAGAGAGGCGTTTTAGGATGCTGAAGTTTTACAACTCATTTGATGTCCAACCGTTTTATCTAAACATGTATGGGAAGATATCCCGAATGACATATTTGGCTACTGTAAATAATACGCACAAACTGTTCTTTGTAAAGGCCATGAAAAGCTGATGAATCACATTTCTAGAGATCTCTCTCCCTCTCTCTCTTTTTCACCTTCATGGATGTGGCAGTGTAGAGGTGATTTGAACAAGTGGGCTTTTTTCCACTCAGACATTTCAAACTGTGTTTAACAATAGATGTAAAGAGGAAGGCTGATTTGGGTTTTCATGGCACACTGTGGTGTGCTGAAAAATAGTCATTTCAAGGACAGGTAAACGTAAAGAAACAAAGTGGTTCTGCTGATGCGTTGCTTCTGGTGACAGAGGTTTGTCTTTCCTGGTGTGCAGGGACCCAATATTTGGATTATTTTTTTTTAATACATGAAATATCAGGCAATTTAAAGCACAGATTTGACTCTGACATTTATTTATTTTTTTAGCTAATTAGACCTTGTCATAGAATCTTTAGACTTCAGAAGACTCTGTAGTAGTACCACTCCAGATACATGTCACTTCAGGTGATTCAGTTGAGGCAAATAAGCATGTCTAACGACTGTTTAGAAAGATATTAAATATTTTCATTGTTCAGAAAACAATTGCCATTTTTTTTTGCATGGATCTACATTATATCTAGATAATCATATCAGATGTTCATATTACCTCTGCTCTTTTTCACTTGTATCTTTTTATCCCGAAATGACCTTGTCAACAGCTTCCCCTGTCTTGACCTCTGCACTGTATCCCACCCTGGAGGTTTCAGCAAGCTCAAGAGAACCTGAATCCTAAGAAAAACTTTGTGCCTTTGCAGCTATGAACATGCAACAAAGTTTGCAGTGGCACATGGCAGTGTTTCAAAACACAAGTTTTTGTTAGCCAAGCAGAGTATGGTGTCTTCATCTTTACATCAGGACAGAAAAGCAAACATGTATTTACGTACACATGGCAAGTGTTCTCTGGTTCTTTAGCATCAGCGTTTGAGAGTCTCTCTTCCCCCACTGCAGATGTCAAAGTTCTTATGCCAAAACCCTACTGCTGCTGTCTTAGACACAGGGGGTGGAATTCAATCTAATTGTAATATGCTAAAAACTAGGCATTTAGATCCATTCTAAATGTTTGTCTAAGGTAAGTCGCACTGAAAGTGCACATTTCTTTCCATTCTCTATCACAAGACATAAGAGAATTAGTTTAAACGTGTAGCCTTTGATTCCTGACTTGTAGCTGAATGGAGACGAATCCCAGCCTCTGTTTTCACATCCTCCGTTTCCTGAGCGGCTGCTCGTTTTAGGTCAGTCCGTGGTTGTTTGTGTTTCAGTGCACCGTTTGTATTTTTCTGTATCTTAATTGTGGTTACACCAAGTCGGATAGCCTAAGGCAATATTTGTGAGCTGTTCTAGAGCGCACACAGAGCCTACACCGCCACAGGGCTTCAAGCTGCCCCGTGCAGTGATATCTCAGGTGACAGAAGCAGCGCTTGCTGCATCCAAGCACGTCGGGAGTAACCTGTGCCCGGCTTCACACTGGTGTTAAGGATATACTGCTTCTGATTTTCAAGCAGATTCTGTTGCCATTGTCTCTGAGCTCTATGCCCTGGGCACCATTACATGGTGTAGACTGGACCTGTATGCCCAGCAGCTGTACTTTATTCTCTTGTTCCTTCAGTCCTAATAAATTACAACACAGAAGTCAACAGATACATAAAATTATGTATGATCTGCAAAAAACGACTCCGCAGTTCCTCATGTGGCATGTTGCCACTGATTCCTCCGGAGTTATTCCCGACTTACGCTGTTCAAAATAGAATCTGCCTTCAGAGGAGTGGGGGTGCAAATGAGACTGCTGCAGTTGATCATATTTTTACCCATCTTGCATATACTGATTGATGTTTTCTGACAAAGTTTTTGTACCAAAACAGAATGTATTCATGGCTTATTAAGCAACAATGGAAGAGTCTGTTTACCCTGTTATTTATTCCTTATATTTGTCACATATTAAGCAGAAACATGTCTTCTTCTGAAATGCAACCATCTGTTGGATACCCAAATATATCAGGTTACACTGTGGTTTCTTTGACAAATAAAAATTCTTTGTTACTGTGGGGTGGGTTTTTTGTGGATGGTGTGTGTGGGGGGTAAGCCTTTGTATTGGGTCTGACCCAATACAGCCTTGTTATTATGCTTTTGGCTTAATTGCAAAACCTTATAAAAGGTATATTTATATTTCTAGCTTCATGCTTGACCTTGGTTTAGGCACCAAAGAAAATCTTCGTGCAAATTGAGAACCAAGAACTTGTGTCCATTGGGACAGTGGCTATCTGGAAATTTTTTCATCCCTGAAACTGACATTTCCAAAAGCAGAAAAATGGAAAAGATTTTTTATTTAGAATCATCAAAATGCTCATCTCATTTCTTTCTCCTCCCCTTATATCTTCAATAGAATTTTTACATTAGATATTATTCCAGTAAAATTGAAGTTGAAACTTTAAAAAAAAATAATGTGAAAACAAACATGTTTGATATTACCAGAACAAAACAAGAAAATAATGTTAACTTATTCCTTCTAAAATTTAGGTAAAATTGGCACAAACCCAGGATATTATTAGAATAAGACTGCACTTTCTGATGGAAAAACAAGAGGTTTTTTTTCCCCTTTTTATGCTTACATTTTTCCACTAACTTTTTAATATCTTGCTTTAGTATTTTTTTGTTAGAAAGTAAGAGACATTGTAATACAGCTGGACTTCATTTTGTTTCTAAAGGACTGTTGGTGATTCAGTCTAGAAGATTGACTGTGTGATTTTGCTGCTTTTCTTGTAATCTTGGATGTAAAGCATCATTTTAACTTCTGAAAAATGTATTTCAGTGCAAGATATGGAAAGGGAAATGGAAATAGCAATGGAAATGGAAATGGAAGTGGAAAGTATGTGTGCATCTCTGTGGAGCGACTCTTTTTGTCCATATAACATAGTACTAGATCCTATCTGAGTAGAATAGGGAAGATCGTCTAGTTGATGAGTGTCACTGGAAAGTGGGAGAAAAAAAGGCAGGTGACAACTTCCCATTTATCCACTGTGACAGAAGACTTATGACAAAGTAAATATTTAGAGCACCAATGAAAGAGCAATATTCCTTGAAGGATTAAAATCAAAATATGTCACCTCTCCCTCTTCCTGATGACTGAAGATCCCCAAGTGGGATTTCTGTAATAAGATGTCATGAAGGTGTGTCAAGTGGCAGAATGTCTCTATCTTTTACATTTCTTTGTGACAAAATATCCTTATTAATCACAGATTTGTAAGGAAGCAAAATGAGTGACAATTCTTGCATTTTGTTTTGAAGGAGTAGCTTATTAATTCCCAAGGCTACCATGTTGTGATGTGAAACAAAGGTGAAAATTCAGCCATATGTTGCACAGTTGGAAATGGCTAGCAGAAAGGAAAATGTGTCTCGACCAAAAATGAGGCATATCAACTAGCTGTGACTGTATGTAAGAAGAGACAACATAAAATTGCCATTTTCATTTAATTTTGCAAGCAAATAGAGAACTATTTAGGCTGGAAAGAAGGGAGACAATTTTTAGAATTCCCATAGAATTAATTGTAGCACAGTAAGCGAGGGATTGGTTTCTTCGTCTTTTGCTAGAAGGCTGGTTTTGGAATAAGTATGTCTGACACTAAGTAGTAAAGTATATGAAAAAAGAAAAACTCAGATTCTTTTTTTTCCTTCTTTACTAGAGCTTAGACAGCTTTGAATGAAGAAGGCTGTTGTGTTGAGTTTGAAGCCGACTGCATGCTCATTTAAAATATGGTTCTACATGAAACCATAAAAAAGTGGTTGCTTCATTTTTCCTGAAAAGCTTTACAGTTGGTTTGCCTCCCTGTCAGGCTGCAAGGACAGTGGAAGCAACATCCTCCGGAGGGGAGCAGGGTAAGGCATCTATGCAAGGTGGTTTAGAGAACATCGATTTCTACATTGGAGCTTAGTGTGTCTCCAACAAGCAAAATTAAGAGAAAGGCGTGCAACGAGATGGCACCCATGCACCTTTGCAGTGCAAAGGAAGTGTGGACCAGTTTGGGCTGGTCTGCATCTCCCCTGCAGTGCCAGCATGCACTGCTAGAGGAGACTCATCCAGCTCCAGAAGTCCGCTCAGTGCCAAACCCAGATCAGTGGTCAGCTAAGCTTTCCACGATGATATGACAGGCCGCATTTTATTCTTCACCTGAAGAAGTTTTTGTGCCTGATATGGAATATCAGATGGGCAGTTTGAGTATTGTTATGGAATAAGAGGCCTTTTTAACTCTTCAGTAGTGCTTTGGGATAGAGCTTAGAATCATAGACTGATTTGGGTCGGAAGGGGCCTTTAAAGGCCATCTAGTCCAACCCTGTGCAATGAGCAGGGACATCTTCAAAAGGTCAGGTTCCTCAAAGCCCCATCCAATCTGACCTTGAATGCTCCTGGGGATGGGGCTTCTGCACCTTTTTTTTTAATATTATTTTCTTTGTTTATAAAATTTCTACTCACAGAGGCACCACTTTCAAGAGATTAGAGTAAATATAAATAACCATAATATTACAGTCATTAAAGATGAAATTCAGTTCATCTAATAAATTGGGTTACTAGGCCAGTCCTTCATTTCTAACAAAAAAGACCTGAAATACATGGGGCTTAAAAGAGAAAAGGTAGGAAAGAAGCATACCTAGATCATAAATTTCAGTGCAAGTTTTTTTTACGTTTGCCTCAGCCAATGCTAGAACTTCTGCCCAGCTTCTGAGAGATGTAGAATTCTTCTTTGATTCAGTTGAAATAAAAAATTCAGTACCTGAATTATAGCTGTTGCTTTTGTTGGTAATGCATGAAGAGCAGAAATCTCTTCTCGCTTCCACAGCTTTGTATACTCTGCAGTGCTGACAGTACTAACAGGCTTTCTGTCTGTTGGTACAGTCAGGAAAAGTGACAATGACTTTAAGGAAGAAGAAATGCAAAGTGTTCAGTACAATCTGTTTTTTTAAGAGATGCAATTTATTCTTTTAAGAGGTAGTTTCCAGTGATGTGCCCTATAGGAGCCCTGGATTTATTTTTCATACTTCCTTTTGTCTCAAAGATAAACCTTAAGATTTGATTTTTAAAGGAGGAAGTATAGAAATTGTACTTATATATATCATCATATATAGAAAACAGAAAGTATAGAAATCTGAACACAATGTACTTAGGAGATAAGGAAAGCCTCCATCCCTTAATGTGACTGTCACGTTCTGAAGGGAATCACAGTTAATCAGTGTAGCTGAGAAGCACTTGGTAAACCTCTGTAACAGTAGGGCAGGGCACATCCACATCTAAGATTAACTGCCGGTAAAGATTATGTCTTCTACAGAGAATAAGTGTTCCATACAGATTATGTATTTTATGTTGAAAGGCCCTTACACTGGTATGCTGGAGCTGTTTTGGAAGATTACAAATATTTCACCCTGGTTTTGTGCTGGAATTCATATATTAGTATTCCTATTTTTAATTAATTCTGATTTTTTTTCCTTTTGTATTTTTTTTGAGTTTACAACTGTGTACATAGACTAGTAGAGCTGAGTGAGATCAGATGCAGGAGTAACACAGAGATGGACAACCCTGTGAAACCAAGGAGAAGTGTGAGTGAAAGCGTACAAGGGACATGAGGCAGTAAGGGCAGAGAGCGCGGCTGGGCTGCAGAGCAAAGTGGGAGCTTTCCCAGGTGGTGAACCTGAAGAGACAAGATTATAATCAACAAAGATTATAGAAAAAGTGTTATTTTCCATCCTTTCTTAAAAGAACATTAAAAATGTAAATCGTTATAGCTGGATACAGGGAAGCTTACACGAAAGAACAGCAAGACAGGACTGATCAGTGTGACAGACTACAAACACGTGCTTTGGCTTGTGGGCAGCTCATCAAAAGGAAGCTGTAAAATAGGTCTGGAAGTGAATAAATACCCCCTCATGTGTTTCATTTCTGAGGAGTAGCCTCAAAACCTGGGTGGCAGGAGGAGGGTGTGCCCAAGGGCACAACCAGGAATTGGCAGCACAGACTGGTAGTGGTGCCCAGTTACATCTCCTACATGAAGGCGGAGAGGGGTGGAGTGGCCCACGAAAATATTATGGAGAGAGGCGATGGGCCCATGTGGGCAGAGCATAAAATTTGCATTAACAGCAGCATTGAAGAGGGATACCAGAAGGCTGAGACCACCACTGGGCTTGCCAGAGAAAACTCACTGCCAATTTGCAGGGTCTAGGAACACTATTGACGCAGCGAGCTCAGCTCTTCTGTGGAGGCGACAATCTCTCGATGTCTTCGAAACGATCCATCCATTCAACAAATGACAGTGATGAGATCTGCGGGAAGGCCATCCAGTTGCTCTCAACTGGGAAATTTTTTAGGAAAGAATGGCTGAGTCTCAAAAAATAGAAATGAACAGGTGTAGGGCTATTGCGTTGAGCACAGTGATTATAATAATAAGCAGGCTTTAAATCTTTTTTTACTGTGATCACTCCTGTATTTGCTGGCAGTACCCTGCACTGCCTGTGATAACAGTTCATGTCATGTTTCCTGGTAAAGTATTAGATGACAATGTTCTTCATCTGCTTGTTTGAAAGCCCAGAATTCCCCCCCTCCACATCCCATGCCCCCC
>Ga0065711_1030488_pt1 | contig 32349 bp, 18 predicted proteins | sample Hoacrofraction12_FD_59098 | JGI IMG/M metagenome (GOLD analysis project Ga0065711, IMG submission 59098) | Hoatzin crop microbial communities from Cojedes, Venezuela - Epithelial fraction 12 v2 (version 2) | ecosystem: Host-associated > Birds > Digestive system > Esophagus > Crop | place...
CGCCTGGACAAGGTCCTGTGCAGCCTACTGTAGGTGACCCTGCTTCGGCAGGAGGGTTGGACTAGATGACCCACAGAGGTCCCTTCCAACCCCTACCATTCTGTGATTCTGTGAATCAACAGCCAAACATTATTACTTTCCCTCTTTGCTGAAATTTATAACAATGCAATCAATTCATGTTAAAAAAAGAAAATAGGGACCTTCCAGCCCTGGAAAAAAAATGGATTTTTAGTTCCTTTTACAATTCAAGATGGTGCTATTTATACGATTTGGAATGCAGCTAAATTTTGCATTGGAAAGGGTGCCATAATTCAGGTATTATGCAGAAGTTCTGTCTGTCAAATCTTTGCAGAGACAGAACCTTGTTATTTGGCCTTTATCAGGCATGTAGTATAATTGGTATAGTATAAAAAAATAGTGTAATAAAGCATGTAATCTAGTTCCTGATGAGATTTCTCAGGGACCACAATAACACAGGATCATATATATAGATATCTATATATCTTAAGGGTTCATTGACAAAGAGCCAGTAGATGTACTGCAGAATATAGAAATTCTCTTCAGAATAATTCTTCCTGTAGACTTATGCCAGGAAGATTGTAGATACCTTCCTTTATGTGCTTCCTCGCATGTCATACATTAGAGTGGATGCTACATGATAGCATATTTGCTTACAGTATTGGAAGAAGAGTAAAGAAAGCTTAATTATGTCACTTTTTAGGGTCATATCTTTGTTGGTTTTTGCAAAATGAAGATAACATTGCTTATGCTCTAAAGATCATTATCTGCTCAAAGTGCAAAGGAAAGCTAGTGTTATTCCAGATGGAGTCCTTACTATCACCTGCTTAGCTCACTTCAGCAGCCCAGGTGTTCAGCCAGCACAGCGAAGTTATGAAATACTTGCTGCATTTATAGAGCACCTTTGGAATACCACCAGTGCAAGTCCTGCTGAGCCGCTTCTGTTTCTTGCAAATAGCCGTACTGCAGCTGAATTGATTAAGAATGTGTTAGGACCAGTGAGAATAGAGGTTTGCCTCTCACGACCAGGGGCTTAGTTATGACTGGAGCAACAGCAAGTATAATGCAACTCTGATCCTAGCAATAGCATCCTTTATCACAGTCCTAGACTGATAATAAATGAAAGCTTTTCTTACAGACATTTCTGTTCACCTTTAAAGATTTTGACTAGATGTTTTGGTAGCATGGGAAATAGGAACTACAGAAGGTCATTTGGTAATCAATATGCCTTAAGCAGATCTCAGCACTGCAATTAACGTGTTGTTGTACACATAAGACAAAGATGATCTGTTGAGCCACACAGCAGCTCTAGACAACCACCAGAGAGACAATTCCTCAGATTTATACAATGTTTAAGTGAGAAGAAAGTGAGTCAAAACACTGGGGTCTTTTCAAACCATGATTAGTCAATTCACTAGTCAGATGGTATTCAATCTAGATGAAAGGAATCAATGATACATTTAATTAGAAGATTATTGCTTTTGTGAGAGGACTTGCAGAAGGAATTATAGTTCTCAAAAGGTGTGTTCAAAGTGTTTTTCATAGGGCACACTATGCTGCTTTGTATACTGAAGTCATACAAATGAAGGCATGTTTCCTTCAAACGTGGGTAATTGCACATCTGTGCAGCGAAGTGACCTGATTTTCAGAGGTGCTGGGTGCTGAATTCTTTTAAGTTTACAGGTCTTCACTGCCTGTGAAAAGTAGGCCACTTATATAAATGTCTAAATATAGATTTTGGTTCTTGACTTTACAAGCTTGACGATTTTGGTTTTAATAAATGAAACAGACCATCTAAGATGAAAGCGTGTCAGTGAACTTGCTCTAGCTAGACAAACATTGGCTAGATTACAGAAAAAATGTGCATCTTTTGGATCCATTCCACAAATGCTAAGTGCCTTGAAAAAAATCCCAGGAGAAATAGGAGAGCAAATTCTGAAACTAAACTCTAGGCACAAACACTGGCTTTTATATGATTTCTTTCACGACATTGGCCATTATACAGAAAAATGTTTTGATGGACTATCAATGGAAATTTGTTCATATCATATTTATGTACATGTACTTCAGAGCATAATAATCAGGGACTAATATGCAGTCAAATACATAGCTTTATAAACTATATCCTTGCCAATTTTACCACTCTTTGAACCTGATAGATTAATCAAAGTTAAAAAATTAAACAAATAATTTAAGACAAGATCTACAGCTGCTGTAAATCCGTGTGCTTCATGCACTTCAAAGAAGAGAGTATGCTGATGTAATCCAGCTGAACATTTGGCATCCAGACATGAGTTTACTTTACATACAGCACCAAGGGTGAGATCTACAGGTGGTGTAAGTCAAAGAAGGTCAAATGCAAGTTACTGGAGCAACACTGATTTGTAGCAGCTGAGGAGCAAGAATTAGATAGTGATGACAAAGATGTTTCTCATTACCCTTCCTAAGCACTTTTTTTTTAACAGGCAATCAAATCCATATACTGTACGAGAACAGTATAGATTTGCAGTGCCTGTTTTAATGGCGACTTCTTTAAGACCACTGTATGGCTGTGACTTCACAGCTGTAGGTGAGGGAGCTGGCTCTGTTAGGGAAACAGAATCTTTCATAGCACACGGCAGAGTGTGGGAGCATTGCGAAACGGCTTGATCCTGGGCGAAGAAGAGTGGTGGGATTTGTTCCCATAAGGTAGAAGCCAGCAGCAGCCAGAGGGAGATACTTACTGGTCTCTTTATCTTTGGTGTGGAATCATGGTTTCAAACTGCTCTATCCCTGACTGATGTAGATTAGGGTAGATCTGTTGAAAATGAGAGTGCTTTGTTGACTCAGGTCCACTGTAATGCTGATGTGAAATGTACTTGTTTTAATGCTTTGTGTAAGACTCATGTAAAGGTACAATATAAAGTCTTCAAAGGAGTAAGCTAACTAGAGGGAGGTAGGAAAAAGTACCAAACAACTTTTGAATTAGACTTCTGTTATTTTCTTCTGTCATACTAGAGAAAGAATGGGATTGGGTGCTGTAATACCTGACTCTTGTATTAGACTAGGTGAAAGTCCAGGATTTACTGATCTGTATAAGAGGATCAGCTCTGAGGCTTACAAACAAGGTAAACCAGGGGAAGCATCAGAACTTTCTGAGGGGGGGAAAAAATATCATACGGGAAATGGAATGTTATGAAGTTGTGCACAATTGCTACCTAGAATTAAACAGGAATTACCTTTGATTTGTCTGAAGGTACAGTACCTAGGGTTGGTAGGCTCTTGCGTTTGAGCTGACCTGTGTGTTTATAGCCTTTAGGAACTGTGACTGGTTGCACTGCGAGGTGTTCAGGGGCCCAGCGTGTTGGACTGGAGGTCCAGTTCCCAAGGTATAGACCCAGACTGTTGCACCCTCACTAAGAGACCTTGGCTTGCGAAATCTTTTCAGGTTTTATTAAAGCTCGATGATAGGTGGAAGTGTGTGAAAACACTTCTTTTTACAATGTAATGAAACAACATAATTCGAAAAGTGTGTTTACCTGGCTGAGAAAATGTGGGATCTCTGCAGCTCACTTCTCTGTTTATTGCACATAAGCACATGAGTCCAGGTTCAGGGAGTTTCCGTTGCTGTATCTTCTAGCCCTGCCTCAGGGCAGTATCTGCTGTCAGTGTAGAGCCCACGGTGGTCCTGACCATTGGAAGGCATGGGTAAAGCACAGAAGACTCCTCAAAAACATGATAAATTTTCCCCTTCCTGATTATTGGCCTCACAGTAATTGTTTTAAAAAAATGTTGAATATGAAGTTGGAGTCTGGCCTGAGTACAGAGCTTTTTGGTGTAGAGAGCAGGAAGCTCTCTGACTTGGTAGACATTTATGTATAAAGTTCCAGGTGCTGGGACTCCAGTAGTTTCAAAAGGTTTTATTACTTTATACTGTAATGAAGACACTTGGTATTGTGGCTACAAATTTTCTCATATCTGCTTTCTGTTTTAAGTCGATGACTGCTGTATATACAGCTAAAGTGGAGAAGGGACTGCATATTAATCCTGAATCCAAAGAAGCTCTGATTTCTCTTGGGAATCTGTCACAATACAATTCTGATCTATGAAACTTCTAATATGCTGTCCCTAAACTCTTGGCCAGAAAAATCAGTGGGATTTTGGACACTTGTTTTGCAATATGGTCCCATCCTTATGAATCTGAGAAAAACCAGTCAGCTAACAACAGCACTACATTATGTTTGTCTGACCTCTTTCTCCTTCAAGATAAATAAGGGGCAATTTCAAACGGGTTTTCAGCGCAAACGTTCAGCCAGAGTTGTACTTGTACAGTAGCTAGGAATTTATATGGAGACCTGGTACAAGTGCTTTGGAAAATCCTGTGCTTTGAGATACTCCTGATATCTGCATAAAAATCTTTGGTTTGCTATGTGCACAATTTTTTTTTTTTAAATGCAGGTGAATAATTTTAAGAAAGGTTTGAAAGGTTTTAGGGTAGGTTCTACAGATGTTTGGTTCTTTACTAAACACAAAACTTTATTTTTGCTACCTCTAAGAACAAAAAACATGCATGGATGCATGTGTAATTTAGATGACGTGGCTTCAAAGTCCATTTGCTTCTCTGAATGTTACTGATTGGGTTGGGGGAGTCAGTGATCCCTTCTACTTACGTCACTAATAATATGTTGTGGAAATGATTCTAGACTTACCATCAAGAAAAGGAGCTGTCATAAATTTCTTGCAAAAGCAGTAGTTGCATGCTCTGCATTCAGGGGCTATGGTAAGTGCTCACACAGTGTAGTGTCCTGCTAGGAGTAACCAACCTTGTATCTTGGCTCAGAGCAGTGTGACAGCCCTCAGAGGGGGTGTAACAAAATACAACTGACCTTCCAAGGCTAATGAGCCCTGTCTGTTAATGAAACTTGTCAGTCTAAGGGGCAGTGATCTGCTGATATGGTGAAACATATGCCGTATTTTCACATGTATGGCTTGCAACATTTCTGTTTAAAAAAAAAAAAAAGAGAGAAAAAAAAGCAACACAGACAAAAAACATGTGCTAATTGAATGCAGGATAGCTAATATAAATAATTTCTTTCTTTTCATATCTGGAGTCTCTTTCTTTTCCAGAGATGAGAAATGGGATGCCAATGACTTACAGTGCAGACATCACAGCATACTACTGCTTCTAGATCTGGAGCAGCTTACTCTCTACCAGCTTGATGCTTTGTGGACACTCCTACAGTGTCTCTCATTCATGCCTTGGCATCACTGCACAAGCACTTAACATTCATGTAAATGTCCATGAATGTTCCTTCCAGACCAAGAGAACAGTGAATTTTTCTACTAATAAATCTGTGATTTTTAGAAAATATCTTTCACAGTTAAGGCTAAGCACCTGGCTGAGTGTTGTTCTAAAGGGTGGACTTCAGAACATCATTAAATACTTTCTTGAATTGATTCTACAGAGGCCAATTTAATCGTTCATAATCAGATATGACATTGTTGAGGCAAATACAACATAAATAGCCTATGTAAATTCACTAGCCATGAAAAAAGTAATAACCTGCAAACCAGTATGCATTATTATAGAAATAGGCCAGGAACTAAGGTGGAGAAGAAATCTGCTACCCCATTTGCAGTATTGCATACTAAAACTCATTTCAAAGAGTGAAGGCATATCATTCATCCTGCCTGCTGGGACAGCAAATCCACAACCACTTTCCCATAAAGCTTCTTCATCAGTACTAATTTTCAGTCCTGGGGAAGAACTTGACATCTCCACATGCTTGAGAAAGAAGGAAGGAAAACAGCAACTCTGTTCTGTTTTACGGTAGAAAGTAGTCCTTCTTCACATTTTTTGGAAACATCTTTGTCTCTTTACTGCCTGTGAGGTAGGGAGGCCTCAAACATAATCTCTACTGTTCTTTCTGGACTAGTTGCTATTCTTAAATCTGGAAGCTGGGAATGAAGTCCTAGAACTGATACCTACTGCCTCACCTAGTTTTCTTAAACTGATTTAGCCTTTTGTTCCTCTGCATTAAATTACATCAATCTTTTCTAGAGAGAAGAGCTGTACTATTGATTCAGTTATCTATTTCTGCTGTGTAAAAATGCTGAATTTGTCTGATATAGCTATTTTTTGCTGTTCATAAAGTATTTGAGCGTGGATAAGATGTTCTTTGAACTCTTTTGATTTAACCACATGTTGCAGGTCCTACCTATGATTATTAACCAGTCTTTTAAAAAAAAATGCATCTTCTCAGTCTCTTTTGATCTCAATCAAGGTGACTTTCTTTATAAGCAATTTTACAGTAGAACTGCAGAGGAGGGTAATCTGGTTTGCCTATTGTGAAGGGAGCAACTGCAAGACTTTTCTTTATGATTATCAATCTCAAGTAGCATCTTAACATAAATATTCTACATGTGTTGATCTCTAAAGGGCTGAAAAATATTTGGTAGCAGCAAGGAGAAATAAATGTATTTGGGACAGGAATAGCAAGAGCTCCTTTCCTGAGTAAAGCTGTGAGAAGAAATTGTGATAGGACCTGCCATCATTTTAGTTGATAGGGCACTAAAAGAAAGTCCATTCTTTACCACCTGGGTCACTTTAAAAAAAACCAACCAAACAAACAAACAAACAAAAGAAAACCCAAAACCAAACCCCAAATAAACAACAAGCAAAAAAAAAAACCAAAACCAAAAAATAACCAAAAAACAAACCAACAACAAAACCAACAGTAACAAAAGTAGTATAGAGTTCATTAAATACTGATTTATCTTAAAAAAAACAAATAACCATCAGGCTTGCCTTATCACAGACCCACAATAATTCCTAGCCTGTTTGATTTCTACCAAGGGAAAAGCTTTTCTACTGGAGTCACTCTGAGTCAGCCTGACTACTGGTCATCTGGCTGATTGTTGTCCAATGTAGATTAAATCCTGAGTCCTTTCTTATTCTGCTTCATCTGTTCTTGGCTACTTGAGAAAATAAGAACTTCATAACTGGAAAAAAATTTTTAGCTCTTTATGTTGATCTGTCAAGTTTAGTCATTAGCTAATAGTGTTTTTGATTGCCACTGATTTGAGAAATCAGCTTTTCTCCCCAAACACTCATGTTTGCTGAGATTTGTGAGTTGTAAAGTTCTTCAGAGCTGTTATTCTTGAGCTTCTCTGAGTTCAGATAGCCCATTTCCGTTCTTTAGGACATGAGTAACTTCTCTGGTTTTAGAGGAGCTGATGGTGACTTATGATGGGAAGCGCAGGTAACCTTGGTTAAGTAGTATAATCTAATTACGAGGAATTGAGCATCTCCATATTACTTCTCGGTCACAGTCCTAGCTGTACTTATGTCTTACTATGTGGGAAGTACAGCATAATTGCGGCCTGGTTAAGCCAAACTTAGTTACCTTGCATGAGCTGGGGGGCAAAGATGCCAACAGGTAGTTATCATATGTCAACTGATACAACGTGATTTAAGCTACAAGAAATTGATTAAACAGATATATGCATCATGCTTTGTGTTTTAATACAAAATTTCTGGTGATTGGGAGGAAGGTGAAAGGATTTTCCCATGACTGCGGGAGAACACACTGTGTGGGGTGGAATTTCTAGGCCACATAAATGCAGCAGCTCTGCTTTTCCCTTTTTACACCAGAGAGATTGAGTGGTGCAAAGCAGAGAAGGGTGAGGCCCAGGGATGAGGACAAAAAGTCCTATCCCCTCCCTGCTCTAAAAAAGGAGTCACCACAACTTCCCAGCATCGTCTCTTTTTCGTTTGTTTTTTCTTCCCTCTCTGCCCTTTCTCTTAGGTTCTTAGAGCTGTTGGACATTTGGAATTTTTAGTCACTTTGTCAGGCCTAGCTCATAAAATCTTTTCCCCAGAAGTATAGCTAACACAATTATCTCCCTTATTTTTTGCATTAATCATGGAACACTAATTAGGAAAAGTCTTCCAGGGTCAGTCTTTTGTTCCATGCAAGTCAACGGTCTGGGACAGGGGGACAAGAGATGGTAGCAGCTTGCACACAAGCTGTAACTAAATCGAGTGTATATAAGTGTTCTCATTGCAGATGAGTTAATTGTGTCTTCCTGGGGGAGTAGCTGAGAAATTGGCAACCTTTCACTAAAAAATGTTTTTCATAAGTTGCCAGGTTGCTTCGTGTTCTCCTGCTCAGCAGACTTCAGAGGCAGCAGCAGCTCTTGTATTGAGGGCCAACTTCTAAGAAGTTGGAGCTTCATTCCACTACAAACCTGACTTGGCCCAGCAGTAGCATAAAGAGGTCTATGCCTCTGGAGAAGGGGGATTTGTATCTTGGGAAGGCAGAGAGGAGAAGGTTCTCTAGCTGTAGAGGAATTGTCTTTCTTGGAAAAAAGATGGTGTGGCTGTAGGGCTTGGTTTGGTTGCAGAAACATCAAAAGCAGTCTGTAGTACATTGCCAGTAGTTCTCTGGTATGTGTCAGGTACCAGATCCAGAGCTGGTTTTAATAGGGCTCCAAACAAAGGGGCATCAGGTTACATTTTACAATAAACAAAATCCTTTGGACCCTAGCCCAAGAGCTGAAGGCTATCTTCAGAAAAGTAAATTGTAGAATGATTACTTCACTCTCATAACACGCTTCATTTCATCTTTGTGTAAGTTCATGTAAATGCCATGGTATTAGTTACACTCATGCTTTCAAGCTAATACTTGCAAGAAATATACTTAATCCTGCATTCCTGGCCTTCTCCCACTGTGACCAAGCAAAAATCAAAATGAAATGAACTCAAGATGATGAAACACTTGAGTAATTTTGCTGTATTTTTCTGATTTCAGGAGCAAAAATCCTGTAATTTATAAACACATGATTTAAGGAATGACATATATCAGTTTTCGATGAGTTATACTGGGACAGCTGACACAGTCCCTGTTGAAGAGACGGTGCCTGAGTAGTCCCGCAGGAGCCGTAGAGCACTTGCAGGGATCCATGGGGTGAGGTGGGCTGTGTGGCTCAGCAGTGAGGGTAGTAGTCTGGAAGCTTGTTCTGAAGACCCTGAGTGATCTGTGTGAGATTAATTTAGTGGGGTTACTTACTCATCTACTCCTATTTAAAAAAAAAAAAAAGTGGAGCAAATGAGATTAAAGTGAGATTAATGTCCAATTGTTCAGCTAGTTTACAATTGAATGAATTCATTGAGGGGTCAGTAACGTGTTACTACACATGCTTTTCTTGTCACAAGTCCAATGTTAACTGCCTGGTCCAAACTGTTTAAAAATTCTCACTACCTGCTCTGTTCATCATATCAGTCTCTCAAACTGATTCTCACCTGTTTATGTCTTCCCAGAGTGCTCATTTATTGCTTCCCTGATTGCACACTTTATTTTACTGAGACTTAATTTCCACTGGGTCTCTTAAAATAGAGCCAGAGGGAAGATGCAGCACAACATGTAGTGTAAACATCTAAAACAGAAACCCGCAAAATCTTATTTCTCAGTCTAAGCTCAGCTTTATATAATGCATATTTATACTTTACAGGAAGTAATTTGGATTTATTCTAAATGTAGAGCAATCTTTTTTTTTTTTTTCAGTAAAAGTATGAATAAATATTTGCCACAGAGGTTGCCAGATGGGAAGGGGGATTTATTTTGGGTTTTTTCTTGAAGCTCTCACTCAATAAGTAATATAATGATTTTATCTTTAAGATTCTGTAATAGTGATTAGTGAAGGTTGTTATAGTAAGATGAGGGATGGCTTTGGTAAAATGTCTTTGAATCCAAAGCTATATAAGCTTGGTAAAAGTAAAACATAATTTAAAAAAAAAAATCTGCTGATGAACTTCCTCTGTTTTGGTTGGGTCATGCCAGATGTACATTCCTAGAATATCTGGGCCACCAGTTTTTAAACGATGTCTTTCTCCTGTAAATACTACTGTAACTTCGGAAAAGCAAAGTGAAATCAGTGAAGCTGGGTTACAAAGTGTGATGAGAGCAGTACTGGCGCCAAACTGTAAAACTATCGAGTTAACCTCTGTGGTGATTTTGATGCACTCTGTGTGTGTGGTTTGTAGTGGGGGGTTTTTTTTGTTGTTGTTTGTTTTTTGTTGTTGTTTTGGTTTTGTTTTCCTTTTTTCAATTATGGAATATTTAGACCCCACTTTTTCGTCTTGTGGTGGATATTCCTATTAGTAGAAATATTCTACCAGTATGTTGTCTACAATGACCTGCAGTGGTCAGTGCTTGTAAAAGCTTTAATTTGTATTCATTTCCTACAATTATCATGCTGTAAATTCTCCATGCAAGACACCATTTTTTATTACATTCACCTTACTGGTTCACTGAGCAGGATGATAGGAAATTGCGCATCAGAATAGTCATTCAATGTACAACTGCCTGCTTGTCTCTTAATCAAGATTTCATCCTCCTTGTAGCTTTATAATTTAAAAGCAGGCACTAAAAGTATTTCATCCCTGTTTTTAGTCATAAGACTGCTGAACCAGAAAATCCAACTGACTGAGAAAATCTGATCATATTCCTTAAAATAATGCGACATGCTGTCTGGGTATTGGAAGGATGTACATCATGTTGAATTAACCACTGTACCTTTCAGAGAGCATAGTGACCTCCAGTGAGAGATGTTTTCCTTGCAGTTGCTTTTACTAAGTGGCAAGCCCCTGCTCCTGCTTTAAATGGTGGATGCTGAAATAGAACTGATCTCACTCTCATGCTTCGTATCTCCCATCAGTTAGACTCACCCAGAATGAAAAATTATAGCATTTTACTTTTTTTTATGGAAAAGAATTATTTTGTAATTGGTGTCCGTTGTTGGAGTATCACAGTATCCTTTACTGAAATGCAGATGGTGCTATTTTTGTGGCTTTTAAGCAATACAGCATCAATCTGCCCAGACTCAGCAGGCTGTCAGTGGTCCACAGGATTTGGCAGGAAAGTGAGTGCTGCTGGCTAATGGGCTCAGAGGAGGAGGTGGCTTACAGCTTCTCTAGTCATCCCCTTGGTAAGTCTGCCTCCTTAGCTGGGGTATAAATGCAAAATGAAGTGTCATTCCCTGCCCTAAGCAGCTTACAGCTTCAGTAATGAATTACAGCATCATATGGTTTTGTAAACTTCTGTTAGCCAAATTTGCGGAGGGGGAAAATGGATGCCTGGGTAAATTTATAACTTTTCTGTGGTTACTTGTGAAACAAATGACAGAATCAGGAGGAAAAAACAAATCTGCCACAGGAGTGCATGCATACTCTGTAAATGAAGGGCAGTAGCCCATACTATGTACTAAGAAATTGGAAGTGATTAATTTAAGGAATACCTCAGGTAAACACTGCATAACTATTTTTGTCAACATTATATGCTTTGCTTCATATTAAGGACTAATGTGCCTCTGGAAGCACAATACTGGGCACATTTAGTAAAGCATATGATAGCTATTGTGTCTGTATATCTTTACAAGTGCAACATTTACTTCTTTAAAAATAGTTACTTGAAATACATCCTCAGACAATCAATGTAGTGAGAAAGGGACACGGAAAGCCTGTGGGGGAAGGAACCACCTGTAGATCAGAGAGAAGTAGAGGCGTAGCCTGTATACATTTATAATTCATAATGATGCTTAGTCATAGATTTAATTTATTTAATTTTCATCCTTGAGTCATATGCTTGTGAATTCTGAAGAAAGCAACACTATGAAAAGTGTTCACAGAGTGGCAGTCCCAAGTTAAGATCAAAATGACACTGCACTGGGTGCTGTACAAATGCATCGGTGCTATAGCTGGGCCACAGATCTTGCAGTCTACATGATGGAGATCACATTTGCTGGTAATAAAGAGCAGGAGGCAGGGAGGGGAAGAAAAAAGAAATAATCTAGGAAATTGAGCTCGTTGTGTGTTTGATGGTGAGGATCATTAACTGAAAACAAATTGTTTGTTTGCACAGCATGAGTGTCATGCTTGTGAACTTTATAGAGAAAGACTCTGAGACAGTTGAAGAGAGGTCAAGAGACGCACTTAACATCTATGAAATCTAGCCTGTTGTACACGACCGTCTTGAATTTTATCACAGAGTCCATAAGCACCCTGCCTAAAGCTCAGGACACTCAGCAAGAGGACTTCCTACATCAGGAGTAGTTGGTCTTTTGATATCAAAAGACCCACATGGGAATAAAAACTTCAGTTAGGAGGATCTGTCCATATGTTGTTTGCTATCTAAGCTGAAAGAGTACCATGCAAAGATGGCAAAATATATATGTATACATGTGCACTTAACATATGGCTTTGGCATCTGTCTCACATTTCACTGTTTTTGTTACGGTGTTTTGTTTTGAAAAAGGTTCTCCACATCCTTATGTCATCCATGTTACCTTGGGTGCCTGCTAGGAGGTTTTAATCGGTTTTTAAAGGGTTTCAAAGCATGAGAGGTTGGATTAAAGATAAGAGTGTAAGCTGCCACTACTCTTGATTATTGTAAGGTCTGTACAATCTTTGTAATGGATGTGGAAGGACAGGTGGTATTGCTAATGATGTACAACTGTAGCTATACCACAACGAACAGTCGGCCACAAGGGGAAAACGCTAAGTACTTTTAGTGCCAAAGTAAGTGGAGTAACTTGTGCTTTTCAACATCCAAACACGTGCAATCACTTGGGACTTGTCCAACTTCATGAATTATCTCACATCTGTCAGATGAATCAGAAATCCAAATGCAAGAATGTAGCATTCATATACACCATGTGCATCTCTGATTCATATTTCTCTTGTTAGGGTATGCTCATGAAATGGTTATGTAGTTCCTGAAGCATAGAGATTAATTCTTTTTCTAAGGTTGTCTCAGTAGGGAAACTAATCTAATATGGCATGGTTATTATTATATTAATAGTAGTAATAATGCTATTTCTGCTTGTATTGTAACACTTAGCCATTCCTAGTTGAGGAGCATGATGCATCTGCTAACAATCCAAGTATAAAACAGGCATGTAGACGGGGGACACATGAAATCAAGATGTTATTGGTTACCACAAAAGGATCTTTGGGTCAGAACACTGAAAGCCTAGAATTTTCAACTTGTTAGTAGCTGTTGTGACAAAATAAAATTTAAGGAGGGATTTGAAGGACTATAATGAGGTACTGCTCAGATGTTTTTGGAAGGCAACTGTATCATACAGCATGGGGAAAGCACAAGGATGCTTGTTTGCATTTTTAAGATGGACTTTAACTGTTGTAATCTTACTATTCATACCAGTTACATGCTTATAATTCTTATGAATCCTCTATGTAATCTCAACTTTTAAAAAACTGGGGTCCTACAATGAGGGCCTATGCATTTTCAAAATTATATGGCAGGCGTAGATCTCTGAAGATCCTGTATGAATGTTTAAAACACTATTATTTCTTCTTGCTCAGCTTGCCCATTTTTTGTCAAAATCTCAACTAGGAAACAGTCTTTTACTGCAGTGCTCATTGGTGTTCACTTGTCACATAAATTTCTTCAACCAGTAGGATTAATAAACAAGTATTTCTTACTTTCTTCCATTACTGGTTCTGTATGACAATGGTCTTAAGGGAATTATCTGTGGTAGAGAAGGGATAATAACTCTAATATTTCTATGGCTATGGTTAGAGATACTACCCATTAGACAGTGTCTTATTTGCCATCACCATTTTCAGTATTCCTTTATTGAATATTCCTTGGTTGCACTAGCATCAACATAGACTGGTCTGTATTACTGATATCTGTAATGGTGGCTCAGCTGAATTTAGTGCAGCTTAGTGAACTTATAGTGATAACTAATGGTAATTCTTCTTAAAAACTCAGTGAAACTCAGGTACACAGTGAAATTGGGTGAATGTTTTCAAAAGAAGCTAAGATAAACAAAGTTTTGCCATTTGCTTTTTACCTCAGAAGTCTACATTTTCTATGGCATGGCGTGAATTTCAGTATCACGGTTTGGGGGTGATCGAGGAGTGTAGACAGTTAGGAGAGTGTGTGGGGATGCGGGAAGGTGGAAGCTGTTTGGATGCATGGTTGCTCTTCCATCACCCAATACAATGTAAATCACTGCCTTCATTTGAAAATACAGGCCACAGTCTGGCTTATGTTTGGTGAGCTAAGGTTTCCTTCGGTCCTAAATGCTGAGAAACATGATTTAATATGTAGACCTTGTTTTTCCATCTCCCCACCCCAATGATAATTCCAGCAGCTGGACTGCCTCTATTGTTTTTCCTTCTTGAATATTCATGCCTACAGATTTCAATATTTTCAGTGCTTTCATATGAAAAAAAAGTTAATATATTTCTGAAAGAATATTAATAATGTCCGATGGAAACTTGATCTGCTGCATAAGCTGTTTACGAAGCTACCAATTTTTCCTTTAGACATGTTAGGGAGGGAGCTCGGGAATGATGGAAGAGTGCTGCAGTTCACTCAGTGGGTTGGAGGTCTACATGTGAGCCAGCTGGGAACAGCTTCATTGCAAAAATATAAAACTCCCAAAGTTGTAAATTACTAGGAACAAACTATGTAGCGTGGACTTCACAGAATCTGGGTTTCTTGTGCATCAGATGTCTTTTTTTGTCTAAAAAGGTCAGCTCTGGAGATCAGTTAACTGTTTAAAATCTCTCTGATACGTAGAGATAGAGGAAGCAAAATGAACAGAAATCCTTGTAAGAGAACCTTCTCAAATGTGAACTTCTCGTCAAGTTTAGAAAGGTGGGTCACAAAGTTCTGGAACGTGTTTCTTTATTTCCTTTTTCTCTCTGTCTGTCTTTTTTTTTATTGCCGACTTGCAGTTCTGCTGTGTAGAATCTCAAGAACAGCAATGTCTATCTCGGTAGGGTATTAGGAAAGTATTGCCTGGCAGAAGCTGCCATCCCTTAGGGTGTGCTCTATGTGATGTAGAAGCCCTGATGAGCCAAACAGTGGCATAGCTTTTGGATTTAAATTGGGGTCCCATCTGGAAATGACTTCCTGCGTTAAGTTAATGAGACACAGCTGAGTGGAGCTAAGCTCTGGCATTACTTAGAGCTTGGGGTCTTGTCCGGCAGGAAACAGATGGGGTCTGTCTGCTTAGAAGACAGACAGTGTGCCCTGATTGTATTGTTTTCTTTGATTTTTACACAGGGTTTGCTAATGGAGCCTAGGATTTTAGCCTGCGTTCATGACTATGCTCAGAGAAACAGGCAAGGACTCAATTTGGGGTGTGTACATTTTAAACTTAGAAAATGTGTACTTTCTGTTTGATTGCAGAGGCTTTGATTCTGCTTTGGCCCCTCAAACCCATGAAGATATGCATGCCATCTTATCTATAATTTCTTACCATTAACCCAGACTTAAAAAAAAAGACAGCTAAAAGTGAAATTTCTCAATTTCAAAGTAGGTGATTCAGGTAATACCCTGAATTTCAACAGTATCCGTCTGCCAAGGCAGCCCTCTGACTTAATTTTAAAATTTCAGAGTAATACAAGGATTTCATTGTGAAACCAGAAATGTTCTGAAACCTGAAACTGAGCAGAGGCTTCACAAATCTGTGGAAATTATTTATAACAGGTCTTAGTTTAGTGTTTTGAGATGCAACTTGAAACCACATCCATCTTGTATTCTTGTGGGTTTCATTGTGCACAGTTTGTGGTGTGTGTTCCTTTTTTTTTTTTCCCCGGCAGGCAGGTCTGGCTTTTTTTCCCAGCTTTTTTGGTGGGATTATGTTGCTTTCCAGGAAATAAGGTAGCATTCTGAGGCTAAACCTCTGAGGGAGCCTTACTGGATGCATTGAACTTAGTCTTTATATCTTACCTGAGCTGCATTAGACTTTCATCAGTGCATGTCATCTTGTCATTTGCTACAGTAGTTAAGCTTTTCAAAGTGACTTGAATTGAAGTAATTTTTACTAGCACTGCACATAATGAATATTAGATTCTTAATAAAACAGGGATGCTTCAGACCAGAAGAAATTCCACCCAGACAGTCAGATAACTTCTGACAATCAGTTTGTACCTCAAAGAGGGAAAGATAAGTACGCAATCTCTCCTATGACTGCTATTTAAGAAGAGAATTCCTCTTCACCAGTCTTCAGACCTCATGGAGATTTCATCTAAGATCAAGAAAGTGAAACTCCTATCACACATACCAAGGAGTGAGAGACTCATATTATCCTTCAGTCACTAATGGATTTCTCAGACGTGGCCATTTTTTGAATACCAACATAAAAGTTGTTTCCTTAAGAATACCAAAACAAATACAATAAGGATTCAATTTGACTCTTGCTGACTGTTACTGCCAACTGGAGAGCTGTTTCAGCAGTGTAACATCATTGCATGGAAGTAGTGTAGAGGAGGTCCAGTTGTCATGCTGCAGTCTTGGCAAATGCCTCCCTGACTGTCCTAAGCTTCTACTGACATCTCTGCATTAGGTATCTCTTTATGTTGTTTATCTCCATCAAATCCCATTTTCTTGTCATCCTCCTTCGCAGGAAAGTTCAGTCTAGATATAAGGTTGGAATTTCCTCAACAATAAATGTGTGATTTGGGAGTCTAATAATTGAGACTAAGGTCACGCCCTCACTGAGGACCATCCTGGTCCTTGTGTTGAACTACCTTGCACTGTGTGAAAATCTAGGTGTGTTACATGTCTGTCAGTTTCTCTGTGTGTGTGTGTGTGTTTTAGAGTGACAGTGAGAATAAACTTTAGCATCTCCTTGCTGGAGGTAGTGCTGTCACCTGCTGTCTTCCAACTGAGTCTGACAGTTTGTTGCATGAGGATTTCATTCCACTTCAGTCTAGCGGGCATCTAGACAGGGTGGTTCTAACCCCAGGCAGTATGATTGCATCTCCTCTGCCTCTGACCAAGTCTGTGTTTTTTCACTTACTCATCATAAATCTGTACCATTTTGCAGAAACGGATTAGAGAGCAATCAGACAGTCAAGCTGACGGTCAGCTTCTCTCAATGCAGCAGTGACAAGCAAAGAGTATGCTAGAGGCAGTAACCTCTGTGTCTTGAGCCAGTCTGAGCATACCCTAAACTGTCTTGTTTGAATGTACAAAGTGGAGGAAAATCTTCACACATGGTCTGTGCTACATCAGACATAAGTAAAAGGCCTTTCATTTGGGTCTAGACTAGACATTCATCTAGTAAGGTATCTGTTGTCAGATTTGAATGGATTTCTTTGTAAAATACATCTTCAGTTGCCAAGAAGTTTGAATCATTTTTTGTTCCTCTGCTTCTTTAGTTTGTATCACTTGTGACTTACATTGCTCTCTCTAAAATAATAATATTTTATTATATTTTCAACACAATTTAAAACAAATAATTGCAAGCATATTAGAAGTTGTTAATCAGTCAAGCTGTCATATCACTGAATAAAATATGTAATACACTCAAAAAAGCATGTTAAAATGTTCAATATTATATTAATTATTAACTTTGTAAGGCAAACATTTAAGAGTTCAGAAATTTAAGAATTAAAATTGCCTCATCCATCTTCGTTCACCCCTGTGATGTGCTTATGTTAAAATAAAGTCTTCAATCACTGGGCCTTGTGCTTTCTTTTCTCAAGGACCCATAACTCAGTCGGTGCACAGCCCTGACAGAACTTGCCACCCAATGACTTAGGTGATTTCAGTGACAAACAGAACTCAGCTGTCCAAAGATTAGTTTTCTCTGCATTTAGTGTGTTTTCAGATGTTTCTATGTATTCTAACAACCGGGGGATGAGCAAATATTACCTCATCTTGGAAGCTGTGTGCCTGAAAGGCAGAGAGAATAAAATCAGTATTGATAACTAGTGGGAACCCAGATGGAAACTCATGGGGTCTGACTTCTCTATATACGCCTGCACATACATTCCGTGTAGTGCAGCTCCATCGACTTTATTCACAAAGTGTCTCCAAATGAGACCACTGGTGTGGCAAGGTGAGAGACATATCTTTCGGGGGAATGACATGATGTAGGGTGGCTGCGGCAGAGGCAAGAGCAGAATCCAGTGCTGGAGCATTCACCTTACCCAGCAGTGAGGCTATTGCTGTCTTCCCCCAACTGACTGCTTTGTCTGCCTTGCACGTTTCAAATTCTGCACCAGGCAGGTGAGGTCCTTCACATGCTGCAGAATGTCTGTTCTCCCCTTCTGTCAGAACACGTTGTTCCAGGTACAGAAGGTGGCAAAGATACTGTGGGACGATGTCAGATCAGGTATTTAATATTTTTTCTTGTGAGTCACAGATATTGGAAAAGTGGGGTGGGGCAATTAAGATTGTTGTAAGCTAGCTTGCCTGCTGCCCTCTGGCAAATGCTGGATACTCAGGCTTTGAAGTAGGCCGGAATTACTGTTCTCTGCATGCTTTTTGTAGAACTTCCATTTTGTGACACATTCCACTTTAGCATATAAATAAACTATAATTTGATAGAACTATTCCCAATTATATTCGCTGACAGTTTCGTGCACAGATTTCAGACTTCTGCACAGTCTTCTTTTAGAAGGGACAAAAAATTCTCTCCAGAGACACAAATGAAGAAAAATATTTTAACCATTTTTGTTTAAAAGCATAATCCTTATGAACGGAAAGAACTAAATCCTGAAACCAGGGAATGAAGCGGAGTAGAACATTCATTTTAATCATCCAGAGGGAGGAGGAGGAGGAGGACAATCAATCTATTAAAAACCATTTTCATTTTCTGAAGTATTTTATGCTAATTATTATTGGACATAATCTTAGTGTTGAGATGCAAATAAGCACAAGGAAATTTAAAGCGGTTCCTACTCCACAACTGCGTTTTGGTTGAAGCTGAATCTCCTGAGGATCAGAGATTTTTATTCTTGTTACAGCTTCTATTTTTGTTTTATTGAGGGTCTATCTTTCAAGGCTGCTGCTTGTCAAATCTCTACTTGTACCAGGGATGCATTGTGTAGACGGGGTGCAATAGTCCTATGCTTCGTATCATAAAAATCATAGATATAAAAAACCAAAAAAAATCTATGCTTACTTAAAAGATTCAGCACAAAAAAAATGTCTTCCCTCCCAGCCCCAGATGCTTCTGTCTTCTCCATTACATTATATTATCAAGAAGGTAATTATGCACAGCTCTGTGGGATCCACTGGACTGAAAGGTGAGAAATGAGTGTTGGCAACTTCTTACTTCCTTCCCTTGAGAAGAAAAGCTCATCGCTGCTTTTACAGCTGTTGCCAGATTTTAGTCCAGCTATTTAGAAATGGATTCCTGCATGACAACTACAGGGTTTGATTTCACTTAGCAGCTCCTGTGCTCTACTGTTTTTTGCAGAGGAGGTATTAATACCAGTGCAGAGGGGAGAAAAAGCTAACCTTTAGGTTGCTCTTTGGGCTTTGTTTAGCTTTTTGTTTTAGCCTACCCACAAAGCACTTTCTATGTACCCCTGTATATCCAGGCAAGGGATGGAAAGAGAAAATTGCTCTAGGCTTTGGAGATTCCCTGTAAGTTTTCAGAGGGAGGTGGAGGGGAAGAAGTCTCTAAAACATGAGCCTTCCCATGTTATTCATGGCTTTCAATATGTCCATTACAACTGCCAGAAAAAAAAAAACAACAGCAAAAAACCCAAACCCCAGACAAACCTGGAGGATTGTCAATGTTTTTTGCAGGTGTCTTTTCAGGGATTTTAAGCAGACAAGATATTCCTCATTTACCTGGGGCTAAGAAGAAGTCATTCACCAGGGCTCCCAGACAGCATTGATGCACTTGCAGTGGAATCTCCATGCAAAATCTGAAAATGGCACTCCATGAAAAAACTGAACTGAATTTTTTTTTCAAGTCTTCCCATTCAAGGAAGCACACAATCTGATCATTTTAGGAGTGGGAAAGTTGGAGGAACATACTAGCATTTGCATGCTACAGTACTTAAGTGTGATGATCGTTTATGAACATAGATTAGTTCCTTCGCTGGGCCAGCTTTCTTTCAGAAAACAGTTGTTGATAATTCATGTGATTGCATGTAATTATTTACCTACCTTTCTCATTTTTGCTTAAAGTTATATGTAAAATACTTCTGGGAATTTTACTACTCTGTGACTATAAATCAGTCTGGATTTCTGCTGTAGCTCCTGCAGCACTCAAATCCAAAAGGAAACTTAGTTTATAGGAGACAGGACATCAGGTAGCTTCTTTTGCAACTCTTCTAAAAGGAAAAAAAATGTGTAGAAAAGTCTTACCTTATTAAAATTCACATGAATACACCAATATGAAGTTCCAGGCTTTTTAACAGACCTTATGTATTGCTTCACTTAATAGATCCAGAAACTTAACTTATATTAAAATATAAAATTTCTTCCATTCCCCTTCTCCCACCAAGCAATTTTTCTGACTCATGTATTCTTATAGCAAACTCCTGATTGCAGGTCTTCTGGTACGCTACAGAGGTAGAGATGGAGAGATTATTCTTGGGCAGCCACTTTGTATCTTCTACGAGTAAAAGAACTCTCCATAGGTTTAACTGGACTCTGGATCTCAGCCTCCACACAGGGCAACTCTTGATTAATGCAGTAGTCTGAGATCATTAGTGGCCAGCAGAACAATGTTTTTTTCCTGAATTATGTCATCTGCTCAGCCAGATTCAATGTTCCAGTCCATGTTTTCCAAGACAGTTGGAGTTTGAGCTGTCATGAGCCTCTGTATTTTCTGGCTCTTGAATAATAGTTTCATGCTTTCTGAGCAGAACCGTAATTAATGAGAAATTTGTTGTAAGTGTTAATGGAGTCAACTTTTGTTTGTACAACTTTTAAAGGTTGTTTCTGATCTGTGCAAACAACAGAAATTGTCTTTTAAGTGGCATAGAAATGGTTTCTTTAAAGCTTACTGTACATTTCAAGTACTGTCATTCAAATATAGCCCAGAAGTCTGTATATATGAACCTTTAAAACTTCACTTGGCTACTTCACTGGGAATGTTTTCCATTGTGAAAATTTAGAGGATGGCCTGAAGTCCTTCTAGAGTTTGTTTTAAAGGAAACCGCTATGCAATTTGTGCATGCAAAACAAGACGGAAGAGGAAGGGGAGGTTGTTCCTTTTTTGCCAGTGAAGCTACCTAGTGACATCTGTAATATTTTCATTTGATAAGGAAGTTCTAATCTGCAAGTTTGAGGATACTATTATCATCTTCTGAATTTTGCCAACACCCGTTTTATCATCTCTTTTGCATTCTTGTCTGTAGATAGGGTTTTAGGAAGAAAGCAGAAAGGATCTAATACAGAAGGTAAAAGTCCAGGTTGGATTGTGGTAAGGAATGAGGCAGAGTGCAAGTGTAAGTACAAGCTATAGGAGGTGAGTCTGCTTATAAAAAGACTGAACTGCAAAGCAGAAGAGGATGTAACTCCACCTTGCCTATGTTTAATCATAGTAACGTCCAAACAAAAATTATTTTCTAAGTAAGTCACATAACCCATGCAAAGACATTTTCAGGAATTTGGACTCAAATACTGAAGCAGGGAACACTTAAGCCAAATCTTTCTCTAAACATACCATGTTGACATTTTACCTAAACTTTAGGCCTGTCCTGCTTCATGTCCACTCAGAACTTCAAAACTAGCCCTAAAAGAGGTAAAAATGTTAGATGGAATCCAAACAATGTCTGTACTTGACACGGCTTGTGTTTAAGTCAGATTTAAGATTCTCAGCCTCTCTTTGGAGACCCTCCGTGTCTCTAGAACATTCTTCAGCTGTAAATCGAACTGAGCTCAGAATAGCAAGGCTTAAAGAGCTCTTCATAAAAGAGTTTAATGCAGGTGTTTCAACAAGTTTGTTGCCTCATTGCTGTCCTGTATGCACAACTCAAATCAACTGAAGTGCGAGCATTGATATTTTCTCCTCAGCTGTTTCTATTATTATTTCTAGTATTGGTATTTACATTATTTGTCTGTTTAAAAATTCTGAGCTCTAGATATTACTAGCACAAGATTCTCAGAAAGTACATCTTCACAATTGTCTGCAAAAGATAATTTTATGACTGAGGTATAATCTTGGGCTGTGGGAGATATTAATTTAAACCTTGTTCCTCCCTCAGTCATTTTTGTGCTTGGCGTGGTTCAAGGGCTTTGACCTTTCACTTTATCTTTGTGTAGACAAACAAAGCAACAGCCCTCCCCCCCCCTTTTTTTTGAGGGGGGGCCCCTCTGTGAGGACCTCAGATACTGTAGAAATGCCAGCAATATGTGGATGTGTTTAACAACCAATTTTTAAAGTTGCAGATTCACAGCAGAATTACTTCTGCACCTTTCTATCCAAGGAGGTTAACAGATATGTCAGAATATATCTGACCAGTGAGATGCATTTTGAATATTAATAAGCAACCCAGACAGTAAAGCATTTTACACTACTTTTGATCTATTATTGTTGAAGACTGGTAAGGCTAGAATTGTAAACAATAGTTTGCTAGGTGTTCTGCAATAGTAAACAAGGAGGAGAGGGCAGAAGAGAGGAGAAAGGGGAAGTAAATTGAATGAACTTGCAGTATGTTACTTGCCCAGTTCTACAAAAAGGCATCATACCATAACCCTGTTGGGTTACCTCTTGGCAATTCATACTGGGAGGAAGGGGTTGCTTTGTCACAGAGAATTGATGCTCTTTGTGCAGTTGTTATCCCCAGCATCTGTATTACAGTAGGATTACCTCTGTCATGACCTCGAAGTTCCTCCTTTCTGTTCCAGATTGGTAGGTCTCCTCACCACCGCCTAATTAAGTGATATGATTTTATGAAACACAGGTGACTGAAATTACCAGAGTTGCTTTATTTGCAATCTACTTTGAATCCAGGTCTCTAGAATTGCGAAGATGGCAGTTATGTTAACTCATAATTTACTAAAGCCTTGATAATTTATCTTTAAATTGGGCATTCCCCCCTCCCCCAGGTTTCTGTTTGTCTGTAGAGACTTTGGAGACAAGTAACAGCTCTTAGTTTGTTGGGGCCACTTTTGCATCATAGCAAAGCCTAATGAAAATTAGTTGATAACACTGCAAGCTTTCTCTTTCAGACTACTGTAATTTGGATATTTTTGCAGACTGCAGCGGCCCATAGTTTATCCATTATTTAGCACCTTCTAGGAATTGAAACTACCATCAGGAATTTGCCCTCCAGGTGTCCCATCAGGTGTTCTTATATCAGGGTAACCAGGAAAGGCTAATTTGATTAACCAAACTGGATGCTAGTTTGCACAGCATCACAGACTTCCCACTAATACCTCTCTGGCTGAGATGGAATTCAGCAACTAAGAAAAGTAGTTAAGCATCTACTGTTAAGGGTAAAGAGAAATCCTTTCATATTTTTAATTAGCTTTGCATTTCTAAAATGCTTAGGGATCACATAAAATCCACAGGTACTTTTGAAAGAGGCGTGGTTCACTGCACAGACAGTCATAATATTGCCTGGTCTGAGCACAGCTGAAGAGAAATGCAGCTGACGTAGCTCTGGAAGGTCACATTTGCTGTATTTACCGGAGCTTATGATCAGCTGGAAACTCTGTTTATGCTATGAAGTGCACTTGTCAAAACCAAGCTTGTTGTCAGAGGGCAGTGAAGAAGTGATATTCCCTGAGAAGCTGTCCTTCTTACGACCGTTCAATAGTATCGCTAAATGAAGATTTAATGTATTTTGAATGGAAAACAGAATCTGTATTCCATCCATTTTGAATCAGGGAAAAACAAAACCATAAGCGGCACTCAGCCTTCTCTCCATGGATACATTTTTGCAGAGCAGCAGGACTTTGGCAGCAGAGCTGCCTTCATAAAGAAAACCATTTTCATAAACTGCAGGAGAGTTGGTGGGGTTATTTTTTTTCTTTCTCTTTTTAGGAGCAGAAATTACCCAAAGAGTGTATTCTGGGAGGTACTTACTTTCGTAATTCCTGAAATGCTCTCCTTTACTTTCCAGCTTTAATTTTATGATCTAAGTACAATTTTCTTTCCTTCCCATGTGTTGTGCATCTGCCCTCCAGGCTCCAGCCAGGAGAATAACCATATGGGGACATGAAAATCTCCACTGCGTTGATGCCAGAAGACAAGTTTATGTTCATTTCAAATGGCATCAAAGGCTGTGTGTCTATTTTCCCTTTACAACCCTTCCAGTGACTTAAATCTGTGGTGTTGTCTAAAACACACAAGAAAAGAAAAGGCCTGTTTGATTACAAACTGAAAAATACTCCTCATAGTGCTGGATTTTGGATGATCAATGAATTTTACTGTAAAGTACTTTTACCATTCAGTTTTTTCTGCTTCTTTCTTTGTAGGGTAGCAATTACCGCACAAGGACCAGCTCTCCTTCTGACTGATCTCCATACTTTTCTTCTTTTCTACTCATGACAGATTCCTTCTTCCAACCTGTGTAGAGGTAATATTCTCCATAGGAGTGAAAATCGTTCAGCTAAAATTTCTTCATTGTCTGGTGCTCTCATTAGGTAAATGCCTCACCTGCTGTGCTGTCCTTATCATTCCAGGGGTGACTGGAAGTGATAAGAAAATACTATGCAGGCGTGCAAAAAAAGACAGTCAGCCTCAACACAGCTTGATCCAAGCTGATGCTGAGTTGCCTGGGAAGGTGTGGTTACCTCATGTTGGTTGTGCACGATTGCTTGTCAGAAAACGAAAGGTTAAACAAAATGATTGTGCCATCGTGGACAGAATGGCATTTAGAAGAAGTAATAATAATCAGAAGTCCTGGCTGTACTTGAGTAAAAGTAGCTGATTGCTTTCTAAAGGACCTAGACTGCATGATATATACTTGTTCTTATAAACAGCGATTTGAAGGCACAAGTGAACTTGTGACAGACATGAGCTTGACCTAAAAGTCTGGCCTGAAAGAAATTTTGTATGTGGAATTCATTTTCACACAGCAAAATCCATTTTAGTTGCAATGAATTGAAATGACCATTGCAAGAGAGGTGTGAGCAATACCCACCCTGCTTGCTCTCTGACACAAGGCCAGGAGTGCTGCTTTCTCTAGCATGGCTGAAAACCTCATGGCTGTTTTAGCTCCACAACACAGAGCCGGTTTCCTTGCCAGCTTGTACAAAGGAACTGCTAATGCTTTGTGTTGATGCTGCTCTCTGAACGATAATGGCTTTGAGAGACATCTTCAAATAGAAATATACTCCTGGAAATCTTTTGGGATCAGGCTGGAATTGTCACTTAGTGAATTTTGTCACTTATTACCTTCCGAAGACTAAACTTCCTTGTAATATTTTTCCAGAGCTTGATCTGTCCTGCTCGCTAGGTGCGCAGAACTTCTCTAACTTGTTATAAAGGAAGAGTCAATGTTCCTAAGTCAATTTAAGGAGTTGGTTGCTTTCCCACTGCTTCACAAGTTCCTTCATCATGTTCCCACTGTTTTTATCCTTCTGGAATTACATCTTCAACTCCCACCCACTCATGCATTTCCCAGTGTCATTGCTTATTTGCGAGATGAGAGACAGTTAGACCTTACAGTCCAGTAACATTGAGTATCATCAAATTCTATGCAAATAAATGCTTGTTCTGAAAGTAAATGCTCTTCCACAGCCCAAATGCATCTTGGAAAGTACAGGAAGCAGCAAAAGGAGCAAACCGCTACCCACAGCGTCAGCCCCTCGCTGTCTGATGGTGTCGCCCTGTGTGAGAGGCAGCAACCAGCACACCTTCCCAGGGAGTTACAGGCAGGTCTCTGTGGCTGTTGTATACTACATGTGCAGGGTACCAATGGCGATACGAACTAATCTCTCTCCAAGTAATATTAGGTAGGTGGCAAAGTGTATAACAGACAACTCATCCATCCTTAGAAATACATATAATCATAATCCCTTTCTATGGAAAAGCTTGTCATTTCAGCTATTTTTCATCTATGATATAGCTCAGCCTAAAACTAGGAATGTGTGGTGCTTGCTAATCATAAATAATAAAACGAGGACTGGATTTAGCCTGCTTGTTGATGTGGCCTCTACAGCAGGGAACTTGCTGTGATGGTCAATGCCAGCAAGAGGACGGTCATCCTCATATTTTTGTGTATTTGCTTTCCTTCTCCTCCTGTAAATCCCCTGCTGCACTGCAGCTGAGGCTGGGGAGTGAGTTGTAGAAGTACAGTTATTAATTCAGGAAGAGGTAGCCATTCTAGATCAGACGTGCACAGCTCTCTGTAATCCTTAGCATTTGTTGTGTTCTCTGTTAGCTTTCACAATGTCACTTGGCATTTCCTTAATTGTCAAAGACGTTTTAAATTGATCTTTCTAAACTGATTTTCTCTCTTGTCACATCCACCACTTCGTGTCAGCCTTCAAACATACCTATTCTGGCTCAGCCTCAGTATCCCTACAGTATTTGATATGTTTTCTCTGGGAAATATCTGCCAGGTTGCAGAATCATTTCCTGTTATTTCTAAATGCCTGTGTTAATACTGGATGTGGCTTTTTTTAGTACTGGCCTCATTATTGTAGCCATCCCTTAGAGGCTCCGTTTTCTTTTTCCCTAACCTTTAGTTATTTGTACTAGTGAAAACACATCTCATGGTGTTGAATTAACAGTGTAAATACCATCTCTGATTTTTTTAGATATCGTCTGTCTATTTTCCTGTTCTCTAAGGACTGATCCTTTAGCTCCCCTCTCCCTTTCGTCTTGAATACTACATTTCTCATCACCATTATCAGAACTTTAATTATAAAGTACCATTTGCTATGACTGTGAGTGGCAGAACCTGGCCTTAAAGTAATACTTTTTTATCTTTTTTTTTAACATAAATCTACTTATGATTGGCTTCAGAAAGATTATATTTAAAGGAAATTCACATTGAATTATAGTTGGATCAGGATTCCAAATTTCAGTTATTAGAGTTTAAGCAGAGTATACTTGGGGACTGCATTCATCAAATAGGTTGTGCATACCTGTGCTGGAGAGGACAGGGAGAGAACAATCAGCAGTATTAATTTGTTACTCAACACTGACAAAAAGAATCTTTAATATTCTTCCCTTATGTACATTTCCTCCTGGTTAATTTGACTGGACAAAACAGTTTGTAACACAGAAGAATTTCATAAGCTCATTTTCATCAGTTTCAGGAGATTAGTAATAAGACGACACAAGCTGTGGAGAAAAAACGCTAATCATGTGAAATTAGAATTTCTGTGGTACTGAATATCACCTTGTTTTGAATTAAGTAATTTTTATGTTCCAACACGGATCCTGGTTGAAAATCTATACCTAGATTTCTTTTCCACTTCCAATTATTAAGGAAGGCAAGAAGTAGAAAAAGGAAGATGCTCATTGCTCTTTGTTGTACTGGGTAGTTTTAGTAGCCAGTGGTTGACTTCTTAAGCACTTTCGTAAGCACTTTTAGGTAGTGAAGAAGTACTGGTTAAATCGTAGGTTTGGGGAAGCATATAAAATTTTCTGTGTATGTGATACACTCTACACTGTGCAAAATTTCATGCAAGTAAGCATTCTTATTTCTAGCTTTTTTTTCCTTTTCTTTCTCCAAACAACTTCATCTTTTTTTCACTTTTCAGTTGATCCTCAGATCAGTTAGCAACCAAAATGACAGCTAGGCTGGAAATTCTGTTGTCTGCTGCACTGCTTCCACTCTGCAGGATGTAACCATTGAGGGAAGAATAACGTGCCATATGCTGATGCCAAAAGAAATTCCTTTAAAATTAGTGAGAACTTAGCCTTTTTAAGGACTGACTCAGACATTTAAGATAGTTGAAATGTAAGTGTATATGAGACTTTGTACATAGTTGCTTAAGAGGTGCAAGCAATAACAACTTCATTGCTTATGATTTCTATAGCTTTATAAAGAATTTTTAAATCAAGCTCCTATATGTGTTGGAAATGCAATTATATCTAAGTAACAGCTGGTGTTTTACATTAACCTCTGCTTCCAATCAACATATTTTAAAACTGCTGTATGACAAAAGTGTAAATTTAATCTGACTATCCTAAAATCAATAGCAAACAAAAGAAAAAGAATCCAGTTGGAAGATTTTCTTTTTTGAAAAAAGATATAAAGGGAAAGAAATTTAAAATTTCTGTACTAATGCAATTTCTGTGTGTTTGTTTGCTTACAAATTATTTCCTAGTACTGTTTTCCAGTGTTCACATGCCTGTTCTAAAATAGCTTTAAAATATTGTGTCTAATGGAATTTTTGTGACTTTTATTTGCATTAAATTTAAATGGGAACTTTAGTATAAATGTTTGACAATACTGGCTTTTTTGCTGGGCTTAAGTTTAACCTTGATATTTGCCCCACCTTCCTTGAAGTTTCCTTCTTTTTTTCATTTTCATTTTTCTCGGAGAAATAAAATAAAAAGACTCGGCAGGCCAGTTCAGCCTGACACTGTGAGCCATTGCGTGAGTCATTAGAAGAGACTGGAAGATACACTCATCCTTTCCAGCAATTCAGCCTTTCTGCAGGGTTCTTGTTCAGAAGTAATAGACAACCTTTCCATTGCAATCCCTCCCTCAAGCCCGAGTTCAGCATTAGTGCCAGAATGATGGACTTTCCCGTCATTGATACAGCAGCAAATGTCAATTTTTTTAATATTTCTAAGAAGATTTTCTTTAATCTGTTCTGCTGTCTGCTCAGTGATTTATTAGTGAGTTAATTATTTTAATGGAAGAAAAAATATGCTCTGTTTTGTAGGGGGAACATAGTAAAGCAAACTATTTAAGGTAAGTAGCAGTGTGGTAAGTTTATTTGTGCTATTTCTTACTGAGTTCCCCATGGACAGGACAACAGAGAAACAATGCATGAGCAACAATTGTCCAGATATTTTCTAATACAGATTCCATTTCTTATCAGCTCTGCCTTCCATTGCTGTTATGCGCTATACAAATCTCTCTGCAGTCTAAGGTTAGCCCTGGTTTGTAGTTTGAAAGATGTAATCAGCAATTTGGATTTATGATTTCTCTATCTGCTTGAAATAGAATTGAAACTGTTGTGAGCTAACCTCAAATTTAAGCTTTCCAAAAATTCAAGCCAGGTCTCTCTAATCTTGAGAAAATCCTTTTTTCTTTTAAAGAGAATGCCAAGTGTCTTTCTCCCACTACTATGCCTTTAGCCGTTTCAGTGAAACAAAAATGTACAGGGGATCTAAAACCAAACAAAAGCTAACACAAAAACCTAAAGTCAAATTTATCTATCTTAGCCTGGTGGAAAATTCATGAGGTGGTAAAAACAGTGTCATGATCTTTGGAGTACCAAAGAGTGAGAAGTAGTATGACATTTTTTGTAAAATACATGAATTTTTCTTTTACCAAGGTTCTGTTTTCAAAGGATATTGAGACCAAAACTTTTAGGCAGGTGATGCCCAGCAGGAAGATTTTTTTCTGTTAAATTTTAGACAATTTAACAAAAGTGAATACATCTCTTCTGCCATCTGCACTGTCAAGATAAATATATATCCCAGATATGTGTGTCTAAGATGTCACCTGGGACTGTTGCTCCACTGAGGCAGGCCTGCTGTGGCCAGTTTTGCTACTTCGAACTGGTATTTATGGCATCGCCTTAAATTCAGTCACATTACTTGATGTCTGACAAACTAAATGGTTATTTTTATCTAGTTCTGGAAAAATAGTTTCTAGAGCAGCTTTTTGTGTGACATCACCTCTCGGCCACATGATCATCCATGGACAGCCTGAGGTCTGTATGTGGGGAGCCTGGGTCTGAGGTTCTAACAGACACATGTTCCCCAGAGGACACTTGAACTGTCTCTGAGCCCGCATTTGGAAGCTCATTGGCTGCATGAGCCATCAGCCTGGTCTCAAAAACAACTATGTGCTAGTACCCAGCCATCTGGGTAGGCATACCTAATGCAAGTTATTTCAAATCACAGCCCTGAGATTGTTCTGTGGATTCATTTCTCAAAATATTAGACACTGACATGAATCTAAATAGCTGGATATAAAGGTCTGTGGTACGGATGTTATTGCTGCCAACCATTATAAATGGTCTGTTTTACTACTTTTGGGAAGGGAACAAATCCCACTTTGACTCAAGAAGAGAGGGGTGTTGGCCAGTTCTAAGAAATGTTAATAGATTTTTACCATTTGCAGTTTTACTAGAGTGAATTGATAGAACTTTCCTGCCAACTTGTTACCGCTCCTTTAGTTGTGAAAAACAAATGAGCAAATACAGTGTGTGTGTGACAGAGTGAGAAACAGATTTTACTCCAACATTTTTGCTGGAGTTTTGTGCCTTATAACCTGCTCAGTAAGTTGCAAGCTTGACTGAAAAGGGAATGGTGTGTTCAGTCAATGTCAGGCTGGTGTCAACATGATGTTCGTGTTAATGCAGATTTAGATGCAGAAATCAAACACTGGTTTGGGGAAGTGGACATTACTGCTTAGAGGTACTGCGAGCCATGGGAATTTATGCACCTTGTCATTAGCTGAATGGCGGTAGATACCTACACCAGTGAGCTGTAGGACAGTCAAGATAGTGAGATAAACAACCAGTTTCTCCCTAGTGATATAAACAACTTTCTTTTTCTACTGAAACTAGCATAGAAAAGATGGACATTCTGACAATGTACTACTTGAGTTCCTTTTTTTTCCTTTACAATTAAGCTGCACGAAAAGCAGCTTGGTGTTAAAGATGTGCAGTAATGAGAACATACAAAGAGACTAGATCTGACTAAAGCTCTGTCTAACCCCTATTCATCTTACACTAGCAGAAAATGGTGAATGACCAGGGAAAGGTGTAACAAGTTAAAGACATGGAAATGTTTCTGCTCTGCACCTTCTCAGTTTCTGCTCATCTGAGGTTCAAGGGCAGAAGTTGCATCAATCCAGCAGTGCTTTCACACCTTCTGATGTCTGTTTTTACTTCTGATTCCAATAGCTCTTTCACCTTTTGCTAGGGGTTACTTGTCTTCCTCAGTAATTTTTTTGAGTTTTCCTTCAGTATCCAAGCAGATGGTACTTCACGGAAGGTGCTTTCGTGATTTTGTAATATTTCTTTTTTATCTGTTTGGCTCAAGGCCGGATTTTCTTCAGTCTGCCATTCCTGTGTTGTTGGTTATTGCTGAAACATGCCAGTATTGTGTAGGGTATTGGCAATTATGTTACTTCCTGCTGCTCAGTCTCCTTTACCACATTTTTCAGTTTGTTAAACACCGATTTGAATCCACATGTATGTATGTATCAAATCTTGTTTCTGTAAAAACACAGTTAAAAACATTTCATTGAGAAACTTGATGTTTCATTCCTCCTTGATGAAGTTTCTTGTACGAAAAGTCAGTAAATACTCACTTTAAATAGGACTTCAAATCAGTCCTTGCTGCACACTGTTAGATTTTTTTTTTAAGTCCAGAAGAAATCATTATTGACATTTAGTCTTAACTCTTGTGTAGTGCGGGCCACATCATGTCAGGGAGTAGCTCCTTCAACAAAACCGCTGACAAGTCTCTCAGAAGGACACCTCATTTTAATTAGGTACTAAGAGTAAAGCTATCAAAATGATCAAAGAATGTACCATGCTGGCCATTTATTTGGCAAGTTATTGCCTAAGTTCTTGTCATTAGTACCAGTAATGATCTCACAATGAAGTCAGCGACAAACTTCTATATGAAGCAAATAGCCAACACTGAGCCCATTGTTTCCAAGTCAAGTTTAGAGGAAATAAGAAGAGACTTGTCCATTTGACATGGCAATGTATAGTCTGGAATGATTCTTATTCTCTCTTTAAACTGTGGTAATAGTTTTCTACCATTCTAGTTTGCGCTCATACAACATTATGCTGTTTAAATATGCCATATATGTATATAGGGCTTTTGCTGAGGTTTTTGCCTTGTTGCAAATTTGCCTTCCAAAATTGCTTTCAAAAATCTGATGTGGAAATAAACCAAAATATATGAAATTGAATTTTAAAAATGGTAATTTCAAGTACAGAATTCTTTAGAATACCTCAACAGACTTGTAAAACAACAATGCCTATGTATTGGCAAGAAATACAATAAATAAGGAGAGGATTTGATGAGTGAAGTAGTAGTGGCTGAAGAACGGATGTTCAGACTGTGTTTATTTCTTCTAAATTTACCTCAGACTAGCTCCGTTCTGTTGCCGGAACAGCCTTTGAGATGAACAGAGGAAATATGCCAGTTTCATTTCTCCTGAAAGAATTCAAGTTTTCATACTCTGATACTAGCCTGCAAATAGATAAAATCAGTGAACGGTTGAAAATCACATTCCAGAACCAAACTAAAAATAGATACAGTCAATTTCTTCATTCCCATTACTGGACTGGAGCAACTGCTTTCATCTGCATGGACTTAGGGTGGGTGTCAGGAGGATGGGGCCAAGCTCTTTTCAGTGGTGCCCAGTGACAGGACAAGGGGCAATGGGCACAAACTGAGGCACAGGAAGTTCCGTCTGAACATGAGGAGGAACTTCTTCCCTCTGAG
>Ga0065711_1030489_pt1 | contig 32347 bp, 16 predicted proteins | sample Hoacrofraction12_FD_59098 | JGI IMG/M metagenome (GOLD analysis project Ga0065711, IMG submission 59098) | Hoatzin crop microbial communities from Cojedes, Venezuela - Epithelial fraction 12 v2 (version 2) | ecosystem: Host-associated > Birds > Digestive system > Esophagus > Crop | place...
CCTCCCCTCCCCTCCCCTCTCCTCTCCTTTCACTTTAGATCTCAGACGATATGTATAGTGTGGAAATAAGTTCTTTGGACCAAGGAACTCCAAGATGATGAGATGAGTTGGTAGCACTTCATGGGACAACCTGGTGAAGTGCCAACTAGGCTGGTGTAGGTCTGGATGCAGTCTAAGTTGGATACAAGGCCACACAGGCAAAACTGGACTGTGGATAAACACAGATGGGAATAGTCTCCATGTCACAGCATACTGAGTCAGTATATGGGCTCAGGGCTCTGCCAGCTGAGACCTCATTTCATGATGCTATTTGCCAGAGGATAAATGCCATTAAATTTTTGTTGAGAAGTTTTGCTTCCTTTTGAGAGGTGAATGGATCCATACTTGAAAGGTTTTGAAACTACTATTCCTTTTTTTCTTAAAGGCAAAACTCTTAGTTACCTTTTAAGCAGTTAGGAAAGTCTGACACATTAACTGCTGAGAAGGTCATAGCAATTAAAATCTGCTTAAACGGCTACTGTTTCTTAAGTGGTTTCTTATATTGCCTGAAAGTTATCTGATCAGTAGAAGTGCAAGGAAAAAGGAAACAACATACAAAGCTGCACATGCAATAATTAATGAAATCCCACATACAGAAATTTTCAACACAAATAGTATGTTCCCGGGTTCACTGAGAGCAGGCTGGACAAAGGAAAAACCTCCTTTAGACACCCACAGGGCTTAAAACCTTTCAGTATTCCAGGAGCATTCTAAAGAAAAGGAAAATATTACAAGTCTTGTCTGAAATAAAATAACAATATAAAATTGGACCTTATCGCTCATATTAAGTTTGCACACACAAATACATTAACACAGCAGCAATGGCACAGATTTTGGTTTGAAAGGTCTCTAATTTATGGGCATGAAGTAGAGCTGAGTAAATAATCTGCAGCAAGTATTTAATTTACTGAATTTTGACCTTTGCTTTTTCCTCCCAAAGTACCTAGCAGAAGACTTCTTGATGTCAATGCCTTTTACATGAGATTAGTCAGTGAACTGAATTTCCCTAGTGTTTATTGACCACAATGTTCTTTCACTTTCCTGAGTGGATGAGTATTTCAGGCACAGGGAAATAGCTAAAGTGGACTCCCAAGAGTATTTCTGGATGTGATTCTAAAATTTTCTAGCAAAACTTGATTATTAAAATACTAAAGAAGCTACTAGAAAAGGGATGAATACAGAAGACTGATTAACTCAACCTACACCTGCTCCCCTGGTTCACTGTTTAAATATATATCCAGCCTACCTTTCCCAAGCACTCTGCCTTGTACCCTGGTTCTCTAAAAATATCAAAATTCTGAGCTTCCCTTGACACTGCTGGGGTGCCATCAGCTTTCTGGAAATTAAGTGAACACAGCCCACAGTCATTAATTCTTCTTGGTTTATTTTTAAGTTATGTTGTAACTGGTTACTTTTAAAAGGTAAATCTCTCTTTTTACATCACGTAAGCATTCTTATCATATTCATTTCTAGGCTCATGAACCCCTGTTTCTCATGCCCCACACTTTCTTGGTGGTGATGGGTTGACAGTTGGACTTGATCTTAGAGGACTTTTCCAACCTTAATCATTCTATGATTCTATGATTCTTTTTGTTTGTGAGGACTCCAAAATTGACTTGAGGATGTAATAGGAAACATTACAGAAAATGCAAGGGCAAGGACAGAACAGGCACAGCATTGCAACGGACAGGTCAGTGAGCCTGTCGGACGATCTGTGGGATGGAAGGGGATGACGGGGCTACAGTCCTCCTGGAAGATTTGCATTAGAAGAAAACTGATAAGCAGAAGGATAACAACAAACAGAATCTTCTGACCTAAGAGTGCCTGTGGTTAGAGAGGAGCTTTGTCTGAAGTTACCCCATATTGAAACACGTTCTAAACTACCAGAGAAGGAGGGTCAGGAGAGTGTGTCTGAGTCTTTCCTACAGCCTTAAAACCATGGTTGCGAAGACACGGCGTGTAAAACCAGCTTCCAGTGTAAATACTGGATATCATGGCATGCAACTTTTCCTCAGGCAGAAATACATCTCAGTATACACCAACAGACATTAACAATCTCAATCTCTTTCTCCACCTCCAGTTTAGAGGGAGTGCTAAAAATTAGTAAGGACAATTACTCAGATGAATAATCTGACTTACTGGAGAAATATAATGATTTTATCCGTATTAGCCATATTGGAAAGACAGTGTAATATCTGATGCATGCTTAAGGAGACGAATTGTTCAAAACTAAAGCAAGCAAGAAAATGTTTAATTCACAAGAATGGTTTATCAGCTACATTCCCAAGCAAGTGTCATGAGGATTTTCCTGACTACGGCACTGCTGGGTATTCTTTTGATAGTTCTTTCCTATTATTCCATTTAGGCAAAAATAAACTAATTAAGCATTTCATAACAACTTTGAAGTTTCCACGATGAGTGTGTGTGGGCAGAAACCTGCATGTGCTTTCTGTCAAGAAACTGAAACTCAAAATATGGAAGAGCTCATCAGTGGGACAGGCGCAGGTGGGAAGACAACTCTTTTTGTATATTCCCATTTTGTGAAACAGTGCCTTGTGCCTACTGAATTACATGCTCCAAGCCATCATCTGCTACTTCACCTTTCCAGGATTTCCAGAATTTCCCCGTGTGATTTTCATGGCACTGCGGACTGGGTGGGAGGCTGCAGGTAACTCTCTGTCGGACTGGCTACCCCTTCCTCACCAAGCAAGCTAATGCCACTCCATAGCTCTTTTTTGAAACACCAGATTCTTGGAGGAAAATCTGAATTCCCACGTGGAATATTATGCTTGGAAAGGCAGTTTTACATGCATCGACTTCCTCATTGAAAGTACAAACTCTGTGAATTACGTGGAGCCATCTCTTCCCGCACTTGCTTCAGAAGACATCCCCCTCGGGCCCCAGACAGAAGGGATGGCAGAAGAAAGACGCAGTGGCTGCTGCCAATCCCCAGTGACCGCTGTGTCTGCTTTAATTGACATCACGCTCACCGATGCTGGGGTTTGCTAATGAGAATGCTGTGTGCATGGTAAAAACATTGACCCACGCTTCTCAACACTGGCGGTATTATCCACAGCACCCTCTTTATGGGGCTTACTCTGGAAATCAAGACTGACAGCTTGTGAGAGCTTGGCTCCATGCCTGCCCTTCAAAGCTCCAGACTGTCAGAGCCAAGCGATTAGAGAAGAGAAAAGGGCTTTCAAGCACAACTAGAAAGGACACAGCAAGTAAGACAACTGCTGTGCGCACAGTAGCAAGCCTGGTGGCCTGAAATGAAGAAGGATTTAGAAATTCCACATTATGTTCCAGCTAAACTGCTTCTGAGGCAGAACATTATATGGAACAAAGGTCTGCCCAGGAAAGAGTAACTGGGAAAAAAATGAAATCTAGCCAGAAGAAATTCAGAAGAAATTAAGAAATCAGAAGTAGTTACAGGAGTAACATCAACTGCCTCAATTTTGAAGAAATTCTTGGTCCACAACCATACCCAATGCCAAAAGTCATATTATACCCACAACAGGTAACACTCCAGGCAGTATGAGGCACGTCACACAAAGCGTGCCAGGTCACACCAGTGGGTATCTCAAGTTTCACCAACATAAAGAGTGGCAGGCAAGCGTGTGCTAAGGTCCAAGGTCACAACACAGGGCGGGTGAGATACCCACGGCACTAGACACCCATGTTTAAGCAAACCAATGCTCAACACTGTCCAGAGCGCACTTCAGCTTGCCTGACGTAAGACATCTGAATTTAGTCAGATGAGGACACCTTTGCAACCCAGTGATAGTGCTTGTTAAATCTCCCCCGATTCCAACAAAAGTTTACACACTTTATTTCCATGTAGCCACCTACGTTCAAGCATCTGAATCAGTAGCTGTATTCACTCACAGCACGGATTTAGATGAGACGGCCAAAGAGCTGCATGGTGACTGGCAGTGCAGAAGATGGATGGGTGAAAGTAGAGCAGAAACTTGATATAAAAACCATTGCCAAGGCTTGCATGGCCTTGGCAGGTAGAAGAATATTTATTTTTTCCTGAATCATACACTATTCAATCTCTACTAGACAGTATTCTTTTTCTTGGATGAAATCCAGATGCATTTACCGACTTCATTATATAGGAGAACATTTTAAAATATTCTTTTAATCTATGTTCTCTATTGTACCATGTCAGAGATAACACTGTATCTATATTTACTCATTTCTTTTTACTGGGGCTAAATACATTGGTCATGTTGCTTCTTTCAAAAGTTTATCTTTGATGAATGATGTTATTAAAAAGCTGATTATTTTCCATTTTCCGAGTTTACATACAAATTCAAAAGACTATAATATGCTGTTCTGCAGAATATTTTATACCCTACTGCAATCTGCATATCCTCTAGAAAAACGTCACTTCGAATTTCAGTGTTCTCTTTATATCATGTTGCAGAAAATACTTGGTGCTGTCATTTTTACAAAAGCTGCTTGAAAAGTCTTTCTTATCTGTGTCAAAACTAAATTGAAACACAGCATTTAAAGACTGTTCACCTGAACGAATAGGCTACCAGAAACATGTTTATGAAATGTCTAAAAAGAATGCTCCATCCACTTTTGAAATTATATTCATAAGATTTTAGAACAACAGTAAAATAAAAGCCAGTGAAGCAATTAGGAATGAAGAGACAATAAGAACATATTTCACTGTGTAAGACAGTGAAAGCTAAAGCAAACACAGTAAGACATAATTACTTAATAACAGCAATGTGAGACTTATTAAGTTCTTTTACACAGGAAAATAATTGATAAGAGCAAAGAAGCCTACCAGAAAACTATAAACAGCAATCTAGTATTAAGGAACTATTCGATGGTTGGACTTGATGATTTTAGAGGTCTTTTCCAACTATAATGATTCTGTAATTCTATTATTCTTACTCATCCTGCTAAATTCAAACTTAATGTCTGATTAAGGTAAGAAAAAACTTAATGTGGTTTGGTTTTTTTTGTAGAAAAACCATGTCTTTCTCAGGCTTAATAAAGAAGTTTTCTCCAATGATGAAAATATATCACGTCAAAACTTCATCCCACCCAAAACTACTTAATAAGAATTCAGTATGGATATGAAGAAATTAAAAACTATATAACAGGACGAAAGAGTGGAAAAATATTCTGGTATACTGGATTTGCATGCCAAGGTTTTGGTAGCAGGGGGACTACAGGGGTAGTTCTGTGAGAAGCTGCCAGAAGCTGCAGCATGCATCTGCCTTGTGTCCGACAGAGCCAGTGCCAGCCGGCTCCAAGACGGACCCGCTGCTGGCCAAGGCCAAGCCCACCAGCAATGGTGGTAGCGCCTCAGGGATAACAGATTTAAGAAGCAGAAAAAAACCCTGCAGTGGGAGAGTACAGTGAGAATATGTGAGAGAAACAACTCTGCAGACACCAAGGTCAGTGAAGAAGGAGGGGGAGGAGATGCTCCAGGCACAGGAGCAGAGATTGCCCTGCAGCCTATGATGAAGACCATGGTGAGGCAGGTTGTCCCCCTGCAGCCCATGGAGGTCCACGGTGGAGCAGATCTCCACCTGCAGGCCATGGAAGGGACCCCACGCCAGAGCAGGTGGATGTGCCCAAGGGAAGCTGTTACCCCATGGGGAGACCACACTGGAGCAAGCTCCTGCCAGGACCTGTGGCGCCACGGAGAGAGGAGCCCACGCCGGAGCAGGTTTGCTGGCAGGGCTTGTGACCCCGTGGGGGACCCATGCTGGAGCAGCCTGTTCCTGAAGGACTGCATCCCATGGGAAGGACCCACGCTGGGGCAGTTCGTGAAGAGCTGCAGCCTGTGGGAAGGACCCATGTTGGAGAAGTTCGTGGAGAACTGTCTCCTGTTGGAGGGACCTCACGCTGGAGCAGGGAAAGAGTGTGCGGAGTCCTCCTCCTGAGGACGAAGTAGCAGCACAGACAACATGTGATGAACTGACTGCAACCCCCATTACCCGTCCCCTTGCGCCGCTTGGGGGGAGGAGGGAGAGAAACAGGAGTGAAGTTGGGCCTGGGAAGAAGGGAGGGGTGGGAGGGGAAAGTGGTTTAAGAGTTACTTTTATTTCTCATTATCCTACACTGATTTGTTTGGTGATGAATTAAACTTCCTTTTCTCCCCAAGTTCAGTCTCTTTTGTCCGTGATGGTAATTGGTGAGTGATCTCTCCCTGTCCTTATCTCAACTCTCGAGCCTTTCATCATATTTCCTCTCCCCTGTCCAGCTGAGGAGAGGGAGTGACAGAGCAACTTTGATGGGCACCTGGCGTCCAGCCAGGGTTCACCCACCACATCTGGAAACCAATAGTCCAATTACATAAAAATCATGAGCAAAATTGAAAACTATACTACTAATTTTTTTCAGACACAAAAATTGAGACAACGGAGATTTCCTATACTGGTATTTATTTAAGCAATAGTAGTAGAATACAAATAAGTGACTTCTGATACTTTCTTCTACTGAACCCTGCCCAAAGTCACTGAAACCACCTGACCGTATCTAGATTTTATTTAAATATGGGCTCAAATTCAAATTCAAGCTCCAGCACATGCCTTTGAAGGTGAAAACTGTATGCTCTTACTATCCTTTAAGATAGACATAGACATTAAAGTTGGATGTTGTAAGCCCAGATATCTCTATGCCTGCTCAAATTAAGTCTGCATTTATATCATAGAATCACTGAATGGTTTTGGTGGGAGGGAACCTTCAAAAATTATCTAGTCCAACCCCTCTGTCATAGGCAGGGACACCTTCCACTAGACAAGGTTGTTCAAAGCCCCATCCAACCTGGCCTTGAACACTGCCAGGGAGGGGGCAGCCACAACTTCTCTGGGCAACCTCTTCCAGTGTTTTACCAACTTCATCATAAACAAATATCTTCCTCCTGTCCTATCTAAACTTACTCTCTTTCAGTTTAAAAACGTTGCCCCTTGTCCTGTCACAACAGGCCCAAGTGAAAAATATTTCTCTGTCTTTCTTACAAGTGCCCTTCAGGTACTGGAAGGCTGCTATAAGGTCTTCCCGCAGCCTTCTCTTCTCCAGGCTGAACAGCCCCAGCTCTCTCAGCCTTTCCACAGAGGAGAGGTGTTCCATCCCTCTGATTGTTTTTGTGGCCCTTCTCTGGACCTGCTCCAACAGTTCCATGTCTTTCCTGTGCTGAGGGCTCCAGAGCTGGATGCAGGACTCCAGGTGGGGTCTCACTAGAGTGGAGCAGAGGGGCAGAATCACCTCCCTTGACCTGCTGGCCACGCTGCTTTTGATGCAGCCCAGGATATGGTTGGCCTTGTGGGCTGTGAGCACGTGCTGCCATGTCATGTCCAATTTTTCGTCCATATATTTCACTAAACTCTGCAGTGTTATCATATCACCATTGCCAGGCCAAAGAAGCAGCTTGAGCTCATTTATGAAAACTTCATGTTTTGTACATTGAAGTAGTATTCACACCACCCAGTTTCAGGCATGGACCTTAGCTAGCTAAATGAGAAGACTGATGTTCCCTGGGCTAAAGCCAGTGGAGACTCACAGCCTCTTCTGGAGGATGGCACAATGCAGGCGTTCACCTGCGGGACGTGGATAGCAATGCATGGAACAATGTGACATTTTCCCCACTTTTATGTCTGAGCTTCCTCAGACTTCAGAGACGTGTGTGTCCTCCTTTGACGTTCGCAGAATTTACTGCCTCTAGGTCAGTCCCACACTTGGGGCTGTGCAGGTACAGAAAGAATAAACATCTAAACGGTTAGAAAATGTCCAGATTTAATAACACAAGCTCCCTGAACAGTAATAAATAGAACAGAAATAAAATCCTACATTAAAAAAAACCCCAAACCTCATGTAAATAACTACAAGCAGCTCCAAGATCCAATGAACGACTACAGCAATCCAGACACAAAAGGCATCTAGAGAAAGTAGAAAAGAATAAACAATATAAAAGTATCACTTTACATGTAGTCTCAGCATTTCTGTTTTTACTCCCTGAGATGTCAAAAGCTGACAGGATAATTTCTAACATTTCAAATCACTCAGATAGATACACTCCTACCAGTCCAGAAGCACACTCGTCTTCTTAATGACACTCAACTGTGGCCTTTTCAGCATATAATGTATGACTTCTATACTTAAAATTAAAATGAGAGCATACATCACGAATCATTCGCAGAAATAAAGGAAGAAACTATCACAAATACATCATGGCGTACGGAAGAAGACTCAGTTTTTCGTGTCCCATAATACTTGAGTCTTAAAGCCATGACACTTCCTTGAAGTCTGTATACTCTTTTCTTTAACTTACAGAAAATGAAAGAAATAAATCAAACTCAAGATACAGCAACCGGTTAGACTGGTATCACCTGTCAGAGCTTTGTTGCAACTCATCTAAAAATATTTTTTCTTAGATTTTCATTCTGGTATCAGGAATCTCTTCTTATATTTGCCTGCAATACTCCTGCCATACTTTCAGTGCCATATATAAAATCTATTCCAAAGACACAAAAGACCTTTTTTTTTTCAATGACATTTCTTGATACAATGCAACAAGAAATCTTGGCTCAAATAGCTTTGGAAAATTTAATTAGGCATGCTGAATGGAAAAGCATAACATATGCTTCTAAGCTAGCTAATGTATTATGAAGGGTCATTTGATCTTGTATTTCATGGTATAAGGCAATAACTTACGCATGATAGAAAGGAATTCTCTCCCCAATCATACTAGCTTTTTCAATTATCCAGGAATATTATTTGCCCCTATTTCTCCTCTTGCAATTATCTAAAACTCTGAATACTATCTCCAGGGCCAAGAAATAATGTTAGATGAGTTAATAATTCAGTGTAGTATAACAATTCCTACATTTCAGTTCTGTACTACATTCTACAAATAATACAATACAAAATGTAAAAATTTTCCCTTATTGCTATATAATACAAGTAAATTTTCTAGCTGAGCCATGGACAAGACCATTTTTGAAACAAAAGTCCATACAACAATTAACCTACTCTATGGTCTATATATATCTAAATCCCTTTCTCATTAAAGCCCATGTGAAAAAAAAGAACTAACTTTACACAGAAAAGTTTATTGCTGCATTCTTAAGCTACTTATGCAATATCCATTTATCTGTTTATGATTACACACTATCTTCTTCCTGAATAAATTGCCAGGATACATTTTAAATATATTTCTGTATATGAATTAGGCAAAAATTTCATATAATCCGGATGATGAATGACACCTTATTCGCTATAGTTGAAGCACTGGACATGAGCTCCCCATCATGTGTGAACAGTTTAAATCCATTTGTGAAAAGATATCTGTACCTTATTTATAAACTATTCTACCAATTCTTAATACTGATATACTACAATGTGATGAATGTAAACATTTTCATTTAATCATGAATTCGCATTAAAATTATTGCATCTCAGTATGTATCAATAGATAATAACACATATTGTATGTCTGGTAGACTAAGCAGGAAAGTAATAAATAACAAACATCAGAGAAAGAAAAATAACAGTTAACCTATGTGAATTTCATTAAAAAACCCTGCACTTTATAAGTTCATTGTCTAAATTATTTTAAATTTGATGCAGAATATACAATAGTAATGTTTCATCTAAACACTTCAAAATAAGAAGCCAGCAGTATTATTACAAGTGCTATTCCAAGGAATACAGACACCACCATAAAGTCAAAAACATCAACAGCAACTGCATATAAATGGTATTTGGGAGTCCACAGATTCCTCATGATTTTGGAGAAGCATTTCAGAACACCATTATATATGTGGTATGTAAGGTAATTCTGTGGGTATCCTCCCAATGGCATCAACGATTCTAGCCCTGTTACCAAGCTGAAATTTGAAAAAGATAGGATCATGTGTTAAAGAGAAATTTTAATTGTATTTTCACATGCAGAAGATTATATGAGCTGCAGTTTTCTTCAACACTTCAAAAAGCTACGCTGAAATTCTTGGACACTTAAATGTGTAATATACTCTGAATGTACATGCCATCTCCTTCATGTTGCACATTATCTATGGATGATGAGTTGGGTGCCCCAATCAGCTGAGATCTGCAAAACTCTCTTCTGTCATTAAGTATTTTCACTACGACTCACAGAAAAATACAAGTTACAAAAAACAGATAGGTAGCTGGTTTTGTATTCTTAAGAAAAAAACGAAAAAATGTTGGATTCGAATGAAGATCTGTGTACTTAATCGTATGACATATTAATTCTATTTCAATATACATCCTTCTGTTTCAATACACTTTCTTCTGTTTCAAAACATGTTCTTCAATTCTATTGGAATTATTGCATGAATTTAGAACAAACAGCTGCCCTCAATCTCTCTTACTTTCTGAGTCACATTGTAGGTTTTTTTGTTTGTTTGGGTTTTATTTTTAATTTTTGGCAATAGTTAACAGTAGGGTATGTATTCTCTAGTGTGAAGGGGCAGTTCGCAAATTGCTGTTTTATACGCCTATCTGAACTGAAACACCCATTAAATATATTCTGTGAATTCATTTAAACATAGGAGGATTACAGCGCACGGAGTCTTAAATTCTCAAGCTGTAGGGGTGTAACAAATACATAAGAAATACATACAGGTAGATGAAATTAATAAAACTCCTATTCACACAAGAAAAAATAAAAGCTAATTCTAAAGTTATAAAAGACGAATTCTGGCCTAAGATACTGAAGAAAAGTGGATTCTCAGGAGAAATGTTTTGATGTACACTTTCCTTTTTTATTTCTGTAACTTGGAACAGAATTGTCTTCCTCAAAGTACACTGGGAATTTTTAATAGTCGCACTCCTTGAGGGACTGTGGGACTGGGAACGGCCAGTATCCATCTCCTGTACTTTTTAGCTCCTCAGATGTGGAGCCTAAACTAGCTGTGTAAACAAGTGAAGACAGCGAGATTCATCCCAGGTGTCTAAGGGATGTAGATGTCCAAAGAGGGAACAGATTGTCTTAGGGAGGAGGCTGACATTTGCTATACAGAGGGCTTACAGAGTAACTTGCTTTAGAGAGCTAAAGGAGGAGTCTTTCTCCCCATGTACGTTCTGTGATGTTCAGAAGAAACAGATTACAAGTGAGAATTTATCCTTTCTTTTTTTGCCTGGTAGTGCTGGGCAGTAAATGCAGGACAAGCAGACCACTCAAAACAGGAATAGTGGAAAACTCATGATAAGAAATTTCTCCCCCAAAAATATTTAGTGTATATAATAAGCATTATCCATCTACATTATTAATCAAAGACTGTATATAATCTAGCTAGCACATAGCCAGCAGTGTAAGACACTGTTTTATTCCCTGTGATAGCTACCTGCATCATGGGAGGAGAAAGCAAATCTGCAGATTAATTATCTTGCTCTGCTCATGCAATATGAAAGAGGAAAGAGAAGGTGGCAGAGAACAGACAAAACTAAAGGTAGCTACTCCCATCACAGGAACTGCAAAAGATGGAGACTCATGATCCTCATTACAAATCATCTGGGGTCTGGATCATCAAGGGCACAAAAAAAAGATTTTGATTCACAGGTTCAATACCACATAATTTTTTACAATGGACTTTTTAGCACCATGATTGAGCCTCTTATTTAAAACTAGCTGAAAAAAATTTCCTATATTTCACTGACGATTGCAAGAGATTAATTTCTGTGGAGTGTGTTTTAGCAATTGCAGTTAAATCCCTGAAAGAACAAACTAAAATATTAATTTTGTTTGAAACAGTTCACACCACCAGTTTAGCCTTGAAACAGTAAAACAGAATTAATAATTTATTGTCAAACTATTCAGGACTACACATTTGCCAGACCAATTTACAGAAATGTGAAACGTTATTTTTGAACTTACATATGTACCTATGGATCAAGTCTCTTAATAGTCAGAGACTCAACATAATACCAGGGTTACACTACAGTTGAGAGAGTTATATGCATGGTTAATTATGTTTTTAATTAAGGAAGTAAGGCTTGCTGGCCATTCCCTGCATCTCCCTGGCCTGTACATGGATCTCTGGAGAAGGACTAACAACACAACGCAAAGCAAACATCCTTTTTCTTTCCCTCTCATGCCAGATAAAAAGTATTTGCTAACAGACTTCTTTAATATAACAGGAGATGAAGCGGGACCTGTAGCTGGACAGAAAACCAGAGCATTTTTTGGTTTTTATTTTTTTTCCCCACTTCAAAAATAGACTCTTAAGTGAATTCTTCAGAGTTTACAGATATCCCCTAAATCACTCATCCACTGGAGCACCAAAGAACAAACACACAACATGCAGCCACTGACTTTCACAGCAGGGGTTTGTAAGCACTGGACAGGAAGACTTGCCTAAATTCAGCAAAGCATTTGCATATCCATAAGATGAAAAAATCCCAGCCATGTTCCTATGTCTCCTCTACACAGTTTATGAGATCAGGGTCTGGTGTGAAGTGCCAGGCTTACTTCTAAGTACTTGGTTTTAAAGAAAGTTCTTGGATAGTGTGAAAGGCAGAGGATGACAGAAGATGGGAATCAGGGTAAGGCTCTGTATGCACAGTTTAACTGCTAACCACTACCCCTCTCACCTCCTCTCCATATTCTGCCAAAATAAAAACTCGTCCTTCTTCGGATTATAAATGGAGTTGATCTGATTTAAACCAATGAAATCTCTGACTTTATAAATAGGTGAAGCAGCATACCAGTACGGAAATAGGAAAAGAACCTAAAAGCCTTGAGCACAAGCACAGGTGTCCTTAGGAGTGGGAAGTATTCTGCACAGATAACAGCTCACTCATCTGAACTCGGAAAACTTTGAATTTAGTGCAACAACATGCAGCGTTCATAAAGACATTTATAATTATCAATGAATTAATTCTCTGTAGACATCTCTAAAGTAGATTGGCAAGAACTATTATCCTTTATTGTGGCGAAACTAAGAACGTAGGAAAGAAAGCCAGATCCACACGGTGATGGGAACTAAAAGCCAAATTTATATTCCTCCTGACTCAAAATGCCAGCTCTATATTGGATTGAATTTATGTTCCTCTCCAACAAAAATCACAGAAATAAGAAAAATAAGGGAAAAAAATCAGTAATACCATTTGCAATGTTAATATCATATCTTCTGATTTCATTGCATATTCAAAATAATGACTGTCCAGAGCTGCACACATGCCTTACTTCAGCTATATTTGATAAAACAGAAAGGTATCTGATGCTCAAGTGTTTGTGGAAAGGAGCTGTTGTCAGAGAATATACAAAATTAATATTTCTCATTTTCAGGGAAGTTGAAAGGAAGGTGCTTTTTTTTGTGGTAATAAATGGCTATAAACTCAAGTTAAATCTGTACAGATTTCCTTAAAGTTGCTATTGAGAAGCCACAAATGATTGCAGATTGCATAACAACCGTACCATGATGAAGTTATAGCTCTAAAGTTATATTGATGTTGGGTAGATAAATGAAAAAGGAATGCTACATTACAATAGTAATCAATCAGAAAAATAATCCAGAGACTAATCAATGTCTCTTATTCAGAGAACATTAATCCCTGATGGAGACACTACAAACAAAATAATATCTAGCTTAGCTATCTAAATTCCACTCACCATCTTCTCCTACTATGTTTATCATGGCATCGAATTTCAGAGGACTCCAAAGAGCTGTTGCTCCAAGTCTGATTTTTTTCATTATTCTATTTAATTGTTTGCACTGTAATTTAATTTACTGTAATGCTGCCTCTATTGTGGAAATGCAAAATTCCTTGTAACAGTAACCCATTAAAGTATATTAAAAGTATTTATCATCATCCTCAAGAGTACATATAACATTATGCGTGGAAAACTGGGATTTAACGTAATTGCTGCAGATAATTCAAAGTGGTTTTCTTTGCATTTATCTATATGTAAACCAGCAAGAAAAACAGTCGTAAAACAAAACTCAGCAAGATCAAACCTGGTTTTTATGAAGCCTCATGCAGATAAATAAAATACTTTGGAATATATATCACTGTTCTGAAAAAGCGTAGATGGGAAAAAACACCAGTGTGAAAAGATCTACAGTCCCCCAAATTGCTGTAAGCCATTGAGTTCATTTACTTCTAATTTCCTTGTCTCTTCTTTTTTTTCCCTCTCTCTCTGACACGAACGTGCTGCTTTTGTCTTCCTGAGCATGTTTTGTTTAAGAAGCTTATTGCCTCCTCCAAGGGCACTGATGTTGGTGTCAGGACTGACACTGATTGTGCCGTTGAGGTTTGGAAATGCCACGGGTGGGAGAAGGGAATTTCCCAGCTGGCATCATGGTCTCGCACCCAAACCTTCTCGGTGAGATGAGGCACCAGAGCCCCTCCGGGCACAGCAGCAGCAGCTGGATGGCACCAACAAACACCCAATGATTCTCTGGCCAATGGAATCTGAATGACCTGAAATCAAGATGAGTTTGGCACAGATCTGGATGTCGGACTCAGACTTTTGGGTGTCAAACTGGTACCATTACAGACAGAGGGAAATCGCAGCTGAGTTACTTCTCAGATTTTTTCTAATACATAATACATGTGTACGCATCTTTGCTTACTTTAATGGGGTATTTAGAAAACCTTACAATACTCCACAAACAAAAAATTTAAACCGGTTTCAGGACAAAAATTTACTAACCATTTGCAAGCTGACAAAACAGAAAGCATGTAATTTTTCACTACTTCAAATAATACATATGGGTCTTCACTAAGGGCCATCTTTGGCCTTCCCACATTCCCCTCTTTTGTCACTTATTTGCTTTGCCTCCTTTAAAGTTTCATGGTCCTCCATCACTTTTAACTCAGAAGAACAAATCTGAAGCACTATCGCAATGTTTTGCCTCTAGAAAGTAGTCTAACGTAGCAGGAAGAGAAGAAACTGTCCCATCTTTTTAAAAACAGCAGTATAAGTCTTACAAATGTCCTGTCAGAGCTAAGAAATATATGTCTGTTTTAGCATTGGATGTGAAGGAGGCAATGGAGACTTTTAATATCACCACTGTGTTGCATCAGTAACAAAACCAATATTTTTCAGCATCTCTTTGAGGTCTGACATAATTCTTTTGGAAGGGCAGTGTAATTTTCTTAACTATCAGCATTATAGTACGAAATTTTTAACACAAAGTTAAATTGTCCTCTTGGATATTCTGTTTTGAAAATGCCATCACTATTTACATGGAAGTATCATATCACTCCATGAATCAAGTCAGCAGGAAATACTGAAATGATATACCTGGTTGAATCTCTGCAAATATTCTAACATCTCACACTTCAGACCGGACTTTAGTCTAAAAATTATTAGAGAAATATTTGGAGATTGCATTTGAATTTCATTTGCTCACTCAGCAAAATAGTAAGAGTGATTTATTCCTCTCAATGGTCATTAGCAAAAATGCCACTGGCTTGAGCAGTACAAGAACTGCAGTTCTGGGATACTGAGAGTATTAAAGGAGATTTTATAGATTTCCTCAGGAGTGAAAGGAGATCATTCCAACAATTTTCAAATTTTATTTAAATTACAAAAATTTTAAGTACTTAATTCACTGTCCCACTTTCCTGATTTTTTTAACATACCTTTACCTGTAACCAAACTATGAACTTTAATTTTTATCAGTAATTAATATAGGTCAAGGTTGGGAAGATATGGTAATCTCGACTTTTCTGACATCTTTCCAATTTAAAATCAAAACTTGTGTTTCAATTTTCCATGTCTACGCAGAAATGTAAGTCTTTGTTATATAATGCCAAATAATTTCATAAAAAACAGCATATCAACAAGGTCAGAGGCTTCAGTTCAGTTTCCTTTAATAAGCACACAAGCTTGCACAAATTGTTTGGTATATATAGCTTTTTCCAAGAAATCATGGGTGAATAAGTTACAGAATCAATGAGGCAGACAGTTTCCAATATTTACAGCCCAAAATTTATAGTCCAAAATTTGTCTCTGAGAGACAAAAAGGCCATAAAGATTTTTTGATTTGCTGAATTTACGATTTTGCTCTCCTGGGGAATATTCACTGAGCAAAATGCCAGCATAGCAACCTTCACCGATGTCTTTTTGTTGCCGGTGCCTCAGGGAGGGACTGGCTGAGAGACGGTCAGCAGATAAATATGGTGCTTCTGTGACCCAGCAATTCTTGATGGCTAATTCTTGACTCTGATGGTAGGCCAGATCTTGCAGCAGTGAAATTGTTCCTCTAGTATTGAGGAGCAACAGTCGCCTTGTGACCTGTGTCCCTTTTCACGACAGGACACTAGCAACAGTTAAGTAGTTAATTACATGAAAATAAACTGCAGTAACTTGGACTCTAGCTGTAATATTGCAATACTTCATAAGTAACATGCAAAAGCCTGAGGGTAGGAAAAGGTTGCTTACTGAGAGACTTAAATGACTTATCTAACAGGACAACCAAGTCCTGTTCATATACCCCTACAGTGACCAGGCAGGAGACCCAGAGAAGAACTGGAACCCAACTGGAGAAGACAACAGATGGTCCCCACCGACTCATCTTCAGACCTAGATCCTGAAATCCAGGTGAGAGCTGACAGGCAGCATAAGCCACAGGCCACATCTCTAGAGAAGAGATTTTTCTAGAACGTGGGAGACTCAAGTAAGGCAGAACTCACTGTGGCAGAGACAAGCAGCCACGGTGCCTCGTACACCAGCAGGAAACACCAATTTGGGGGTTTAAGGACCTAGAATGATACTGATATCTTTCTCTGGCATAAAGGGTAGTTTGGTATTGATGTTTTATCTTTATGTGCTGCAAGAAACTCAGAATGGAAAAAAAGATGACACATCATCCACATTTAGGACATGGAATGTTCTGGAGGCTAATTCAAGTTTGTCTTGAAAAGACAGTAAGTTTTATACCAAAGTGAAAGGAACACTGTTGAATGATTCGGTGATAATCTGAGAGTAATGCTACTTTAACCATACTCCTCTTAAAATGGAAGTGATATCGTCTACTGGGAATTTCCTACCAATCCACAGAAACATTTACAAAATGGGTTATGAAACGATCTTGAAACTTTGGAAGCAATTCTGATTCTTCTCGGCATAGAAGAGTTGAACATTAAATAGCATGGGAATTTCAAATTGTTAATAAAAGACAGACATCCCTAGTCACTGTGTAGAAGACATCAGGAGGAACTGGCTCATACAGAATGACTTACGCTCAACCATGAATAACAGCTATATATCACACACGCACATCTTTCTCTCTCTCTACATATATACATACAGATAAAAAGCTTTTAAAAAGCTTTCCTCAAGCCTGACTCCTCTAAGTAAGGTCAGAGTGGCTGAGCCATCCAGCCAAAACAAATGAGACCTGCTCTTAACCCAAGAGGGAGCAGGGAAAAGACTGTTTTCTCTGCAGCAAGATGGGCTATGTACCTAAATGGGTTCTAAAAGTCAGAAAAAAACATCTTAAATTTTTGACATAAATATGACAAACTACCTTTGGAAGGAAAAATCCATACCGCAAGGAAACAAATAAACTTGACAGAAATGGCAACAAATGGACTCTCCCAAAATTTTATAGCACAAACTGAAATAGCCACGAGTTGCCGGGTTGCAGATAATCTGGAACTGCATAAATTGATGGATAACAGGCAGTTATCTTTCTAGCCAAGCTCCAAATCCAAAGTTACTGGTCAATAACATTAAGGAGATGCCTGTTAACACAGATCAGCTTTCTGATAGATAAGGGACTATCTATCAGAAGGCATCTCATTGATTAGGTATGCAGACAGGATCTGAATATCATGAAGGGAAGAATCTATCCCAGCACGGCCAGTTAACTGTGTCTTGTTTCAACGGCCTCCTATTTTTGAGTTTGTTCCCACCTCAGCCAGTGAGCCAGACAGAGAGGTAACCAATGGAAGCTGCAAAAACTACCAAAGAAAAGACACTCTTGTCTGCCAGGAATACGGCGCTAACAAACGATCTGGGGAAAGACAATCTTCCAACAGAGTGCAGAGAGGCAAGAGGAAACAATCCACAGTTCGCAGGGATATGGCAAAAAATGAAGATCTTATCAACTCCCCAGCTATAAAGACCATCGCTGAATAAACACATTCTTCTGTACCAGAGGGAAGACATATGACTGAAAGAGCTCAGTTTACCGTGACATTAAAATACACAAATTTAGTTAAAAGGATGTGGCTAGGAAGCAGAGAAGATTACTTGCTTCTCCTAGTTGTTACACTCTGGGTAACATGGACTCTTCTGGAAGGAAAGAGAAGAATCAGCCTTCTGGGAACAAGCTGATTTGCACAGCTCTGAGGAGCTGGTGAAACATAAAAGGGTCAGACAACATGTGCGGACATGATGAGACACCAAAGAGTAGCAATCAAAAGATCAGCATCCAAACATTTTTCATGGAAGTCCTGTCCATGTGAGTTTGCATGAATTGATTCCACAGGTAAGTTTTGATGGTGAAATAGTTTCAAGAAAAAGAAAGGAAAAGTATGTGCTGAGAAGTGGCATGTGAAAGCTTCCCAAGAACTGGTAAACCCTGGAGACTATTGGTGCTGGTGAGCCTGCAAGAACATACAGTCTGAAAACACCAAGAGGCTGCTGAGCACCAGTGCACACTGGTGTCAGCAATGGGTTCCATAACTCGGCCCACATCCAAGATGACCGCTATATGCAGATGAAGGCTACGGGATTACATCTGCATCTGATGAATGAAAGGACCCTCTGATGAACTTTCTGAATACCCACTCTTGACCTGCCAGTATTACCCTCTATTTTCTGAGTATGTAGTTGGAGTTGGCTTCCCAAACGTTGCTCTGACCAGGTAATCACGACAGCACAATTCAGATGTGAGACTGAATAAGTGAATGTTCTGTGAAAATAATTATCTGCTATTAGGAAAACCAGCTTAAAGAATAGAAGCTATTCTAAGAAATATTGGTTGTGATCTGTATCTACATCCAAATTCCTCCCCTATCAGGGCACAAAAGAGTTTACAACACATTAGAGGTGATACACAGGTATTTTCCAAATCAACCAAGTGGTTGAGCAACTGAAAGTTGCTATAACATGAGTAACACTGGAGGAAACAGTGATTAAGGTGGTCTCTTCTTTTAATCTGTGCCTGCCAACAGATTTGTGTTTTCTATATAAAAGGAGAAAGTATGTTCTTTGGAATTTTTGTTCAGGGAAAACCTAGCTGTAGAGTTTGAAAGCCTGTGGTACCTTCTGACATGCTCTCTTAAAGGAAAAACTGAGAGAACGTGGATTATAGTAGACTTTAAAGAGTTAACATCTTTTTGCAAATGATCCTTTGAAGATATCAGTTTCAAAATATGGGGTGCTCTGCTTTTTTGTTTCCTTTTGCTTGCATTTGTCTTTGTGGCTGGTTGTTTGTTATATCCTTACAGCCTCACAGCAGTCAGCATCAGGAAGCTGGAGAGATTTAGGAAGGGGAAAAAAAAAGTGTTGTAGCAGAAGCAGTGTTCTGCTGTAACTTCTGCTCATATCTTGAAGGCATGCTGAGGGCCTAATCCTGCTCTTGGTCATAAACCTGTTTGTGTGGTAAAATAGCTGTGAGCTGAAAGGTACCATGGCTGCAGAGATAAAAATAAAAAGCCAGTAATACTTTCACACACAGAAAAGGAAAAGCTACCAGGAAAAGATTAAATGGGTGAGCACCAATTAGTGATTTAAAAGTAGCTATTGATGCTTCCGGATGTGAGCCGGTTTTCTAAACCCAATGTCACATATTGCTTTATCATTCCCTTAGAAATTTTACAGCTAAAAATGATAAAGGAGCACTTCAATGAAACAGAAACATCTTTACCTAAGAAACCAACATTTCAGTGATTTTGCATAAACTCCGGCTCAAAACTCTCAGCAGGCTGGAAGTAAACCTACAGGTTCTGTTTTAAAGAACTAAAATGGACTTTTAACAGAAATTCCCAGATTTGTATCTTCAACTATAAAAGGTGAAACCTCATGATGACACACTGGGATTAACTATCATAGCCATAAGCTAGAGCGAGCAACCTCACCAGCATGAGTGGAGTGGCAGCACTCTAAAACTTGGTGCAACAGACCACTAGGTGATTTTTTTCTTTTACTTTCTAGCGTCTTTCACAAATTCTTATTCATGTTCAGAATGCTGCCACTCTCATTTGGAAAGAAATACTGCATACGCAACCATACTGCATAAGCTTAAATGATTATAACAGGCAGTGACACTCCAAGGCTTTTGAAACTCAGGACACTTCAACAGACACTTTTGTTCTCTTGTTTCAGTAAAGCCATAGGATTGGGAAAGAATATAATGCAATACTTCGATAACCACTTCCTACAGAAAAAACCTGCAACTTTTCTTCTTCTCTTTTGGGCTATCTGCACATTATTTATATAATCTCATTGAACAGAATGCTATCAGAGAATTAACTCTCCACTATTAGCACACTACACTTATGGTCGACATGATCTAATGAAAAAATACATTGTGCTTCAAACCAAGAAGTTATTGGGGTCTATTCACATTATATACATGAACTTAATCCTGTAAGATGTTTAAGAATATATTTTAAAAATGTGGGACTGAAGTCAGGGCACTTAGCATTTGCAGGGAGCAGACCAGTGTGCACTGTAACTCTCCCATATTTTCAAAATGATTTATAAGGTACTTGCATAATATGGCTGTTTAGAAACTACACTAAAGCCAATACGTTAATCATTGAATCTAGGTGGGTTCTCTGCATGTTGATTTCAGATCTTCATGGTTGCCAAGAAGTCTTGACACCTGTGTTTTTTTAAAAAGAAATGCTAATGCAAGAAATCCTGTTTAACAGGACAAGCCGTTGTCCAGTGGCAGTGGAGCTTCTTTGTAAAGTACTTAACCCACAGATTAATGAAAGACAGACAGTTCTATTGCAATTAGCTCTGCTGTGACGAAACCTTCTTTTTTTAGTAGCAAGTTTAAACAAGAACTGAAACTTAAAGAAGCAAGCAATTAAAAGTTCACTGTAGCTGGTAAAACACCGAGTCACGGACAAACAGTTTGCGTGATTTTTCAAAGCTGCAGAGCAAGTTTGTGCTCTTAACTTCCCATGTTTTACAAGAAAGAAACAGGAATCTTTAGCAACAGCATCTCCAAATAGCCAGGACAAAAGACGTAAGTAAGTGGAAGTTTAAACAATGAAAAAGTGGATAATAAACAGGAAGTGTGCAAAATGCAAACTGGTGTTGACAGGATTTCTCTAGGTAAAAAGCAAGACTTTAAATTGGGGTCGCAATCATACATGAGTATTCAAGAGATTTAACTCAGGCACTGTGACTTACATTTTCCTTCATGTGTGGCTGACAGCCCGTGTCCTACTGTAGCAATTGATGTTTTAGCTTTCTTTTATCTAATATATAGCCTTTTTATCAGGCTATATATTAATTTCCAATTAATATTAATTTCCAATTAATGTATATTAATTGCTTTATGTAAGTAAAAAGTGTTTTAAAAAGATGTTTGGAGTGTCTGTGACTTCTGCAAAGACAATGCCAGCCTCTCCAGTTTAAACAGTTAATCTGTCGTGCAAGAAGTATCTTGCAGGTGGTGAACAACTAATTTCCAGGAAAAAATAATCAGGTTAAAAATCGAGTTTTATTTTTTTAACAGAATGAAAAGCAATCAAAAATCTTCTTTTGCGTAACACTCGAAATCTTATTAATGCAAAATCAAACATTTTACTGTTCTTAGGTTATTCAGCTCTTTCAAACATATTCACTTAGGTTAATTTTTAAATAGAAAACTTATTTACAAAAAAAAAAGCCCAAACATTTTACCCTGAAAAATTTTCAACTACAACACTTCCACATCTTCAAGATTTCTCTCACAACCCTTCTTACTTTCAGAATTTTGAAGCCTCCACATGCCTCTATTCTACATAATTTTGTGTTCACTAGAAAATTTCAGTTATCTCTTTCTTTGAATGTTCCCACCATAAAGTTACACATGCAATGGAAATGACAAAAGATAAAATTCTGTACAAGGTAGAGTTTTTCTTTTGCAAAAGATTAATATCTGCCTTTTTTTTTTCAAGCCAGTCATCTTTCCTTTCTCAAGCTGTTTTTGCTTTTTCTATGCCTTGTTCACCACTTCAGTTATTAATCTTGGATCGTGCCCTTCATTTGCTCTTTTTTACCAGCATTATCCATACCAATTAATTACTGGTATCATGCTACATACAGTCATTCCAGGCAAGCCTCACCATATGCTGTCTCACCTACTCCAGTACAGTTCATCTCTGAAAGAAACGTGAACAAAAAGAGATGAAGTTATCTTGCAGGTAAGTACCATGGCTGGACTATGATTAAAGCTGTTTATCTGTTCTCACTCCTGCTGTTAAGGGTGAGGTCCCACCTCAGATCAGTGTCCCTTAGATCAGTATTTTCCTTCCAGTCAGTAGAGGGTTCTTAGGGAAACGTGGGAGGGGAGAAGGATGTTCTTGACTCTTCCCACCTACTCTCCTCAAGCCCCAGTAATCTGCAGTCAGGTCATGCAGCCCTTAAAGGGAGTTCTAACGACACCACTGTGGTTACTGTATCTCTGGCCTTAAAAGTTCTTGGCTTTCCTACAATAATTTTCCTTTCACTCGCATCCACATGAAATCATTGCCATTTTGCTTTCTCACATACGATTTTCTAAAGTTCCACACAACTCAAAGACCAAGTTATGTATACTATCTAGTGTGTATTTATTACATGTTGGTGTATAATTAGTCTGAATAAAAAATACCACACATATAAATCATCTAAAACCAGGGAGGTATGGAGAAATGGTGCAAGCCCCAAGACTGTGCTCTCTCTAATGAAGCTCTGGCAGGTAACTAGCTCAAGAAACAGATATGTTTAAGAAACATTGTTACATATTTTTCTGCTTCTTTTAAAGAGAATCAATGCTCTTACTGCTATAGTTTATGTAAAAAAGCTATTCCAACTCTCTGCATACATTTTTATTTTTTTTTATGGCACACTGAAAAGCATTCACTGCATTGCTGAAAAGGAGAAAATCTGCATCTATGTATGAAAGCAATCAATTCATTCCACTTATAATGAGATTTCTCCTGTCACTTCAGTTTGATTGTTTACCTTTACAACTGCCTCCCATGCTGTTTCGAAAAGAAGAAGAAAAAGAAATGGAAAAGTATCAAAAGCCAAGCAACTCAACATGACTATGTTTAATCTCATCACTACCTGTTCTGAAGAATGTATTTGCATATTTATAATACTGTATTACTACAGGATGACAACCTTTAATGGCAGCATGCAAGCCAGCAAGATAGTGAGAGGTCAACCTGTTCTAAGAACTCACTGGAAACTAGCTGTGCTCTTACGGTGGGCACAATTCTCAGCGGTCATGGCTATGCCAAACAAGTTGAACAATACCTTCTCTACAATTTAAAAATAAATGCAAGTTATACAGCTAATAAATATTTCAAGTTGTACCTACAGTTTTGCAGGACAGATCAAAAGGAAGCAGTATCTAAAAGCCAGCATCATCTTCTGTTGTGTCTAGTGGACTGTTCGTCTTTCATGATGGTGCTTGTTTTTCCTGTCAGAACACTGTAAGATCTTTATCCTGTTACAGAAAACTAAAATTCTGCTAAGCCAGGGGCATTAGCTTAAGCACAGAGATTTAAGTACTCACATTACCTATGCTGCTCTGGAAGAATCATAAGTTTTCCTTATATCCCAAATAACATTCTGCAAAACTGTTGCAGTTACAGTTGGGCATCTCTTCAACAATTTCTAACAAAACTTTCTGCGATACATATTTAAACTCTGTGGTATATAGTGCACAATTGGAGTTATTCATAATACTCATTTTAAGTAAGTTGGATTGGCTTTTCGAATTAATCTATCCTGTTCCCAAACTGTAGGAACAGCAGATACTAAAATATCTCATATCACTCTTAACAAGTATCCCCTGAGGCTCTGGAAAAGAACAACCCAAATTTTTTAGTCTCTGAAATTTACCCACAGATTTCTTTTTTAAATAAGGAAATTCTGAAGAGCAGATATACCTACCCTGACAGAGTCTGCTTCCCAGAACTGGAAACTGCCCCTCCGCATGCCCAGAATCAGAGTATGGCCAGAGTTGTTCATTGTAGAGCCAAGCATTTGCCTACTGTCATTTTTGCACTAAAAAACCCCAAATCAGTGGATCAGCTCTTTTCGTATACTAAGTACCTAAGGATTTAGGCCATAAATGTATTTAGTATTTTTCAGTAGAAATTCTGTTTCTGTTGTTCTGACGCAGCTCAGCATCCAGCTGCACTGGACTGGAGTCAAAAAGCACATGTGCCTGCAGTCTGCCTAGGAATTATTATGGTTCATGGCATAATATGGACAGCTTTAAGGGAATTCTAGTTTACAGAGAGAAATTACATAGATTTTTCTTGAAAATTCCTATAGAAGGAAGACTTACCTGCCAATATGAATAAGTTGATTTCTTGCATGGTACAAAACAAGCACAACAAGCCTCCAGACTTTGGAAATTTGTATTTAAATCAGTAAAATAACACTGCATAAATAAGACTAGTGGGCTTGTTTTATGGCAAGAAAACTTTTAACCAGAGCAAGCTGTACTTTCCTTAGCAATGTTGCAATTCACACTATTATTTATGCTCACAGTCAAATACATTTTCTTTAAGTTCCGCCAGTATCTCAGCCTTGAAACTCCTCTCTGAAATGCTAATTGTAACTAACATCATCCCATGATCATTCTCAGCTTCTTTTGCTTGAAACTGGTAATAGTGATGTAGCTCAGATTATTCCTATCTCTCACTGCAATAGCACAGGGATTTTGTCTTCTTTTAAGTCAGTAATGTCTAAATTGGATTAAGATAACAGTCACTTACAAGGTCTTCTCTACAGATGTTGCTTTCATCACTGACATATTTAATGCTATTTTACTCTAGAACTTCATTTTTTACACCATTCTCATATGAATGTGTTTCCATGAAGTTCATACTTCATTTCAGATTACACTTATGGACTAAACTCTCTATGAAAAGAAAAAAAAATATCCTGAATTTTGTTTTTGCTGACATAAGTGAATGTAATAACTGGCATGCTGGCACTGTTTGTTGTGATCAGATGAAATTCAAATGCTATGATAACAAGAGTGACCAATCTCAAAATCAGAGGACTTAGCCTGTCTATTTATGTGTGTCTAAACATTTTTAGCTGGTAACAAGCCCTTCACACTCCCCTGTCTGGGCAGTGGCTGCTCTTGGCAATAATAGTCTGAGTGGGTGGCTGAGAACGGAGCTGGCAGATGCAGTACTAATGCAAATTACTGCTACTTAGCAGCACATGCATTCATTCATCCAGGGAGCAATTTTTTATCATTCCAGAAGTAAGCCAAAAGTCATAAAATATATTACTTGTCAATATGTAGAAATAAAATCTGTAATGTATTCAACATTTATGACCATAAAATATAATTTTAAATAGGTAATTGAAGTGTCAGTATGCTTAATGTCATAAAGAAATCTCTGAAAAACTGAAATACATTCTGTGTGCCTAATTTGTCTGTTTTGTGGGTGTTTTTTCAATATTGCAGCTGGAGACCTCATAATGCAAGTCTTACTGCTAACAGGCATTACCAAGACCAAATAATGACAACCATATAATCCTGATTAGCGTCTCCTTGATTCTGGCATATTATTGCTTTCATTATTTTAGCTACTTAGATGAATGACAGAGGTGACAGAAAGGAAAGCGGAATACAATGCACAATGTTACTAAAGGCAATATACAGTTCAGTGAAATTAGCTGTCATTATATCTGTGTCGACCATAATACTGCTGTTCTACAGACTGTAAAGCAAGATGCCACAATGCAATCAGTACTTGTTCTTTGGGTCATGAAGCTGCCTTACCTTACAAATAATTACCTTAGGTGCATTGACCAGGCAGTGATTCCAAACTCAATTTTTTGCTTTTATCTATAGTGCATTTTTACACAGATTTAAGCAAAATATCCACTTTGTTATATTTTTTAGAATTATGCCCTAAACAAATATTCAGTCTTCTAGAATCATAGACTCATTTTGGTTGGAAAAGACCCTTGAGATCATCAAGTCCAACCATAAACCTAACACTGCCAAGTCCACCACTAAACCACGTTCCTAAGCACCACATCTATACGTCTTTTAAATACATCCAGGGATGGTCACTCAACCACTTCCCTTGGCAGCCTGTTCCAGTGCTTGATGACCCTTTCAGTGAGGAATTTTTTTCTAATATCCACTCTAAACCTCCCCTGGTGCAACTTAAGGCCATTTCCTCTTGTCCTATTGCTTATTACTCAGGAGAAGAGACCAACACCCGCCTCGCTACAACCTCCTTTCAGGTAGCTGTAGAGAGCGATAATGTCTCCCCTCAACCTCCTTTTCTCCAGGCTAAAAAACGCTGGTTCCCTCAGCTGCTCCTCAGCAGACTTGTGCTCTAGACCCTTCACCAGCTTCACTGCCCTTCTTTGGATACACACTTTTAAAAAAGTCCCATCTTTAAAGAAACAATAAACATAAGAGGAAACCTATCCATGCACACCAATATTACAGCAGTAATCTATACAAGTTATACTTTCTCAGGAGATACGGACTTCTCTCAGAACAAATGAACTTTAAGGTGGTTTCTCTTTTTGGTGAATTATTTAAAATAACAGTGGCAATATGGTAACTGTGGAGGTCTACAATTATATGGGCAGCAGGGTTTGTGTAGCAAGAGAAAAACTGTATTTAAGCAATTGATGTAACCTGAAAAAAATAAACTTGCCTTGGAGTCAGAGTCTATTATGAGTCTATTAATTGAGTCATTAATAAGTAGACAAGCAACCTAAATGTAACAGCTAAAGCACAAATGTTTTGACACTAATTGCAACCAGAATCCAGACACAGTACCTTAGCTTTATCCCTCATGGATCCTTTCCCCAGGATGGACATTTTTGCACCTGTTTCTTCTTGTAACCTCTTCAAGGAGTTTCCTCTTGGTCCAAGCAATTTCCCAACAAAATTGAACTACAAAGCAAGTAAGAGAACTGTTTCAGACCAAGAGATACTCTTCAAAAACTTAATACATCTTTATAAACAAGTTGCTTAACAGAGAAAAGTTTACTTTCTTTTTTATAAAAAAAATTACTCCCACCTAGTTCTGAGCCTAATTTATTGGGATACAAGTCCAGTGAACTGAGGTATCCTCTCATGTAGTGCAAAAGGCAGCAAAAGCATTCATGGTTTATTTGTACCTCACGAGGCTTCTCTCCAGGACAAAAATGGCCAATGGCTGCTTAGGTTTATCTAACTGCAAAATAAGATCTTTGCTTATCATATGGTGTAGGTGAAACCCAGAGAATGCATATGTTCTTTCCTGAGTTAGCCAGCTTTATTGGCAAGGTAATATATTCTGCAAAGTTAGAGCTTTAGAGGGATTTTTAGGAACTGATGTTTTACACGTTGATTTTAAAATAAGTGCTGCTTTGTGTATTCGCTTCAAATATCTGCTTTGCCAGCAACAGAACAACTCACAAAAAATAGATTACTGTAGATATTCAAGGCTATTTTCTGAGAGGATTTTGAAGAACATGGGGCTTTGTCTGACATGCTGCTAATATTCTTAAACACCGCACAGTTCATGTGACACATATAACTTATCTTTCTGTATGAAGAGCACAGATGTCTACATGAAAATCAGAGGACAGAACAATAAATAAATCAGGTGTTAATGTTACCTTGGCATAAACTAGCAAAAAGGGGGATTCTATTAAGTAACAGTAACTTCTTTATTCTGTAACCAACAGTCTCTTCCATTTATTATTTTTTATGCTTTCCAAAATCTTTTAAAAACTCTGTGGCATGCTGTCTTTGGAAGTTGACTGCGAACCATCAGCACTTGCTTACGATATTTCTAAAATATGTTCAAATCTGAATCAACAGTGTTCTGGCCTGGTTTTCAACAAAGAATAAGCTTAGCCAAGGAAAACTGTGTGTAATTATATTGGCACTTCCTTGTTTTTATTTCAGAAATAAAGAACATGACAATAAGAAATGGCAATCAAGAATATGCAGCTGTCAAAAATACACCTGAATGTCTAAAACGATGTTATAACATACCTTGTTTTGCATTACTTTCTATTTTAAAAATGAAAAAATTTGGGAAGTGTTGCTGTTTTCACTTTAGCCAGCATGTATATAACAGCACAAATGCATCAGCCATGTTAATAACACCCAGACTCAGAATCAGCCATTTACCCTAGAACCCAAGCTGGCTTTCAGGCCAGTGTCTTAACTACAAATCACTTTTAATGTCCTTCAAATATTGGTTAAACCATCAAAAATACACAATCATATGAAAAATAAATATGTAACGTAAAATCTACTGCCACCTAAAACAACCTAACTGATTTCAGCAAGATAACGTGTCTAGGCAGAAGTAGTAAGTGGCAACATTGCAGAAAAACCCAGCAAGCTTTGAAGCTCAAAAAAAGTATTTTTCAAGCTTATGTGTGGGGTTTTTTTCCAAATCACAGAATCACAGAATGAATCACAGAGTCACAGAATGGTAGGGGTTGGAAAGGACCTCTGTGGGTCATCTAGTCCAACACCCCTGACAAAGCAGGATCACCTACAGCAGACTGCACAGGACCACGTCCAGGCCAGTTCTGAATATCTCCAGAGAAGGAGACTCCACAGCCTCCCTGGGCAACCTGTTCCAGTGCTCCGTCACCCTCAGAGGGAAGAAGTTCTTCCTCATCTTCAGACGGAACTTCCTGTGCCTCAGTTTGTGCCCATTGCCCCTTGTCCTGCCACTGGGCACCACTGAAAAGAGTCTGGCCTCATCCTCCTGACACCCACCTTTAAGATATTTGTAAGCATATATTAGGTCCCCTCGCAGCCTTCTCTTCTTCAGGCTGAAATCTATCTGTTGATTTAATAAAAGTTATCAACTCTTCAATAAATCCTACCTGATTTTGGGGTAAGATTTAGAAATGATGCCCCATCATGGCATCACCAATCTTATGTCTTGAAACTGTAGCTATGCTTCTTCCAGGGACAACTTGCCTTAGAAGAAGTTGCTGGCTTCAAATTGATTATTAGATTTTGTATGAAAATAAACCAAACGTTGAGGAAGGAATGGCAAGGACTGAATTTTGACTTTAACACTAGACCTTGGACTTTATCGCTAGAAATAAGATTTCAAAAATTACATATCTTGTGTACATGAAGGTTTATTGGAGATGGCCGAGCAAACAGCAGAGCTTTTGTCTTCTGCAGGGACGCCCTTACATGCAGAATGGCTGTTCACAAGTTACAACACCAAGTCTTCTGTGCCACTTATACATCACCGATCAGAGAAGAACCAACTAATGCTGCATCCTTTCAGTGTCTCTTAATATTAAGAAAAACTGTCCCTTGAAAGCTGAAAAAGCTATACTGCTACGTAAGTTTGGAGGAGACTACGAGAAGGCCAGCCAAAGCTCAACTCCATTTGTTCTCTGAATGAAATAAAACTATTAAAATATACTCTATGAAGATTTATGCTGACCATTTACATTTAAGCACTTCATAAACTGTCTAATAATTACCTTGACATATGGCTGCAAAGGAGCGGTATGGCCAGCATAAACTATGTACAAAGTGGATTTTAATCACTTCACAGGAAATAAGTGGCTGGGGATTTTAATTCTATTGATTATGTAGCAGACCGATACTCACGCTTCATCCACCTTCTGAAAAACACACATCAGAAAGCAAGCAATTACTTACAACTGAATAACTGAATTGCTCTTAACATGGTTTTGCCTAAAGTTGCAGAAAAGCCAGTGCAATCTACGAGACATTGAGCTGTTGTGCTCAGTCTGCCCAGTGTCAGCAAGCTCTGCGGCCACTGGCTATCCTCAGCACCAGCCTATAATCACAAAACACCCAGAAGTTTGAAAATACTGATGGAGTAACTTTGACTCAGTAACTTATGAACAATTAAATTCTTTATGTTCACTTGTGGGTAAAAACAGCAGACAAGTAAGCCAAAGTTTCAGTGAACAGCACAAATTGTAAGAAATTTGAAATACAACTTCATTCTTCTTATTTATTTTACTAAAATACGCTGGATAAGAACCTGCACAGAACTATTTTTTATACTGAAAACCTTAAGCTCCAGTTATGGTCGCAGACACAGCCAAAGTATACAGCTACAGTGAAGGAAAATGTAAAAACTCAGGCAGTTTGACTGCATGTAATGACGACCCTTGTCCACAAACACCCATTCTTGGTACAGTCACTGTAACTGCAGAATCTTCTTCTGCAATCTTAGTTCTGACCCAATTCCATCATGTATTATTTCTCCAAATAATAGTAGGTCTAGGTCTGTGGGATAATATCTGGTCATATTCGGAGAGGACAGCTGAGAAATGATGACATACAGAAGAGAGGGTATTAAGTGAAAGCTTTCATTGCTATGGAGAAAAAAGTCTTCCACTTGAAAAATATGGTTATCGTTGTGTTAATGGATGTTTTCATAGGTGGCTTAACTTTTCAATCATATTTATGAACGAGCTAGGCTTTCTGTGTGATTGTAGAAACCCTTCCTGGTTTATGGCAAAGATTTTGCACATTATTTTCTTAGATTTTTTTATCATTTGCCTGGAGGAAACAGATGCATGTCTTCAGGGGAAAATGATCACGTGATAGCAGGGGATGCTCTACTTATAATCAAATGCATATGATGCTTCGTGTGTCAACAGCTGGGCAATAAACTTTCTCCTGAGCAGAATAAAACCTGACAAAGAACACAGCTCAATATATCTTTCGAGTATCCACAGTCAGTCTCCCCAACATCTTCCCAACCAACATACACACAGTTTCACCAGGTTTATTTGCATTGATTACTTTCATACTCCACCCCACACAAGCAATCAGACTGGAAGGTGCCCAAAGCCAACACTCTGTCTTCTCAGTCTCCGTCCAAGCTTTTGTTCATAAAACCTTTTTTTATAATCACAGGAAAACAGCCAAAAACGATACTGCACATGTGGACACAGAGAAATTATTGTCTTTCCCCTAACTGTGCTGCTCCCATCCATCTGCAAAGCTTTGTGCTTACACACAGAGAGTATTTAATGACAGTGTGAGAAATTCTGCTCAAGTCTATATGCTAGGACTGAATATTTAAAACCAAAGATTAGATACCCAACAAGTATACAGAACATGGAGAAGTCTTAAAAACTAAGGTAACTACAGGTGGGTAAGCATCACCTCCATCCCGGATAAGATAATGAAGCAGCTCATTTTGGACGTCATCATTAAACAAGTGGAGGAAAATAAGGTTATCAGGAGTAGTCACCATGGATTCACCAAGGGGAAATCATGCCTGATCAATCTGATAGCTTTCTATGATGACATGACTGGCTGGGTAGATGAGGGGAGAGTCGTGGATGTTGTCTACCTAGACTTCAGAAAGGCTTTCGACACAGTCTCCCATAATCTCCTAGGGAAGCTCAGGAAGTGTGGGCTGGATGAGTGGTCAGTGAGGTGGATAGAGAACTGGCTGAATGGCAGAACACAGAGGGTTGTCACCAGCAGCGCTGAGTCTAGTTGGAGGCCTGTAACTAGTGGTGTCCCCCAGGGGTCAGTACTGGGCCCAGCCTTGTTCAACTTCTTCATCAACGACCTCGATGAAGAGTTGGAATGTACCCTCAGCAGGTTTGCTGGTGACACAAAACAGGGAAGAGTGGTAGATACACCAGCAGGCTGTGCTGCCATTCAGCAAGACCGGACAGGCTGGACAGCTGGGAGGAGAGGAACCTGTTGAGGTTCAACAAAGGCAAATGCAGGGTGCTGCACCTGGGGAGGAACAACCCCATGCACCAGTACAGGCTTGGGGCGGACCTGCTGGAGAGCAGCTCTGCGGAGAGGGACCTGGGACTGCTGGCGGATGACAGGTTGACCATGAGCCAGCAGTGTGCCCTGGTTGCCAAGAAGGCCAGTGGCATCCTGGGGTGCATCAAGAAGAGTGTGGCCAGCAGGTCGAGGGAGGTTCTCCTTCCCCTCTACTCTGCCCTACTGAGGCCCCATCTAGAGTACTGTGTCCAGTTCTGGGCTCCCCAGTTCAAGAAAGATGAGGAGCTACTGGAGGGAGTCCAGAGGAGGGCTACAAGGATGATGAGGGGACTGGAACATCTCCCCTATGAGGAGAGGCTGAGGGAGCTGGGCTTGTTCAGCCTGAAGAAGAGAAGGCTGAGAGGGGACCTAATAAATGCTTATAAATATCT
>Ga0065711_1030490_pt1 | contig 32344 bp, 19 predicted proteins | sample Hoacrofraction12_FD_59098 | JGI IMG/M metagenome (GOLD analysis project Ga0065711, IMG submission 59098) | Hoatzin crop microbial communities from Cojedes, Venezuela - Epithelial fraction 12 v2 (version 2) | ecosystem: Host-associated > Birds > Digestive system > Esophagus > Crop | place...
AACATTCAAGACCAGGTTGGACAGGGCTCTGAGCAACCTGATCTAGTTAGCGGTGTCCCTGCTCGCTGCGGAGGGGTTGGACTAGATGACCTCTAGGGGTCCCTTCCGACCCAAAACTTTCTATGATTCTATGATTCTATGATTTTCCCAGCTCTGCCACTGACTTCCTTTGTAACCTTGGCTGGCTCACCTCAGCAATTTTACTTTCTCTTGAGTCTCTTGCAGAGTCTTAAGAGTCTCAATGCAAGGTGTAATTCTAGCTGGGGCTTGTCAATGCTGCTGCAATGTAAATAATAAATAAATGATGTATTTTCTAGCAATGATTACACTCTTCATCTTGTACCATCTTCTACTACTTTTTTTTCCCCCCAATATATTGCAGCAGGATCTAAAGGAGCCCGATCACTTACCAGAGATTAACACCCCTGGAAAACTCTTGATGTTAACAGGAGTTTTCAATCTACAAGCAAAAGGATTGCAATTCTCAGAAACTCATCCCTCATCTCTTTTTCCCTAGCCTGCCATCAGCTACCAGCAACCTACATCTGAAGAGCTCCAACACTTAACAGCTGTTTTGCATGACCTGTAGTCTGTAATAGACATAACTTTCTCAGAGACAGTTCCTGCTCTGGGTTTCTTCTATAATTGACCATCATCAAGAACCACCTCTGGAAAATTGTTTTCCTTCTCTCTCTTAATAATATAGGAGGTCCAAGTGATTCCCCTACGAATGACTGTGCTGGGTTGGACCGGTGACTCATCAAGACGAGTGACCAGCAAGGAGTTCTAGAAAAACAGTAGAGCAGGTGTTCATACCAAGAGTTAAGCCTGCCAAATATTCTCCCAGACACCACCAAATTATGACTCAGGGACCTCTTCACTCAGAGAAAGAGATGCTGTTATTAAAAGCTTTCAAAGGATGTTTGTCTCTCCGTGAAGTTGTTTAAAACATCCACAAACAGCTATATAACTGATCTTTAGGTAGCTAAATTTAGCAAGCAGCAGCTCACTCTGTAACCCTTGCATTTTATCACTGTTCTACAGCAACTTATCTTTTTTGACTCCTGGTATCATTGGATGGTCCCCTCTTTTTCTGCAGGAGAAGAAAGCCATGATGTCACAAGGACTGTCAACCAGAGTGCCTTTGAGTGCCCTCTGGAAGGCAGGAGGTTAGGGTATCTCCCACAAAGACACTGTACCAAGCAGTTAGATTACTTGCAAGGACAGCAGAGCAACTGAAGACTAAAGGCTGGAGGAGGAATTGAGGGACAGGCGGAATGAAAAAAAGATGTGGTTCCTTTCTACCCATAAAACAACCATACTTTTCAGGTGTGGCTTGGAGCCAGGACTCTGTTCCAAGCACACCTCTGAACTTGGTCCACCACACTTCCCTGGAGGTTAATCTCATTAAACTACTCCTAATATTTTATTGAAAATTGATAGCTTCTTCTGCTGATCTATAAACTCCTACTCCATGCAGTAGCTGTCTTTTAAATCATGGGTTGGAGGCTTTCCCAATTTTCAACTTCTAAAATCCACCCAGTTGTCATGTAACTACTATTTTCTCCCACACTTGCTTACAATAGGCATGTTTTATGCTTGTTTATTTTGCTGCTGTGGATTTATTTTGATCCCAATGGATCACTGTCATGGCATGAATAATATCTTCAAAACAGCAACGACAATCCCATCTGTCATCACAAAAATTCTCAAAAAAACAGCAGTATATTTCACCTGCTCTTCTGTGAACTACTGGACCAATTCTCTTTGCATTTTCTCCCATATTCAGCATTGCTTTTTCTGTGATCATAGAAAAACAATAGGAAAGCACTTCTGGAGAATGAGACAAGGGTTGGAATTTTAATGCCAATAAGCACTCAAAATTTCATGACAAATTTCACAGCTGTGTAACCACACCACTCTGTTCCTACAGTTATTCTAGGGGAGAGGCAGAGAGATGGAATAGGACTTTCTTAATAAACTTTTTTCCTGTACTGTTTCTCAACAAGTTCAGTACGAATCATCAGAAAATGTCCTTGTGCTTGTAACAGAAGAAGACATCTCCACTGTACACTGTTCACCAAGATGCTTGATCAACGATCAGTTTTCACGGAACCAGAGACTGGTTTGGGTCGGAAGGGACAGTTAAAAGTCATCTAGTCCAGTCCCCCTGCCATGGCCAGGGACATCTTCAGTGGATCAGGTTGCTCAGAGCCCCGTCCAACCTCACCTGGAATGTTCCCAAGGATGGGGCATCTGCTACCTCTCTGGGCAACCAGTGCCAGCATTTACACCACCCTCATTGTAAAGAATGTCTTCCTTATAGCTAGTCTGAATCTATCCTCTTTTAGTTTAAAGCCGTTACTCCTTGCCCTGTCCTATCCTATCATCAATGTTTTCTTGTTTGTAAATATATGCAAAAGGATGGTCAATGTCATGCTGTTGGGTGGATCAACCCCTGCAGTCCTTGCACAAATGCCATCTAGAAGGACCTTGTGATGAAACGCAAGTTGATGTTGATCTTGGTGCACAGACTTATAATCCCTTTGGCCAAATACCTGCTTGATGGGATGGATTCTGGGCAGGGCATGGTTAGGGTCTTAGTGCTGAAGACTCAGAATATGGGTTACTAAGTACTTCCAGGGGAAGGTGGTGAGAAGGTCAAGGAGATGACGTGCTGTGGGGAGTAAATACAGTAGATGGGAGAAATGAGGAGAAGAAAGTCAGATGCCAAAGGCAAGAAAAAGAAAGAAAAGCAATAGCTTTAAACTGCCAAAATGCCCAATCAGCTGTAGTTTGTAGCTCTGCCAGATACTTTAAATCCACTTCGTCGTGTCAAAGCTGAAGTGGAATCTGCTCAGTGCTCAGTATTACTTTTCATTAAAGAAAGTGGCTGCTGGGAGTACAAGTTGCAAGCAGCCTTTGGAGGAGAAGATGAGCAGGGAGTGGATCAAGGAAATCTTGGAGAGAGAGAGAGAGAGGGCTAGAAAAAAACAGGCTTGATTTTCCTCTCATTTGAAGCAGTTTTACTTCTTAAAACTCATCTGATTTCAGAAGAGCTGCCCTACATTTACAGTAGTGTGAAGACCAGGAGACTAGATGTGTACCAGTGGAATATATTTTATATGTATCATTCTTGTACTCCTTATTCTGGTATTTTTGTTAGTCATTTTAATAGTTGCCAGAAAAAATAAAGTAAGTAAAAACATGACTTTATAAAGAAATAGAATAAAATAAAACAAATAACCTGTTTCCCCAGAGTTCGCATTCACAGATCACTTATGATACAGTGGTATAACACAGACTTCTGAATTTGGACCAGTGATATATACAGGTGATCACATATGGCAACAAATATGTCTATTAACAGGACCTCCTAAAAATCACTGATTCTCACCATAATGTACAGAAGGTAACTGTCAAATTTTTCATTTTGCCTTATCTAACAAGAAGTCTTTCTGTATTTCAATAGAGAGGCCCAGGGAATACCACAAATTTCCAGGTAAGTGTTCTAAGGTCAGATAACCCAGCTGAACCAGTTTTAAGGGCAAACACTTTGTCTGATGCTTGCTTACTGAGTAGCCAAGTACTCTGCGATATTAAAGGAGGTTCTGTTTACATGTGATAGCATGGAAATAACTATCAGGAAAAAATATATATAAACATTACGTTGCCTGGCCTTGACAGTCGAGGCTATGGACAATATATTACACACAGATGTACGTTTTGTAATGCTTTCGTTTAAAAGGTTTAAGCTGTTTCCAAGGGGACTGCTCCAGCTCCCAGACAAACGGCCGCTTGACAGCTCTCCTAGTGCTCAAAGCTCTCATGCAATTTTGTTCAATACACAAAGTGCCAGACTGAAGGAAATTGCTCTTCCTCATCTGATGTTAAGTGATTGGCTTTCTATCTTCATTAAATGTGTGCTACTCGATGCCTCAAAGACATTTTACCTTGTCCTAGTACGTGAACTTTAGCAGCTTTGTGAAATACTCAGAAGGGCTCTGTGGAAATAAGCAGAAAAATCCTAAATCCTGCCTACCTGTGCCCTTGCCCCTATTAAATCGATTAGAGATTGGACAGATCAGACATTGTCTCACTAGATGTACTGAGTTACTTTTAAAAGTTAGTTTCTGAATTCAGATGAGATTTTATTCCCAAAGACCCTGATCTCATCTGCAAAACTGAATTAGAAATGGAGGAAAAGGGAAGGGTGGAAAGGAAAGAAAGATGGGGGGGGTGGAATTTATACATGATTGATTACAAAATTAAGGTAGTACCTGGGAAACATTGGTTGTGTTTGTGACTGTAGCCTGCTCTGTGCCAGCTAAAGTTCCAGGTGCCCTCCCTCTTCATTAATTCTGATGAGAATCCAGGTACTTTTAGTTTCATGAAAAACAGGGTTCAACTAGAATATCTGAAACCATCCACTAATCTCCCAGAGTATGGTGGGATATGAGGCAGCTTTCTCGATCAGTCTTTGACCAGGCATGACAAAGAAAGGGAGATTTGTCTCTCAACAGCCATTAAAGAAATGAGCATCCTTTTATTTTTTCGTTTTTGTTTCCTTCCCCCATTTCGGTAATAACGAAGAGCTGCTGCACTTCTCAAAGCCTGAAAACGCAACTGGGCTGTTGAAAGCCACAATAATGAGATCCCTGTTGAAGAGTCAGGTCTCATCAAATAATAGACCTTCCCTGTTTGTGTTTAAGGGTGGGTAAACAACCACAAAGTGAATCCTAACTGGAAAAAATTGCATGACTTCTCACATTTGTGCAGCTGGTTTGTTCCAGTGCTATTCAAAGCTTTACTGGTTTGTGGCTGGACCTAGGTCTGATACAAAGCCACTACTTGTTTATGAAGAAAGCTGAATATTTACCCTGCTGAAAACTCAGCACACTAGAGAAAAACTGAAAAAGGCAAGAGCATTATACCTTGGGGCAAACATAATCACCTTTGAAAGACTGGATGGATGGTGGCATTATGAGTGTTCATCCACTCCTTCTCTTACACTGCAAATAGAAAATGCCTGTGTGTAAAGGAGATGTAATAGTGAAAGTGAAAGCACCATTACTGGGAAAACTGGTGCTTTGGGCAGAATGAGGAACAGTCTGTTCTACTCAAGTATGAGGGGACAAATTTGCACTAACAAATCCCACGAACAGAGTGGTGCCAGCATCCAGGTGGAAATGACAGAGCAGCTTCCAGGTGGGAATAGTTCCCACACAGCTTGATGACCCACTAGAGAAAAGAAGATTCACATATATGCTGGTGTGCAAATATCTTCTTCCATCCCTTGAAAATATTCCAGCCTGCACAGCATACATCAGCTGAGCAGGAAAATCATAATAAACTCAAAAGCTGTGAGCGTCTTCCAGCACAGGGATGAGGTTAACAATCTCTGGAGGCTTTCTGCATGTTTGAAGACCTTTCCAGGTGGCTCCACATGATTTACCAAAATTAATAGCTCAACATCCAGCTAAAGCTTGGCATTTGAGGATCTTGGGTGACAAGATTCCTCTCACCCTCACTTTAAAGACTTAACTGTGCTGCTAAATTAAAAGCGTAATAATTTTGGGGAACAGAAATAACCCATTGCCAGATGAAGGTGCTTCTGCTTGCTGGCTAAAAAGGCAATCTAGAACAACTGAACTTTTAACATACTTGCCACAGTCAGAAGCAAAAAATTAGACAGAATAAATCTCTATTATTTCTCTTTCAAAACTGGATTTCCTCTAAGATATCAAGCACTGTGCTTCTGAAACCTTCTCCTATAAACATTTAGTACCCTCACCTGATCTGCCTCATATCATGCTAATGAAACCAGAAAAAACAGACAAAATACATCCTATTTTTTTAAAAAATTAAAATGCTTAGGAGTAAAAATGAATTGAATGTTCCTATTAATCATTTTCCAGTTTAACAAAAAACATACAATCTAGGGGAGCAGATAGCAGTGCCAATGAAATTTTCTCAGCAGAGGCCTAAGAATTATGTGTGAAGGGAACAACTGACTTTTCTCTCTCCCTTTTTTATTAAGAAATGATAAATCTAATAAAAGTTGACAGCTTTTTATTTAAATTTCCAATTTCTATGAAAATAAGTATGGAAAAATGACATTTAGCAGTTTAAGCATTTTCTGTGTTAGGTGCTGGGTAGGGATCAGTTACAGGAGAACCTACAGGAGAAAGAATAATGTTTTCCCCATGCAAGCTGCACAGGAATGGGGATAAACAACCAATCTGCTTGGAAACACAATTCCAGCAGCAGTTGTTTGCAGTTATGAATGTACAATCCTATCTTTATATTGCACATGTGGATATAAATTGCCAGCCTTGCTCTGCACTTACCAATATGTCATACCTGTGAAATATTTTATTATATAAAGAAAACAATGTTTCACTTTATATGGGCCAGTATTTCTATGTAGATCTGACATCAAAAGGGATGCTGTGCTACACTGTTATTATATTGTCTAGCAAGCAGCTCAGCCAGTGTCTTTCAACATGCAGAACTGGGAGACAGACCCTTCCACTCTAGTCTTGACACAAAGAGCAAGGCATATACTCTCTTTCCCCATTTCCCTGTTATTAAATGAGGAAAACAACTGTTTCTTCCACAGGGTGGGGGATGTTTGTAAAGTTTTCAAAAGAGTACCTGAAATTATTCACAAAGAACATAAATATTAACGGCTTGATTCAACATATTAACAATCTGTCTTTCTTTAAGACATTATACTATTCTCCACCATCACAGCATCTGGAGAGAAAAACAACATCCCACATAATATTTCATGAGCAACCAAGAGTGATAGAAAAGTTCTGGGACTTCACAGTGCTGCTACAGATTCTCTGTTTGGCAGTATATCTTAGGTTTTAGAAAGGAGAATTTTCCATTTTTGCTCTTGCTTTGATTTGTGGTTTTGATGGTTGATTGATTTTACTGTGTAACTGATTTTATTTTGCTGTTATTTGATTTACTGAAGTCGCAGATGTGAGGGGTAGAGGGCATGTCCATGTTCTGAATAAACTTCTTGTTATGTTGCAAGGGGTTTTTCCTGAGTGAGTGTTAGACATTTATAACACCCATGTAACAGTAGTTTTCCATCAGTCAAGACTTAGTATTGCTATGATGGCGAAATTGTTACAGTTATCAACAACAGTACAAAACCCAAAGATGGAGACAGTATTTATCAAATAAACGAGATGGATCAGATTACAAAGAATTCCACCAGAAACAATGCTGTAAACCAGGCATAAAACAGTGCTGAATCTAACCCCTATTTGTTCACTTGCTTAGTACTAATCTGTGCTATGAAGTTGGGAAGATATGCCCAAGGTTTTGTCCTGTCTATGGGGATGGAGAAGACTGGCATCTGAACTCTGCTTATCACAGTCGTGAGGGCTGACCCCAAGGATGCTGTTCTCACAAGGGCTGTACTAAATTAGGCTAGACCTACAGAGGTAATTTAAATGTATGAAACCCGTTCACGAGCGCTGAGGCCAATTGGCATGGAGCCGTAAGTGTCTAAGCTAGTAGCCTCTCTTAGCCTCCAGAACAACACAGATGCGTAAAAAGAGCCCGATGTGAATGATCTCTGTTTTTTTCTAGTTCCTGAGCCAGACCTGGGAATTATTTGGGAGAGAACTAGTTGATGCAGGCAAAAGCCATGTCACAGATGCTTCTAACAGTGCAGCAGAATAGATGATTATATTCTAGTGCCTGGGACTGTTCCCAGACACTGTTTAATTTACTTGTTGGAGATGGTCTTAATGTTCCCATCAGTGAGATGAGCTTTAACATCTACTCTAAAGCAAAAAATTATTCAATACATGCCCTGACTATGCCAGTGCAGGATGGACTGGAAATATTAAATTAAAGTAGTTGCCAACCAGTAATGCATTGCTTTTTAGTTAGTCAGAACAACTCTGCCATTGTCATAGATAAAAGACAAGAGCTTGGAAGAGAAAACTGATATTAAAAACCCATCACCACCACCATCAGCAAAACCAGCAGGGAATTTGAAATCACCAGGTGTTTCTTTCCAGATGTTGTCTCTGATGGTGCTGTCAAGTGAATTTAACTCGAGCCAGAGGATAAATGTGAAAGCTACTGTCCTGTACCCGTGCTTATCTGCACCTTTTTGGTACAAACATCACCATTCAAGTATAGGGGGTTAATGATTTCCCACACAACGTAATTTAGTTTATAGGTCTGTATAAAAGTTTTATGGCAACACTTGGTTATATGATGTCCCAAATGATTTATCAAAGAAGCTGATGTAAAAGACCAGCAAGAAATGCTGGGGAATTAACTATCTAATTCTTTCTGGGAAATAAACACTCAGAGCCCTCAGGAAACTTGAAATCCGTCTGGTACAGAAAACAACCTGTAATTTGTTTGCCTTTGATGATTCTCCTTAGTTGCAGGTAATAGTGATAAATTCACAACTTGTGACATGTAAAAAGAGGAGCCGGAAAGGCACAGCACACATTAAAGTTGTTTAATCACCTACAGAATGCAGTCTCTACAAAGCAGGATTCTGTCACAATGCTTTACTGCTCACACGGAGGAAAAAAAAAGAAAAAAGAAAAAGCAGGCTACACAATGGACTTCGAAATGCTGAAATAGCGAAATACCAGGAATAGAAAAACAAATAAAAAAAGAAGGTTAACTGAGAGAAGTGTATCCTCCAACTTTCGTTTTTCTTCTGTCGTCACAAAAGGCTGTTAATCAGGGCTATCCCCACTACACAGGTTACCAAAACAAAAACCGCATCTACAGTGCTTCCTCTCTGTGAGACCAATGTATAATGCCACGCTCAGAGCAAGAGCTTCAGTCATCACAGATCAGCACGAGCTGTGACTGTGAATGAGGATCTCTCCTCTGTGTTAATGAACTTCTAAGGATGAAGCCACACGGCGAAGATGGTCTAGAGTTCAGGATGCTGCTCTTTTAAGAGTTCCAACAACTAACCCAGTGATGATCCTCTGATCTGCTCATTTCTCATCTGCCTGGACAAGACAGAGAGTCACAGATTCACCCTGAATTCTAAGCACTTCCATGAAGCATCTGAATGAAAAGTTCAGAGGTCCAGGTAGCTCCACGTAGAAACACAGCTCATGTGGTGATAAAAGCTCAGTTAACTCCTTTCTTTTTTACCTTTGGTATTTGTGAATGTAGTTTTTAAGGTCTTATTCTCTGTAAAAACAGAGGAAATCATACTTTTCTGTAATAAAAAATGGGCTGTAGATACCTGGAATAAACAATGAAACAGCTTACAATGGTTCGTGAGGAAATTTTCTGTCCTGACAGTGTATGTGCTGGCCACATCCCTCTACTAGTGCAAGAGAGCCTCTGTTATTGGGGTAATGGTAGATTCTTCCCCAGCCCGTTCTATATCTATACTCCTGGGTATATCTGCCACTGAAGAAGCAAACAAACAAGCACAAAAGCAACAGACTAAGGTTTAGAATCTGGCCTTTTATGTCAAACATTTTTATAAGTGACCATTTGGAAAGTGATGCAATATTCCTACAAGAATCAGAAATGCTTTTTGGCAAAGGATTTGCAAACAAGGCTGAAAGCCTGACTGCTGGGTGATGTAACTGACCTATAAGACCCATCAGTTTATTGCTCAGAGCCTTTGCAAGATGAAGACTTGAAAGGGTGAAGGTGGCATACATGTTGGCACGCAGTGACTGAAAACAGTTCTGGCACAAAGAGTACTCACTGAACCCAGAAGATTTTATCTAAGTCAGCAAAACTCTATTGAGGTAGTAGCTTCATGGATCTGATCATCAGAAGCCACACTGGATAAATTAAAGCATGCCAAAAGCATGAGCATTAACCTGTGATTCTCCCCATTGTAAAACTGTTGATATGGTCCCTGGCAGAGTTTTGATCTGGCATTCACAACTAATTTTGGGGAATATTTCAAGGTTGTATGGGCATAGAAGCATTCCTAAGACTAAGCGTGCAAATGTTAAATTCTGTCTGAAGGAGAAGAGCATTTAGAAATAAATTCCTGAATACTGCAAGTTATCTGAAGTAATACTTTTGAGTATACCTTTTGATTTAATCAACACGAAAGAAAAAACCCACAAATCAGATTCCAGGAGTGCAGTGCCTCAGTCATTATTAATGCCTGAGAGATGAAGAAAGGGACGTTCACCGGATTGTGACCAACTGCATAAATTGTAGGACCAGAGCAGAACCAGAGTAAAAGACAGCATAATCAACAATAACTTGCAATGTCAAACTTTTAAATGCCCAGCACTGGAGGAAATGCAACCCACTTAAACTGCTGCTTGTATGAGGAAAGGACCTAATACTTGACATCAGCCTTTACTGCCTCTTGACTTTCATTAAGCAATTCATATGGACAAATAAACAAAAAGTCCCAGATGCTGAGGTCTGTAGGACTTTAGAGTAAGAGGTCTTCCTGGCAGAACTGGAGAAAGGTGATCTAAGACTATTCAATCCACCTATCCTATCGCTACAGGCCCTACAAAAAATTTGTCTGCATCTTTCTTATAAGCCACCTTTATATGCTGAAAGGCCACAAGAAGATGTCCCTGGAGGCTTCTCTTCTCCAGGCTGAACAGCCCCAACTCTCTGCTGTTCCTCACAGCAGAGGTGTTCCAGCACTCAGGTCATCTTTGTGGCCTCCTCTGGACCTTCTCCAACAGGAGCATTCATTCTTAAATGAATATCATTTCTGCATTATGTCTACAGCTGATGCAATATTATATTTTTAGCTATGAACTGTGATGTCACAACTGTAGTTCTAGAAAAGATATGAGTTTCTGTGGATCTGTAACAGGACTGGAAAAAATAGAAGAGGTGACAAAAAATGTTTTGTGTCATTCCTTAACAAGAAAATATTTGCTCAGAAGCTGCTCAAAGAAACACACTTGAAAAATTGATAAACAGTTTGTTGGAAATGACAGCCCAAATTGTCTATCTTCAAAACAGAGTTCCAAAAACAACTTTGAATGCATGTGCATGTGTATGTGTTTATGTACACATACACATATATGTACACTTGTATAGATATAAATAAATACTAAGAATAGGCTACTTCACTTAATGTGATGAATGACACTTCGTGTTTACAAATGACAAGAATTTGTGGCTCGAACTTGGAATAAAGCCATACAGGTTCAGTGTAAATTAGTAGTTACAGGGCAAGAGTTAGCTGGTCTGCTAAGATATTTGCAGTGGTTTATTGCCTGAATTAATTAATGATAATGGTTAAGAGAATGATAATCTATTGGCTTCCAAGCGGGAATCAGGCAGTCTTCCCTGCTTGATGAAGTGTTAGAAGATTTGAAATATTTGAGACACCGGAGGCTACTAGGAAGATTTATACAAGTCAATGCTCAAGCTGCTCAGTCCTGGAAATTTGCTATGAGAAGGTTTTCCTGGAGCTTAAGCAGATATTATTGTTTGCAATGTACTTTTTTTTCTTCTGTAACCTCTAGAAGTTTAAGGTTCTTCAAAACACCTATGCAACAGATTTTTGATTTTTTTAATGTTTCATTTTTCATTGTATTATATAAATGTTTGAGGTTTAGTTGCTACTTTCTGTTTTGATCAGTTATGTACAGAACCAGTCATTTCAAGTGTTGGTTTAAAGCATCACTACGTCACAACCACTCACATAGTCCTAATACATTGTTTTTTTTTTAATCAAGTTAATAATCTTCAATTTCAAAACAGCACTGGATACACTCTGTGAAAGATCGAATCAAGTTTTTCCTATTTATAAGACAGCTAACTCTTTACTTAGATTTCTAGTTCTTGGAAAAAATCCTACATGTCATACATGATTTGAGGAAAGCAATCGCTCATGAACTCAAGTATTTAAAAAATCATTGAGCTACAAATAAAAACAAGCATATTATGAAAGAGGAATCAAAAATTTTGGAATGTGATAGTAAAGACTCTTACCATTAGAATCTCATGGCTTCTGTATATCAACAGATACTTCTACAGAATATTAGGTTGACAATTATTATTTATATGAATATTGGAGGGAATGTTTCTTACTGACTTTTTAAAAGCAGACTAAAGGCACCTTAATGATAAAGAACATGTCACTGTAACTGTTGGAAAAATGGTGAATAACTGAAATATAAACTGAAGAGATACAGGACTTTGGCATATCAATGTTCCTCAAGGATTTTTTTTCTATAGAAAGGCTATATAAAATTTTCTTTGTTGACTAGATGCAATTATTAAAGCTGTAAAGATACATATGTCTAATAAGAAAAATGGAAATATTTCCATTTCTCATGTTTTCCAAACAGTATTTTTGTTTGTGTTGTGTAAGGATGTTAACTTCGCCGGAAAATAACATTCCTTTAGATATTTCTTAGAGGGAAAGTTTTCTGCTCTTGAGGTTTGATCCCCTTCATGACAATAACTCAACACAGCTCTGCGTCTTTAATCTGAGAAGTATGAGACAGGTGTGGAGACTATTTCTTGGAGTGAACTTTTAAGTTGATAGATTCCCTCTATTTTTAATTTATCTCCTCCTAGCAGCTGATGCAGTAGATTTGTGAACCATTCCTGTAATTTTCTTGGATGAAAATTTTATTACCCCTTTAAGGAGACCCACAAGTAGTGTATTGACTTGACGGGATGGCGGTCAGCTTCTTGATAGTATTTTCAATCCCTTTGGTTTTATCCTCTGAGAAACAGTCTTTGTTATCCAAGAGTGGCTGTTCAATATATGTTTTGACTGGCACTGATTCAGGCACTGCTCTTCTTTTCAGTGACGCTAGCTGGTTTAGATAGCCTACCCTTTCAAAGCTTAATCTAAAAACACAGTCTAAAAATTACTATGGTAATCACATATACATATAATTTGAAGCCAGAAGAGATTACTAGATCATTTTGTCAGACTGCATGTATGTCACAAGCCATTACTTTTAAGCATGACACTGTATTAATTTCAATAATTTGGTTTGGCTTAACTGTGTAGATGTAGATTCATCCTATATAACAGAAAGCACCTAATAAAATGTCTGTGTTTGATCCTTTGTGGACTAAAGTCTATGGAAAGAAGCAACCCCACAAGAAGGCAAATCAGGCCAGGATAGGAGTTTCCCTGTGAAGAAATCCTCTTTGTATATGCAGGAATGACCTTGGACTTGTAAAACAGGCCTGGGAGTTTTAATGACTGCTTTTATGACTCTGTGGCTACTCACATCACAAAAGCAAAAGAACGTCAGAGAAATTCGGAAATAAACAGAAAAAAAAAATGATAAGTATCATTATGTCATCAAATAAAGTCACAATGTGTCCAATCCTCACATATAAAATGCAGAGTGACAAACAGCAGAGCTTTCTACGCCAAAAAAAATATGAAAACCAGAAATTATCAGGGAAATACAGATGATCAAAGGTATAGGTAGACTTGCACATTAGGTACAACTAAACATACTGATGTTCTTCAGCTTGCTGGAGACAGTGGAGAGAGACTATGACTGAGACCTGTGAAACCATGAGAAGTATTCTGGGTGCTTTCATGGTCCCTTTCAATGCTAGAGTTAGCAAAGAGCAAACAAAGCCAGGTGGCAGGCTGAAACCAAAAGGAGGGGATTTGCGTGCCTGTAGCTATACTGCACAGCATGTAGTTATACCATGGAGCTTGGAAGTCTATTAAAACAATATAAGGAATATTTATTACCTAAGGCTTCAGTCCTCCAGAAGTTTTTAAACAAATCTCATCATTTAACTACCCTGCTTCCTAACTAGCAAACCATTTGGTTATTTGAATTATGCAGGAAGTATTAATGACAAAAAAGTGAGAGAAAAAAATAATTGACTTGCAGCTTCTGCAGCTCCAGGAACAGACGCTGTGTACACACAAAATAGCAGCTCAGGAGCGACGATGCCTGATGTTGGGCAAAGCAACATCTGCCTGAGAAGAAACATCTGGACTGCTGCAGCATGCAGTAGGAAGCAAAATTTATCCTGAATATTTTATCCTAAGGACTGGCAAAAATGCTCTTTTTACGTAGAGTTGTTTTTTAGCAGCCCAATATAACAGTGCCAGAAATTTTAAGGGTACTCCAGAGTGGCTATAATAGCTGCCCTTTTAGGGACATCTGCCATTAGTATTGCGTTGATGATATTCAAAACACTTCCAAAAGTCATTTGAGTGTCAGACCACACCTCAGATTGGAGATCAATACAGAGACCCTCACACATGCTCACTATCCAAGGGTTTGTATTCAGTTTCAGATATTCTCTGCTCCACTTGGGACACATTAAAATACTAAAGAAAGATGTGAGCACGCCCTCATGGGTGTTCATCAGCAGCCTGGTTGAGCTAGCTCATAGATTCAGAGTGGAGGGTGGATGGAAAATGCTATTTTCAGCCAGCAGATCTGAATGTCACGATGAACAGACATAGGTTAAAGAAGACCACAGGCTGTTCCAACCTGTACCTGCAGCTGGATCCGGAAGAAAATATGCCTCTCTGCTTTTAGAGAACTATTTGTGTGTCAAAAGGCATATGCCAGAATTATAGCATTTGTAACTGATTTCCTATAAGCAAATTCTGCCTGATCTGAAAGGATACAGTTGCTCCACTTTTGTGAATCACAACCTTTTTAAATTTAAACAACGTGTTTTTAAACATTTCATGGTGTTAAAAAGAAAGTGACTATCTTTAGGGTAGATGAAGCATTGCAACCCCAGAAAGTTTAAGCACAGTCACAGAAGAAGAGTAATAGCTAAAGCGAACTGATCAGCATTTAGCCTATTTGTGTTCACCAGCTAGTGGTGACAGGCGTGATCCTCCCCTGAATTCTTGCAGCTGAAAGAAGAGAGATGGCCTATAACATAAAGAGTGCTGGAACCACAAAACAATCAGAAATACTATCCTGATATGTGCTGCAATGTTTCCATCACGATGTTGCATCAGTAAAAAAATGCTAGATAGCAGCGAGACATCTCTCTGTAATAATTCTGTAGCTCTCTGCAGTTTTACTTGGTGATTGAGCAGCTCTCCTGCTTTTGATCATCAAATGATGAGTGCTGCCTGCCTAAGCAGGGAGACAATGCTTTTCAGATCGACCATGTATATGCTGAGATCAAAAGCAGAGTCACCTTTTACATCTAACATCACGTATCCAGGATCATGCTTGGTACGACAAAAATGACTTGTGTCTCTAGTGATGAAGGATTCAAATACCAGCAGGAGGTGAAAGAAGACACCTTCACCTATGTACCAAAATTTCCATTATACAGCTCAAGGGGAACCCAGTCCTGCTCCACACTCTGCAAATGCCCACGAAGGCACAAGCTATATGATGATGCTACATCCACCACCAGGGAGAGGGAAAGTTTCATGTCCTGTCAATGGGCAAAACTGAGGCCAAATTCTGCATGCACAGCAACTACTCTAAATCCCTCTCTTCCATGCTGTAACTACAACGATGCCTCAGCAATAAGCAATTCAGATCATCACCACTCAAGACATCCACATCTTACCCTATATGCTATCCACCATGCGAAGATAAGAAATTGCAGTGCTTAAATTAAACATCGATAGTAAACAGACTGTGCCCATAAGTAAAGTTGACATGATTTAAAATAGCTTACTGATTTGTCAGTAAGAACTAGCATATTCTTGTTTAAGATAGAAAAGAAAAAAAAAATACAAACACCTAACCACAGAGGTCTGTTAAAAGTTGTTTCATATGGCTCGCCTTTAACATTAAAAATTGAGCGCATTTGGAAATATATATTAGAGTCAATACATATTAGACTCAAACATATGATAGACTCACGTGGTTAACCTAGAGACACACAGAAAATCAGTTGCCAAGCAGTGTCTCAGACACAGGGGCCACCTTCCCACCTACCTACAAACAGTAATTAAGATGTCCAGGCACGTGAAATGTTTTTTCTTAATTCTATTAAAATTCACTCATTTCTAGGAATGCAGTCTGTTAAACGCATGGTATCCTCGAAGTGTTATGCTATTGTATTGTACCTAGAATACTTATTTGTTTCCAAAGAATAGCAAATGGTTAACAGTTCTCCAAACAGGGGATGCGGAGCTAGCTCCTGTAAATCACTACAGTTCTGCTGACTGCATTTACACCGACAGAAGATCTGGCTCTTCAGAAAAAAGAAAACAAAAAATACATGCACAGGGGAAGCAGATAAGCTTTATACATCCTAAAAGGCAGATGTGGAACCTGTGCATGGAGCGACTACTAAGCTACACAGAGGAAGCTGTCTGCTGCAAGAGACAGTGCAAAATAACTTGGAGGTGTCAAAATACGCAGGTACAGGGATACAACTTACTCAGGTTAATGGTCTGATAATATCACTGCTGAGGCCTGCAAAGCCATTGCCTTGACATCCTTTGCTGGTGATGTTGATACAAACTCCACAAGGCTGGGACTAGGGGCAAAGCCTGGGGCTTCGCATGCCAGGCTGATGAAAGAAGGGAAATCTATTTTGGTGCTTAAAGGACAGGAATGGTTTTTGGTGCAGAAGGTCAGACAGATACATGGCTAAGTTGCTGTATAGAAGTAGGCTCAAAAAGGACTACTGAAATGAAAACCAGATAAGGCCCTGGAACAGGATCCTGAATTCTATCAATGCCCTGGGATAGTGTAAGAGAGACACATGGGAACTCAGACATAAGGAAAGCAGGGTTTTCTTGCAGTGTTGACAATAAATATGTTTGTTCTAAGGTTGAAAAAAGACCGCATGAATAAAAAGCCCTTACAGGCTGATATGGGAATAAAAGCCTGTTTGTGGTGAACACAATGGAGAATTTGTTCACGCCGATGCAGACAAACCCCTCACTTGCAAGTAGAAGTCGGTATTTTGACCCTGTTCGCTCCATGTTATTGAGTCAGCCCAACTGGCAAGCAATCTCCCCAGAGCTGGGGAAATTCATCTCTCTCCCTCTCATGAAAAAAGGAAAACTGACTCTTGGGGGTGTGTTTCCAGAAGACTTAGGCCTGGCAGGTGCTGAAGGTGTGCAGCATCCTGCCGATGGCCAGATACATCTTGTAAGCCTTGCCGTCACCCCACACAAGAAAGCTGCTCTGTACCTGATCCTCCATCACTGTTTTCTTCATTTCAAACCAAAACCCTAGCTAGGAACAGAATTTATATGTTCCCCACTAACACATTTCAGGACTTGCTCATTTCTATAGAGCCTTCTAGTACAAAAAGCCGTTCATGACATAGGACACAATGAAGAACCAGGACCTAGAAGCAAAATTAATCAGAAATTATATTCCGGAGAAAGAAGAAAAATGACTGGTCTAATCTGAGTTTCCGTAAATGGTCTGCTTCCATGCAAATTTCAGGTGAAGATTCAGGGAAGAGGAAGAGGAAAAAGATGATATTTTATTCTGGTTAGACCCCAACACACGGATCAACAATAGCACATCTTCAAGCACGAAAGAAATCTGGCTGAAATCACTACTTGGGCTGACAGTTGCATGCAGGCTTTAGTTTGCTGCTGGAGCTGGACTTTTCTGGGTTGCAAGGACAGGAAAGATGCTCTTCGGATTGAGACAGTGTTCTCAGACAAGCACTCAAGATCCTGTTCTCTATTTACTACCAGCGTAATACCTGCTCCCTTTGCTATCATTTGAGCATCCTCATTCTCTATGTCCAAAGGGGCTATTGCCTACTTTTCAGGAAAGGATTTGGGGCTTAATTCTCTGGTTTAAATATTTTAGGTTTCTAGAAGGAAGGTTTAGTGCCCAAGTGTTGTTTTAAAAACAATAAAACAGTGTAGGTATTGAAAGAGAGGCAGAAGCAATAACCCTAATTCAGAGGCCTTATGTTTTTCAAGTGCTGTAGCAAAGAAAATTATAGATGTCAAAGCTGGAAAGGACTTGATCTCCCAGTGTTGTGGGTTTGTGTGACACGGCTTTGGTAGTGGGGTGGCTATAGGGGTGGCTTCTATGAGATGTTGGTAGAAGTTTCCCCCATGTCTGATAGAGCAAATTCCAGCTAACTCTAAAACAGACCCCCCGCTGACCAAGGCCAAGACAATCGGTGACCGCTGTAGTGCCTCTGTGATAACATCTTTAAGAAAGGGACAAAAAAAACTATGTGGAAGCAGTAGTCGAGAGAGAGGAGTGACACTATGTGAGAGAAACAACTCTGCAGACACCAAGGTCAGTGACGAAGGCGGGGGAGGAGGTTCTCCAGATGCTGGAGCAGCGACTTTTCCCCTGCAGCCTGTGATGAAGACCATGGTGAGGCAGGCTCTCCCCCTGCAGTCCATGGAGGTCCACAGTGGAGCAGATATCCACCTGTAGCCTGTGGAAGTGACCCCACCCTGGAGCAGGTGGATGCCTGAAGAAGGCTGTGATCCCATGGGGAGACCGTGCTAGAGCAGGCTCCTGGCAGGACCTGCGGACCTGTGGAGGAGCCCATGTTGGAACAGGTTTGTTGGCAGGGCTTGTGACCTGGTGGGGGACCCACACTGGAGCAGCCTGTTCCTGAAGGACTGCACCCTGTAGGAATGGACCCACGCTGGGGCCTGTCGTGAAGAGCTGCAGTCCCTGGGAAGGACTCACGTTGGAGAAGTTTGTGGAGAACTGTGTCCCGTGAGAGGGACCTCATGCTGGAGCAGGGAAAGAGTGTGAGGAGTCCTCCCCCTGAGGGACAAGGAGCAGCAGAGACAACATGTGATGAACTGACCGTAACCCCCATTCCTCATCCCCCTGCACCGCTCAGGGGGAAGAGAGAGAGAAACGGGAGTGAAACTGAGCCCGGGAAGAAGGGAGGGCTGGGGGGAAAGGTGTTTGAAGATTTAGTTTTATTTCTTACTGTCCTACTCTGATTTGATTGGTGATGAATTAAACTCCCTTTTCTCCCCAAGTTCAGTCTGTTTTGTCTGTGACGGTAACTGGGGAGTGATCTCTCCCTGTCCTTATCTCGACCCTTGAGCCTTTCATCGTATTTCCTCTCCCCTATCCGGTTAAGGAAGGGGAGTGATAGAGTCGCTTTGGTGGGCACCTGGCATTTATCCAGGCCAAACCAAAACACCCAGATAACAAACTCTGAGAAAAACTGTCACGTAGCTTTAGATAGCACTTACAAGCACATGACAAGCACATTTTTACAACTCGACTCGTGCCTGCAAGTCTCCCTGACTCCGAGCAATTAAGAAAATAGGTGGGTTTGTAATCACATTAGTTTTGGGTTTGTAATTTATGCCTGAACAAGTAGGACTGTGGCTGGAATCTGATGGTGTGTGTTTCTTACGTACTTACATTCATGATGACACTCAAATACATGCATGAGGCTGGAAAGCATCAAACAGCATAAATATAATTAATGCTAAATAAATAGAAAATACACTCAACAAACAGTTATATAGGATTTCCAAAGACTTCCCACTAATGCCTGGACTAACACCCATGAGTGAATACAGTCCTATTTAAGCAAAGCTGAAATGAGAATTTTGCTTTTATTCTAGACTCTATTTACTGTGTGTTGCTTTATTGGTTTCTCCGTTTCATCCACTGGTTGCACTCTATCCAGGTCAGAGATTGTGAGCAAACTAAGGGACAAAAAAATTACCTTTTTACTCCCTCTAGCCCAGTGTATCTTTGCTGAGAATCCTTCACCCTACAACAGCAAGGCTCAGAAGCTGTGCCGCTTCAAAGAGTCTCTGACCTAGGACTCGCAAGACATACAGCACGGTAGACAACCACAAGCAAAGTCATGATTATGACCGTACAAAAATTAGAGGAGCTTTTTTATTTTTTTCCCCAAATTACACAGCACAGAGAGCAAGCCACTGCTGTTTGGCCACAGCAGCCAAACGAGACGCTCTCTGTAGCAGAGTGGAAACCCTGAGGCAGCGCTCCCGTCTGGGTTGGGTTCCTCGCAGCTTGTGTCACGTACCCACAGTGTAGGTGTCTGCTTTCAAAATACTCACTGGGCTCTTTTTATAGTCACTGCAGAGAAAAGGAAGCTTCTGGGGCACCAATGATCCCACTCAAGCCATTTCCAGTAAGCGAGATGGATGCTGCCCTACTTTTATAGGAGCTGGTGAGCCTGCACTGTACTGCACTGTGTTGGATGCTCTCAGCTCTGCCCTCCAGTTTGAGGATTTCATTGAATTTTCCATCCAGCCCTAAGTGACTTGCCAATATCCAAAAGCAGTTGCCATGGATTTGCACCCAGTTCTCACTAAACACAGCCTTAACCTGTTCCATGGTCCCTGTTCACCAGTCCCCAGGCAGGCACTGAAGCACAAGGATGGGGAGCAAAGGGAAGATGTGTTAATCACCTTGTACCTGCTCAGTGCACAGAGGACTCCAGTCACAGCAACTGTTTAACCAATATCTTTCATCATCAGTAAATTCACCTAATTTTCCTACTATCATTTCTAAGAATGTCAACTGGTGGGTGGTGGGTAATCCTAGATATGGCGTGGCTGTGACTGCAGCTGAAATCACATGGAGATGAAAGCTTCAAAGCCAGGTTTAAGCATTAGAGAATGTTATTTAAAGATTAATCATCTGTTGTAGGAGGTGGCATTTCCAAGGAAAATACAAACACTTTCACCTGCACAGTGAAAACAGCAGCAGGGTCTGAGCAAGCCCGAAGAAGTAGGAAATGATTCACCAGGAAAATGAATGAGATTTTCTTCACCTCCTTTTTCTCCTAAGACTCACACCCTCCTTGCTCCCCTTGTCTTGAAAAACAATCCTCTGCCTTTCCTTCTGGTCACGGCAGGTTCTGCCCTAATGAAGTATATACGGCAAACATACTCAGAAGTTTCTGCAAAGCATTTGACTTCCCTGGCAGCGTGATAATACAATTACACAAGGTAATGGTGTACCACAGCATACCTCTGACGGTAGTGCGAGTACAGCTGTTCCTAGCTCCTTTTCCTCTGCAACAGCTACAATTATAACATCAAGGTGCATTATGCTGGGATACTGAATTTTCCCCTCCCCCTAATTTTCTCTTGGAGAGTTTTGGATTTTTTTTTCAGTAATAACAATGGAAGTTTTGTTCTCAAAAGTGTCATGCCAAGCTTTACTACAGTATTTGCAGTTGGAAAATCATGCATTTTTTGAAGAAACTTACGGTTTCTTGCTATTCCTCTATTGTCCCATCCTGTCCCCACCGGCATTTAACAACAGGAAATAAACAGAATTTGTAGCTACAGTCACCACCTGACTTCCAACTGTTGTACATGCCACCAGTGTTAATATCCATAGTTGACAGATGGGAAATACAAGATCAGAGAAAACAATTCAGTTGCCCAAAAACCTGAACAGGGTCACAGCTGAAGTGTTCACGGCACAAGTTAGTGGTTTCTCCATTGGAACGTAATGATTAAAAGTATTACTGATTTCAGTAGGCTGGGTTGCAGGCTGTCTTTCAGACTGAGAAGGAATTGCCTTGTTAGCTAAGACAGGTCTCAATATTTGATCAGAAGTCTACTTTACTAGAACAGTAAATAATCTGGATTGCTTGGTGTTTTTTATTACATCTGACTTATGTGTCTTTGTTTTTCCAGAGCTAAAACCTCTTACTTTCAGCTAGTACCCGTAATAGTAATATTGAGAGAGATGGAGGAAAAAACAAAGTGTGTCACAAGATGATCAATCTGCAGAATGCTTCAGATCATTGCTATCAAACATTTTAATCCAAAGTTTCAAAGTCTTCTTTCCTTGTTTTCTCATCAGGGCAGCATCATAATTTTACAAATGAAGAAAATATTTTTTAGCAAAATACTTTAGAATGAAGCTCCTATCAAGGTATCCAGCAGATGTAGTTCCAAATCTGGTAGTACTCCATGCCCAACTTTTTCACACATTGCACCCAGACCACATGGGTGCTCTATGGCATTGTTTCTCAATGGGCAGCCCAGAGGCTACATCTAGGCCCCATGAGATAACATAGAGGGCAAACAGTCCTCCCAATCTGTTCTGTACAAAGCCTCCCCTTTGATATTAAGGTGCTGAGCACTACATCAAATAATTCTGGGAGGGCAGATATGACAGAAGCTGGCTCCACCATGGGAGCACTCTGTCTTCAATGACATTAGGAGAACACTGTAATGAGTCAGTCAGCGATAACTCCACCAAACTTTTGTTATCTTTTCATCATCTTAGGATGAGAGGCAATGGCCTCAAGTTGCGTCAGGGGAGGTTAAGATTGGATATTACGAAAAATTTATTTACTGAAAGAGTTGTCAGAATCACACAATCACAGAATCACAAAATATTCGGAGTTGGAAGGGACCTCTGGGGAACATCTAGTCCAAACCCCCTGCCAAAGCAGGGTCATCTAGAGTGGGCTGCACAGGACAGCATTTAGGCTGGTCTTGAATATCTCCAGAGAAGGAGACTCCACAACCTCTCTGGGCAGCCTGTTCCAGGGCTCCGTCACCCTCAGAGTGAAGAATTTCTTCCACGTGTTCAGATGGAACTTCCTCTGCTTCAGTTTGTGCCCATTGCCCCTTGCCCTGTTGCTGTGCACCACTGAAAAGAGTCTAGCCCCATCCTCCTGACATCCACCCTTCAGATATTTATCGGCATTTCTAAGGTCCCCTCTCAGCCTTCTCTTCTTCAGGCTAAACAAGCCCAGCTCCCTCAACCTTTCCTCATAGGAGAGATGCTCCAGTCCTCTCATCATCCTCGTAGCCCTCCTCTGGACTCTTTCCAGTAGCTCCTCATCTTTCTTGAAGTGGGGAGCCCAGAACTGGACACAGTACTCCAGATGAGGCCTCACCAGGGCAGTGTAGAGGGGAAGGAGAACCTCCCTCGATCTACTGGCCACTCTCTTCTTAGTGACCCCCAGGATCCCATTGGCCTTCTTGTCAGCCAGGGCATACTTCTGGCTCATGGTTAACCTGTCGCCCACCAGGACACCCAGGTCCTTCTCCATAGAGCTGCTTTCCAGCAACTCTGCCCCAAGCCTGTATTGGTGGACTGGGTTGTTCCTCCCCAGGTGCAGGACCCTGCACTTGTCCTTGCTGAACTTCATCAGATTCCTCTCTGCCTAACTCTCCAGCCTGTCCTGGTCTCGCTGAAAGGCAGCAGAGCCTGCTGGTGTATCAGCCACTCCTCCCAGTTTTGTGTTGTCACCAAACTTCCTGAGCGTACACTCTAACCCTTCATCCAGGTCATTGATGAAGAAGTTAAACAAGACTGGGCCAACTGCTGACTCCTGGGGGACACCACTAGTTACAGGCCTCTAACTAGTCTCAGCACTGCTGATAACAGCCCTCTGAGCTCTGCCATTCAGCCAGTTCTCAATCCACCTCACTGACCACTCATCCAGCCCATACTTCCTGAGCTTGCTTATGAGGATGCTATGGGAGACACTGTCAAAAGCCTTACTGAATTCGAGGTAGACAACATCCACGGCTCTCCCCTCATCTACCCAGCCCGTCATGCCAGTCAGGCATTGGAACAGGCTGCCCAAGGAAGTGGTGGAGTCCCTATCCCTGGAGGTGTTCAAAAAGCATGTAGCTATGGCACTTTGGGACATGGTTTAGCAGGCATGATGGTGTTGGGGTGATGGTTGTACCTGATGATCTTAGAAGTCTTTTCCAACCTTAATGATTCTATGATTCTATAGTTCTTAATGAATCCAGAAGAAGATGGGTGTCAGAGACAGGCTGAGAGGTAAGTGATATTGGTTGCATGGCAGAAGAGATCAGAAGCTCAGGTCAGAGAAGGAGTTTGGGGCAAACAGGGCTTCAGGACATGGGACATTGTGGAAGATTCTAGACCTGGAAGAGGAAATTTTCAGAGGAATGTAGCTGCTGAATGGAGGATAAGTGGTCTCAGAGGATGGACTAATGGGGATTAATAGAAGCATTTGAGGGTCAAAAAGTGGTACTAGATCCTGCCGAACTGACGTGGTGGGAAAACAAGAGACAAATGTAAAGGTAGCAATAGGAGTGAGGAGGAGAGAGGAAGAAAACATAAGCCTTCAAGAAGGAAAGTTGTGGGAATAAATTTCAAGCCAATGTGCAAATAATAATGAACTATAGTGGTACTAAGAACTTACGTGAGAGCTGGCTGAGGTAACGAGAAACTTTAGGCTCAGTAGAAGATGATGGGCTGGTTTATGACAGGAAAATCCTTGCTTAAAGTGACAGCAAGCTCTTTCAGCGCAGGCTAGATTTACATCCTATACAAAGATATATCTCAAAATAATGCCTATCTAAGGATATCAAACCATCATGCACTCTACTTTGTGACAAACTCTGTAAGAAACTAGCCCAGGGACAAGGGCAGCTCCTGCCTTTATCAACACTGTCACTCTTCTCACAGGTCCTGGGTAAGGACCAGAGTTCCGAAGAAGCTGGCTGAGCTGGGATACATCAAGGGCACAGCATTATCCTTTCTTGTCTGTTTGCCCAGAATCACACTCATCTTTCATAGTTAGCAAGACAGCAGCAAAACTGACGTAGCACCAGATTTTCATTTTTCTTCATTTAATTGTGCTCTGTCCCAAGACATGGATCAACAAGTAAACAACAACATGCAGAAAAAAAATGAAGAGTTAGTCCAGCGGCTTGGATGGGGACATTTACTTCTCTAGACTTGGGAGCAGAGCCAGATCCACCTGATGGTGGGACTTGCTAAGGGAGGTGGGGGCAGTACTGAGTTTTTGTAAATAACTCCAAGAGAAGAGGCCAGAAAACTGAAGTCTGAAAGAAATAATCTTTCAGTTTCACATAGCAGGACATAAATGTCCACATGGAGAAATTGATTCAACTCTGAGCCGGCACCTCACAGCACTTCATCCTCCATCACGGCCTCCAGTCAGAGATTTACAAAAGCAGAGCAAGGCCAGGTTTCATATTTTTCCATCCTGGCAAAGGAATTCTGTGGTTTAACTGAAATGGTTTTTCTGACATGTCATTTCTTAATTCTTGTTTGTTCCTGCCCTCCATCCCTCCCATAATCTCTTCTCGCAGCCCCCTAAATCAGACTGTTTCAATGAACAGCTTGTACATTTCAATGCAATCTTAGTTTGATTTCCCAAAAGGCATGGAGTCTTTTTTTCTTTCTTTCCCCAGCATGTGCATGCTCTACAGCAGCAATGACAATGAGCCTGTTTTCCTGTGTGCAGGCTGTTGATGCCTGCTCAGCCATTTTCTAACAAGACACTAACTTCTCACAGATCAGCGAGATGTGAGGAAGAAAACATTGTGCCCTGTGGTTAAACTCAAGCAGTGGGGAAGACAGCAGAAAGGAGAGAAAAAGGTTCTTCCTTGTCATAGATTTCTCGAAAAGCTCTGATAACCCTTCAGCAAACCCCCATGACAACAGAGACCACTCTGTTGGCCTCAGGAAGATGCCAGAGGCCAGACCCCACCGGAGACCATGCACTGCTTATTTACAACAGGGAAAGGAGGCAATGAGGAGCTATAGCGTGCTTCATCCATACAGCCTCCTGAGATAAGCAACTGTAAGACCACAGCTGAGTCATACCCAGCTTGCCTATTGTACCTGTCCTCCACAAATGTCAGGAAACTTAAAAAGACTTTTGAGTATGGTTGTCCCCATATTACACACTGACCAGCTGGTGTATATTGAAGTGAAATGAGGTCACCAAGGTCGTGTAGCAATGGCAAAGCTGGGAATAGCCAACACCCCCCACTCAGCAACCATCAGGTCACCTTGTTCACATCAATAGCTGGATATTTTTGAAATGCTGTTGTTCACGACATGCCTGTGAGACAGGCAGGATGCTTTGAGGTCCCCTTACTCTTTTCAATATGCATAGAGAGTTTTTTAAAGATATTGGATGTGATGCAACAAGACATCATTGCTTATTTCACTAGACTTGAATGGGGAAATTATTCTCCTGGCTTAGAACGGAGAAAGGGGAGAGGGGAGAAGATGCCTTCCTGGCTGAAGAAACTCAACTCGTGTAGGAAGAAAACAAGCTGAAATTTCTGCAAAAGCACAGACATGTTACTTTCACCTAACATCGCAAAGCCCATCTTCTTGTCCAGTTCTGCATTGCACCCCATTTAGGTCTAAAGCGAAAGTTTGTCCAGAAGCTTCAACTGATCTTGAAGTCTAATGATCACCTTCCTTAGCAGTATTTTATGTATCTAGCAAGATAAACCACTGCTCCATAGACAGGTTTCAATGCATTTTTTTCATGCTGCTTAGGATTATCATTTGTGCTCCAGTGACCGACAAGAGCACTTGCCTGCTTTTATTATTGCTCAAAAGTTATGATCTGCTGATAACTTCTAGATTTATGTGTTATAAGGCAGGGCACTCTCAGATGAGTAAGTCTTGACTTTAGCAAAAAATTCTCTTTTCCATGCAACAAGTCCTTATTATCCATCAGGGTGTACTTCAGGATCTGCCAATGTATTTAGACACACTGTGTTGTTTGGCACGGTAGGGGATGAAAACACTATTTCAGGATTGTTGACACTTTGTCAATGTAACTGATATCAGCAGGAGGCTTTGTTCTATATTTTTCGTTACACTCAAGATACAAATTTTTAAAAAATGAACAGCAAGAGACTTTTGGTGAACAGGGAGTTGATACTGCAAAAAGAGCAGCATCAGGAAGGAACTGGGTCCTCAGCTTTCTAGGGACTCTGTGTCTTCTGCTATGAAATCTGGCTTCTTGCCTCTTCCTTTGAACTTTTTCATCTAGATAGTGATAAGTTTGCGCTAGCTCCTCCTGACACAAGGATAAAGATAGCAGCTCTGTCCAGATGAGATGACAGTGCTGCAGTAAATGACTGATGCTCTTGTGCAGGAGTAACCTAGCAGAAAGCTTTCATCTGATTTTCCCTGCTAGAAGACCACAGCAAATAAGAACTCCATCCATTTTGCAACTTTATCATTGCAAGCCATGATTCTGTGAAATTCTGCAAGAAAACAGGGGTTGGTTTAACAAAGGATTTGTATAAGAACAGGAACACTGCGGTGGATAGCAAGAGTCAATCCTTTGGTTGACACAGGGTGAGCAAGGAACAGAAGGTGAAGTAAGAAATTGAAGATCTGTCTTCTGTCATTTCTGGTTCCTTCTGGTGGAGACAATTTCGTACTGTAAACAAGCTCCATTGGAAAGAAAAGTGGGTTGAAAACTGAAGAATTGGGTCCTTCACTCTCTTGCTGTGTAATGACACCCATTTTGTTGTCCCGGTCCCATGTTGCATTCGGTGATTACAGCTAACCTAGGTAAGCTCTCCCTGTATTGTCCCTTGGAAGGAGAATTTCTCATTTTGTCTCCAAATTGTTCATGTAATGAGGCAGGATGCTGTCAAAGCAGATGCTGAGCTTCACCCATAAGGTGGCTGCACTACAGAGCATGGCATATTATACATTCATAACAGGCGACATCTGTAAAACACGACAGATTCCAGACAGCGTTGCGCAGATGCAAGATCACAGTCATCCTAACTAGGGTACGATAGTTCAGTTCCCCATCCCACTTATATGCCAGCTGGTGCCCCCATGGGATGTCATTTTAAAAACAAGTGAAGGACCCTCATCCAACTATTCCTCTGCTTCCTTCTATCCAGGGGCACAAACATGTCTAGAAAAATGCACTGATCTGCAGAGAGCAATTTAGGCCTAAATCTCTGATATTAAACTAGCAGCTCTGTATTACAAGCAGTCATTTAGATTGAGGAAGTGAATGTGTGGTCAAGTACGGTTGAATAATGCCTGCTGGATTTATGTCAAAAAGTTATTCTGTTAATTTTTCTGTTTGATCCTGACTCTTTCTCTACAAATGGCAACACTATTATTAATGCTAATTATTCTGAGCTAAGTAATACGATCATCTTGGAAGGAACAGCTTTGATACACGCAAGTGATATCTAATATTTGGTGCAAAATTGCTCTGTCACTGCTCAATAAAATTATATTTCTGATGATTAAATACAGGAACTGGAACCTCTGTCCCATTAAGTTAATGGCAGAACTCCCAGTAACTGCAATGGGATGAGTACTGGTCACTTTTATAAAAATCCACTAATTTCACCATTTTTTACATTTGAGTAAGCAAAAGGAAATGAGGTTTTTCCACTGCCAAAGAGCTGATTTCCCCTTTCCTGGGTCTTCTCTGGCCTCGGATTTAAAAATCTGATCTTTATCTTTTTCACCCCCATCTTACCATAGTCAAGCCACAGTGCTGTCTACGACATGCATGTACCACATTACGTAACTGACTGAAAATCTGCTTCACATTCTTACTCTAGGTCAGAAATTGCTCCTGCTTCTTTGACTTTATACTGTTCTTAAATATCATAAATAAAATCAGCCAACACTGACCCACAATAAGAGCATGCACACAACCTTTTACATAAGTTTAAACAAATCTGTTCATATTAACCTCAAAAATTTAGAGCTGTATGCCTTCTTTTTCCAATATTAATTTTTAGCAGATGTAGTTAGAAGACTTGTTTATTTGGGGTTCAAAATATCCACTATTGTGACCAGAAAAACAGGTCTAACTAGAAAAAAGTGTTAGATAAAATCACCTCCACAGATCTTTTTCCACTCCAGCACTCTATAAAACATGTGGAAATCCCCACTGTAAGTCTTTGGCACAAGTGCAGATCAACTCTTTGGTGGATGCGCAAGGAATGTAACTCAGTTGGGATATCCCTGTCATTCCCTGTCTACCTAGGATAACCCACTCATATGTTAACAGTAAATCTAATGCATACAGCAAGTACCAGACTTACTGGGCATATCTACCCATCAGTGGTACAGCGCACAAGTGGTGAATCTCAAGGTTTCCAAATACTTCAGTCCTATAACACATGGATTTCCCATATCTATCAGGTATGACCAGTAAGTATAGAAATGGGGCAGATGGATTGGGTCTCCACATCATGTAGGACAAGGGGTAGCTGTTTTAAACCAAAAGAGGATAGATTTAGACTGGATATAAGGAAGAAATTATTTACTATGATGGTGGTGAAACACTGGAACAGGTTGCCCAGAGAGGTGGTAGAGGCCCTTCAAGGTGGGGTTAGACAGGACTCTCAGTAACCTGGTCTAGTGAAAAATGTCCCTGCTCGTTACAGGGGTGTTGGGCTAGATGACCTTTAAAGGTCCCTTCCAACCCAAACTATCCTGTGATTCTATGATTGTGTGCAGGCCATCTGTATAGACTAGAAATAGCCTAGAGAGAAAGTTTAGCCTTGAGCAAACTTTCGCATTAACCAGCAGAGCTCTAAACACAGCCACATCTTTGTTCTGTTTGTAAAGCTGGCCTGACGCTTTCTGCTGCATAGTGTATAAATAATGTTGTGCTTCTATTCCCTGTCCACATTGATCCATGCTGGCCTTTACAACTTCATCTTGGATGACCCTGCAGTCGAAGGTAAGACCTGTCCTGCAGAAGAGCTAAGGTTCCAGAGCATAAAGCAATGTTTACTATGTTGTGACTGTCACCGTAACCTGCCTGGGCACTTTCAGTGAGTTATTCACAGCTCAGGTGGAGTTTTCTTACCTGAGAGGTCACAACTGAACAGGAATCACTTCTTGCAGAGTTCTTATTATCTTCCTTCCTACATCAATTCCTCCAAATCCTTTATCTTCTCTGAAAGGAGATTATTGTCTTGCAAAAAAAAATGGGGCACTTCATCTAGTATTTCTTAATTACCATAAGATTTAAAGAAGATACATGATTCCCTTAATCCAAAAGGCTAATGAATCATTTTTAATCATACAAAAATTCCATGTCCTATAGTGGTTAACAGCCTAAAGAAAACAGTAGGAGTTAGTAGGCATAAGCAGTCTTGCTCTTTCCGTAGCATAAGAAAGATACATCAGCCTGCTGCTGGCTCCTGACTGCACATGTCTTTCCTAACTTCAGAGAAGTAATCACTTTCTCCTCGATTCTTTCTTCTCTCTTTGTCCTTTGATTGCATATTCCAGATGGGTTCGGTAGCCAGTAATTACTTTTGTAACTAGAACTCACTTGCAATGCATCAGGTTAATGTTAATAGCATTCTGTACAGACACTCATAATCTTCTCTCTGTTTTCTAACTTCTCTCTCGTCTCGAAATAATTGTATTTCCTTAATACTAACCAAACAGTGATCTCTTATCTTCTTTTCTTTTTTTGACGGTCAGTATGTGGGGAGGAATAATTTACTTTTTCCAGGCTGTCTCCCCCTCCTTCACTGTGTTTATTAAACCTGTATCTGTTATTTTTATGTCTTAATGCCAATGGATTTTCCTTTTAATTACAGCAATCTGATTTCAGTTTATTTAAATGCTGATTTATGTTTATGCTATCCCCTGGTATCAATTTCATTCCAACTAGATCCCAGTGTAACTTAATTACTCGTAGTCTTGTCATTCCAAGCTAATGCTAATTAAAACAGTTTTATTACTGCAAGGTATTAAAGATTAACCCCTCCACTGGTCTATAGGAAATAAAGTAGTAAAGTCAAGGTGAGGAAATAGAAGGCTTTACAAAACCACAGAAAAGAGCACACAGGAATGACCACTACATCTGTTTCTTTCCATCACGCAATGTGCTGCAGTTGCCCAAGGTTTATAGTCTGGTTGTATTGCTTGGTCTGGAGATGTCTACCTGTGCTCATGTCATACTGTCCTTATCTCCTCCTTTTCAACCCCGTCTGTGGGCAAGAATTGCAAAAGCTGAAGTTGCACATCTACCAGTGGGCAGCCTCTCCTTTTCACGCCCTGCTATGCCCCTCTTCCTCTCCACACAGACCTCTCCATACCTACCCTCAGCCTTATCCCACCCACTTTCCATCCTCTTCTTCATCACACATCCCACTCTTTGCCATTCCCTCAAATCACACACTTATCCACATTCAAGAAAACAAAAGTTTTACTACAGTCCTCTCCTTTCTGCACTTACATTGAATGGAGATCTTTGTCCATACCTTGCCCATTCCTGTTATCTCTTGTTTCCAGGAGAAGATGAGCTGAAGGACTGACCAGTCTAAGCTTTCCATAGCAAGTGCTTTGCAACAAAAGAGAGATCAATTTGAGACCATATGCATCGAGAAATAACAGAATATATTGCTACGAGTCTTCAAGCAAAGTAGAGAAGTTAGTAGGACTGTAAAGCACCAGCTGAGTGCAGTTATCTCCTGCGCAATGCTTGTAAACTTTACCTGTCACTTCAACGCTCCCTGTAAATCCCTCTGACTGCAGTACACCACTGCGGCTGCTGTGCACACCCCGCAGCTTCCCAAAATCCCTCCCTGTCTCATACACAGCTTTAATTTCCCCCACCTTACTACTAAGTTCACTTTTGCAGAAATGGTAATGCACTAACTCAGTTATTTTAAGAAATTCCCCAAGTCCTTATTCCTTAATACTAAAATAACTCCATATATCCCCTTCAGGCATATATATGCACATATATGCAAAAGGGCATAGTATTGTAATCAGGTGTTTGGCTTTCCAGCATAGTTTTTTGGTTGTTGCCAGGTAACTGGAATACTTTTGGTACACAAGTGCACGAGACATACTTAATTGTTTTTCATGTGCACCCAAATTAGGAGACAGCGAAGGCTAGTGTTTTTTCTGCTGATGAGTAAGTGACATCTGTGTGAACACAGAAAGCTACAGAGTGTGTCTGTCTGGGGCTAATTGATTTATAAAACTTGCCGACAGACAGATGTGAACAAACGCTCCCAACAAACAACATGATTATAAATTAGCTTCTTTTTTTATAGGAGTTAGGCTAAAAACACACAGCTAGGATAAGTAATGGGTGCAGGAGACAAGTTATTTATTTTCTACATCCAGTGAAGCACAGCAATTGTACTCTTGTTCTGTGGGCTGGTTTTCTGTCGGAGTCTGTGAGTAAGGGAAAAGAAGCTGAAGAATGATGATGATTTCTTCAAAGCGGGAAGCGTACCACAGTATCCAAGGAAAAGCTAGCTGCTAGGCAAGATGTAAATATAACCTCTCCGAGCTCTCTGCCTGCATCTGTGTTTTCTAGCTGAACGAAGTGGATAGGTCCTACTGTTATTGAAAAATTTCTATGCTTAGTGAAGTTCACTCCTACATAGCCTAAGCAACTCAATTTCAGAGTTTGTGTTTTAGAGGAGAAGGGAGTGTGAACTGCATCACATTTCTTTGATAAGTGAATAAAGTTGTGCAATTCCTTTAAATTGTCTTTTAAATTAATGGACACTACTGGTTTCTCCAGGAGAAGGGAGGGTGTGCAAAGGGGGTGAGCCCATGAGATAACTGAGGTCCTTTATGTGAACAAGTGGATGCTGGGACCACTCTCCAAATGAACTAAGTGCTTTCCTCAGTGTTCCAGAAAAAGATAACAGAAAAAAAAAAAAAAAAAGGAAAGTAAAAAA